>Ga0326727_10012808_pt1 | contig 18934 bp, 21 predicted proteins | sample MB2enrmetagenome_FD_207643 | JGI IMG/M metagenome (GOLD analysis project Ga0326727, IMG submission 207643) | Lab enriched peat soil microbial communities from McLean, Ithaca, NY, United States - MB29MY | ecosystem: Environmental > Terrestrial > Soil > Wetlands > Peat | place: USA: New York...
CGCTGGCGTCAATGCCGGCCGCGTCGTGAGTGCGGCAGGCGCTCCAACGGCTGCGGTTTCGACGGTTGAAGTATTGGGCTTCACGGGAGCCGGCAAAGCAACGGCGATCCGCGCCGTGGGAGCCGGAGCGGACGACGCGGCTTGATGGGGCTGTTCCGGCACGGACTGCGCAGCCACCGGGGCTGATTGCGCGGCAGCCGGCGCAGCAACCGACGCTGAGAAAATGGCAGCCGGCGTCGAAGCCTGCTGTGCTTCTGCCACCGGGGCGGGTTCGGCTGCAGGCGGTTCCACGGCAGGCGCTTCGGCCGGACCCGCTTGCGACGGCCCAGGGACCGCGCTCGCCGCCAATGCCGGGGCGTTCAGCGGTTCAGGTTCAAGATCGATTGCAGCATGAACCCGCGCTTCGTGGCCGGCGGAGATAACGACTCCTTCGAGCTGGCCGCGGCCAAGCTGCGCGCTTACAGCACTCAATGTGTATTCGCCCGCATCGAGCGCCGCGAATCGGTAGCTGCCGTTGCGCGTTGTAATGGCGCGCGTTTCCGCGCCGGTTGCCACGTTGCGCAACACCACCGCGACACCTTCCAGCGGCGAAGAATTCAGGTCGGTGAGCCTGCCTGCAAGCGACCCCTTTTTAGCGTCTGGTTCAGGTGCTGCATTTTGGGCAAAAAGCAGCGTACACGCGGCAAAAAACAGCGTGGCGGCCATGAACGACGCTAACCTGCACCACCTGAACCGTGCCATTTCAGCTGCCAATCACAGGCTGGAGAGCCTGTTCCCGGCAGAGCCAGGGCAAATTCCAACAGCCTCCGGAGCCAGCGCAAAGCGCCGCCGATCCGGCGGAAAACGAGACCCGGAACGCGCTACGGCATTCACGATTCCGATCTCTCAAGAAGATTGCCAGCGATTCTATGCGCCCGGATCGCGCACACAAAGTAACGCTCATCACATATGCTCCAACCATCCGCCGCCGTGCGGATTTGAGGCTGAGGAAGAGCGAAGTGAGGCGCCGGCGGCGCTCAACTCACCGAACCGAAGCCGGCGCCGGTCATCTCATCCGATAAACTGGAGAGACGGGGTTTCACAGCCCCAGTGGTTCTCTCAACTTGTTCATCGATGAAGCTAAAATCCGCGTGAAGGCCGGCGACGGCGGCAACGGCTGCATGGCCTTCCGGCGCGAGAAATTCGTGCCGCGCGGGGGCCCCTCGGGTGGCGACGGCGGCCGGGGCGGCGACGTGATTATGGAAGCGAGCCAGCGGCACAACACGCTCATCCATTTCCGCTACAACCCCGAGCACAAGGCGCAGCGCGGCGAGCACGGCATGGGTTCCAATTGCACCGGGCAGGATGGCCGCTCGATTGTGCTGCAGGTGCCGGTTGGCACCGCTCTTTACGATCAGGAAACCGGCGAGCTGGTGCACGACTTTCAGCAGCCCGACGAGCGAATCGTCGTCGCCAAGGGCGGCCGCGGCGGCCGCGGCAACCAGCACTTTGCCACCAGCACTCACCAGGCCCCGCGCGAGCACGAACTCGGCCGGCCGGGCGAGGAACGCAGCTACCGGCTCGAGCTCAAGCTGCTTGCCGATGTGGGGCTGGTGGGCTTTCCTAACGCCGGCAAGTCAACGCTCATCTCGCGCATCTCGGCGGCGCGGCCCAAGATTGCCGATTACCCGTTCACCACTCTCGAACCCAACCTGGGCGTGGTGACGGTGGGCCAGGAACCGGACGAACAAAGCTACGTGGTTGCCGATGTGCCGGGACTCATTGAAGGCGCGCACCTGGGCCAAGGCCTTGGGGTCCAGTTCCTGCGCCACATTGAGCGCACGCGGCTGCTGGTGCATCTTGTGGATGTGTCGGACGCCTCCGGCCGGCCCGATCCGGTTGAAGATTTCAAGGTCATCAATAAAGAGCTGGCCAGCTTTGGCCACGGTCTTGATGAGAAGCCGATGATCGTCGTCGCCACCAAGATCGACGCCGCAAACCCTGACAAACTCAAGAAGCTTTCCGCCTACGCGAAAAGGCGAAGGCTCGAGTTCCACGCCGTTTCTGCCGTTACAGGCGAAGGCGTTGAGGAGCTGAAATGGGCGATGGCCGCGCGTTTGAAGAGTCAGGCCGCGCAATAGTCATCCCCTCCGAAAGCCCCTCTTAAGTTCGTCAAATTCTTTTCACGCCATCGCCGCAGAACTTCCGGCGCAATGCCGCATCTAATCGTTCGAGGAAGGTGGAATAAAGCGCCGAAGAGCACGGTGTCTGCTTTTGCTTGAACTCCAATGCCTCGCTGATCCCGCCCGCGCATCGTCGCGAAAACGGGCATGGCCAGGTTTTCAAGTTGAAGACACAAGCGCCAAACTCAACGAGGAATGTTTTATGCGATCGATGAGAAGTTCAATCAGGCGCGATTTGTTATTCGGAGTCATTCTGAGCGCGCTCGTATTTGTAAGCGCGCTGGCGCGGGGAGGACCATTCCTTGCCGCGAAAAAGCCAGCCCCGCCCGCTGCTGCTGCGCATCCGGCGCTTGAAGCCACAACCCTCACAGGCACCGTCACGGGCAACGGCGGGAAGGTGTATCTGAACGACCATGCGGGAAACATCTACCAGCTCGACAATGTGCGCTTTGCGGGCGGGCCCGAGGGCCAGTACGTTTCGGTCACCGGCGAGCTGAACCGGCAGGCCAGGCTCATGCACGTGGAGCGGATCGTGCCCATCGACGCGTAAGAACAGCGCCGGATCGCCCGGCCGAAATCGATGTCAAAATCCCCGGCGGTGTGAGGCTGCCAGGTTTTTTGTGCGCGGAATCGGTCGTAACATGCCGGTTCGACGCGACCCGATCAACGGATTTAGCATTAGGCGACTGGATGGCGCAGCTCCGGCCGGTTACGAACGGGCCGCGCCGATTTTTGTCTGAAAGGACCGGAACGGCATGATGCGAAAAGCCTTGGTTTACGTTGCTTGGGGGATGGTGTGCGGGGTGGTGGCATGGGGCCAGAGCGCGACGCCGGCCACACCGGCGAGTGCACAACCGGCGCAGGCCGGTCAATCTACGCCTCAGGCCGCCCCGCCGAAGGCGCAGATGCACGACTGGTGGCGCGGCCACTACTTCCTGCAGTCGTGGAACGCGCCTGACGGCACCAAGCTGCCGCTGATCTCGGTCAAGGGCAACCGCTTTGTCGATCCCACCGGCAAGCCGATGCTGTTCCGGGGCGTGAACATTGCCGATCCCGACAAGGTCGACAGCCAGGGGCACTGGAACAGGGAACTCTTCGAGAAAGTGAAGGCGACGGGCGCTAACGTGGTGCGGATTCCCGTGCATCCGGCGGCGTGGCGCGGCCGCGGCCCGAAAGAGTATCTCGCGCTGCTCGACCAAGCCGTCGAGTGGTCGACCGATCTCGGCCTCTACGTCGACATCGACTGGCACTCGATCGGCAACCTGAAGGAAGGCGTCTTCGAGAGTCCGATCTACGAGACCAGCCTGCCCGAGACGCTCAACTTCTGGCGCACCATCGCCGCGCATTACCGGGGCAATCACACGGTGGCGTTTTTCGAGCTCTTCAACGAGCCCTCGGTCGGCGGCGGCCGCATGGGCACCGTGACGTGGGAAGAGTGGCGCGGCATCAACGAGGAGATGATCGACCTCATCCGCGCCAACAACAAAGACGCGATTCCGCTGGTCGCGGGGTTCGACTGGGCCTACGACCTGACGCCGTTGCGCACCAGTCCCATCCGCGCCGAAAACATTGGCTACGTGGCGCACCCGTATCCGAACAAGCGCATCAAACCGTGGCCGCCCCGGTGGGAAGAGGACTTCGGGTTCGCGGCGTCAAAGTATCCCATGATGGCCACCGAGATCGGATTCGATACCAGCTACGGGCCGAAGGAAATGGGTCTCGACTACGGGCGCGAGATCACCAGCTACCTCGAATCGCGGGGCATCAGCTGGACGGCGTGGTGCTTCGATCCCGAGTGGGGACCCAGGATGCTGAAGTCATGGAACTACGACCTGACCGACTCGGGCCAGCTCTTCAGCGACGTGATGCACAAAGACCCGACGCCGCTGGGCGGGAAGTGAGGCGGAGCGGAGAGGTTTCAGAGGGCTGTTGCAGGGTGTAGCCGAAATGGCTACACTGGACGCAGGAGACAAGCGATGCGTCAAGTTTCACTACGGGAGTTCAGGACGCGCGGCGCCAAGGCCCTCAGCAAGGTTCCGCGGGGAGAAACCGTGTTGCTGGCCGGGCAACAGGGGCCGGCGTACTTTCTGGTACCGGTCGTGGGTGACATTACCGCTCAGGACATGGACCTGCGGCGAGCCATGGCCCGGGCGAGCTTGCGCCAATCGGCGACTTTGGCCGCAGCATTTCCTATCACCGACGAGGAGATCGAGCAGGAGATCGCCGCGGCGCGTGCGGAGCGGGACCTTCCCGCCCAGCGGCGGGAAGAGCGTAAGAAGAAGATCGCCTGATGCGGCTCGCCGTCCTGGATACAAACGTGATCGTCTCTGCCGGATTGAAGCTGGGCAGTGTGCCCTACCGAGTAGTGATGGACTGGGTGCTTGCTGGGCAGGTTCAGACGGCGACCTGTCCGTCGGTCGTCCGCGAGTATCGTGAGGTGCTTCGGCGGCCCAAATTCACGCGCCACGGGTTCCCACCGGATTGGATCGAAGACCTGCTTGCGCTTAGTCTGCAACTGCCCGATCCTCCGCCGTGGCCCCGCTCGATACCTGACCCCACCGACGCGTGGTTTCTGGCGTTGGCGCACGCAGCGGGGGCGTGGCTGGTGACCGGAAATCTTAAACATTTTCCGGAGGAGGCACGGCGTGGGGTGACGGTGATCTCGCCAGCAGAGTATCTGGAGAAGCTTGGGGATTTGCGGCCAAGGGTTGATCAAATTTAGAGGGGTTTTACACCGCACCTGAGAAGGAAATCCGCGGTTGCATCGAATTCATCGGGCAGATTGGTGGGGTCTTCCGAATTTCCTTTTGGCACAAAAATGATCATGCCTTGACGCGCTCGGGTCAAAAGGACGCGATAAGCGTTTTCGCGAAAACTCCGACGTTCCGGGTTCCTGATGGAAACCCACCGGTTGTTTGGGCCCGAAAGGAGCTTGCGCAACCGCCAGCCCTGCGATCTGTCCCAAACACAATCGCCTCCCCAACAGAGACCGATCCAGTCGAGTTCGAGCCCCTGGATCTCAAATTCCGTTGCAAATACTTCACATCTGTAGCTCGATCGGAGGTCCTCTTCTGGTGCCAAGTACCAATGCTCCCATGAGTAATCCGCGTGAAAGGTCGAGCTGGGTTCCAAGCCTTCTGCGCGCAGTCGAGACGCGCCGGAAGAACCCGCCAAGCCGTACCGGACTGGGCCTATCGCCTGCTGTCGGAGTTTCGCTCGCGTCTCGTTCAAGTCCCTGGAAAGAAAAACAGGGAACTTATCGGCGATGTGAATTGCTGCTGCGCTGTTGGCATCTCCATCCAGAAGATGGTTGACCCAAGAGGCGAGATTTTCGGCGCGAAGGCTGCGATTGGATGTTCGGAGGTGAAGACTTTCATTTGTTTGAACTTTCAACGCGGGAGAGGACATTTCAAAGAGGCGATGACCCGCGGTCGAAGGTCCGCCCTCCAAGACCTCGGGCGATGCATAGACCGTCCAATGTTCCGAGCGTTCTGCTAGGGCTCTGCCCCACTCCTCCAGGCCCGCTTCGCCGTCGTTAATCTCCTGGCCACCCCCGACCAGGGCAATCACGGCAGCCCAATCGTGATGCCGCTCCATGATGCTCAAGAGCATCTCGGGCTCAGAGTAATCTCGCTTGAATTTTTTCTTGTTCTGAGCGCGATTCCACGCGCGCTGCGCTTCGTCGAAGATAATGGCATGATTTGATGGCTCTCTCCGATCGTCGTCCATATAGTTTCGAGCAAATACATGGACGTTTTCGAGGAGAGTCTTGGCTTCGATTCGCGCATTTGTCGCGTTGGCGCCTTTGCGTCGGCTCTCCTGTGTGAACAGGTGCTGCAGGACTTTGACAAGAGGGCCATTGCCGCTCATGAAATGGATGGCATTCTTCTGTGTTTCATGGGAATGCGCGAGGCTTAGTCCGACAAGAGTCTTCCCAGAGCCAGGAACGCCGGTCAAGAAACAGATGACATGCTCGCTTTTCGCTCGTGCTTGATCGACATACACCTGAATCGTTTGTCTCACGAGGCCGATTTCGTGTTCCGAAGCCTCGCTATGCGCAATTTCCCGAATCGACAAGCCACTTCTTAAAGCAACCGCAGCTTCGATGATGCTTGGAACTGGGAAATAGGGGCTTTCGTTCCAAGATTGAAAGTTGATTTGCTCTGAGCCTCTCTGACCGTTAATTACCTGGAGAGCGTCTGGCAAATGTTGCCACGCGGATTTAATTACTCTTTTCACCCAATAAATCGCAAGTTCAGGGAACAATTCGTCTTGTTTGAAGGGATCAAGGTCTGGTTCACCTGCGTCAGGCGAAACGATGATTGGCACGATTGTTCGATTGTCGGAGGCTTTATGGAAGTAATGAAGAAGGAGAGCATATTCTTCCACTTGCTTCCGCGCTTGCTGAAAGGCCGCTCCTGATTTGGCCTCAAGTATTACGATTTGATCGCCGATTAATAGCACTGCATCGAGCCGTACCTCTTTGCGCGGAATCGAAAACTCCAGTAGGATGCCCCAAGTCGCAGCGCTAAGATCCTTTTGCATGCAATCAGTGAGCGCCCGTCGAAGGTAGCGAATATCGCGTTCCCATGTAAGCGTTTGATCGGTGAACTGGGTAGTGAATCCACGCCTTGCGTACTCGGTAGAAAGCCGTGCAAGAATTTCCCCTTCGGAGATGGAAAGAAACTCGGAAACATTCGACTGGTAAAAGGACGCCAACGGGTTTAGGCCCCACAAGGTGAAATGCGAAGAGCTATGGATAAAGATACCTGGCTTAACCGACGCGCGGAGTGCGCGCATCGGCAAAGACGCGGCGGCCTGCACGCAAGACAGGTATCAGTAGCGTGCTAATCCACCCTAGCCGTACCCCGCCTCGCGTCCATGCCGCACCGCGAGAATAACGACTTCTTTTCCGTCGTAGTGATAGAGGGCCACGTAAGCGCCGCTGCCGAATTCAATGATCCACTCGCGGAACTCTGTGGGCAGGTCTTCAATGGGACGGCCCATCTCAGGATGATTTGCGAGTAACTTGACGCCCTGCCGGATGGCGCTGACCGCACGCTGGGCGGCCTCGCGGCTCTTTGGAGCCAGAAAATCGTGAAGCCGGGCCACGTCACTCAAGGCCGCCTGAGACCATCTCAGTTGTGGCATTCGGGAGTCCCGGCGTCCTGGCCCGCTTCGAGTTTGGCCAGCCAGGCATCGGCTTCTTCGGCAGTGGCGTGAAGGCCGGTGGTCTGGTAGTGTGCCCAGGCGGCGAGCGCATCCCGGCGCAGTTGCTCGCGCTGCTCCTCGCGGCCCACATATTGTTCGACGGCCTCGCGCATGATCCAATGCGGCGACCGGCGGCGCGCGGCGGCGAGGCGCTGGACGCGGGCTTTCAGTTCGGTGTCGAGCTTGAGGCTGGTGGTGGAGGGGGTGGGCATGGCAGGTGCTCCCGGGTGTTACCTATAAACACTTTAGCACACTTCGTGACAGTTTCTATAGGCGCCCCTGACAATGGGCACCCATTCGAGCGATCCTACTCTGGCTGCAAAAACAAAGACGCCGCGATCGGGCCACCCATCTGACGCCTGTCTAACCCCGCTAACTCCGCTAGCTCCGCTAACCCCGCTAACTCCGCTAACTCCGCCAACCCCGCTGCCATTCGTCCCCTGACCCCTGATCCCTGACCCCTGTTCCCTGCTTCTTGCAGTTAATTACGCCGTCCCGGCGCACAATCCTAAATAGGAAAGGATCGGCCCGGGAACATGAAGAACAGCTACCTCTCAGTCAGCCGCATGGCCCGTCTCATGGGCCAATCCCTTGCAAGAGTCTACTCGTTCGGCCGTTTTTTTCTCAAAGTACGCAGAAACAGTAGAGCGGTGGGCGCCCTCAACAGAATCAGCAACTTGGCCCGTTCGCGGCCCTCCACCGCTGCACAGAAACCGTACAGTTTCTGTGCAGCTTTGCGCATTTTCTGTGCAACTATGGGCAATTCCCGCGATTACTTCCCCTGCGCCAGCCAGAGCGCTTCCATCTGTTCGAGCGTTTTGCCTTTGGTTTCGGGCACCATGCGAGCCATGAAGACGGCCGCGAGAATGGCCATTGCGCCGTAGATCCAGTAGGCGAAGCCGTGTTTGAAGTGGCTCACGAGGTAGGGGTTTTTGTTGAGGATGGGAAAGGTCCAACTGACGAGAAGGTTGGCGATCCACTGCATCGCGACGGCCAGCGCCATGGCCTTGCCGCGAATCTGGTTGGGGAAGATCTCGCTCAACAGCACCCAGGTGACCGGGCCCCATGAGACGGCGAACCCGGCGGTGTAGACCAACATGCATACCAGCGCGAGCATGCCCGGGCCGCCCAGCCAGAAAGTCGAGCCCAGGGCGATCATGCTTGCGGCCATGACCAGCGCGCCGACGATCTGCAGCGGGCGGCGGCCCATACGATCGACGGTTAGAATGGCAACCACGGTGAAGGTGAGGTTGACCGCGCCCACAATGATGGTCTGGAAGAGCGAGGCGTTGGTGGTGAGGCCCATGCCTTCGAAGATATCGGTGGCATAGTAGAGCACCACATTGATGCCGACGAACTGCTGGAAGACCGACAACATGACGCCGATGAAGATGACCAGCACGCCGTAGGAAAACATTTTGCCGGAGTGATGCTCGCTGAGCGAGGCGCGGATTTCGGCGATTTCCTTTTCGCCCTCTTCCTTGGTGACCAGCTTGGCCAGCGCCGCACGCGCGCCGCTCTCATTGCCTTTCAGCATCAGGTAGCGCGGGGTTTCAGGCACCAGGAACAGCAGCAGCAGGAAAAGCCCGGCGGGAATTGCGCCGGAGAGGAACATGTAGCGCCAGCCGATGGAGTTGAGCCAGGTGTCGCCGCTGCCGGCCTTGGAGATTCCAAAGTTGACGAAGTAAATGACCAGCATGCCGAAGATGATGGCGAACTGGTTCCACGCAACCAGATTGCCGCGGACCTTGGGCGGCGCTATCTCAGCGATGTACATGGGCGACAACATTGAGGCCAGTCCCACGCCGATGCCGCCAAGGATGCGGTAGAAGACGAAGTTGGCCATGTAGCCGGGGCCGCCGTGGCCGATGGGGGCGAAGGGAAACTCAGGCGCCGATGCGCCCATGGCGGAAACGAGGAAGAGCACGGCGGCAATGACCAGTCCGCGCTTGCGGCCGACGTGGTTGCTCACCCAGCCGCCGACGAGTCCGCCGATGATGCAGCCGATGAGCGCGCTCGAAACTACAAAGCCCAGCAGCGAGCTGGCAGCGTTGGCCTGCGCGGGGTTGGCGAGGTCGGCAAATCGCGGATCGATGAAGTAAGCCTTCAGGCTGTTTACCGCTCCGTTGATGACGGCCGTGTCGTATCCAAAAAGCAAGCCGCCCAGGGTGGCGATGAGGGTGAGCAGAACAACGTACGGATTCAAGCGCGACATGGAGTCCTTTTGCGGCTGGTTTCTGGTCAGTGCGTTATCGACGGGAGCCGGTAGAGGCCCGATCGCGGGTGCGTTCGAAAACTGCCATCCATTCTACGGGACGGGGGAGGGGTAGCAGCGAGTCAGCGAGTAAGCAGGCCAGCGAGCCGGCAAGTCGGCGTCCCCACCCTAGGCGCAAAAAACAAAGACGCGCTAACCATAGGGTCCCCAGGTGGGGCACCCGGATGGTATGTGCCGATCCGCACTAGCACTTCGGATGGGGGTTTTTGAAGTCGAGCTCGATGGGCGTCCAGTCTGACAGGCGCTTGGCGTTGATCTGGTCGTCTGTGGACGTCATGTTGAGCGTGGACCGGGCGAGGGCGACGGAGATCTTCACTTTTCCCTTCATGCAGTAGCCCGCGAGCATCTTCGTGAGCTCTTTATCCGTCAATTGGATGTAGTCGGCAGAAAGGGCGCCCTCCGAGCCCGAGATATCCGTTGGGGCCATGATCATCATGTCGGGGATCGCCGATGCCTGCTTGACCTTCGAGGTGTCCACTTGCACCACGAGATCGGCTCTGGTTTCAACATCGTCGGGGTTGGCCGTGAACTTGATTCCGGGCAGGGTGATGCCCGCCGGGTTCGGCTTCACGGGTTTTGTGTCAAATGCCAGGCGGTAGGGAGCGCCCTTCCATTTGGGCGTTTGAGGAACGTTGGAAGCCTGGTTGCCCTGGTTTCCGCACCCGGCCACGAATACCAACGCGCCGATCAAAACGATGATGCTTTTTCTCACGCCATCCTCCTCGTTCTTTTGCGATGACGCGCCATCATATCACTCCTGCGGTGGGGTGGGGCAGTGATAGCGGCGAGTCAGCGAGTCAGCGGGTCGGCAAGTCAGCCGGTCACCCACCCTAGCCGCAAAAACAAAGGCGCGGTGAGGGTGGGGCACCCGGGGCAGGGATTGTCGGGAGAGCGTGATTTGTGGCCTCCCACCCTTGCGACAGACGAAATCAAGAAGCGGGTCCTTCGACTCCGCTCCGCTTCGCTCAGGAGGGGCACGGGATATTTGTGGTTATTCTTCCTCTTCGTCCACCGGCCGCTTGGCGCTGGCCAGGATTTTCTCGGCCACCAGTTGCGGGACGATGTCGTAGTGGTCCACTTCCATGCGGTAGCTGCCCTTGCCCTGGGTCATGCTGGTGAGCAGCGTGCCGTAGGTGAGCATCTCGGCCATGGGGACCTGGGCGTTGATGACCGTGGTGCGGCCCTTTGACTCCATGCCGCCAACGCGGCCGCGCCGGCCGTTCAGGTCGCCCATCAAAGTGCCGGCGAACTCGTCGGGAGCTTCGATTTCGACCTTCATAATGGGCTCGAGAAGACAGGGTTTGGCCTGCTCCATGGCCTTGCGGAAGGCGATGCGGCCGGCGGTCTTGAAGGAGAGCTCGTTTGAATCGACTTCGTGATAGCTGCCGTCGTAGAGGGTGACCTTGAAGTCGACAACCGGGTAGCCGGCGAGATAGCCGCGCGCGGCCGACTCCACGATGCCCTTTTCGACTGCGGGAATGAAGTTCTTGGGGATGGCACCGCCAAAGATGTCGTTCTCGAACTCGAAGCCGCCGCCGCGGGGCAGGGGTTCCATCTTGATCTTGCAGTCGCCGAACTGGCCGTGACCGCCGGACTGCTTTTTGTGGCGGCCCTGCGCATCCGCCCGCCCGCGTATCGTCTCGCGATAGGGGACCTTGGGCGCCTTGAGCGTGACCTCGGCGTGGTAGCGCTTCTTGAGGCGGCTGACGATGGCCTCAATATGCGGCTGGCCGGCGCCGGCGATCAGAAACTCGTTGGTCTGCGGGTCGCGGAAGAAGCGGATGAGCAGGTCCTCTTCCATGAGCTTGTGGATGGCGGGGGCGAGCTTGTCTTCGTCGGCGCGGCTCTTGGGCTCGATGGCGTAGGTCATGGCCGGCTCGGGCGTGGCAGCCAGTTCCACCTGGATGTCGGCGCCTTTCTGGCCGAGGGTGTCGCCGGTGAGCGTGTCGCGCAGCTTGGCCACTGCGCCCAGGTCGCCGGCGTGCAGCTCGGGGACTTCGACGGCCTTGCGGCCCTGCATCACGGAGAGGTGCGAGAGCTTCTCCTGGCCGCGGCGGGTGTAGTTCTCAAGCGTGGTGTCGTTTTTGACCACGCCGCTGATGACCTTGAAAAAGCTGATGCGGCCGGCGAAAGGGTCACTCATGGTTTTGAAGACGAAGGACGCGACCGGCTCGCTGTCGGAGACCTTGCGCGCGGCGGGCGCGGAATCAGCGTTGGCCGCGACGGTCTTGACCGCGATGGGCGCGCGTTCGACGGGCGCCGGCGCGTAGACCCTGATGAAGTCGAGCAGGTGGTCGAGGGCCATGTTGGCCAGGCCGCTGGAGAAGAGGATGGGGAAGATGCGGTCTTCGCGGATGGCTTCGTGCAAAGCGGCGATCAGGTGATCTTCGGCGATGGTGCCCTTCTCAAAGTACTCTTCCATCAGCTCGTCTTTGCCTTCAGCTACCAGCTCAACGAGGGCCTCATGGCGGGCCTTGGCGTCGGCAGCGAGCGAGGCGGGAATCTCGGCCGAGACCTTGCCGCGGCCGTCGCCGCCGGCGATGTAGGTATAGGCCTCCATGGTGACGAGGTCGACCACGCCGTGAAAACCGTTGGCGTCGGAGATGGGCAACTGGACGGGAACGCAGCTGCGGCCCCAGCGCTCCTGGATGTCGTCGATGAGGGCGCTCAAGCCTCCTCCGCCGCCGGCCTTGGGGTGGTCCATCTGGTTCACCAGCACGACGCGGGGGACGCTGGCTTCATCAGCGAATCTCCACACGCGTTCGGTGACCGGCTCAACGCCGTTCTGGGCATTGATAAGGACGATAGCGGACTCGACGGGGACCAGCGCGGCGCGGGCTTCGTGGGTGAACATGTGGAAGCCGGGTGTGTCGACTAGGTTGATCTTGACGCCCTGCCACTCGGCAAATGCGACGGCGTTCTGCATGGTGACGCGGCGGGCGACCTCTTCTTCGTCGTAGGCGGTTACGGCTGAGCCGTCTTCGACGCGGCCCTGCGTGGGGGTCATTTTGGCGGCATGCAGCAAGGCGGCGACGAGTGTGGTTTTACCGCTCTGCGCATGCCCCACTACAGCTACGTTGCGGATCTCACTTCCCTGGTACGTTTTCATGGTGTCTTGCTCCTAGCTTAATGGTGGTTTCTCAGAATGGTGGTTTCTCAGACTTTCGGATACGAGGCGGTCCCAGGATTACGCGGACGGGTGCGGGCGCGGACGCCCACACGACAACCGGGCTGGAGCCCGGCGCTATCCCGCAGGGCACGGAAATGTTGGGGCAGGGACTGTGCAGGGACGCCGGCGGGGGCGTTCAATCGGCCGAATTGCCGGGATCGGGGTCCGGTTCTCCCGTCTTCCTCATCCATGCGGATGGTCTCAGCGCGGCGGGAACAGTTGGATTCCCGCGCGTCTTCGTCGAAAAACGGATGCTATCACAGCCGGAGTGTGAACGTCGTGTGACTGGGTCACAAAAACAGGGATCAGGGATCAGGAGTCAGGGATCAGGCCCGCGCCTTAAAATCGCAGAATGAGCCGGACGGGGCGCGGAGGGGGCAAAGAGGATCGACCGGCGGAGTTTACGACTTTGGCCGCGCTGAATGAGGGGATCGTTGCCTGCGACCGCTGCAAGCGGTTGCGCGAGTACTGCGCCGAGGTGGCGCGGGTCAAACGCCGGGCCTACCTGGATTGGGAGTACTGGGGCAGGCCGGTGCCGTCGTTCGGAGATGAGAAGGCCCGGGTGATGGCGCTGGGGCTGGCGCCCGGCGCGCACGGGTCGAACCGCACGGGAAGGCCGTTCACGGGCGATGGATCAGGGGATTTTCTGTACCCCGTCTTATATGAAACGGGGTTTGCCTTGCAGCCCAATGCGGTTTCGCGCGACGACGGCATGAAGCTTACGGGGCTTTGGATCACATCGGTGGGGCGGTGCGCTCCGCCGGGCAACAAGCCGGCGCCCGATGAGCTGAAGAATTGCGCGCCGTGGCTGGACCGGGAGATCGAGCTGCTCAGGAATCTACGCGTGGTTGTGTGCCTGGGCAAGATTGCGTTCGACGGCCTGCTGGCGCACGCGGCACGGAAGCGGGGGCTGAGCGCAAAGAGCGGGTTCAGGTTTGCGCATGGAGCCGAGTACGAACTGCCGGGCGGTCTGAAGGCGATTGCCAGCTATCACCCGTCACTGCAGAACACGAATACCGGAAAGCTGACGCGGGCGATGTTTCTTGAGATTTTCAGGCGGGCGCGGGTGCTGGCCGGGCCTTGATGGGGCGAGAAAGAAAATGGAAGGATTACCAGAGAATCTGCTGCGAGCGGTGATGGGCGAGGAGCTCGCGCCGCCGAAGAAGAAGAGGCACGATCCGGCGCAGCATTGGACGCCCGCGGTGCTGCTGGAGCGCGCGGCCTATCTGCGCAAGCTGGCGCGGGCCGGCGACGGGTCGGCGAGCGAGACCATCGGGGAGTTTCCGCAGCACGCGGCGATGCTCTCGTTTCGTGCGCGCAGCGGCGAGGTTGAGGTGCACGACGAGTGGGCCGACCTGTTTGTGGTGCTGGCCGGCGCGGCCACGCTGGTGGTGGGCGGATCGGTCATCGGCGCGCGCGTGATTGGGCCGGGCGAGACGCGCGGCGACGCCATCGAGCGCGGCATGAGGCAGGAACTGCACGTGGGCGACGTGGTCCACGTACCGGCGGGCACGCCGCACCAGTTTCTGCTGGCCGGCGACAAAACCGTCACCAGCCTGGTGATGAAGATCAACGAAGTGGGGTAGGGAGCCAGCGAGTCAGCGAGGCCTCACCGGCGAATTGGCCGTCAGACATTCAATGCTCGAACGAGCGGCGCCCCGCGGGGATTGCAAGGTCCGGATAAGGATTGGAGCGGGAGACCGGGATCGAACCGGCGACATTCAGCTTGGGAAGCTGACGTTCTGCCACTGAACTACTCCCGCCCTTTACAATAAATAACTTACATCAAGTGACTTGCGTCACTGTCCAACTCACTGTCCATCGACCTAAAATCGACTGCATTAGCCGACCCGGAAACTGAAGGAGCACGACGCACGTGGACAGTGGGAATGGTCATAAACAAGTCAACCTCGTACAGTATCGCCGACTCGGCGCCCGATGGCAATTCGTTCCTGTTGTCCGGAAAAATGGCAAGCCCGACCCGCGGCTCGTACTGATTGACGGCGAGCCCACCAGCAGCAAGGGCGGGCATTTCTATCTCGCCTGGAGGGAAGAAGGCAAGCTGAAACGTAAGGCCGTTGGTTCCTCTCCGCGCGTGGCGCTGAACGCCTGGCACGTCAAGATGGGAATCCTTGCTGGAGTTGTCGAACCAGAGCCTGAACCAGAGACGGCAGAGAGCAAGACCATCGATGTTGCAATTGCCGAGTATCTCCGCGATGTAAAAGCTACCAAGAGCGCGGCGACCTACAAGGCATACAAGCGCGATCTGGCGTGGTTCCGAGAACACTGTGGAAAGCACCTTGTCTCCGGTCTTGATCGGTCGGACGTCATGGTCTTGTTCGCAGCGGGCCGCGAAGAAGGCCTCAATCAGAAGACGACCAACAAGAGAGTCGTAGTGATGTTGCACGCAATGCGCGGCGCGGGAGCCGAAATCAAGTTGTGGAAAGGCGACTGGCCAAAGACTGCTGATAAACAAATCGAAATCTATTCACCAGATGAGATGCAGAAGTTCTTCAACGCCTGTACCGAGGAGGAGCAGGTGCTCTTCCAAACATTCCTGCTCACAGGATTTCGCTCGGAAGAGATCGCAACATTGACCTGGGCCGACATCCATTACACGACCGGCAAAATCAGCGTATCTGCAAAACCTGAGTGGAACTTCACCCCGAAGAGCTACGAGATCAGGTCGGTCGAAGTGCCATCGGCTTTGCTTGCCAAACTCAAGGCACGGCAAAAAAGGAGCAACTCACTGCTGGTTTTTCCTGTTCCCAAACATCCGACACGCCCGAACTATGGCGGTGACGGAGTTGACGCACACTTGCTCGAAGCATGTAAACAGATCGCGCTGCGGGCGGGATTGAACTGTGGGAAGTGCGAAGGGACGTACACGGTTAAGCGCTCAGCCACGAAGAAAGAGAAGTTGCCATACTCCTGCAAGACTCAACCGCGGTGCTCGCATTGGTTTTTGCATAAGTGGCGGCACACCTTCGCCAGCAACATGTTGCCGGTGTTAGGGCTCAAGAAGTTGCAGATGGTCCTCGGACATAAGGACATCTCAACTACGCAGAAATACCTGCACCTCGTCGGCGAAGATGAGGTGCAGGAGAAAGTGGAGCATTCGGTTTTGGCTGCGTTCGTTTAGATGGCGTTTTTCTCGAGGACCGATGTCGGGAATAGCCACAGAGACAACTTCCATGCCGGTGGCGCAGTTTTTGATACGGGGCTGGAACTGGTTGGCGCGGTTCATGGCGCAGTTTTTCGATGCCGTGGGTCCGGCCGGCCGCAAACGGCGCAAAAGCGGGAAATCGCGGCCAGACTAAACTGATCGCAAGTAATTCATATATAGAGAGATAGTTGAATTAAATCCAGCACATACGGTAGTGGTTTTCGATGGTGCCAAATCAGGGCACAGGGCGGAAAACCCTGGTCCGGCGCACCCGATCGAGGATCTTCTCGTATTCGATCTGGAGCTCGGTGTTGCCCTTGGCCTCCTTGGCAACCCTGAGCCGGTAGGTGTTGTACTCCCTGGAGTAGGGTGCGACATCGGCCAGGATGGCCATCTTGTGGATGTCGGGGTAGTCTTAGGGGTTGAGGCCTTCGAGCTCTGGGTGCAGAGCTTCTAGCCGGCGCCGGGCAGGCGGGCGAATCCCTGGTCGACCTTGATGTAGGGGTCGCCCTTGCGGAAGTCGGTGTAGTAGTCGTCTCCGGGCATCGAGGTGCGCATGGTGTTGGGAATCTCGTTGGCCTGGGGCTCGAAGGGCTCGGGCTGGATGAAGCGGCGCAGGGGTTCGGAATAGCCGAAGACCTCGTTGAATCCCGGGGATGGTCCCATGCCGGCGCCGAGTTCCCGCTCGTAGTAGCGCCGGGAGGTTGATGTCATCTGCCGGGAGCCCTGGTAGTAGACGTCCTTTCCCTGGTTGTGATCGGGGAAGAGAACTTGCAGGATGCTCTTTGTGGCGAAGCTTTGGTTCCCTACTCCTTTGAGCACATAATCATCGCGTAGTTAAATCTATCCCGGTCCGGCATGCTTGACATGTTGGGCCTTTAGGAGTAATGAGTAAATGAGCACACCCAGTAAGATGTTCCGTTCTCTCCCGCCCACCTATGTTCCCGAGTTACGCCGCCAGGCCTGGGGCCGGCTGTTCGGTCTTGGTATCCAGGCTACCCGCACTGAAGCAGGTCTTACGATCGAGGAGGCTGCCCAGCTGTCCGGCATCGAGCTGTCGGAATGGATGTCCATCGAAGATGGTCATGTTCCCCAGCAGATCGACCGGCTTCGTTCCATCTCCTCGACGCTCGAGATCAGCTTCGAAAAGTTGCTCAACATGGTCGTTCTCTGCCGTGAGGCATGGGAGCTGTGACCGGCGCCTCTGGCGCACGGTACTCATAGCCGGATAGACTCATCTCCGAGAGAGAGGAGGTGAGCAATACGGCCAAACCAGAAGACAAAGGGGTAAAACGCATGAACCTGAACGTTCCCATCGAACTCCACAATAGCTTCAAGTCGGTCACCGCCGCCCAGGGCCAGAACATGACCGACGTGTTGCTGGAGTTTATCCAGGGCTACATCACAAAACACTCACCCAAACCGAAGGGGAGGCGCAAGTGAAGCGCGCCTCCTTTATATGAGGGTCTCCAGCCTGGACCAGCACCCCGAGACCCAGCTTCTCGACCTGCGGCAGATGGCCGCCCAGCGCGGCTATGAATTCGTCCACGAATATACCGACCGGATCTCCGGCGCCAAGGCGCGCCGGCCCGGGCTGGACGAGCTGATGCGCGATGCCCGCCGCGGCCGCTTCGATGTTGTGCTGGTGTGGGCCTCGGATCGGATCGCGCGGTCGGTCAAACATTTCCTCGAGGTGCTAGATGAACTCAACCATCTGGGAATCGAGTTCGTCAGCTTCCGCGAACAGATCGACACCGGCGGACCGCTGGGCCGGGCCATCGTGGTCATCATCGGAGCCATCGCGGAACTCGAACGCAACCTGATCATCGAGCGGGTCCGGACCGGCATGCGCCGGGCCAAGCTCGAAGGCCGGCACATCGGCCGGCAACCGCTTGACCTCGACCGCGAAGTCATCCAGCGCGATCACCGGCGCGGATGCAGCCTCGGCCAGATCGCTAGAGAACACGGCGTCTCAAGAGCCACCGTCCACCGCGTCGTCCACGAAGACGCGCCGGCCCCTCAGAAGCAGGTCGCATAGGGCCTGCAACCGCTGTTTCACAAGACCTCAAAAAACGCCCCTCATAAACCCAACAAAATCAACAGCCGGATCTCACCAATCCGGCCGTTCCAAGACCTTTACCTTTTAATACACCCTCAACCCTCACAGCGTCTGCACTAAATCGAAACATCGTTCAGTACGTTTCGCTGGACACTAGCCGACACTCGGGTCTCATCCGACTGTTTTCAGCTGTCCGTAGCTGTTTCAGGTTTGAGGGGGCGGCGGCTGTCTCAGGTTCCGTCCAAGTAAGCTGCCTCCGTCGGAAGAATACAATCTACTCCCATGCGGCCTGGAGACCATCTTTCCGATCGACCGCCGCCGCAGCACGATCTTGCTCCGCGTCTTGAGATTCTCAATGGACTTCTCGATACGCTTACGGATGTTCTCGACATCGGCGAGGTGTTCGATCAAGTCGCGTAGCTGGTACAGGGCGTGCTGCCACACGATCTGATGCGTGTCATAGAGACCGGCGAGGCCGGCGATCTCATTCGTATTCACTCGGCTGTTGAATGGGGGAGGGGGACCGCCCCCTATGAAGCGGCGGTGCCCGATCCTCAGATCTTGATCCGGGCATCGAATGCATTGATCGTCGAGGACTTTCCCAATCATCCCCTTGCCAAAGGTAGTCCGGCTCTGAAAGCCGGCATGGCAACCGTCCTCAGCGCTGCTATACGTTTCGACGGACGGCTGCAGGCTGCAGTCAATTTCTTCTCACGACAGCCGGGTTGGTTCAGGAACGACGATCTTCCGAATGCCGAACGCGTCGCCATTCACATCGCCCTCGCGATTTCGCATCACCGCCTGGCGGAAGAGGCGCGCGTGGCGGCGGAAGCGAATGCCCGGGCAGAGCGGCTTGAGTCGCGCGTGCAGCAGCTGACGGAGGAATTCGATG
>Ga0326727_10012809_pt1 | contig 18933 bp, 15 predicted proteins | sample MB2enrmetagenome_FD_207643 | JGI IMG/M metagenome (GOLD analysis project Ga0326727, IMG submission 207643) | Lab enriched peat soil microbial communities from McLean, Ithaca, NY, United States - MB29MY | ecosystem: Environmental > Terrestrial > Soil > Wetlands > Peat | place: USA: New York...
TGCGCGCGAGCACGAGATGGATGATGTTGTCGCTGAGATCGTGCTCGCCCGAGGAGATGAAGATCTTCTGGCCGGTGATGGAAAAAGAGCCGTCTTTCTGACGAACCGCCTTGGTCTTGAGCAGGCCAAGGTCGGTGCCGCAATGCGGCTCGGTTAGGTTCATCGTGCCGGTCCACTCGCCGGTGGTCAATTTCGGCAGAAAGCGGCGCTTGAGGCTGTCCTCGCCGTAGATCTGCAAGGCCGTGGCCGCCCCTTTGGTGAGCTCGGCATACATCGCGAAAGAGAGATTGGCGGCGATCGTGTACTCGCTGAGCGCGACGCCGAGAAAATGCGGCAGGCCCTGGCCGCCGTAGGCGGGATCGCCCGCCAGCCCCACCCAGCCGCCTTCGACAAACGCCTTGTATGCTTCCTTGAACCCCTTCGGCGTCGCGACATTGCCGTCGGCGTCGCGCGCGCAGCCTTCGACGTCGCCCGAACGGTTGAGCGGCTGCAACACTTCCTCGGCGAACTTGGCGCCTTCGCGCAGCACCGCCTCGACGACGTCGATCGGCGCCTCGGCGAAACGCGGCAGATTGCCGTATCGGTCGAATTCGAAAACGTCCTGGAGCAAAAACAGCGTGTCGTCGACCGGGGCTTTGTAGCTGGGCATTACGAGGTCCACAGACGATGGGAAAAACGGGACCGCGGCCGAGCGCTGCGAGGCCCGTCGCGGAGTATCGTTTATATATGAACCATCACCCCGCCGCGCGCAAGCGGAAATTCGTCGCCGCGAGCGCGCTCGGGCCCTACGCGCGTCGATCCTCGAGGCGTTTGAGCACGGCCTCGGGGTCGGCGTAGGCTTCCTGGAGGTCGACGCTCCAATAGCGCAATTCGTCGAGCGCGATCGGGGCGCCGGTGACGGCGCATCGCACGAACGTCCCCGGGCGCAAGACGCGAATGTCGCCGTCGAGATATTGCACTTGCGCCTCCGCCGCGGCGGACGGACGCTTTTCCAGTCTGTTCATGGCGGCTTCTTTCCCGACGACGGCGACCCGATTCGCTTCGCGCCGCTTTCGCTCGCTCGTCTGCTTTAGCGCGGGGCGCGCCAAAATTCCAGAGTCGGCGCCGCGGCGGGCGGTCGCGCCGCTAGGTCTTGTCCCGGTTCCTGGCGATCCACAACGTGAGGTCCCAGGCGCCGTAGATGCCGGCGAACAGCGACAGCGCGATCGCGCCGGCGATGGCGTACGGCGCGAAAGATTTCTCGGCGATCAATCCGGCCGCGCCGGCGATCAGGCTCGCATCGCCGAGCGCCGGCGCGACCGAAAACAGAGCCCAGTCGAGCCAATCGGGCGAGGCGAAATCGATCTTGCGCTGCATGAGGATGACGCGAATTTGATAGACGAGGCCGGCCAACCCGGAGAGGCCCAGAATGATCGCGAGCGGCCACTTGGATGGCCACGGCGCCAGCACGACCAGGCACTCGAATAGCACGCCGGCGAAATGAACGAGCGTCGGCGTCAAGAAGGCGCGGGTGCCATAAACTCCGCGCGACGTAGACATGGCGGAGCCGACCGTGATGGCGACGAACAGCAACCCGATCAGAGTTGCGCCCGCTTCCCCGGCCAGAGTGAAGAAGTTGTCCCACCCGTGGAGCATTCGGGGTCCTCAAAAGGGAAGCCGCGCTCTTGATCTTGGCGCGACCGAACGAGTTTGGCGCGGCCTCGCCCGGCCGGCCGCCGATTCCGGGCTCATGCTGCTCCGGTTTGACTTTGTGGACAAGCCTGAGCGGCGATCGGGCCTTCGTCGGATCGCGCCGTTCCCCTTTCCAGCCGGCAATCGCCGGCCGATCCCTTATGCGTTGACGACGCGCCTGGCGTAGCGCGCGCCCAGGCTCGTCAGCACGGCGTAGCCGATCGTTCCCGACCGTGACGCGAATTCGTCGACGCCGATCGCTTCGCCGAGGAATCGCGCCAAGTCGCCGGGCCGGGCTTCGTCCTCGGGCAGATCCGTGACGTCGGCGATGCAGAGGTCCATCGACATGCGCCCGACCAGCGGGCAGCGCCGCCCGGCGATGACGACCTCGGCCCCCGCGCGCCCGTCCACCGCGCCGGCGCCGCGCGGCAGGCCGTCGGCGTAGCCGGCGAGCAGCGTGGCGAGCCGCGTGCGCCGGCGCGCCGTCCACTGGCTGTTGTAGCCGCAGCTCTCGCCCGCCTCGATCCATCGCGTCTGCTGGATGGCGATGTCGAGCGTGACGACGTTTCTCATCGGATTGGCGGCGCCCGGCGTCGGGTTGCCGCCGTAGAGCGCGTAGCCCGGCCGGGCGAGGTCGTACACGGGGCGTGCGGGCAGGAACAAGCCGGAGGAATTGGCCAGCGAGGCGGCGAGCGAGGGGAACGCCGCGCGCGCCTCCTCGAAACGCGCGATCTGAGCCGCGTTGGTGGGATTGCCCGGCTCTTCGGAGGAAACGAAGTGGCTCATCAGCAGATCGGCGCCGCAAGTCCCGCCGCAGCGCGCCGTCGCCGCGAGCAAATCGGCGAGAGAATCGAAGCCGAGGCGGTTCATGCCGGTGTCGAGATGCAGCGCGCACGGCGGCGGCGCGGCTTGCGTCGCGGCGAAGGCGGCCCAGCGCCCAAGCTCTTCGGCGGAGCCGATCGCGGGCGCGAGGCGGAACGCGGCGTAGTCGGCTTGCGCGTCGGCGCCGCTCTGCAAGCCGTTGAGCACGTAAAGGCGCGCGTCCTTCTGCGACAGCGCCGCGCGGGCGCGGCGTCCCTCTTCGATATGGGCGACGAAGAACGTTCGGCACCCCGCGCGATAGAGCGCCGGCGCGACGATCTCGAGGCCCAGACCGTAGCCGTCGGCCTTGATGACGGCCCCGCACTCCGCCGGCGCGGCGCGGCGCGCCAGCCGGCGCCAATTGTCGGCGAGCGCGCCGAGGTCGATGGCGAGCGCGCCGGGCGCGCCGAAAATGGGCGAGGCGCTCATGCCTCGCCGAGCCCGGTCGGCAAGCCGTCGATCGAGACGCGGTTCTTGCGCCGCTGGTATTCGGCGACGCCGTCTTCGCCTTTGGCGAGCCACGCGTCGGTCAGCGTCGAGCGCTGCGCTTGCAGCGTCATCAGCGGCACGCCGAAGCCGCAGGCGGTCTGCACCGAATCGACGTCGAAGACGACGACCTGCCGCGCGCCGGGAAACGCATCGAAACGGCCGGCGTGCTCGCGCCACAGCGCCCCGCCCGGCTTGCCGCAGCGCGCGCGGCCGAACAGGCGCAGAATCAGCGGATCGCGCGCGAACGAGCAGAACATCAGAGTCGCGCGGCCGCCTGCGAGCGCGTGCGCGGCGGTCTCGGCGCCCGAGCCGGTGAGGTCGAGATAGGCGCAGAGGCGCGGCCCGAGCACGCGAAACGTGTCGAGCCCCTTGGGCGAGATGTTGACCCGCCCCTCCGCCGTCGCGCTGGCGATGAAGAACATCGGCTGCGCTTCGATGAAGGCGATCAGCTTGTCGTCGAGCTCTTCATGGAATTTGGACATCGACCGATCCTTGCCCGCCGCGCGGCTCCGTTTGCCCGGCCGGCGCGCTTTTGCTAGACGCTTCGGCCAAGACTCTTATCAGCCCAGCGGAATCCTCGCGATGGACAAATTCACGACGTTGACCGGCGTCGCCGCGCCGCTCGAGATCGACAATGTCGACACCGACATGATCATCCCCAAGCAATATCTGAAGACGATCAAGCGCACCGGCCTCGGCGCCGGCCTGTTCGCCGAGATGCGCTACCGCGACGACGGCTCGCCCAATCCCGACTTCGTGCTCAACAAGCCCGCCTATGCGAACGCCAAGATCATCGTCGCCGGCGACAATTTCGGCTGCGGCTCGTCGCGCGAACACGCGCCCTGGGCGCTGCTCGATTTCGGCGTCCGCTGCGTGATCTCGACCGACTTCGCCGACATCTTCTACAACAATTGCTTCAAGAACGGCATTCTGCCGGTGAAAGTTTCGCCGGACGATCTGGAGAGGTTGATGGACGACGCGCGCCGCGGCGCCAACGCGACGCTGACGGTCGACCTCGCGGCGCAGGAAATCCGCGGCCCCGACGGCGGCGTCGTCAAGTTCGAGATCGACGCCTTCCGCAAGCATTGCCTGATCGAGGGCCTCGACGACATCGGCCTGACCATGGTCGAGGCCCCCGCCATCGCCGCCCACGAAAGGAAAGCCGCCGCCGCGCATCCGTGGCTCTAGGCGCGCGGCCCTTCGCCTCCTTGCGCTACGACGTTGACGCGTCTTTCGCCGGCCAGCGGCCGAGGCGAGGCGGAGCCGCCGCGAAGCGGCCTGACGGCGACGATCCGGTGTGGCCGCGCCCGCAACGAAAGATGCGCGAAACCGACGGCGCGAGCCGGCGAAAGGCGAACGCGGGGCGTCTCGCCCCCTCCTGACCTCAATCCTCGCGCCGCCCGTCCGGCTTTGCGGCGCTCGCGGCGACGCGGGCAAGGGCGAAGGCGGCGGCGCGTTCGAGATGGGCCCGCATCGCAGCGGCGGCGCCGGCCGCGTCTCGCGCCAGGATCGCCGCGGCGATGGCGCGGCGCTCGCCGACCGACGCCCGCAACACCTCGCCCGTCAGCGCGTCGCCGACCTGCGTCATGATCAGCGGCAGGCGCAGTCGCATCGACAGCTCCCGGAGCTGGCGATTGTCGGCCAGCCGCATGACCGCTTCGTGGAACGCGGCGTTTTCGTCGAAATAAACGGCGACGCGACGCGGCGCGGCGTCGAAAATCATCTGGATTTCCTCGGCGAATTGCGCCCGCTGGCGCGCGTCCGCGGCCTCGGCGGCGAGGCGCGCGGCGAGCGATTCCATCTCGACCCGGATCTGGAACAGCTCCCGGATGTCGCGCAGGGACAAGCGCCTGACCACCGCGCCGCGATTCGGGGCGTACTCGATCAGCCCCTCGGCGGCTAGGCGCCGCAGCGCTTCGCGCACCGGACCGCGGCTCACCGCGAAGCGGCAGGTCAGATCGCATTCGACCAGCCGCTCGCCGGGCGAAAGCCGATGGGCGAGGATGTCGTCGCGCAGACGCTCGACGATATGCGCGACGGTCGCGCCGTGAGCCGGCGCGACGACGTCTTTGCCGAGGTTTCCCTCCAACGCCGTGCTTGAGCGGGCCATTGGCTGCGGCCTCCGATTTCGGCGCGCTTGACGACGGCCGCGCCGATGATATTGTCCTACAATCTTAAGACGACGGCAAGGCAAGCGCTTCGCTCGCCGCCAAACGGCGCGGCCCTCCAAGCCGCGCCGCTCGACGAAGTCCCGGGGAGGAAGCGGTCATGCTGATCGGCAAGCGCGGCGCGGCTGCGAGCGCCATTTCGACCGCCGATCCGCTGCGCGTGACCGTTCGCGGCCGCGATCTCGCCGGCGATCTCATGGGTTCGGCGAGCTTCACCGAGTTCTTCTTTCTCCTGGCGACCGGGCGCATGCCGAGCGCCGAGCAGCGCTTTTTTCTCGATCTGGCGCTGGTGGCGATCGCCGAGCACGGCCTCACCCCGAGCGTGCAGGCCGCGCGCATGACTTACGCCGCCGATCCGGCGGCGCTTCAGGGCGCGGTCGCCGCCGGCGTGCTCGGCTGCGGCGCGGTGGTTCTCGGCACCGCCGGTCTCGCCCGGGCGCTGATCGACGAAGTTCTGGCCGCGATCGACGCCGGCGCTTCGCCGGACGAAGCGGCCGAGCGAGCCGCGCGCGAGCGGCGCGCGACGGGAAAGCCCATCCCCGGGTTCGGCCATCCCCTGCACAAGCCCGTCGATCCGCGCGCCGAGCGCATGATTGCGCTGGCGCGCGAGCGCGGCGTCGCCGGACGCGGCGTCGATTGCGCGACGCGCCTGACCGGCGCGGTCGCGCGCGTCTGGGGCAAGGCGCTGCCGATGAACGTCTCGATGGCGATCGCCGCGACGCTGCGCGACGTCGACGTTCCCGCTTCGCTGGTTCGCGGCGCGCCAATCCTCGCCCGCACGGCGGGGCTTCTCGCCCATCTCGGCGAAGAGGCGGAGACGCCGATCGGCTTCTTCATGGCTTCGCAGGCCGAAGCGGCGATCCGCTATTCCGGCGAAGCGCCGCCATGAGCATGGTCGAGCCGGAAATCGAGGCCGCGCCGTGGGACGAGCAAGCGGCCCGCGACGATTCCCTCTATCGCCACCAGATCGCCTATCTCTTCGAGCGCTCGCGCTTCTATCGCGACAAGCTGACGCGCGCCGGCTTCGCAACGCCCGCCGCGGTCGGAGGCCTGGAGAGAATCGCCGAGCTGCAGTTCACCGAAAAGGACGAATTGCGCCGCTCGCGCAACCCGGACGAGCCGATCGGGACGCATCGGACCGCCTCGCGCGAGGAAATCGCGCGCATCTATTCGACCAGCGGCACGACTGGCGCGCCGAGCTATATCCCGCTGACCGCGTCCGATCTCGAAGTCTGGGTGCGCACTTCGGCGCGCAGCTACGGCGCTTCCGGCGTGAAGCGCGGCGACCGCATCGTCTCGACCTACAACGCCGGCCCGTTCGTCGCCGGCGCGGCGCTCGACGCCTTCGAGCGGCTCGGCCTCTGTCACGTCCCGGTCGGCTCGGGCGCCACCGAGCGGCTGATGGCGGCGGTGGATTCGCTGAGGCCGAGCGCCGTCGCGCTGACCCCCTCCTACGCGCTGCATCTCTCGGAATGGGCCGAAAAGCGCGGGCTCGACCTGCCACGCGCTGGGGTGAAGCGGCTGATGGTCGCCGGCGAGCCCGGCGGCGGCGAGCCCGCGATGCGCGCCAGGCTGGAAGCGGCCTGGGGCGCCAGCGTCACCGAAGCGATGGGCATCGGCGACATCTCGGTTTCGCTGTGGGGCGAATGCGAGGCCAAGGCGGGCATGCATTTTTCCGGCCGCGGCTTCGTGCATTTCGAGTTGGTCGATCCGGCGAGCGGCGCGCCGCTCGAAATGCGCGACGGCGCCGCGGGCGAGCTCGTGCTGACCCATCTCGTCAACCGCTCCGCGCCGCTGCTGCGCTTTCGCACCAGGGACCACGTGCGGCTCGGCGTCGGCCGCTGCGCCTGCGGGCGGACCGCGCCGCGCGCTCGCTGCATCGGTCGCACCGACGACATGCTGATCCTCAGAGGGGTCAACCTGTTTCCGACCGCCTTGCGCGAAGTCGTCAATGAATTCGCGCCCGAGGTGACCGGCGTCATCATGATCCGCCCGCGCGCCGCGGGCGTGCGCCAGGAGCCGCCGCTGCCGGTGAGCGTCGAGGTCGCCGAAGGGGCGGGCCGAGACCTCGCGGAGCGCATTCGCGCGCGAATTCGCGCCTCGCTTCTGGTGACGACCGAAATCGAACTGACCGCGGCGGGAAGCCTGCCGCGCAGCGAATACAAGTCCAAACTGGTGGAAAAGGCCTGAAGGGAGGCGTCCATGAAGAAGCTGCAAACCCAGGGCTTGCATCACGTCACGCTGGTCGGCGCCGATCGCCAGACGTCGATCGACTTCTGGGAGGGCCTGCTCGGCATGCCCTTCGTGTTCGAGCAGCCCAATCTCGACAACGCCGCCGAAAGCCACATCTATTTCGATCCGGGCGACGGGCGGCTGATCACCGTCTTCACCCACGAGGACCGCAAGCCCGTGCAGCGCCGCACGCCGACCGACATCGGCTGCGTCCATCACATCGCGTTCAATGTCTCGCGCGCGGTGTTCATGCAGGCGGTCGAGCGGCTCGACGCGCGCGGCGTCAAGCACACCGGCGTGCGCGACCGCAAGATCTTCGACGCGATCTATTTCGAAGACCCGCTCGGCCTGCTGATCGAGCTCTCCTGCTACAAGTTCGAGCCGCCGTTCGGCTACGGCCACGCCGACGTGCTGTTCGAGGCGCACAAACTGCGCGTCGCCGCGGGCGAGCGCGCCATCGCCGAGGTCCATCTGGCCGACGCGATCGAGCTGCTGGTCGCGCGCTCGCGCCAGAGCCTGTCGTCCGATCGCACGCCCAAGAACCCTTACGCGCGCTGACCGCCGCGCCCGCCGTACGCCATCCAACGCCAAGAGAACGGGAGAAACGAATGTCTGCGATCAAACTGCACGTGCTGAAGCCGAGCGTGAACAACATGACGGCGCGCGTTTTCGTGCGCGCCGCGAAGCTGGATTTCACCGAGGACGACGCCTGGGGAAAGACCCGCTCGGAAGGGTTCCTGGCGAAGAATCCAGCCCATCTGACGCCGATGATCGAGGCGGCCGACCTGCCCAAGGGCGTGGTGTGGGAGAGCTGCGCCATCATGCAGTATCTCTGCAACAGGCGCCATCTCGACCACTTCTATCCGACGGAGCCGGCGGCGCGCGCGATGACCGACAGCGCGATGTTCTATATCATCGGCACGCTGTATCCCCTCGTCGCGCGCGCGACCTATCCGGCGCTCGGCTTCCCGCAATATCCCGGCGAAGTGGGCGCGAGCGAGGCCGACGCGAACGCCAAGGACGCCGCGCAGAAAGCCGCCGCCGCGGCGATCGCCGAGCCGCTGGAGGTCTTTCACACCTTCTATATGGACGGCAAGCCGTTCATCGGCGGCGTCCACCCGTCGATCGCCGACATCCGCCTCGCGGCGACGCTCGAATTCCTCGCCGTGATCGACTACCCGCTGCCGGCGTGGGCCAAGCATTATATGGCGGCGATGGAGAAATCGCTCGGCGCCGCCTACGCCGAACCCGCCGCCGACGTCCGGGGCTACATCGCCCACGTGAAGTCGCAGAAGAAATAGCGCTCGATCGCCACAGCGCGGGCGGCTCGCCCCTGCGCGCGGCGAGCGAGTATTACCAACCTTTCATGCCGGCGCCATCGCGCCGTTAGGCGCCCTGCGCGATTGTGCCGGCCACGTCGCCGCGCAAAGGGCCGGCGCAACGATCGTCAATGGAGCCGATCCATGTCTCTTTCCCCGCTTCCCCAACCCAATCGCCGCCCGCTGCGCGCCGCCCTGCTCGGCGCGGTCGCGCTCGCCGCGCTCGGCGCCGTCGCGCTCGACAACGGCGCGTTCGCGCCGAGCTTCGCCCTCGCCGCTTCGACTCAAAGCTCGGCCGGCCCGGCCTCCTTCGCCGACGTGGTCGACCGGGTGAAGTCCGCGGTCGTCTCGGTCAAGGTCAAGGTCGCCGACGCCGACGAGGCGGACACCGACATGCAGGGCATGCCGCATTTCCCGCACGGAACCCCGTTCGACCGCTTCTTCAGGCAGTTCGGCATGCCCGACGAAAACGACGGCGAGGCGCCGCGCCATCAGCGCCATCTGTCGATGGCGCAGGGCTCCGGCTTCTTCATCTCCGCCGACGGCTACATCGTCACCAACAACCACGTCGTCGACCACGCGACCGAGGTGACGGTCACCACCGCGGACGGCAAGACGCTTGCCGCCAAGGTTATCGGCGCCGATCCGAAGACCGACATCGCGTTGCTGAAGGCGAAAGACGCGGGGACCTATCCCTTCGTCAATTTCGCCTCGCAATCGCCGCGCGTCGGCGACTGGGTGATCGCGGTCGGCAATCCCTTCGGCCTCGGCGGCACGGTGACCGCGGGCATCGTCTCGGCGCGCGGCCGCGACATCGGCTCGGGGCCCTATGACGACTTCCTGCAGATCGACGCGCCGGTCAATCATGGCAATTCGGGCGGCCCGACCTTCAACACCGACGGCGAAGTCGTCGGCGTCAACACCGCGATCTTCTCGCCCTCGGGCGGCAGCGTCGGCATCGGCTTCGCCATCGCCAGCGACGTGGTGCAGAACGTGGTGCAGCAGCTGAAAGACACCGGCGCGGTGGCGCGCGGCTGGCTCGGCGTCGAAATCCAGCCGGTGACGGCGGACCTCGCCGACAGCCTCGGGGTCAAGAAGGCCGCCGGCGCGCTGGTCGCCAGGGAGACCGCCAACTCGCCCGCGGCGAGCGCCGGGGTGAAGATCGGCGACGTCATCACCGCGGTCAACGGCGACGCGGTCGCCGATCCGAGGGACCTGGCGCGCCGCATCGCCGCGCTCGGGCCGCAGAAGACCGCCGAGCTGGCGATCTGGCGCAACGGCGCCGAGCAGACCCTCTCGGTGAAGCTCGGCGCCATGCCGATGGACAAGGAGGCGAGCGCCGAGGCGCCGGCGAAGGCCGAGGAATCGACGCCGTTCGCCAGGCTCGGCCTCAGCCTCGAGCGCGCGCGCGGCGGCGAGGGCGTGACGATCGCCGACGTCGATCCCGACGGCGTCGCGGCTGACCACGGCCTGCAAGCGGGCGACGTGATCCTGGAGGCGGGCGGCAAGCCGGCGGCGCGTCCCGCCGATGTCGCCGACGCGTTCGCCGCCGCCAAGGCGGACGGGCGTAAGTCGGTGCTGCTGCGGGTGAAGTCGGGAGACACGGTGCGCTTCCTGGCGCTGCCGGTTGAGGCGGCGTCCTGAACTTGAGCTTGGCCTCGCCCCGCCCCTCGCGAGGCCATTGAAGCCGGCGAAGGCCGCGCGCGTTCCCCTCCCGCGCGGCGCCGGCGACCCGGCGGCAGGCCACCCCGCAATGGCCTGCCGCCTTATTTTTGGGGGTGGGTTGCCGCCGTCGGGCCGGAGTGGACCTCCGACAGCGGTTCGGCGAACCGGCGCGCGTGACACAAAGCGGACATGCCAGAGGCGTTCGCCTTATCTGAGGTGCTCGATCCGCATTGCCATGTTCGTCGAATTAAATGTTGGCCATCGCACAGCAGAAGACCGGACAGAAGGGCAGAGTTCGCTCGGTAGCAGATTATGGGCCGGGGCAAAGGCCCAGCCTGCATAAGGTACTTCGAAACTCGGCATAGTCCGGAAAGTTGAGTTCGTTCATGAAGTGCTCTAGATAGACACTTTTAATCAATACCTCTTTCAGGATACCAAACGCCGCTACGACTTCGTTAGCGTTTAACGAATCCGCTTCGCACCCTTCAACGAGTCCCTTCATCGCCTGAAACCACACACCCCATTCGTAGCGAGCATTTTTGTGATGAGCTACGGTCTTCGGTAGTAGTGAGAATAACACGGCTCTCCTGCAATCACCAGCGCAGAACATCGACGATGTTCTGATGAACAGCTTCACTGTTTCGTCCAGGTGATGCAGGCGATCGAAGTACACATCCCCGGACCACTCCTTTCTGCCCATTGCTTCGCTCCACCATCCGTGAACCTTCAGGGTCATTTGGGCCAGTCGCTCCTCATTGTCATACATAATCGCAGGCCACAAGAATTCAGTGACGTTTGCCCGGTGAAGGCCACGGCCGGTTATTTGCCGCCACCTGAAAAACAGGTTCTTATGTTCGCGAAACTCTTCATCTGGAATCGATGGGTCAATAAAGATTCTACTGCCCTTCCGAATGGCCTCTAATTTGTAGGCTGTAGGAAGACTTGTATCGAGAAATGGAATCGTTCTGATTCGCTCGGAGTTCACAATGTGATCCACATGCGTCACCGCGCCAGAGCTTATCGCCGCGCGAAGCCAAAGTGTTAGGGAAGCATCCGACCTGTCGCCCATCAACTCGATGAAGTGGCTGAACAGCCTGGATATCGGATTCAGAAGCGGAATCAGTCGTGGACAGGTCACAATGGCGGTATCGCTGAACACATACAAATTCATATCGTGCTCGCTCAATTCTGGAACGACGCACTGGACCAACGCTTGCTCCAGCAGTTCCCTGCCACGGACAACCAATTTCGGAGTCAAATATCTTTGCGTCGTGCCCAGGAAGTCAGCGTAGACTACAAATCGATGCTTCGGTTTCATGGTCGTGTCTGCCTGAATCCATGTGGTTTCCATCTCACTGGATACCACACGCGAATGTCGCTTTCCCGAGTTACGATAGAAAAGTCTCACGTCCGGAATCGTGGAGTTCCGCTATGATTGGAGCCCCCGGCCTTTTCATCGTCTGTTCGATTTTCATCGGTGGAGGTGCACGTCTCTCAGCTAACGTCAACAATTCCCGCGCGACACAATTGGCAAACGAATCCCATTTTGGAATACCTGCGCTTGCATAACTGTTTGAGGATGGAAGGTGCAGAATGAGGTCGGGCCAACGATGAAGATCATCCTCAATGCGAACTAGCGCGGGAGCCCTGCGTTGCATTTCGAGTGCTAGTTCAAACGATGTCGCAAGAACGAAACGTTTGGCTGAAAGTGCTTCAGAAATAAGCCCGGAGACAGACTGTATTCGAGTCTGATAGGGGCAAAGAACCGTTTTCGCGCGTGAAACGAGAGAGCTCCACTGAATGTCCGTCAAGAGACCCGAGGTCTGCCTCCACGATTGCGTCAGTGGTTTAGGCTGTGGAATGTTTGTCCAGTGTTGCCAAATCCTAATTCCGCTTTGTTCGCAGAGACCGATTAATTCTCCGATCGTGCGTGACGTATGGTCTTTCTTTGGTCGTGATATTCCACCCACGAAAGCGTACGAGCCATCCGGTTCCGCGTCCCGCATTGGTGTGAACAGTCCTGGATGATCCAGTCGGACAATTCGCACCTTCGCACCGAAATGAAGTTGCCAAGTTCGGCAGGCTTCAGCGACCGCATTGGATAGGACGATAATCGACTCTGCTCTCTGGAACATCAAACGAATATGATGTTCTTGGTCTGGGCAGATGCCATCTTTCTGGAAACGCCTTTCTCCGTGCTTGTGGAGACCGTGTAGAATAAAGCAGATTGTCTCAGCGTTCTTTGAAGACGTTAAGAATTGCATCAAAGCTATCGATGCTTCAGAACTAATAAAACCGCTTGGGACGTAATGCACCAGCGAAATTAGCGAAGGGGTGAAACTCGTGGAACTCCTCAGATTCGTTTCGAGTAGATTGATACCAAAGGGCAACAGCGCCACGTGCAGATGTTCATTGAAAATAGAAACGCCGCATGAGTGTGATACAGAAGAATAGAAGCTGTTGACCAACATAACCTGTATCCGTTCAATTAAGGACGATTAGCAGTAAACTGCCAGTCAACTTGCAGGATGGACAGTAAAAACTCGTACCATTGCCGCGCGTTCGGCAAGGTGACCCGCCATCCTGCGCCGGCGGTGTCCGGTTTTCCCCCACGGCTGTGCAGTTCTCATGTTTCCACCCTGCGCGGCAGCCGCAGCGCGCCCCGAACTTGACAACGCGCAGCCAAGTGTCGCGCCCAAAGTTGATCTTTCAGTTACGAAACACGGCGTCCGCGTTCCGCGATAACCGGCGCGGGGAGCCGCAAGTAGAGAGAACTGCACAGCCCTGGGTTTTCCCCGGCCGCCCGTCACTATAAGCCTTCTCGGCGTGCGAAGGCGAATCGTGTGTCCGAATTATGCCGCTCAGCGCGCCAATACGGTCGCGCCCCGATTGACACCAGTCGACCTCGCCAATTGGCGCGTCTCGGCCATTCGAGCGGCGACGCCGAGCGACCGCTCAACGCGTTTGGCGGAGACTCAAACCTCGCCCCGCCCCTTTTTTGGCGGACAGCGCGGAACTCGCTATATGTCCCTCATGCGGATTCTCATCATCGAAGACGACCGCGACGCGGCGGCCTATCTCGTCAAGGCGTTCCGCGAGGCCGGCCACGCCGTCGATCACGCCGCCGACGGCGTCGGCGGCTACGATCTGGCGCAGGAGGGCGGCTACGACGTCGCCATCGTCGATCGCCTGCTGCCCAAGATGGACGGCTTGGCGCTGATCGGCGCCCTGCGCGCGCAGAAAATCGAAACCCCGATTCTGATCCTCTCGGCGCTCGGCCAGGTCGACGACCGCGTCAAGGGCCTGCGCGCCGGCGGCGACGACTATCTCGCCAAACCCTACGCCTTTTCCGAGCTGCTGGCGCGCGTCGAGGCGCTGGCGCGCCGGCGCCCCAAGGGCGCGCCCGAGGAGACCGTGTACCGGCTCGGCGACCTCACGCTCGACCGCCTCTCCCACAAGGTGACGCGCGCCGGCGAGGAAATCGCGCTGCAGCCGCGCGAGTTCCGCCTGCTCGAATACCTCTTGCAGAACGCCGGCAAGGTGGTCACCCGCACGATGCTGCTCGAACACGTCTGGGACTATCATTTCGATCCGCAGACCAACGTCATCGACGTGCACGTCTCGCGCCTGCGCGCCAAGATCGATCGCGACTTCGACGCGCCCCTGCTGCACACGGTGCGCGGCGCCGGGTACATGATCCGTGACGGCGCTCGTTAAGCTGTTCCGCGCCACGGCGTTCAAGCTGACGCTCGCCATTCTCGGCCTCAGCGCGATCGGCGCGGCGCTGGTGCTCGGCGTCGTCGCCTGGCAGGTGATCAAGCTGGTCGACGACGAGACGCGCCAGACAATCGAAGCGGAGGCGAACGGCCTCTCCGAGCAATACCAGACAGGCGGCGTCCGCCGTCTCGGCGCGATCATCGAGGCGCGCTCGCGCCAGCCCGGCTCCTCGCTCTATCTCCTCACCGACAGCGCCGGCGAGCCGCTCGCCGGCAACGTCGCGCAGTTGCCGCCGGGCGTGCTCGATCGCGCTGGCGTCGTCGACACGCCCTACGAAACGAACGACGAATCCGCGCCCGGCCGGCGCGCGCTGGCGCGCATCTTCCTGCTGCCGGGCGGCTTCCACCTGCTGGTCGGGCGCGATCTTGCCGATCGCGCCCGCATCGGCGCGGTGATGATCCGCGCCATGGCGGTTTCGCTGGTCTTCTTCGCCGCGCTCGCCGCGCTCGGCGCGCTGTTCGTCGCCCGCCGCGTGCTCAGCCGCATCGACGCGATGAACCAATCCGCGCGCGCCATCATGGCCGGCGATTTGACGCGCCGGCTGCCCGTCTCCGGCTCCGACGACGAACTCGACCGCCTGGCGCGCGGCCTCAACGAAATGCTGGCGCGCATCGCCGATCTGATGGCGGGGATGCGCGAAGTCTCCGACAACATCGCCCACGATCTGCGCACGCCGCTGACCCGGCTGCGCAATCACGCCGAAGAGGCGCTGCGGGCGGAGGCCGACCCGGCCGCCGCCCGCGCCGCGCTGGAGCGCACCATCGAGGAATCCGACGGCCTGATCAAGATCTTCGACGCGCTGCTGATGATCGCGCGCGCCGAGGCGGGCGCCGAAAGCGCCGGCAGAATCGCGTTCGATCTCGGCGAGACCGCGGCGAGCGTCGCCGAACTCTACGCGCCGCTCGCCGAGGAATACGGCGTCGCGCTCAAGGTCGACGCCGCGCGCGGCCTGACCATCGTGGGAAACCGCGAGTTGATCGGCCAGGCGATCGCCAATCTCATCGACAACGCGGTCAAGTACGGCGCCGGCGAGGGCGGGGAGCCGGCCGCGGCGGGCCGCGGCGAGATCACGGTGACCGCGCGCCGCGACGGCGCAGGCGTCCGCATCGAAGTCGCCGACCACGGGCCGGGCATTCCCGCCGCCGACCGCGCGCGCGCGATTCATCGCTTCGTCAGGCTGGAGGGCGCGCGCTCGCGCCCCGGCTCCGGCCTCGGCCTGTCGCTCGCCGCGGCGGTGATGCGCATGCACGGCGGCGAGGTGCGGCTCGAAGACAACGCGCCCGGCCTCAGGGTCGCCGTCACGCTGCCGGCGGGCGCCCCGGTCCTGCCGCCGCCGGCGCCCGCCAAGGCGGCGGCATGAGCCTCAGCCTCGCCGACCGCCTTGGCGACGCGCCGCGGCTCGCCGCGCCCGCCGAGGCGCGCCGGCGCCTCGAGGCGTTGCTCGGCGAGCGCGAAGCGGCGGACTTGGGCGCGCTTGTCTCGCGTCAAAGCGTGCGCGATCTGCTGCTCGGCCTCGCCGATCATTCGCCTTATCTGTGGCGGCTGATCTGCGACGATTCCGGCCGCCTCGCTCGCCTCCTCGGCGCGCCGCCCGAAGATTCGCTCGAAGACCTCGTCGCGTCACTCGAAGCGCGCCGCGACGGCGACGAGGCCGAGCTGATGCGGGCGCTACGCCGCGCCAAAGCCGAGTCGGCGCTGCTGATCGCGCTCGCCGACGTCGGCGGCGTATGGGACCTGACCGCCTCGACCGAGGCGCTGACGCGCTTCGCCGACGCCGCCGTAGCGGCGGCGCTGCGTTTCCTGTTGCGCCAAGCGGCGCGCGAGGGTCGTTTGGGTCTCGATCCCGAGGCGCAGCGAATCGAGGCGGGTTCGGGGCTGGTCGTGTTGGCGCTCGGCAAGCACGGCGCGCGAGAACTCAACTATTCCAGCGACGTCGATCTCGTCGTTCTCTACGATTCGCGCGCCGCCTCTATTCCCGAAGGCGTCGAGCCGGGCCCGCTGTTCGTGCGCATCGTCAGGGCGCTGACCCGCCTCCTGCAGGAGCGCGCCCCCGACGGCTACGTGTTTCGCGTCGATCTGCGCCTGCGCCCCGATCCCGCGGCGACGCCGATCGCCGTTTCGACCGCCGCCGCCGGCGCCTATTACGAGACGCTGGGGCAGAACTGGGAGCGCGCCGCGATGATCAAGGCGCGCGCCGCGGCGGGCGATCTCGAACTCGGCCGGCGGTTCCTCGCCGACCTCGCGCCGTTCATCTGGCGCAAGTATTTCGACTACGCCGCGATCGCCGACATTCACGCGATGAAGCGCCAGATTCACGCGGTGCGCGGCCATGAGCGGGTCACGGTCCCCGGCCACGACCTCAAGCTCGGCCGCGGCGGCATCCGCGAGATCGAATTCTTCGTCCAGACGCAGCAACTGATTTTCGGCGGCCGGCGCCCGACGATGCGCGGCGCGCGAACGCTCGAAATGCTCCGCCAATTGCACGCCGAACATTGGGTCGGCGCCGAGGCGGTCGACAACCTGACGCGGGCCTATGCGTTCTTGCGCCGCGTCGAGCATCGCCTGCAGATGGTCGACGACGAGCAGACGCAGCGCCTGCCGTTCGAGGCGAACGCGCTGGCGCGCTTCGCCGCCTTCTGCGGCTACGCGCGGCCCGAGGCGTTCGCGGCGGAAATGACCGGTCATCTGCGCCGCGTCGAGAGGCATTACGCGCGCCTGTTCGAGGACGCGCCGGCGCTCGACGCCGAGGCGGGCAATCTCGTGTTCACCGGCGTCGGCGACGATCCCGAGACCCTGACGACGTTGCGCCGCCTCGGCTTCCGGCGCCCAGAAGAGGCCGCCGAGACCATTCGCGGTTGGCATTTCGGCCGCCGCCCGGCGGTGCGCAGCGCGCGCGCGCGCGAAGTGCTGACCGAACTCGTGCCGGCGCTGCTGGCGGCTTTTTCCGGCTCGGGCGATCCCGACGCGGGCTTAAGCGCGTTCGACGCCGCGCTGGCGCGCATGCCGGGTGCGGTGGAGCTGCTGTCGATCCTGCGCTCCAACGCGCCGGTGCGCGAATTGTTCGGCGATCTGTTCGGCAGCGCGCCGCGCCTGGCCGGGGTCGTCGCCCAGCGCCCGCACGTGCTCGACGCCGCCATCGATCCCGGCCGGGTCGGGGCGATCGGCGACAGCCTCGACGAGGAAAGACTCGTCGCGCGCGTCGCGGACTTCCTCGACGCGGCGACGAGCTTCGAGGGGATGCTCGACCGCGCGCGCGATTTCGCCGCCGAGGAAATGTTCGTGATCGGGGTGCGCCTGCTCTCCGGCGCGCTCGATTGCGAGCGCGCGGGGCGCGCCTACAGCTCGCTGGCGCAAGGCCTCGTCGCCGCGCTGCTCGCCAGGGTCTCGGACGCCTTCGCGCTCGATCACGGCCGGGTGCGCGGCGGCCGCGTCGCCGTGCTCGCGATGGGCAAATTCGGCTCGCGCGAAATGACCGCGGCGTCCGATCTCGATCTGATCGTCGTCTACGATTTTCCCGCCGAGGCGAGCGAATCCGACGGCGCGCGGCCGCTCGACGCCGTCGTCTATTACACCCGTCTGACGCAACGCCTGATCGCCGCGCTGACCGCGCCGACCAAGGCGGGAAGGCTCTATGAAGTCGATCTGCGCTTGCGCCCGTCGGGGCGCAAGGGGCCGCTGGCGACGCAATTTTCCGCCTTCAAGCTTTACCAGGCCCGCGAGGCCGAGACCTGGGAGCACATGGCGCTGACGCGGGCGCGGGTCGTCGCCGGCGAGCCGGGCCTCGCCGCGGAGATCGGCGCCGCGATCGCCGCCGTCCTGACGCTGTCGCGCGAAAAGGAGAAGCTCGCTCGCGATGTGCGCGCAATGCGCAAATTGATCGCCAGCGAGAAGGGCGACAAGGACCCCTGGGACCTCAAGCTGGTTTCGGGCGGCCTCATCGATGTCGAATTCGTCGCGCAATACCTGACCCTCGCCTACGCGCATGACCGCCCCGGCCTGCTCAACGCCTCGACCCGCGCGGTGATCGCCGAGGCGGGCGCCGGCGGCCTCATCGCGCCGGACGACGCGGCGGCGCTCGCCGACGCGCATCGGCTCTATACCGACGCGACCCAGATCATGCGGCTCGCCGTCGCCGGCCGGTTCGATCCGGCGAGGGCGGCGAGCGGCGTCAGGCGGCGCATCGCCGCCGCCGCGGCGCTGCCGGACTTCGAGTCGCTGCAAGGGGCGGTCAGCGAGGCGCGCGATCGCGTCCGCCACGTCTACGCCAGAGCGCTGGGCGGACACGCGAATTGAGCCGAGCGAGGCCGGCGAGGGCAATGCGGGTTCGCCTGCGAATTGTCGCACCGTCCGAACGTCGATCGGCGCGCTAACCCTCTGAGGAAATTGGATTGAACGGGATCGACGCGCGCCGCCGCTTTGCATTGTCGCTCTGCGTTCGCCGAGCGACGCCATGTTTTGCGACGAATTCTGGGAATTCAGTTGAAATAACCCGCGCCTTATGAAGTCGACCGCGGCCTCGCAAGCCGATATTGTGACGGAGGGACGTCTCTCCTGCGCGGCTTCGGCGCCGACCCGTGTCGGCGACAAGAAAGGGAGAGGTTGCGGCGCGACGATGATCCAGGTTGGCCCCGACGAGAAAGCTTATTTGGCCGGCAAGCTCGCCATCATGGTCGGCGCGCTCGAGGCCGACGGCGTCGCGCCGGCGCAGGCGCTGGAGCACGTCGGCCTGTCCCAGAGCGACCTGGCCTCTC
>Ga0326727_10012811_pt1 | contig 18931 bp, 14 predicted proteins | sample MB2enrmetagenome_FD_207643 | JGI IMG/M metagenome (GOLD analysis project Ga0326727, IMG submission 207643) | Lab enriched peat soil microbial communities from McLean, Ithaca, NY, United States - MB29MY | ecosystem: Environmental > Terrestrial > Soil > Wetlands > Peat | place: USA: New York...
GTCGCCGTAGATAGGCAAAGGTTTGCCTTCCAGGGCGTTGAGTATCATTAGGGGGATCAGCTTTTCAGGAAATTGTCTCGGACCATAGTTGTTGGAACAATTGGTGATAACGGCCGGGAGGCCGTACGTGTGCCGGAAAGCGTTCACCAGGTGATCGCTGGCCGCCTTTGAAGCTGAATAGGGACTTCTGGGATCGTAGGGGGTTTTTTCATGGAAAGGCTCATCTTCGAGCCCGAGAGACCCGTAGACCTCGTCGGTTGAAACATGCAGGAAACGAAATTGCTTCCCGCCGTTTTGGGATAACTGTCGCCAGTAATCCCGGACCTCCTCCAAAAGATGCAAAGTGCCGAGCACGTTCGTCGTCAAGAATGATTCCGGGCCGGTAATGGAACGATCGACGTGGGATTCGGCTGCAAAATTCACCACGGCCCATGGCTGGTGTTCCCGGAGGATTGTGCGGACAAGTTCCCGATCGGCAATATCGCCTTTGATAAAAATATGGCGCGGGTCGTGCCGGACCGGCTCCAGGCTCATAAGGTTGCCCGCATAGGTCAGGTCGTCCAGGTTCACGACAGTGTTGTGTCCATGCTCCAGCGCGTGAAGAACGAAATTGCTTCCTATAAAACCGGCGCCGCCGGTCACCAGTATCTTCTTTTCTAATGAAACGGGCTTCATTGGAACTCCATTTCCATTATTGCTCCGCACACGTCCTGAAAAATGAGATTGCACGATAATAACGGCGTATTATTGCACACATGGCTCATTGAGTGAACGATAATACAGTGTCCGCAAAAAGATGCCTGTATATAAAAGCCCTCCATCGACTCGATCGATGGAGGGCTTATTCAAAAACAGACCGGTGCGCCAGGTGCTTGCCTACCTGGTCGGAAGCGTATCCAGTATTCTTGCGACCTCTATATCGACCACCCGCGGGGCGTCGTAGGGCGGAACATTCGCCATATCCAGCACGGCGGCTTTAGACGATACGGTCCCGTCGCGGAAACTCCGGGTTTCGACATCGATCCTGATCATCGGAGTATCCGCCGGGGATGCGAGCCCCAGGACACCTCCGCCCGCCGCGCCGGCAATCGCGCCCGTTGCCGGAGCGCCTGCCGCCGCGCCAATCAGGGCGCCGGCCGCCGCGCCGAGAAGCGCGCCGCCCAGCAGGTGTTCGGCCCTTGCATCCGGATTATCGCGAGCTTCCACTCTGAGTGCGACATCAATGGAGAAATCAGCTTGCTTTTCCCTTCTGACCTGATCGTACCCTTTTTCATAGAGTGTTTTATTCGCTTCAGGCAACTGCATTGCGAAGGCAGTACGGTTATCGACATGCAGTACGTAATAACGGTCCTCCGGGCCGACGTTGAGATAAGTGGGCGCAGGCGCCGGGCTGGCGACAGCGGGAGCCGGCTGGGTTGTGTAGTAGGGACCGTAAGCCGATGAGGCGCAGCCTCCGATCAGGACTACCGCAAATCCCAATGTGAGAATCTTCCATGACCATGCCGATGTCTTCATCTACCACTCCTGTTGGAAATCGAATAAAATGTATTGGAAGCCTAAAGTCCGACCAAACCTAGCAGGTTAAAATTCACTTTTCAACAGGCATTATCAAATCGGCCGGTTCCCGGGTCCAGGCATGGCCCAAGCCTGCTTTCTCCTCTAAGACGACAGAGCCGACACGAAAGACTACATCGGCATTCATTTAAAAAGTCATTAATCCGGAACGCGTCCATAATTATCGCTAAAGCGGCGGATATCGTCTTCTCCCAGGTAGCTGCCGGTCTGTACCTCGATGAGTTCCAGTGGTATCTTTCCCGGGTTTTCGAGGCGATGAGGCGTGCCAAGCGGAATGTACGTGCTCTGGTCTTCGTGGAGCACGGATTCTTCGTCATGTTTGATTATGCGGGCGGTCCCGCGCACCACGATCCAGTGTTCCGCCCTGTGAAAGTGCATCTGAAGGGAAAGCGCCGCGCCCGGATTGACCGTTATCCGCTTCACCTTGAAGCGCTCACCCATGTCGATATTTTCGTAAGATCCCCACGGACGGTATGTGCGGGAATGAAAAACCGCCTCATCTCTCATTTTCTCCTTGAGTTTGCTTACGATCAGCTTGACGTCCTGGGCTCGATCGATCGAAGAGACCAGCAGGGCGTCCTTGGTGTCGATGATTATCAGATTTTCGATCCCCAGGGCGGCGGTGAGTCTGTTTTCGGAATGAATAAAGCAGTTGTGCACGTCTTCCAGGATAACGTCTCCGGTGATGGCGTTTCTGTGCTCGTCTTTTTCGCTGACATCATGAAGCGAGAGCCAGTTGCCGACGTCGCTCCATCCCACCTCCAGGGGAATCACCACCGCGCGCGGCGTTTTTTCCATGACTGCATAGTCTACGGAAATACTGGGGCACGAGTTAAAGGAGCGCTCGTCGAGTCGAGTAAAATCGAGGTCCCGCGAGGCCTTTTCGTACGATTCCCGGCAGGCGTCCAGAATTTGCGGCGCAATCCGGCCGAGTTCGTCAAGAAAAACAGAAGCCCGGAACATGAACATGCCGCTGTTCCAGAAGTACTCCTTTGAATTCACATATGAGCATGCCGTCTCAAAGTCCGGTTTTTCCGAAAACTCGCGGACCACGCATGCGCCGCCGTTCGCGTCATCCTTGACATACCGCCCCTTTCGGATATAGCCGTAGCCGGTTTCCGGCCTGTCGGGAACGATCCCGAACATGATGATACTGCCTGCCGGCGTGAGTTCGGCGCCTTTGTGAACGGCGGCTGCGAAAAGAGGGGCATTGCGGATGAGATGGTCCGCCGGAAGGACGAGCAGGTCGGGGTCATCTCCGTCTTTTATGGCTGCCAGCGCTCCCACGGTAATTGCGGGGCAGGTGTTTCGCCCCGCGGGTTCGAGCAGGATTTCGGAATAAGCCATGTTGAGCGCCAGCATCTGGGCTGCCGCCATGAAGCGGTGGTTTTGATTGCATACGATAATCGGGGGCGTTATTTCCGAGATCATCGACAGCCGTTTGAGAGTTTCCTGGAACAGAGAATGTTTGCCGCCCAAAAGCGGCATCAACTGTTTAGGCAGATGTTCCCTTGAAAGAGGCCACAACCTGGCTCCCACGCCACCTGATAGTATAATCGGTCTAATCATCGACGCCTGTCCTGTTGGAATAAGGGATTGCCTTAGGTTCAAACCCCGTGGACTTGAACGTTTCTACACGAAGTATGAAAATATCATTTTGAAGATCCGTTTTGCAGCCGAAATATAACATGTGGAAAAAGTTTTCAGATTTCAAACAAATAGTCGGCTTTCAGCCTTGCCCAAAATAGTGTATTTTTTTCCGGCTTACGTCGGTTTGATGAATCAATCCCTATTCTATGAAAGAAAAGCCTGACGATGATTAAAACTCTTGCGGTAATGACCAGCGGAGGGGATTCCCCGGGAATGAACGCCGCCGTGCGAGCGGTGGTGCGCCGAGCCCTGGACAGGGGAATAGAGGTATACGGGATTTATTATGGTTACGAGGGGCTTGTCCAGGGAGGCGACAGGATAAAATGTCTTTACTGGCAGGATGTCGAGGGCATTTTGCAGCGTGGAGGGACTTTTCTTGGCACGGCTCGCTCGGAGCAGTTCAAAACCCTGGAGGGCAGGCGGTGTGCGGTCCAAAATATACTTGAGAGGGGCATAGAGGCGCTGGTCGTTATCGGCGGCGACGGCTCGCTCATGGGCGCGCACATTCTTTCGACCGAATGGCCCGAACATATTGAACAGATTGTATCGGCCCGTCCCGAGCTTTCATCATCCGCCGCACGAATTCCGATGCTGCAGGTTGTCGGGCTCCCCGGCTCCATCGATAACGATCTCAGCGGGACCGACATGGCGATAGGCGTCGATTCGGCCCTGAATCATATAGTGCAGGCCATAGATGATCTAACTTCGACGGCTGCTTCCCATCAGCGTACATTCGTTATCGAAACGATGGGGCGAAGCTGCGGCTACCTTGCTCTTGCCGCCACATTGGCCACCGGGTCGTCCTGGATGCTCATTCCGGAAGAGGAACGCGGACTGCGCTGGCATCAAAAGATGGTGGACAGCCTTGACAAGGCGCGCAAAATCGGCAGACCTCACCAGATGGTTGTCGTCGCCGAAGGGGCCAGGCACCCCGATGGACTGGCGATCGAGTCGGGCGAAATACGCAAGATCCTGGCGGAAAAGCTCGGGGCGGAGGTGCGCCTGACGGTGCTTGGACACATCCAGCGCGGCGGCGCCCCAACGGCCTTCGACCGCATACTGTCCACCCGGCTCGGGGTTGCGGCCGTTGACCTTCTGGCCGACGAACCGGACGTAATGCACCGGCACATGGTCGGGATACGCAGGAACATAGTGGCTACAACCCCTCTTATCGAGGTGGTCGAAAAGAGCCGCGAAGTTCACAAAGAACTGGAAAACTGCAATTTCGAAAGGGTCGTCGAGCTTCGAGGACAGACCTTCCAGAGCATGCTCGGCCTGGTGAACACATTGACGCGAATAAATCCGGCCCAGGAATCGGAAGACCGAAGCAGAATAGTAATCATGACAGGCGGCGCCGATGCCCCGGGCATGAACGCTGCGCTCAGCATTGCCGCAAGGTATGTGCTCAATAACGGGGTCCGGGCGCTCGGGTCGAGGGATGAATTCTACGGCTTAATTCATGGCGACCTCATCGATCTCGACTGGAACGAGATAGTCGGCTGGGTGGGCCAGCCCAGCTCAAATATCGGAACCGCGCGCTTCGAACCGGCCCATGGAGACTACGAGCGCATGGCGGAAAATATCGGGAAATTCGATATAAGGGGAATCATTGCAATCGGAGGTTTGGGCACATACCAGCGCTTTGAGCGCTTCGCGGCAATGCGGGACAGATTCTCCGAATTCAACATTCCCGTTATGCTTCTGCCCGCGAGCATCGATAACAATCTTCCATGCACAGAGCTGAGCATCGGATCGGATACGGCCCTCAACAACATCGTCCAAGCGGTCGATAAAGTCCGCCATACGGCCGGAGCGACCAGGCGGGCATTCATAGTCGAGGTAATGGGAAGAGAATGCGGATTTCTCGCGCTCATGGGGGCGCTGGCAACGGGCGCCGAGAAGGCATATTTGCCTGAAACAGGGATCAGCCTTGCCGAATTGAACCAGGACGTTACTGAACTCAGAGAAAGCTTCGGGTGTGGAAAGCGCATGGTCATATACATGCGAAGTGAAGATGCTTCACGTCACTACACGACGGATTTCTTGAGAAGGTTGCTCGAAGAAGAGAGCAAGGACGAATTCGAGGTGCGAAGCGTGTCCCTTGGGCATGTCCAACGAGGAGGGTTTCCGACGGGGTTCGACCGTATCCTGGCCTGCAGGATGGGGGCCGAAGCCGCATCCGCTCTCCTGAAATCACTGCAAGACCATTCACACGAAGTCCTCGCTTTCGGATTGAACCAGGGAGCGATTACATCATGCAATCTTTCCGATGCGATGAAGCAAATGGATGAAAAGGCCGGCAGGCCGAAATGTCAGTGGTTCATGGACCTGTGTCCGATGTCCTGCTCCCTGACCAAGGGCTGTCCGATGCCCTGAGACGAATGCAAAACAGGTTGGATCGCCCTGTTTTTCTGCATCGGTTGCCGATGATCCGGCGCTTTTCTGAAAGGCTTGAGCAGTACGTCCATTGCTGTTTTGAAAAGGCGCGCGGGTCCGTGCCCCGATCGAATTATCAGAATAGGTATCTCGGCTCGATTGATCATTTCGCGCGTGACTTCGCCAACCACGTACTTGCGGGTTTTGTCGCCAGTTTGACGGGAACCCGAAATCACCAGGTCATATCGGGTTTGCCGCAACTCTTTCTGCAACTGCGGAGTCATGTAGCCGTGGCGAAGACGGATTTCGCCGAACACTCCCATATCTTCCAGTAAATCCTTCTGCCGGCGTAAAACGCGGCCCGGCTTTGAATTTGATTCAATCAGGCGATGGGAGTCCTGCTCCAGCCGTATGATATCGGCATACATAGCCGGCGGTTCAGGCATAACGTAAAACAGGTTCACGACGGCGCCGATGGACCGGGCGATTTTTCCGGCAAATTCGATGGCTTTGTCGCCGTAATCCCTTCCGTTCGTACACAGCAGGATGCGGCGCAGCCTCGGATGATCGCAAAAAACCACCATTACGGGAGGCTCAGCGCATTCGATGACTGTATAGGCGTTCATGGGGGCAATCCACCGGGGCGCCAGCAGGTTCCAGAAAGGGCTTCTGCACGGAGCGCCGATAACGACCATGTCATAACGGTTTTCCTCGGTGTATTTGATTATCTCAGGCGCCGGCGTGCCCGATCCGGCGATCAATTCGACATCCAGACGGTGTTCCTTCAAAATTGCCTGAGCCCTCAGGAGTGCTTGATGGAGTGCATCTTCGCGGCCGTTCTTTTCCACGATCCCCAAAACCGACGATTCGGCCCGGCATGCGGCTGCGATCCGCGCCCCAAATCGCACCGCGTTTTCCGACTGCCTGGAACCATCGGTACAAAACAGAATTTTCATTCTCCCGCCTACTTGAAGTTCTGGCCCGTCAACAGGCTATATACTACCATCGCGGCCCCTATGAGGGGCAGGGGCACAAATGCCAGCCTGATGCTCCGGCCATGGAAGCGCTCGGTCATCGTTGCGCCGATCTGGGCGCCGATTGCCGCTCCCGTATGCATTACAAGCGCCACCATAATGTCCACGTTTCCCTTGATCGCATGGGTGAAGGCCCCGTAGCCGGCCGAGATGATGATTTCAAATAAATCGGTGCCGACCGCAATATGCGTGGGCACGCCCAACAAAAACACAATCGACGGCATTCGGATATACCCCGCGCCGCCGCCGAGAAACCCGCTGAAAACTCCGCCCACATACGCTACCATTAGAATTATCCATACGGAGATCTGCTCGATGCCCGAGTCGGGCAAACCGATCATCGGAGGCAGATGGAAACGCTGAATCCTTTTTGCAAGGTGCCCGAACGCCGACACGTCCTCCCTTGGTTTTTCATCCAGGTTTTTGTGAGCCTTCATCGTCCGCCAGCTCTCCCATCCCATGAACGCCGAGATCGAGACGAGCACCACGAGAAAGCCCATGGCTACAACCGTATCCACGTTGCCCCGGCTTTTCAAATACTGAATGCCTTGTGCGCCTGTTTCAACGCCGGCGATAGTGCCGATGACCATAATCATCGCCAGTTTTGTGTCCACGTGTCCTAGCGCGCGGTGTTTTTTAGCCGCGACAATCGATTTGCCGACGATATGGGACAAATCGGTGCCCACTACGAAGTTCATCGGCATGCCCGCTGCAAACAAAGCAGGTCCGGCCAGAAAGCTTCCCCCGACCCCGAAGAAACCGCCCAGGATGCCTACGAAGAAACCGACCCCGATTAAGTAGACGGCGGAAATATGGGTTGCTGAGATCAGGAAATCCATGTGTTCGCTCTCACCTCGCCGAAATCGCCGGCTGCACCGGCTGACCGCAGTATTCTCATATCAATACAAATTTCAGGGGATTTGGACGCGCTCTCCGGGGGGTTCAGCGTTATTTCCCTTCATGGGATGCAGTTCGCTGAATTCCCGCACGGCCGCCTCCACCGAGGGATAAACGACGAAGCCTGCGCGGCCGAAAAGAGAGGTGTTCATCAGCACTTCCTGAAAATGACCTTTGACTTCACACATGCCCAAAGTGATGCGCTTGCCCTCAAGGCTGTCGAACAATTCTTCGAGAACTTCCGCCCCGGCTGCGTCCGTGTCGACGACAGCCTCCGCATTGACTAAAAAAAACGTGACCGGAGGGCACTCCGTGTCAATCAGTTCCAGAACCCGGTGAGCAAAGAAGGCGGCATTGAAGAAGAGAAGCGGACCGGCAAAACGATAAACCAGCAATCCAGGCGCTTCCGCCGGCCGGGTTATGGTTTCATGCGGCCGAGCCAGCCGGCGCAATGGCGGAATAGCGGCCTGCGTGCGTTGGATCACCCGCAGCAGCCCGGTTGACAACATTTCGAGCAAGGAGCCCTGGGCGCCGATAAGCATCAACGCCACCACCGCATACAGAATCCTGTTATCGAGGTAAACATGTTTTATCCAGCCGCCAAGCAAGCGCAGCACCAGGAAGAAATAAACCGATACGAAGGCCCCATACAGGACCATTTCCAGCAGGAACGGCCTGAGCGATACTAACTTTTTCGAGAAATCCCTTATCGAGAAACTTCTCACACATTTTCTCCAACCCGTTCCGCGGGTGATCAGCACAACGATGTATGACTATTTCGGCTAAACGGCCTATTTGAATATGAGAGACCGGTCCCTTGATTAATTCTAAAGCTAACGCGCACTTATCGATGCGGCAAGAACCGCTGGAATATGAGATTGGGTGCGCAGGACTTCAAAATAACGAGTCTTTTTCCGAATCGTTATCGAGCGCCTCTCCATCCGCGCTCGCGTCCGCGCCTGGCTGGCTTCCCGTACTTCTTACGCTTTCCGCTATTCTCGGGGGACTAAAGGAGGCTGTCATAGAAATTGCGAACCCGCAACGCGACAACACATACGCTCCCAGCCTTCCATTCAGGTAGGTTTGGGTGTGCAAAACCAACTCGGACCCGTTGCCCGCAAGTCAAATTCATAAGCTTCATAAGCCGTACAGTATTCGATACTTTCGGTTAAGATAGTCTACCAGGTAATCGGAACTCAGGTCCTCGCCGGTAACTGCTTTGACAAGGCTGCGAGGAAGATGACGGCTTCCATGCGAATAAATGTGTTCGCGCAGCCATCCGAGAAAACGATCGAACTCACCCGCCTCGAATATTTCCTGCAAATTGCCCAGTTGACTTTCCGCTTTTGCATAAAACTGAGCCGCATAAATGTTTCCCAGCGCATAACTGGGAAAATAGCCAAATGCTCCCCCGGACCAGTGTATGTCCTGCATCACGCCGTCCGAATAGCTGGATGGAACGAGCCCGAAATATTTTTCCATTTTGGCGTTCCATGCCTCCGGAAGGTCCTTGGGTTCAAGTTCGCCGCCGATCAGCATTCTTTCGAGTTCAAATCGCATGATGATGTGAAGATTGTACGTGACCTCGTCCGCCTCGGTGCGAATGAGACTGGGGCGAACATCGTTCAGTGCGAACAGAAATTCGTCGATGTCGGTTTCCCGCAGCCATTCAAAGCGCTTGGATGCCACAGGATAGAAATATTTCCAGAAGCCGCGGGACCTTCCAACTATATTCTCCCACATCCGCGACTGAGATTCATGAATCGCCATGGATACCGGGCAACCGAGAGGAGTGCCCCACTGGCGGACCTCCAGACCCTGCTCATAGAGGGCGTGGCCGGTCTCATGGATCGAGGAGAACAGGGCCATGACAAAAGAATTCGGATCGAATCTCGTAGTGATGCGGACATCTCCCGGACCGATTTTTGAGGTGAACGGATGGGCCGAGCGGTCTATCCTTCCGGAATCAAAATCGTAGCCGAGATGTGCGATCACTTCCCCGATCAGGCTCTTCTGTTCGGAGACGGGCGAATCCCCAATTAAAACCGTCGAATCGGGTCGATGGGGGCTTGCTCCTATGTGCTTGAGCAAGTCAAAAATCGATCCCGCCAGTTTATCGAAAAGCACCTGGACACCTTTGGAGTTTTCCCCCGGTTCGAATTCTTCGATCAGAGCATCGTAGATTTCCCCTCCACTGGACAGCGCAGAAGCTTCCCGGCGCTTGAGTGTTATGATGTTTTCAAGGAAGGGGCGAAAGCCCGACCAGTCATTTTCGCCCCTCATGCTCTGCCAGGCGAGTTCACCCTCCGAAGCCGCCTTGGCAAGCTCGACCGCGAGCACTTCCGGTATTTTGACGGCGCGATCGTATTTTCGTCTCCATTCTCTCAGATTTACGGCCTCATCGGACAGCGCCGGATATGTAGACTCCTCAGCCCTGGAAAGCATTTCCCCGAATCTTGGATCTGTCGCCCGTTTATGGAGCAGGGCGCTAAGGGATGCAACCTGCCGGGCCCTGTACAAATGGCCCTGTTTGGGAATGCAGGTGCGCTGGTCCCATCCGAGCAGGCTCATCATTGACTCGTACAGGGCGCTCTCCCTGGAATAGTCCAGCAGCCATTGATACGCTTCCCGGCTTTTCATGAGTTCTCCTCGCGGCTATGGCCTTCAGGCGTCTAAGTCCGGTTCCACAACACTTTTCTTGACTTTTCCCGGTACAGACTTAATTTGCAGTAGTCGTAAAATAACGCAAATTCTTGTAATATAAAAGAATATCGACAGATTACGAGTTGCGTTATCCGTTTTCCCATTTGAAACAAGCCCATGCTAATATCCGACTTCAGGGTGAAAAAGGTCTTCCGGCCACACCGCGGTTCTGGTGACCGTCTGATTCGTGATCGTTCTTGGTGCGGTTCATAGTTCTGCGGGGATTGGCTTTACGGCCTGGATTGGAAATTGGAAGATGCTGCCGGATGAGTTGAAACGTAAGCTGAAGAAAATGATCGCCGACGCCGAATCACCTCGCGAAAAAGCAATCGATGTGATGTTCGAAATACAGGAACTGCAGGGCTGGATGAGCGATCAGGCTATGGTCGAAGCGGCGGCTCTGCTCGATATGACGCCTCTGGAACTGGAAGAGCTTGCAACTTTCTATGATTTCATATACCGCAGCGCCGTGGGCAAATATGTGATCAGGGTATGTGACAGCACGGTATGCTGGATGGAAGGCCACCAGCGCGTAATCGACCATATCAGCTCGCGGCTCGGCGTTCAAATGGGGGGAACCAGCCCGGATGGGCTTTTCACACTTCTGCCGGTGTGCTGTATCGGCTATTGCGACCGTTCTCCGGCAATGATGGTAAACAAGCGCGTATACGGAAAACTGACTGCGGAAAAGATCGACAAGATCCTTGACAAACTGACTGGTGAAGCCGAATTTCAGGAATCGGAATAGCTCATGGCTCAATATCCCCAGGTACTGTTCAAAAACAGGAAACCGGATCGGGTGGCGACCCTGGAGGAATACCGCGAAAGCGGCGGGTACGAGGCGCTCGAAAAGTTCGTCGGTGGTGGGATTTCTCCCGGGGAAGTTACAAGACTGGTGGGTGAATCGGGCTTGCTGGGCCGAGGCGGCGCTGGCTTTCCTACCGGAAAGAAATGGGCCGCGGTGCAGGAATCCGGGGCTTTTCCCCGCTATCTCGCCGCGAACGCCGACGAGATGGAGCCGGGCACATTCAAGGACCGAGTGCTTCTGCACGCCGATCCCCACTGCGTAATAGAAGGGATGGCGCTTTCGGCTTATGCTTTTTCGGCTTCCAAAGGTTTTTTTTTCGTGCGCCCATCTTATGAGAGCAGCGCCGCGATACTCGAGCGCGAGTTGGAAATCGCGCGGCAGGCGGGTTTTCTCGGCAACAATATCCTGGGTACGGATTTTTCGTTTGACGTCGTCGTTCACCGGAGCGGGGGAAGATACATATGCGGTGAGGGAAGCGCCTTGCTGAACGCGATAATGGGAAAGAGGCCCAACCCGATCAAGCCGCCCCCATATCCGACGGATAAGGGCCTGTGGGATAAGCCGACGGTTGTGAACAACGTGGAGACCCTGGCCAATATCCCTCGTATCCTGATCAACGGTCCCGAGTGGTTCAAGGGGCTCGCAGCGACCCCTCATGGGTCCGGGACCAAGCTTTACTGCATAAGCGGCAAAGTGAACCTTCCAGGTACGGTGGAGCTTCCGATCGGCACGCGGTTAAGTGAAATAATCGACGAACACTGCGGGGGAATGCTGCCCGGTTCCGAGTTCAAGGCATGCCTTCCCGGGGGCGCCTCGACCAGGTTCCTGACAAAGGAGCACTACGACGTGCCGATGGATTTCGAAGACCTGAAGGCCGTTGGAAACAGGCTTGGCACGGCCGCCATAATGGTTTTCGATCACAAGACATGTCTTGTGGGCGCAACGCTGAATCTCATGGAATTTTTCGCGCGGGAGTCCTGCGGCTGGTGCACGCCTTGCCGTGAGGGACTGCCGTACATGGTGGACCTGCTTTGGAGGATTGAAAACGGGCAGGGTGAGGAAGAGTTTATTCCGAATCTACGCAGGTTGTGCAAAGAGGTCTGGAATTCTTATTGCGCTCTTGCTCCGGGGGCCGCCGAACCGGTAATCAGCCTTCTGGATTTTTTCGAAGACGAAGTGCGCGAACACATCAGCCAAAAAGGATGTCCCTTTCATGCCAAGGCTGGTCATTGACGATCTCGAAGTAGAGGTCCCGAAGGGGAGTAAGGTCATAGATGCCGCCGAACGGCTGGGTATCGTAATCCCGCGCTTCTGTTATCACGAGGCGATGGGAGCGGTCGGCGCCTGCCGTATGTGTGCGGTCAAATTCGTCGAGGGCCCGTTCAAGGGCGTTCAGATGAGCTGCATGATCGACGCCCGGGACGGGATGGTCGTTTCTACGACCGACGAAGAAGCGGTTCAATTTCGTAAAAGGGTAATCGAACTGCTTATGAAGAACCATCCCCTGGACTGTCCCGTATGCGACGAGGGAGGACAATGCCTTCTGCAGGATGAGACGTGGTCCTCCGGACACGCCATTCGCAGATTCAAGGGCAAGAAGCGGACCTACCGGGACCAGTACCTGGGACCGTACATTCAGCACGAAATGAACCGCTGTATCCATTGTTACAGGTGTTCCAGGTTTTACCAGGAATTTGCCGGATACAGGGACCTCGGTCCGATGCAGATCGCGGACAACCTCTATTTCGGCAGGTTCTCGGATGGAAAGCTCGAAAGTCCGTTTTCCGGAAACCTGGTGGATATCTGTCCGACCGGTGTATATACGGACAAGACCGCACGGTTCAAAGTGCGCAGATGGGACCTTCGAAGAGCGCCTTCGGTTTGCAATCATTGCTCGCTGGGATGCAACACGGTCGGAAACGCCCATTACCGAGGTGTCGTGCGGGTGGAAGCCCGCTATAACGCTGACGTGAACGGGTACTTTATATGTGATGCGGGCCGGTTTGGATTTTCATATGCGAATGGCGGGGCCGATCATAAAGGGCGGCCGTGGCGTCCCATGGTCGAGGGAAGCGCCGTTTCGGCGCAGAAAGCCTTTGCCGAGGCGGCGGAGGCCCTGGAGCGCGTATCTCGAAAGTACGGTCCCGGATCTATCGCGGCTGTCGGGTCGCACCGAAACAGTTTAGAGACACAGTGCATGCTGAACCGGATGTGCAGGGCAAAAGACTGGGGCGGCCCGGTTTTTTATTTCGATCCGGCGCAACTCAGGAAGACACGCTCGGCGGTTGAAAGCCTCGATGGCGAAATCGCCGCATCCATGCGGGAAATCGAAAATGCGGATTTCGTCCTCGTCGCCGGGGCCGATCCGGTCAATGAAGCAGGAATGGCCGCGCTCGCTATCCGGCAGGCCGGGAGAAAGAAAGCTTCCGTTGTAGTGATCGATCCCCGCCCTGTGGATCTGCCGTTCGACTTCGAACACATAGCGGCTGTGCCCGGTGAAATTGAACTGTATATGGCAGCGGTTGTCGGCAAGGCGGTGGAAAGGGATGCGAAAAACCTCGAGAAAAACGCCGCCGGGTTTTATAGGAACCTGGCTGCGGGATGGGGAAACCGTGAACTGCCGGCCGGGGTTTCCACGATTTGCGACCATCTCGGTTCGAGCAAAAAGCCGGTGATCGTATGCGGGACCGGCATAACCCGCGAAACCACGCCCGCTTTTGCCGCCGATTGCGTCCGGCTTCTAAGATTGACAGGGAAAGATGCACGCCTTTTCTACTTTATGCCCGGGGCAGGATCTTTCAGCACGGCGATACTCTCCGGAGATGACGGGCTGGATTTCGCGCAACTCGTCGGAGATATCGAAAACGGGGCGGTCCGGGCGCTCGTGCTCGTGGAGAGCGATCCTTTCCACTATTACCCGGACCGGGTGAGACTGGATGCTGCGATATCGAAACTCGATCTTCTGATTGCGATCGATTATTTTCCGACCGAGGCGGTTAATCGTGCTCATATATTCTATCCTTCTTCCACGATTTTTGAGACGGACTCGACATATGTAAACCAGGAAGGAAGGGTCCAGTTTGCCCGCCGGGTCCATTACGGTGGCGTGCCGATCTGGGGAGGCGAACATCCGCCTCGCGATTACCGTAACTTTGCTCCAGGTTCGGACCACCTCCCGGCCTGGCGGGTCCTGAGCGAAATTGCAGGCGAGCCGGTGGCGGGAAGCGAGCAGGGAGACATTCTCATGGATTGTGTCTCGGCCGCCGGACACAGCACTTTCGAAGGGCTAAAGGACGGCAACTACCGGGACGCTGCAATGCGAATCCTTCCGGGCAAAGCCGCCCCGGAGGGCCAATGGACGTTTGGCAGCGTCGGACCGTGGATTGGATCGAAAAGCTCCGAGGGTCTTGAACTGTTGATGGTTGAATGGATGTTCGGGACAAGTGAATTCTCGCTCTATTCGGATACGCTTCATGCCGGCGCGAGCGAACCATATATGTCGATGAACACGAAGGACGCGGAACGCGCCGGGGTTTCGGACGGAGACATCGTTGCAATTGAACTGGATAACGGGACCCTGGAGATTGCCGTTTCCGTTTCGAATCGAACGGCTGAAGGGGTCTTGGTCATTCCACGACATCAGTCGATTGGTTGGCGGAAGATGAAAGATTTTTCCGTTTGGGTGCCGGCGGAAAAGATCGGGAAAACAGCGCCGGCTTGATGCCCGCGAAACCCGCGGGGTTTCGGCAGGCGCGCAAGCGCGCGGCCGGCAGACTCAGTGAGCCGCGCAGCGGCGAGCGTCGCAAAACATTGGGTCTTTCCGGCCGCTCTGCGGCACACGGAAGATTTGAGGCGGGTATGAGCGTGAAAAACGCGATCGGAATCGATCTGGGAGGCACTAAAGTCGCCCTGGGCAAGGTCGATGAACAAGGGCGGATGATTGAGCTGCTTCGCTCCGAGACGCATACGCAGGGTGGCCCGGGGGCAGCGATAGAGCAAATTGTGCAGGGAGTGCGGCAACTCAGCCGCGATAAGGCGGTTTCAATTTCCGGCATAGGCATAGGGGTTGCCGGGCAGGTGGACCCGGATACCGGCGCGGTAAGGTTTGCACCCAACCTGGACTGGCACGATGTGCCGCTCCGGTCGGACGTTGAAAAGGCGTGCGGAATTCCGGTCGTTGTAACGAACGACGTTCGCGCGGCGCTGTGGGGCGAATGGCTTTTCGGGGCCGGCCGCGGCGCGGGGGATCTTCTGTGCGTCTTTGTCGGGACGGGAATCGGCGGCGGCATTGTGTGCGGGGGCAAGGTGCTCGAAGGCTGCAGCAACTCGGCCGGGGAAATCGGGCACATAATAGTGGATTTGAACGGCCCGCCTTGTCATTGCGGCAGCACGGGATGCCTGGAATCGTTCGCCGGTGGCTGGGCGATAGCCCGCAGGGCCATTGCGAGCGTCAAAGGCATGCCCGAGCAAGGCGGCACAATATTGGAGTTGGCCGGAGGCAAGGTCGAGCAGATTAGTGCAAAAACGGTCGTGCAGGCCTTTTACGCCGGAGACGCACTGGCGGAGCAAATAATGGATGAGGCTCTAAACGCCCTCAGCGCCGGCATCGCGACCCTCGTGAACGTGCTGAATCCCTGCCGCTTGATATTGGGCGGCGGGATAGTAGAGGGAATGCCGGAGATGGTATCGCGAGTTGAAAGGGGTGTGCGCCTCCGTGCCCTGCCCGCGGCAACCGGGCGTTTCGAGATACATTCCGCAAAACTCGGAAACCAGGCCGGGATCATCGGCGCCGCGGCCCTCGCAATGAGGACTTTCCCGGGTGCGGGCTGAAAAGGTTTGACACGAACAGTCTCAGGGAGAGATTTCTCAAGGGCGATAGACTGTGATGCGCCAACCCTGTGCCGCCATGTTGGATTTTGCAAACTGCCCGGGCGGAAAGAACGCTCAATTTACCCAACTGCAACCTCCACCTGAGTTACAAAAACCTCTACAGGGTGATGAAAAAGGATTGGAATTCCCACATAGGGCGAAAGACCCTGTAGACGTGCCCCTGCGAGAAAGTTGGGGTCCACGTCTTTTGCTTAAAATCGATTAGTTGATAAAATGCCTGGATTCCGGCTTCCGAGGCTGTGTCACAAAGGCGACATATTGCGTACTTCCCCCCTTCATAACCCTACAACGATTTTTAGTATGACGAGAGGAATTCATCGATTCATTGATTTTACTACTAAATCTCGTCTACTTCCGTAGGAATGGCGAAGTCGTAAGCAATTTTCAGGCGTTTTTCCCACCAGAGAACCTTTTTCATCATCCTGCTCGGTGTAAGCGGTTCTTGATTTCCGACCGGTCTGCAACTCGAAAAATATTCGAATGCTTCGGTTGAGTTACTCCTTGCTTCTACAACCGTCTCTTCCCGGCTGGTAATATCAAGTTCAGGACAAAGCGCAAAATAACTTTTGCCCTCGCGTTCTATATTATTTGCGGCAAACCGAGGCATTCCATCTGAGGAAGATCTTTAACAATTACCCAAGCTGTGTTTCACTTGGCTGTGTTTCACTATTGAAATCCAGCATTCGCTTAGACCATAATGTCCTGCACTGCTGGAGGAAAGCCTATCCAATGGAATGATTACGATTAAATCTGATCGAGCGTATAAAAGCCATGGAGACGCTTTGGGATTCGCTTATCGGCGACGAATCCGAAATAGAATCATCTGAATGGTATCGGGATATCCTCGAAGAGAGACAAAGATTGTAACCGGCAGAGCAGAATTCATTTCCCTTGAGAGGTTGAGGGCAAGCCGTGAACCATGAGAGTTAAAGATGTCGTGTAATTCAACATGAACCTTCTGGAGGAGGAGTTCGGATGAAGCTGGCCGGAATGGATGCTGACCTGATCGGTTTCGAATCCGCGGTGCTGGAAAGGCTCAAAGATCTGGAGGAGGCTGATTTCTGCGCCAGGCTCTGGCAAAAGGACCCGGATTTGTGGAAAATGGAACCGGACCAGCGGAAAATAATAACAAATGCTCTGGGCTGGCTGGATTCCCCGGTTAAGATCAAGCCGACTGTCGGCGGTCTCGGCGGATTTGCCGCCGATCTGAAAAAATCCGGATTCAGACATGCGCTCCTCATGGGCATGGGCGGAAGCAGCCTTGCGCCGATGGTTTTCAGCCACACCTTTGGCAGGCATGCCCCGGGTCTTCCATTAACCGTGCTCGACACCACCGACCCGGCGACCGTTATTCGGCTGGAACGGAGTCTGCCGCTCGCCAATACATTCTTCATCGAAGCCAGCAAGTCCGGCGCCACGGTCGAGAGCCGTTCTTTCGGGGAGTATTTTTTTGAAAAAGTAAAAAGCATAAAGGCCGGCCGCGCCGGCGAAAACTTCGGCGTGATAACGGACCCGGGGTCCATGCTGGAGAGATTGGCGGAAGAGCGCTCCTACCGTAAGATTTTTCTTAACTATCCCGATATCGGCGGGCGCTATTCGGCGCTTTCATATTTTGGACTGGTTCCGGCCTCGCTGATGGGAATAGATTTAAATGAGCTGCTTTCGAGGACTTCGAAGATTGCGAACCTGTGCCGGACCCGCAGGCCCCTTTCCGAAAATCCGGGGATAGCTCTGGGGACCGCGATCGGCGTTCTTGCTTCAGGCGGCAGGGATAAGCTGACGTTTGTTCTGCCGGGTCCGATCGCGACTTTCGGCATGTGGCTGGAACAGCTTATAGCCGAAAGCACGGGCAAGGAGGGTACAGGGGTCGTGCCGGTATCGGGAGAGCCGGTCGAAGACCCCGGGGTTTATGGAAAAGACCGGCTGTTTGTGGAATTCAGAATAAGAAACGAACTCGATGAAACCGTCGAAGAGAAAGCCGATTCGCTCCGCAAAGCCGGGCATCCGGTTATCACGATTCATATGCGGGACCGGCTCGATCTGGGAGAACAGTTTTTCCTCTGGGAAACCGCTACCGCTACTGCCGGAGCCCTGCTCCGAATTAACCCGTTCGATCAGCCGAATGTTCAGGAGGCCAAGGAATTAACGGGCAAGATACTTGACGAAGTCAGGAAAGAGGGCAGGGTGCAGGAGGCGGAGATGGAACTGCGCCAGGGTCCGTTGCGCCTTTACATGGCTGCGGGAGCAACGAGTGTGACCCAGGCATTGTCATTTTTCTTCGAACAGGCCGTGGAAAAAGACTATTTCGCCACCCTGGCCTACCTTACGGAAAATGAAGCAAATGAGGCGGGATTGCGGAAGATCCGCCTGCTTGTCAGGGACAGGGCGCGAATCGCGACGACGCTTGGCTACGGCCCACGATACCTTCACTCGACCGGGCAGCTCCATAAGGGCGGCAGTAACGAAGGGCTTTTTCTTTTGATTACCTCGGATAACGTCGAGGACGCTGTTATTCCCGGTCAGCCGTACGCTTTCGGAATGCTCATGCGCGCACAGGCGCTGGGTGATTTCGAAGCTCTGCGCAAACATCGGCGCAGGGTTTTGAGGGTGCATTTGAGCGGTGAGACGCCGGCGGGACTGGCCGCGCTGGAACAGGTCATAAAATCGGTCGCCATGCGGTAATTCTTGCGACCTATAAAGAGCGGGGGGATGTTTCCCCGGGTTTTGCACAAACACATAGTGAATTATGAATGCAATTCGGGGCAGTAGTTCCTGGCAGGCCTGGAGGATTTCCATACCCGTCACCCGGCAGCGTTTTTGAGCCGGGGTCCAGCGACTTTGAAACCGAGGGGTCAGCCCTTGAAAAAGGAAAAATGAGGGAGGCGGAACATCATGAAACTCCTGAGTGAAATGATGGCGAGCGTCTCGGCTGACGGCAGTCCAGAGAGGCCCTTTGCTTTGAAACCGAGGGGTCAGCCCTTGAAAAAGGAAAAATGAG
>Ga0326727_10012813_pt1 | contig 18926 bp, 19 predicted proteins | sample MB2enrmetagenome_FD_207643 | JGI IMG/M metagenome (GOLD analysis project Ga0326727, IMG submission 207643) | Lab enriched peat soil microbial communities from McLean, Ithaca, NY, United States - MB29MY | ecosystem: Environmental > Terrestrial > Soil > Wetlands > Peat | place: USA: New York...
GCGACCTTACGAAGATTTCGGAAATCAACCAGAAGATTTTCCGGCAGCAGACGCCGCGGGCCATGCTCAACACCACGGTCAACGAGGTGGGCACTTATCTGAAGGCCGCGCGGACGCTCGCGGTCATCGGCGTTCCCGGCAGGCCGCCGGAGATGGCCGCGGAATATTGTACGTCGGGATTGAAGCCCGCACCGGGAGCGCAAGTCGTGTTTGTGCTGGCGCAAATGGAAAAAGCCGTGCCGGACGAATTAGGCGGGCTAGTGGTGGACGCAAGCGAGGGATCCATCCTGAACGAACTGGGACTGCAAACGGCACTGGGTGTAACCATCACGGACAATGAAACGCAAAGCCCTGCGGGGATGCTGATTGTGGGCCACCAAGGGGAGCACCGCTGGAAACCAAATGAAACCTATTTTCTTCAGGCGATAGGCGACCAGATGATGATGAGCGTCAGCCACACACGGTTGCGCTCGCTGGTGCGCCGTATGGGCGTTTCGGATGAACGCACGGGATTGCTCAGCCGGAGCTCGTACGTTGGATGTCTGCTGAATGAAGCGGACCGCGCGCGCACACAGGGCACGCCACTTTCGCTGGCCGTCCTGCAGATTGACCGTGGAGCGGAAATGCTGCGCCAGCAGGGGGAAACACCTCTCGAGAAATTCCTGGAGCAGCTGGCGCGCTCGTTGCAGCCCATGGTCCGGCAGAACGATATGGCCGTGAAGTACACGTCGTGGGCGCTGGCATTCATTCTGCCCGATACATCGCTTTCGGGCGCGCAGAACCTGGTGGAGAAATTGCGCCGTGCCGCCGCGGGAGTTCGCCCGCCTTGGGATTCGACGCAGATCACCCTGAGCGCGGGAATTGTGGAAGCAGTGGCGAAACCGGAGTATGACAGCGAAGACATCGTGACCGACCTGATCAACCGCGCGGAATCAAGCATGGATGAAGCGCGGAAACGCGGGGGAGACACCGTAGTCGTCGCCGAAATTCAGCAGCAGTGAAGCATGGCCCACTCGATCGCGGGCTTCCCGTATTGAAATCATCACCAGTGAGGCAAACGGCCTGGCCACGGCATGCATCGGTGGCGGCCAGGGCATTGCCATGATCGCGGAAGTTTTGGGAAACTAAGGGGCCGGGAGTTCTGCGGAAACCTCTGATACACTTTTCCGGGGTGGTTGTTCCCGCCGCATGCATCGGAATTCGCAGACGTGAGGAAAGAGAATGGCGATCCAAAAAGTCGGCGTCGTTGGGTGTGGGCTGATGGGCTCGGGCATCGCGCAGGTGTCAGCGCAAGCCGGATTTCAGACTGTGGTGCGGGAAGTAAGCGCCGATCTCGTTGAAAAAGGCCTCAAGGGCATCGAGAAGAATTTGGCGCGGCTGGTGGAAAAGGGCAATCTGACGGAAGCGGCAAAGAGCGAAATCCGAGGGCGATTGCAGGGCACGGCTTCTCTTCATGACTTGAAGGATTGCGACGTAATCGTGGAAGCGATCATTGAGCAGTTGCCCGCCAAGCGGGACCTATTTGCCGCGCTGGACGCGATTTGCGGACCAAACACCATTTTCGCGAGCAATACTTCTTCCCTGACGATTACCGAGATTGCCGCCGCCACGAAGCGGCCGCAGCGCTTCGTCGGCCTGCATTTTTTCAATCCTGTGCCGGTGATGAAACTGGTGGAGGTGGTCAGGACGATTGCGACCGACCCGGGTGTCTATGAAGAGATGATCGGTTTCGGCGCGAAGTTGGGCAAAACGCCCGTGCGGGCTCAGGACAGCGGTGGATTCATCGTAAACCGGCTGCTTGTGCCGTACTTGCTGGACGCCATTCGCGCGCTGGAGGAGGGCGTGGGTTCCGTGGTGGACATCGACAATTCGATGAAGCTGGGTTGTGGGTACCCCATGGGGCCATTCACGCTGCTGGATTTTGTCGGGCTCGACACGACGTATTACATTTCTCAGATCATGTTCGACGAGTTCAAGGAAAAACGTTTTGCTGCGCCGCCGCTTTTGAAGCGCATGGTACTGGCGGGCTGGCACGGCAAAAAGAGCGGTCGCGGATTTTACGACTACAGCAACCCCGACAATCCGAAACCGATGCAGCTTTAAGGAAGAAACGATGGCCTACGAAAACCTGCTGTACGAGAAAAGGGAAGGAAGCGCCCACATCACGTTTAACCGGCCCAAAGTGTTGAACGCGCTGAACCGCAAGACCATCGAGGAGTTGCAACAAGTGTTGCTGGACGCGCGCGAGGATGCGAGCGTGCGCGTGCTGATCCTCACGGGCTCTGGCGAAAAGGCCTTTGTGGCCGGCGCGGATATCAACGAACTGGCGCAACAGACGCCGGTGAATGGCAAGGAGTTTTCCATTTTCGGCCAGGGCGTGTTCCACCTGCTGGAGACCATCGGCAAGCCCTCCATTTGCGCCATTAACGGGTTTGCGCTCGGCGGCGGGTGCGAACTGGCGCTCGCCTGTTCGATTCGGCTGGCCAGCAAAACCGCAAAGCTTGGGCAACCCGAGGTGAAGCTCGGCATCATTCCCGGTTACGGCGGCTCGCAACGCCTGGCGCGGCTTTGCGGAAAAGGCGTGGCGCACGAGCTTTGCCTGACCGGCGAAATGATCACGGCGGACGAAGCGCAGCGCATCGGGCTGGTGAATCGCGTGTACGAGCCCGCGGAGCTGTTGCCCGCCGCCGAAGCCCTGGCAAAAAAGATTATCGAGAAAGCGCCGCTGGCCGTGAAATACTGCATCGAGGCCATCGAGCGCGGCGTGGAGATGCCGCAGGAAGAAGGTCTCTTCCTGGAAGCCACACTTTTTGGGCTATGCTGTGCTACGGAAGACATGCGGGAAGGAACTAAGGCTTTCTTGGAGAAGCGGGCAGCGGCGTTCAAAGGGAAGTAGCCAATGAAGTGAAGGATTTAGTGCACGGGGTTTTGTGCGGGCGAATCGAAAATGGCGGAGAACGAGAAATTCGGGAAAATCGATGGCGGGTTGAGAGCCGACGGTTTACGTTTCGGGATCGTCGTCAGCCGGTTCAACAGCTTCATTACCGAGCGGCTATTGCAAGGCGCGGTAGACGCGTTGGAGCGCGCGGGCGCGAGCGATAAGAATATTGATGTGGCGCATGTGCCGGGCTCGTTTGAGCTGCCGCTGACGGCAAAAAAACTCGCGATGACCGGAAGATACGATGCGCTGATCGCCATCGGGTGCATTATCCGCGGCGAAACCGCGCATTACGATTATGTCTGCTCCGAAACGGCGCGCGGTTTGCAGCTCGCGCAAATGGACAGCGGGATTCCCATCATGTTTTGCGTGCTGACCTGCGATACGCTCGAGCAAGCCATCGATCGCGCGGGCCTCAAAGGCGGCAACAAAGGATTTGAAGCGGGGCTCGGGGCCATTGAGATGGCGCAGCTTTCGCGGAAGCTCCGTAGCGCCGCGAAGCCGGCGGAAGCGCGCAAAGGCCGGCGAACTTAAGTGTCCCTACGAACCAAATCCCGCGAGTTTGCCATGCAGATGCTCTTTCAGTGGGAGATGAGCCAGCAGGAGCCCGCGAAACTGGAAGCAAAATTCTGGAAGAGCGCCAAAGCCGCGGAACAGACGCGCGCTTTTGCGAATCAGTTGTTTGAAGGCGCCGCGCACGATTCCAAAGCGCTTGACGAATTGATTTCAAAACACGCGGCAAACTGGCGTCTGGAACGCCTTTCCGTCATTGACCGCGCTATTCTGCGGCTGGCATTGCACGAGATGCGCGCGACGGACACGCCGCCGAAGGTGGTGATTAATGAAGCGGTGGAGTTGGCCAAGAAGTTCTCCTCGGAAGAAGCGGGCGGTTTCGTGAACGGGATTTTGGACACTTTTCGCAAGCTGATGCAAGAAACATAGCTATGCGATTTTTTGTCGCGGTGGGACTCCCAGGCACTTTTTCATTCTCAGGCGGCGAGCCGACGCATCAGGTGCGGATCACGCCTTCAAAGACTTTCACAGCCGCACCGCTGACCCTGGGGGTGAGTTTCTTTCCGGCTTGCGAAACTTCCACCTCAATTTCGCTAGGGCGTCCCATCTCCACTCCCTGCGAGACATGCAACGTGTGCCCCGCGCCCAGTCTTCCGCGCTTCACCAGATAGGCTCCGAGCGAGCCCGCCGCCGATCCCGTGGCGGCATCTTCGTAGAGTTCCCAGGGCATCATCCCCCGGGCAAAAGCGGCCGTGCCATTGCCAAGCGCGAAGCAATAGGCGAGGGCGCCCTGCTTGCCGATCAGCCGCGCCAATTCCGCCATGTTCATTTCGATTTTCGCGAGAGCCCTGCGGTTCCGCAGCGGCACCATCAAGTTGAAAATACCGGTAGAGACGAATTCCGGCGGGAGCTTCGGATGGAAGTCCTTGGGATTGAGGCCAAGAGCGGCGGCAAGTTTTTTCTGATCCACTTTCGAGGGTTTGAAAATGGCTTCTTTCTGTGTCATCGTCACGCGCTGCGGACGCCCGTCCTTGAAGCGGATTTCCACCGGCAGAATGCCCGCGCCTGTCTGCTGCAGCACATGCACACCGCCTTCTTGCGCGGGGACGACGCCCAGCTCCGCGAGCAGAAACCACGTTCCGATTACCGGATGGCCGGCCAGCTTGAGTTCTTCTTTTGTAGTGAAGATGCGGAGACGCGCCAACGCGCGATCGTTGGTCGGCTTCTGTACAAAAACCGTTTCCGAGAGGTTCATCTCGCGGGCGATGGCCAGCATCTGATCTTGGGAAAAACCGTCCCCATCGGTGATGACGGCGAGGGGATTGCCCTGAAAGCGCGTGGTCGTGAAAACGTCCATGGTGAAGAAGCGATGATCCATATTTGCTCCGTATCTATCGCCGGTCGGGCGGCGGGCTGCTGCAAATCCGCTCGAGCTGGCTGACGGTTCTTTCGTTACTAAGGTTCCCGGTGTCCCGCATGCCCTCCCAAGCACCTTTCATGCGATGGTTTCTAGAGTCCTTGAATGGCCGCAACGGTAGCCTGCAAGACTTTCTGGGTGGTTTCCGCGCTGTTTGTCTCGGAATAGATTCGCAGCAGATTCTCCGTGCCGGAAGCGCGCACCATTACCCATCCAATTTCGTCAAGATAGACCTTGATGCCATCCAGGGATTCGCGCCGCACGACCGGCCAGTCGAGTAAACGCTGAAAGTGGCCGCCGGAAAAGTAGACGATGGCCTTTTCTCTCTGCCGGCGGGTCACGTCCAGATCGATGCGGCCGTAGCGGTGTTCGCCGAATTCCGCGTGCAGCGCGTCAACCAATTCTCCCAGAGACTTGCGGTGCCAGGCCATGAGTTCGGCAAGCAGAAGCGCGGAAACCGTCGCATCGCGTTCGGGCAGATACAGGCTGGTGCCGATGCCGCCGCTTTCTTCCCCGCCGATCAGGATATTTTGTTCCAGCATGAGCTCGCAGATGTATTTGAAGCCGACGGGAACTTCATGGAGCTTGCGGCCGTACTTGGCGGCGAGCTTATCGATCAGCTTGGTTACCGAGAAGGTTTTAGCGATATCGCCAGGCAGATTTCGCGCGCCGATGAGGTGCCAAACCATCAGCGCGAAGATTTGGTGGGGGTCAATGAAGCTGCCGTCGCGATCGATGGCGCCGATGCGGTCGCCATCGCCATCCGCAGCGAAGCCCGCGTCATATTTTCCGGCAAGAACCGCTTTGCGCAACGCTTCGATGTGCGGCTCGATCGGCTCGGGATGCACGCCTCCGAAACGAGGATCGCGCGTGCCGCGAATCTCATCGCACTTCACGCCATTCCGGGTGAATAATTCCGGCAGCAACCCTGCCGCGGAGCCATGCATGGGGTCCGAAACAAAGCGAAATTTCGCGCCGCGTAACTTCTCCCAATCCACCAGTTTTTCCACCGTATCGAGATAGGGCCCCCGGGGATCAAAGGAATGGACCAAATCCTTTCGCGGCGGCAACGGCGGCACACCCACGCGCAGCACATCTTTCAATTCGTTTTCGATCTGAGCCACGATGGATGGCAGCGCGCTGCTGCCATAACTCGCCTTGTATTTGATTCCATTCCATTGGGATGGATTGTGACTGGCCGTGACGACAATGCCCCCTGCCGCGCCGCGTTGCCGCACCAGCAGCGAAATGGCGGGGGTTGGGCAGGGTTTGTCCGCCAGCCAGACGGGTGTCCCCGTCGCACCGATAACTTCGGCGATTTCGGCAGCCGTGCGATCGGCAAATTGGCGGTGATCGTAGCCGATGAGCACGCCTTTTCGCGCGTCTTCGCCACGAACCACATAGCGCGCAATGGCATAGGCAACCAGCCGCACATTCTCCGGCGTGAAATCTTCGCCGATCACGCCGCGCCAGCCATCGGTCCCGAACCTAATGTTGGTCATTGCTTGTGAGTATACGCGAAGCGCCGCGGAGGCCAAATACCGCAATGGACTGGTTTGGAATGAGGCAGCTAGTGCCGTTCCAACGATTTGGGCCAAATGGGGGTCCACGCATCTGACGCGAACACAGAGAGAGTATTCCCGAACGGATTTGTTGGAACAAGTTGGAACGGCACTAGAGGAGCTTCCTTCGTTTTTTGGCTTCCAGGACCTTGACGATTTTGCCGACGTCCTGGGCCCGCTCCCGAGGACAAATGAGCAGCGCATCCGGCGTATCAACCACCACAAGGTCACGCACGCCGATGGCCGCGACGAATTTGTCCGGGCTCCACAGGAAATTGCCCTCGGCGTCGATGGTATGACCTTTACCCGCAAGAACATTCTCGCCGGGATGCTTAGCGACGAGTTCATAGACCGCCGCCCAAGAGCCGATGTCGCTCCAGCCGATCTCCGCGGGGATCACAAAGACCCGGCTGGGGCCAGCTTCGCGAGTGGCATGCTCCAGGATGGCGTAGTCCACCGAAATGTTTTCGAGCTTCCGGTAGATTTCCTTCAACCTAGCGTTGTAGCTGCGTTTCCCGATGTGCAGTGCCAGCGCTTCCAAAGCGTCATGTGTCTTGGGAAGATAGTTCTTCAGGGCTTCCAGGAACGTCGAGACGCGCCAGAAAAACATGCCGGCATTCCACTGGTAATTCCCCGAGGCGACATATTCCTTCGCCATTTCGAGTTGCGGCTTTTCTGTGAATCGCCGGACAGCATAAACGGGGTATCCGATCACATCCAGCGGCTCACCCATTTTCTCGACATAGCCAAAGCCCGTATCCGGGCGCGTCGGCGGAATCCCCAGCACCACCATGCGTTGCGGCTCGCGCGCAAGCTGCAGCGCGGCACGCACAATTTCCCGGTAACCTTCCGGCAGCGTGATGTAATGATCCGCAGGCAAAACTGCGAGCAGCGCATCACCCCGAACTGCATGGCGCACATGGATGGCCGCCAGCGCGATGGCCGCAGCGGTGTTTCTGCCAACGGGCTCGGTCAAGATGCGGCGGCGGGCTCCCGGCGGCAACTGTTTGCGCAAGGCCACAACTTGCTCGGCGTTCGTCACGGACCACATGTGATCGGCGGGAAGGAGAGGCCGGAGCCGCGCTACCGTCTGCTCGATCATCGTGGTCTTGCCAACGATGTTGAGCAACTGCTTTGGCGTGCGCGTGCGGCTGCGCGGCCAGAAACGCGTGCCGCGTCCCCCGGCGAGGATGATGGCGTGAATGCTGAGTTCTTGTTTTGTCATGCGACGCTACTCAACCAGGACGCGGGTGATGGCCGCTTCCTCGAAACCCATTCTCCGCAGTTGCCGATGCAGTGCCTGAAGATCCGGCACGAAGATGCGCAAAAGCGCGGTCGCGCTCGCGGGCTGCAAAGAGAGCACGGGCAGGGAAGCCGGGAGAAACCATGCCTCACCGGTCCGGTAATCGAGCGCTCTGTCCGCATCGTAGAACTTGCCGTGGCCCTCCAGGATGACTAGCAACTGGAACCGCTCGGGGTCGCTTTCGATGAGCGTCGTTTTGTGGCAGTCCCAACGCTCCGTCGCGAAGAATTCACACGCCGCCAGCAATTGTTTTTTGGCATCGGGCGAATGCAACGCGAGCGGCGGAATCTTGCCGCCACGCGTTCCCGCAAAATTCGTCACTTCCAGCGCCTTCTCGATATGCAGTTCGCGCGGTTTGCCGGAAGCATCGACACGGCCAAAATCGTACACCCGGTAGGTCAAATCCGAGTATTCCTGCACTTCACAAAGAACCATGCCGGGCCCGATGGCGTGTTGCGTGCCTGCAGGCAAAAAATATGTCTCGTCGGGGTGCACCGGGTGGCGTAGGAAGAGGTCTTCGACGTTACCTTTGGCGATACTCTCCCGAAACATTTCTTTCGTGACCCCGGGCTTCAATCCGATCAGCAATTCCGCGCCAGGTTGCGCGGAGAGGATGTGCCACATCTCGGTTTTGCCGCGGCCCCCGGCCGCCTGCTCGTGCATTGCCGCATAGGCGTCATCGGGATGCACCTGGATGGAAAGCATGTCGCACGGGAAAATGAACTTCACGAGCAACGGGAAGCCGCAATACTGGCCAAGCTGGGTGCCACGCCATTCCTCAGGCATGGCTCGCCAACTTTCTCCCAAGGATTTTCCGGCAAAGGGACCGTTGGCGATGGGCCTGTCCGCGCTGGTGAGCCAGGCCTCGCCCACCAGTTCCTTCAGGTTGGTCTTCTCAGGGAAATAGGGAGCCAGCGAACGCGCACCCCAAGGGCGCGGGCTGAAGAACGGTTCGATGCGCACTGGAACGGGCTCGATCACGGTTCAGGGGGCAGCCTCGGCGCGCGTGAATATTTTCCGCAAGCGGCGAAGTCCTTCCTCAATGCGTTCCAATGAAGTTGCGTACGAAAGCCGCAGATAGCCCGGTGCGCCAAAGGCCGCACCGGGGACCAATGCGACGTGCGCTTGTTCCAGCAGTAGCTTGGCCAAATCCGTGCAGTTCTTCGCAATCGCATCCTTGCCCTGGCCGAGGTGCGCGGAAACATTGGGGAAGGCGTAGAAGGCGCCGCCCGGCCATTCGCACGTCACGCCAGGAATGGCGCGAAGCCCTTCGACGATGCGTTTGCGCCGCACGGCATATTCCGCGAGCATGACGGGCACCGTGCCCATCGTGCCGCGCATGGCCTCCAGCGCCGCGTATTGCGCGATGGAGGTGGGGTTTGACGTGGATTGGCTCTGCACCTTGATGATGGCCTGAATCAGCGGCTCTGGCGCCAGCGTATAGCCGATGCGCCAGCCGGTCATCGCAAACGTCTTGGAGACCGAACCGATTACGATGACGTTGCCCTTTGAGTCCTTGGCGCTAGCGATCGAAAACGGCTTGTGCGGCTCGTACACAAAATGGGAATAGCACTCGTCGTCCATCAGCCAGATGTTGTGTTTCCTGCAGAGCGCCAGTATGCGCTCGTATTCCTCGGGGGCGACGACGCCGCCAGTCGGATTGCACGGGGAATTGATGATGACCATCTTTGTTTTTGGCGTGATGGCTTTATTAATGTCGGCTGCTTTGGCTCCGAATCCGTCTTCCGCGCGCGTTTGCACGATCACCGGGGTTCCGCCGGCATATTTGATGATGTCCGGGAAGCTGACCCAGTAGGGGGCGGGCAAGATGACTTCGTCGCCGTGCTGGATCAGTACGCTCACAGTGTTGAAAATCGCGTGCTTCCCGCCAACGTTGACCACGCATTCCTTCGCCGTGTAATCCGAGCCAAGCTCGCGCTTGTGCCACGCCACAATGGCTTCGCGCAGCGGCATGATTCCGCCGGTGGGGGTGTACTTGGAGCGATTCTCTTCGATGGCCTTGATGGCGGCCCTCTTGATGTGATCGGGCGTAGGGAAGTCGGGCTCCCCCGGGCCGAAATCGGCGATGTCCACGCCCTTGGCCTTAAGCTGCTCCGCGGCATTGATGACCGCCGCGGTCGGCGAGATCTGAATGCGGTTGATGCGGTTGGTCAGTTGCACAAGCACTCCTTGGGGCGACGTAGTAGACGTAACTGGACAGTTTTCAGGAAAACGCGGAGAAATTCAATCGGGAAGAAGGTTGCAGTGGGGCAGCTCCTGTGACGCGTAACCCGAAGGCACAACACATCACCGTTCCAATGATTGGACGCTTCTTGTCTAGGAGACTTTTGCGCGGAGCCGCTGCTCGACTAATGGGGGAACCAAGCCGTTGAGCGGCCCGCCGAGTTGCGCGAGCTCCCGGACAATCTTGCCGCTCAAGTAACTGTAGGTTTCGCTGGGCAGCATGAAGACGGTTTCCAGGCGCGGCTCCAGCTTGCGATTCATCAGCGCCATCTGCAGTTCGTACTCGTAGTCGGAAATGGCGCGAATCCCGCGGAGGATCACGCCGGCGCCGTGATGGCGGGCGTAGTCCACCAGCAGCCCCTCGAAGACGTCCACCTCCACGCAATCCCATTTCTTGGTGACTTCACGGAGCATATCCACGCGCTCGGCCACGGAAAACATGGGTTCTTTTTCCAGGTTCTTCAAAACCGCAACGATCAGGCGGTCAAACATCTTTTCGCCGCGTTCGATCAGATCCAGGTGGCCGTTGGTCACGGGATCAAACGAGCCGGGATAGATGGCGACAGTGGTTTTCATTTTGTGGGCGTCCGCCGCACATTCTATCCTAAACATTCCGCTAAGCGCGAGGGGACTTGCAGAATCAGGGACTTGGCGAAGTAAAAGCATTTCCCTTAGGGAGAGAATTATGCCAATCTCATGTGTTTCGCCATGCCACGGATGGGTTCCTTGATCGCAGTGGATGGATTTTCTGGAGGGTTGCTCCATGCGGAGTCTTTTTCCCGGTAAAATTGCCGTTTTAGTTCCCGTGTTGACGCTGGCCATTGGAACAATGTCGATGCGCGCGCAATCTCCCTCGACTATCAATCTGATGCCCATGCCCGCCAAGCTACAAGCGGGCACGGGCTTCCTGAGAGTGGACGAAACCTTCCGCCTGGCTTTCGCCGGTTACCGTGAGCCGCGCCTGGAGCGTGCGGCACAGCGATTCCTGGAACAACTCCATCGCCAGACGGCCCTCGTGTTTGCGAGCCGAGAAACAGTTGATCCGGCAAAGGCGACCTTGCTGGTCACCACGGAGCAGGAAAGCAAAGCGGTCCAGGAACTTGGCGAAGACGAGTCGTACACGCTGGACGTAACCCCGTCTGGCGCGAAGCTGCACGCGGCGAATCCTCTGGGAGTGTTGCGCGGGTTACAGACCTTTCTGCAATTGGTCACCATCACGCCGGACGGTTTCGGGGTGCCGGTCGTCAACATTCAGGATCAACCAAGGTTTTCCTGGCGCGGCTTGATGATTGATTCCGGCCGCCACTTCATGCCGATCGCAGTACTGGAGCGCAATCTGGACGGCATGGAGGCCGTCAAGCTGAATGTCTTCCATTGGCACTTGTCTGAAAATCAGGGCTTTCGCGTGGAAAGTCAAAAGTATCCAAAACTACACGAACTGGGTTCCGACGGGCTTTACTACACGCAGGAGGAAATTCGCGGCTTGATTGCCTATGCCCGCGACCGCGGGATTCGCGTTGTGCCGGAATTCGATATGCCTGGCCACAGCACAGCCTGGTTTGTGGGCCACCCGGAACTGGCCAGCGGCTCTGGCCCCTACCAAATCGAGCGCAAATGGGGCGTTTTCGATCCGGCGATGGATCCCACCAATGAAAAAACGTACAAATTTCTCAACGAATTCATCGCGGAAATGGCGAAAATCTTTCCGGACGCCTTCTTTCATATCGGTGGCGATGAGGTGAATGGAAAAGAGTGGGACGCCAATCCGGGCATTCAGGCGTACAGGAAGGCCCACGGGCTCAAGGACAACAATGCCCTGCAAGCCTATTTCAGCCAGCGCGTGCAGGAGCTTGTGGTGAAACACGGGAAGACGCCAATCGGTTGGGACGAAATCCTGGTGCCGGGTGTGCCGAAGAACATCATCATCCAATCCTGGCGCGGCGCAGATTCGCTGGCGGCCGCGGCAAAGCAGGGTTATCGCGGGATTCTTTCAAACGGCTATTACGTGGATCTGGGCTGGAGCGCCGCACGGCACTATGCCGTTGATCCGTTGGGAGGCGCTGCGGCAAACCTAACGCCGGAAGAGCAGAAGCTGGTGCTTGGTGGAGAGGCCTGCATGTGGTCGGAATACGTGGATTCGGAAAACATTGATTCGCGCATCTGGCCGCGCACCGCGGCTATTGCCGAACGATTTTGGTCCCCTGCGGATGTGCGCGATCCCGCTTCGATGTACGCCCGGCTGCCGGGGATCAGCCAGCGCCTTGAGTGGGTGGGCCTGAACCATCGTACCTATCAACGGAGAATGATCGAACGCATGGCCGGAGCAGCTTCGCCCGAAGAAATCGCGGCCTTGCAGTCACTTGTCGAAGCCCTCGAACCCGTGAAGGACTACACTCGGCAGGAAATTGGAGCGGAGGCGACCAGCCAGACGCCGTTGAATCGCGTCGTTGATGCTGTGCATCCGGAAAGCGAAGCCTCTCGCCTGCTTTCCAGCAAAGTGGATGAGTACCTCGCCTGCTCTTGCAAGGACGTTGCTAAGGCATCCGAACTGCGGGCGCAACTTGTGCAGTGGGCGGGGAACGACGCACGCCTCCGGACCCTTGCCGAGCGATCTTTCCTTGTGAAGGAAGCTAGTGCCGCTTCGTCGGCGCTTTCCCAGGCTGCGGAAGTCGCCCTTGCCGCGCTCGACCGTATCACCCTGGGCGTCCCCCTTTCACCAGATCTCAAGAAGCAGCAACTCGATGGTCTGAATGCGCTTGAACTGCAGGCCCATAAGACTCAGTTGACGATTCCGGCGCTGCCAGCGTTTCAGAAGTTGATCGAGGCAGCCACCGCTGGAGGGACATGCCCAATCTCAAAGTAGTGACGGGCTTGAACCGGCGGCCGGATTGCGTCCAGCTCACCAGCGCAACGAGTTACCTGGTTTCGCGCACCGAGAAGCCTCGCAATCGCGCAGCTAGCAGTTGCCGTTGGGGAGCCATGGGCGCCATTCACCCCTCCGAATCATCCATTTGGCGAAAAGTCCTCGATATCCGACTGATTTAGTCTTACTCTAAGCTAAAGCAAGATAATAGTTTGCTTAGACTTGTGGAACCGAAGGAGGGTTGACAAGAGAGCCCACAAGGGGATATAGTGTAAATTGCGACTAGAACAGTCGCATATTTGCTGAGTCGTTCTGCGGGCACCGGGCAAGGGGAATGTTCAAACTCTCCAAGAAGGCGGACTATGGCTTGATTGCTATGAAGCATCTGGCCAAACATCGCCAGCAGCACGCTTGCAGTGCAAGCGAAATCGCCGAGGAGTATGGGATTTCCGCCACATTAATGGCCAAGGTGCTGCAGAAACTGGCCCGGCAGAGGTTGGTTACAGCGAAGCATGGTTCGACCGGCGGATACCAACTGGCGAAAGCGCCGGAGAATGTGTCTGCTTTGGAAGTGATCACGGCGATTGATGGACCTGTACTGATCACCTCCTGCGTGACGACACATGGAAATTGTGACGCAACGGAGCGTTGTTCCATCAAAGAACCATTGCGCCGCGTGAATGAAAGCATTTTGAGCGTGTTGAGCACGGTGACCATCGCTCAGTTGACCGAGGAGACCCCGGAGCCCGCGCTCGTGGGATTAAAGGGGATGGAGCGCCTGGCCGTAACTGGCTGAGCGGAATCCCGGTCTGGAATAGGAGAACAGGGAAATGGCCGTCAAGCTGCCGATCTACATGGACAATCACGCCACCACGCCGATGGATCCGCGCGTGTTACAGGCGATGTTGCCCTATTTCACGGAGAAGTTCGGGAACGCCGCGAGCCGTAACCACTCGTTCGGCTGGGCTGGCGAGGAAGCGGTCGAGACCGCCCGGCAGCAGATAGCTTCCCTGATCAACGCGACTCCGAAGGAGATTATTTTCACGAGCGGCGCGACGGAATCCGACAACCTGATGCTGAAAGGCGTCGCGGAAATGTACCGCGAAAAGGGCAATCACATCATTACCCAGGCGATCGAGCATAAGGCCGTGCTGGACACCTGCAAGAACCTGGAAAAGCACGGATTCGAGGTCACCTACCTGCCGGTGCAGAGGGACGGGCGGGTGGATCCCGAGGATGTGCGCAAGGCCATCAGGCCGAGCACGATTCTCATCAGCATCATGTACGCCAACAATGAAATTGGCGTAATCAACCCGATTGCTGAAATCGGCAAGATTGCCAAGGAGCACGGCATCTTCCTTGCGGTGGATGGCGTACAAGCCGTTGGCAAGATCCCCGTGGACGTACAGAAGGACAACATTGATCTGCTGGCGATTAGCGGGCACAAGATTTACGGGCCCAAGGGTGTTGGCGCGCTGTATGTGCGTCGCCGCAATCCTCGCGTGCAGCTCGCAGCCATTATTGATGGCGGCGGCCACGAGCGGGGCATGCGCTCCGGCACGCTCAACGTAACCGGCATCGTGGGTCTCGGCAAGGCCTGCGAGATTTGTCAGCAGGAAATGCCGGAAGAGACGAAAAGAATGCTGGCGTTGCGCGAACGATTGAAGGACGGCCTGGAGGCCAAGCTCGACGAGACGTTCATCAACGGTTCGATGGAGCATCGCCTCCCGAACAACCTCAACATGAGCTTCGCCTATGTCGAAGGCGAATCGCTCCTGATGGGAATCAACGACGTTGCGGTTTCCAGCGGTTCCGCGTGCACCTCGGCAACCCTGGAACCGAGTTACGTACTCAAAGCTCTAGGCGTGGGCGAGGACCTGGCGCATACGTCGATCCGCTTCGGCCTGGGGCGCTTTAACACCGAGGAAGAAGTCGATTACGTGATCGACAAGATGGTGCAGGTTGTCACCAAGCTGCGCGAGCTTTCGCCGCTTTATGAAATGGCCAAGGAAGGGATCGACATCTCCAAGGTCAAGTGGCAGACCGCGTAATTTCAGGAAAGCTAGAAGGGAAGCAAAATGGCAAGTGCAAGTGCAATTGCAAGTGAAGGAACACTCAGGATTCACCGGTCCATCGCCGGAACGTCCGCACCGTTTCGCGTGACGTACCAGGCCTATCAGGATGGCGACGAACCGGCGCCCGCTGCGGAGCGATCTTTTTATCACCTCCAGGAAGTCCGGCAATTCCTGCACGTTCTGGGACTCACCGCGGAATACATCCGCGAGGCGCTGCGGGAACTCACCGCGGGACGTTCCGCGTTTCTGACCAACATCGCCCTGACCGAAAAGGCGATCAAGAATGCAGGTTTTGGCTCGCTCGTCACCGTGGCGAAGAGCTGAAGTTTGAAGAGAAAATAACCAGAAGGAGCAAGCGGTCCATGGCCTACAGCGAAAAAGTAGTCGATCATTACAACAACCCGCGCAACGTCGGCAGCCTGCCCAAGGAAGATCCCAACGTCGGGACCGGCCTGGTGGGCGCGCCGGAGTGCGGCGACGTGATGAAGCTGCAGATGCGCATCAATCCGGAGACGCAGGTCATTGAAGAAGCCAAGTTCAAGACCTTCGGCTGCGGTTCGGCCATCGCCAGCTCTTCGCTCGCCACGGAATGGGTGAAGGGCAAGACCGTGGAAGAAGCGCTCACCATCAAGAACACGGACATTGTCCGCGAGCTCTCTCTGCCTCCGGTTAAGATTCACTGCTCCGTGCTCGCCGAGGATGCCATCAAGGCTGCCATCGGTAACTGGAAGAAGAAGCACGGAGTGGAAGTTCCCGAGCACGAGAAGGCGTCGCACTAATTCTCGGCTCGGCGTTAGTGGCGTCTTCCGGCGGCGAGGGTCAGCCGTCGGAGGATGCTGTCGAGTTATTTTGCTTGTATGATTCTTAAGGGTTGGAATTATGGCGACGGAAGTTAGTACCGAGGTTACTCAGAAGGTTGGGCCGGTGATTCACATGACCGAGCACGCCGCGAAGAAGATCCTCGCGCTGCTTGCCAAGGAAGGCGTGTCTCCGCAAACTGGCGGCCTGCGCGTCGGCGTGCAGGGCGGAGGCTGCTCCGGGTTGTCTTATGCCATGCGGCTGGATACGCAGGCGCGTGACCGCGACAAAGTCTTCGAGGAATTCGGCGCGCGGATCTTTGTCGATCCCAAGAGCCTGCTGTATCTGAATGGCACCACCCTGGAGTACGAAGAGACGCTCATGCGGCAGGGGTTCGTGTTCCAGAATCCGAATGCCACGCGAAGTTGCGGCTGCGGCAGTTCGTTCACGGCTTAGGGGTAGCACGGACATCAGTCTGCGCCCGGGCGGTTACTGACTCGGTCTGACCAGTGGTTGGCCACCGCAAACGCCAGCCACTTTTTTTATGTTTGCGGAGCAGTAAGGAAAAATTCCATGTCCACGCAACTTCCCATCACGAACCCTCCGCTCGTCTGCTGGAATTGCCACGAGCGCACCATCGGCACGCACTTCTGCCCGGGGTGCGGCAAATTATTGCAGCTTCCGCAGGGAAGCGACTACTTCGCGATGTTCGAGCTGCCGCGCAAGCTGGGGATCGAAATGGGCGCGCTCGAACAAAAGTTCCTGCAACTTAGCTGGAAGCTGCATCCCGACAATTTTGTCAGCGCTACGGAGCAGGAGCGCGAGATTTCACTGAAGCGCAGCTCGGAGCTGAATGACGCCTATCGCACGCTGTGCGACCCCGTCGCGCGGGTGGAATACCTGCTGGCGATCGAGGGCACGCGCAAGAACGGCGAAAACAGGCAGCAGGCGCCGCCGGAATTGCTCGAGGAAGTGTTCGAGCTGAACGAATCGCTCGATGAACTCCGCGAAGCCAAGGCTGAAGGAAGCGACACCGCTTCGCTCCGGCACCGTCTGGAAGCGGCGGAAAAGAATTTTGAGGAGAAGCTGAAAGATGTTGATGGTGCGCTGCAGTCCAAAGCGCGGGAATGGGACGGAGCCATTGACGCGGGCGCGGATATGCCGGATCGAGGGAAGATCATGGCGCAACTCAATGAGCTGTTGAACCGCCGCTCGTACATTCGCAACTTGGTGGTCAACGTTCAAAAGGAATTGCTGTAGGGTAATCGTCAGGTCGGGTGCCTGACTTAGAACTGATTACTTACAACTGAGAATTTTTTATGGGAAAGATCGTCGGCATCGATCTGGGAACAACGAACAGCCTGGTCGCGTACGTGGATGCGCAGACCGGCGAACCGAGGTGTATTCCGGGGCCGTCCGGCAGCACGCTGTGCCCGTCCGTCGTCAGCATTGATCCGGACGGCAGCATCATCGTTGGGGAACCGGCGCGCCGCCGCTTGCTGATCCAGCCGGAGCGCTCCATTTACTCCGTGAAGCGTTTGATGGGCCGCGGTCCTTCCGATGTGCAGAGCGAACTGAAGCTCTTCCCCTTCCGCATCGATCCCGCAAGCAGGAATGTGATCCGCGTGCAACTCGGCGATAAGGTATTCACGCCGCCGGAGATTTCGTCGTTCATTTTGCGGGAGCTGAAGAATTGGGCGGAATCCTACTTCGGCGAAACGGTGGACCGCGCGGTGATCACCGTGCCCGCTTACTTCAACGATGCACAGCGCCAGGCTACCAAGGATGCCGGCAAACTCGCCGGCCTTGAGGTGCTGCGCCTGGTCAACGAACCAACGGCCGCGGCCCTAGCATATGGCCTGCACGAAAAGCAGCGAGGCAAGGTTGCCGTCTACGATCTGGGTGGCGGCACGTTTGATATTTCCGTGCTCAAGCTGATATCCACCAGCGAAGGCGACATTTATCAGGTGCTTTCCACGAACGGCGATACGCATTTGGGCGGCGACGACATTGACAATCTGCTGCAGGCCTTCGTCCACGAGCAGATTCTGCAGCACGACAAGATTGACTTTTCGCCACATGGCGAACTGGCGCAGGAACTCCGCAAGGCGCTGATTGACATCAAGCACCGGCTCTCCGAAACGGCCACGGCCACGCTGCGTTTTCCGCTACCCAACGGCAATGTGTTTGTGCACCACTTTACGCGCGGCGAGTTTGAAGCCTTGATTCGCCCGGTGGTGGAGCGCACGATGGCGCCGGTGAAGCAGGCGCTGGCCGACGCGCAATTGAAGCCCAGCGAATTGGATGAAGTCGTCCTGGTGGGCGGCACTACGCGCACGCCGTTGATTCGCCGCACGGTGCAGGAGTTTTTCGATCGCAAGCCGCACACGGAGCTGAATCCGGACGAAGTAGTGGCGCTGGGCGCCGCGGTGCAGGCCAACATCCTCGATCAGGGCGTGAAGAACATGCTGCTGCTGGACGTCACGCCGCTTTCCCTCGGCATCGAGACCTATGGCGGTGCCGTCGCCAAGGTCATCCCGCGAAACTCCACGATACCCGCGAGCGCCCAGGAGCTTTACACCACCGGCGTGGACAATCAGACCGGGATTGACATTCATGTCCTGCAGGGCGAGCGCGAACTGGCGAAGGACTGCCGTTCGCTGGCGCGTTTTACTTTGCGCGTTTCCCCGGCACCGGCGGGGCTCCCCCGCATCGAAGTAAAATTTCTTATCGACGCCAACGGCATTCTGCAGGTGGCCGCGAAAGATTTGCGTACCGGTGAGCAGCACACCATTGAAGTGCAGCCCAGCTATGGCCTGAACGACGCGGACATCGAGCGCATGCTCGAGGAATCCATCGAGTATGCGGAACAGGATTTCGCGGAGCGTCAGGTGATCGAAGCGCGCACCGAGGCGGAATCCATCCTTTCCGCCACGGCGAAGGCTCTGGCGAATCCGCAGGCGGCACAATTGCCCGCGACGGAGCGGCAGATTGTGGATGCCAGTGTTTCTGGGCTGCAAGAAGCGGTGAAGGGCAGCGACTACAAGCTGATCCGGCGGCAGATCGATGAAGTGAATCACGCCACCGAGCATCTGGCCGAGCTGCTGATGAGTTCAGCGGTGCAAACGGCGCTCGAAGGCAAAAAGTTGGCCGAGGTCTAGGAGAGCACTATGGGTGGCAGCAATCCGTACATCGAGGAAGTGAAATACAAGA
>Ga0326727_10012814_pt1 | contig 18924 bp, 16 predicted proteins | sample MB2enrmetagenome_FD_207643 | JGI IMG/M metagenome (GOLD analysis project Ga0326727, IMG submission 207643) | Lab enriched peat soil microbial communities from McLean, Ithaca, NY, United States - MB29MY | ecosystem: Environmental > Terrestrial > Soil > Wetlands > Peat | place: USA: New York...
AATGGCGCTTACACGGTGACGCCCAGCAAAACCGGTTATACATTCAGTCCCGCCAGCCAATCCGTGACCATGAGCGGGGCGAACCTTACCGGGATCAACTTCACAGCACAGGCGGTGCAGACCACCTGGAGCATTTCGGGCACGATCAGCCCCTCGGCGGGCGGCAGCGGCGCCACGGTGACGCTGAGCGGAGCGGGAAGCGCGGCCACAACCGCGGACGCTTCCGGCAACTATACCTTCACCGCGGTTTCGAATGGCGCTTACACGGTGACGCCCAGCAACACCGGTTATACATTCAGTCCCGCCAGCCAATCCGTGACCATGAGCAGGGCGAACCTTACCGGGATCAACTTCACAGCTCAAGGAACCTCGACCTTGGTCACGATTGACGCGACCATTTCGACGGATCGATCAACGGCGAGTACGACCGTCGCAACACCTACGTTCTCCACAACCGCGGGCAACGAGTTGCTGTTGGCGTTTATCGCTGCCGACTCCGTCTCGGGAACAAACACTACCGTCCGCAGTGTAGCCGGCGGGGGGCTGACCTGGGCGCTTGTCGTCAGAACTAATGCGCAGAAAGGCTCGGCCGAGATCTGGCGGGCTTTCGCAGCGGCCCCCCTGAATAGTGCTACCGTCGCCGCGACGCTGTCGCAGAGTGTTTTTTCCTCGATTACGGTGATGAGTTTCGCGGGCGTGGATAGCTCTGGCACCAACGGCTCGGGAGCCATCGGCGCCATCGGCACGGCGAATGCCGCTTCCGGAGCGCCCACAGCGTCACTGGTAACCACACGGAATGCTTCGTGGGTGTTCGGGGTAGGGAACGACTTCGACAACGCGATCGCGCGCACGCCGGGTACGGGTCAAAGCCTGGTACACCAGGACCTGGCAAGCGTTGGGGACACCTACTGGGTACAAATGCAGAACAGCCCCACGCCGCTTAGCGGAACGACCGTCACGATCAACGATACGGCGCCCACCGGCGACCGATACAATCTCAGCGTCTGTGAAATCCTTCCTGCCACATCGGGAGGCTCACAAACCTGGAGCATCTCAGGCACAATCAGTCCCTCCGCAGGTGGTAGTGGGGCTACGGTGACGTTAACCGGAGCGGCCAATGCGACGACAACGGCAAATAGTTCGGGCGCTTACTTGATCAGCGGGTTGCCCAATGGGGCTTATACAGTCACACCCACCAATCCGGGTTTTGCCTTCTCCCCTGCCGCGCAGGCGGCCACAGTCAACGCCGGCAATGTCACGGGAGTGAATTTCACGGCTACCGCAACCTACACAACCTACACCATTACGGGAAATATCAGCCCAGCGGCCACCTCCAGCGGGGCCGCAGTCACGTTGAGCGGGACCGCGAACGGCACCACGACGGTGAACGGTTCCGGCGCCTACAGTTTCAGTGGACTATCGGCTGGTTCCTATACCATCACACCCAGCAGTCAGACCGCCACATTCAGCCCAACCAGCCAGAGCGTGACGATCAGCAACCAGAGCCTGACAGGCGTGAACTTCACAGCTACACCCGCGTCCGGGCAGGCCTGCACCGATGCCGGAAGCGGCACCATCTGCGCTCCGGTAATTGTGAACACCGCCTCTCTCGCCAGGCACGGGGACGGAACGGCCGCGGACGGATCGTGGGCTGTAATCAATCATGCGTCAGACACGGCTTCGGGCGATTTGGGGTGCTATTATTCAGGCCAGGTAAATTTCGCTCCGAACAATCTGACGATCACGATGGTGACAGGCGGAACATACACTTGCAGCCAGAGTAATCACGCCCAAAGCAACCAACAATATCTTTCCGGCTCCATCGCGTGGCAAAACCTGAACTATCAGCCCTCGGAGATGTCCTCCGGGCACGTAACTATCGAAGTTATGGGGCAGATGGGAAGAGGGTGGCCCGCTATCTGGCTGTTGGGAGGGTCGGGGAATTCGCCCGGCGCTGCCGGTTGTCAATACTCGTCCATCAACCATGGGTGGGACAACATCGACAACTGCAACTGGTCCTCGGACTCCAGCGACTCAGCCGAGGTCGACATCGAAGAGAATTACGAGACCGGAGGCTATAACAGCCCGACGCACAACAAGTTCGTGAACAATGGCAGCGTTGCTTGCGGTGGTCCGGCAACCAGTGACGTTACCAAAAACATGCATTTGTACCATATTGACTGGTCGTCACAGGCCATCGATATGAAGGTAGACGGTGTAGATGCGAATTGTGGATATTCAAGTGGGATCCCGACTCATCCGTTGTTTTTGCTGATCGAGAATCGGGTAAACCCATCCGGCGCGCCTCCGGGAGGAGCATTTCCCACCGTGATGACAATCCAGTACGTGCAGGTGTGTGACGGAACGACCTGCACCGCGCCAAACTCGACCGGCGGCAACACCGTCTTTTACGATAACTTTCAACCTCCAGCTATGGGGATGACACAGATGCCGGACTCACGTACTCGCGTGGGTCAATGACGATACTGTCTACACGATACTGATCATCAAGAACGGACGGCATGCTCGTGAACGGGACAGGCGTGAACGGCGCGGGCTCATCGGCGGCAGGAATCGGCGGCACGCTGACTCTGACGTTGAATATCACCTTCCAATCGCCCTTCGCCGGCAATCGCGTGGTGTGGGCGGCAGGCCGCGAGTGCTCCTAGCCTGGCTGTACTGCGTTTATGCGTACCTGCCGGGTGGGTTACGGCGGGCATCCTACGCGAGTCTGTCGGCCTTGAAGAAAGCGCTGGCAGGGGGAGCGGCAGGCAAGCTGTAGACGGCCGTTCAGCGATCGAGGGCGCGGTACGATTGGCGTAATGCCGGGCGAAACACGACTGGTCGCGTGCCTTTGGGTCATTTTTGTCGTTCGCGGCCTCTTTTATGCCGCCTTCATTCCCTTGTGGGAAGGCTTTGACGAATGGGCGCATTACGCGGTAATTCAGAGGCTGGCCCTGGGAAAACAGTTACTCGTGGCGCGCGGCGAGCGGGTTTCCCGCGAGGTGGACGCCTCCCTCCAGTTGGCGCCGTCCATATACGGTTCCCTCAGCCGTGATACGTACTGGCAGTTGCCGGAGAGTCAGCGGGCGGATTACGAACGGAATCTGCGATCGATACCGGTTGCGTGGGCGGGCGAGCCCGCCATCGGCGGCCATCCTGCTTATGAAGGTCAACAGGCGCCGCTTTATTATTGGGTCTTCGCCGGCGCTTACAGGTTGATGGCCGGCCTGCCATTTCTTACGCGCGTCTGGCTCCTTCGATTCTCGAGCCTGCTGGTAGCTTCATCGGCCGTTCCCGCCTCCTTCCTGCTGGCTCGCGGAATTTTCGGCAGCGCGGCGCGCGCGGTGGAGACCGCTGCGATGGTTGCCGCGATTCCCCAGCTTATGATGACGGTCACCCACATAGGCAATGACAGCCTGGCGGTGGCCATCGGCAGTTGGCTGCTGGTGGCGTTGTTCTGGTGGAAGGAGTTGCCGGAATCGGGGCCGCGGGCCGCGACCCTGGGCATCGTTGTCGGGTTGGCATTGCTGACGAAGGCTTACCTTCTGGCCTTCCTCCCGCCGCTGGGGATCCTGGTTGGACTGCTGGCGGTCCGGAGGAAGGGTGTCATCCGGCAGGCTCTCGTGCTGGTTATCTGTGCGGGTATTCTCTCCGGGTGGTGGTACGTACGTACGTGGGTACTGACGCATTCGCTATCGGGCGACCAGGTCGAGATGGCAGGCAACCGAGCGGGCACGGGTTTCGTCAGGGCGGCGCGCGAGATGCGTTGGGGCCCGGCGCTCGATTTTACTTTCCTGTCACACGTCTGGCTGGGCAACTGGAGCTTCCTGGTAGTTCGTAGCTGGATGTATCGCTTTTTTGCGGTTCTGGCCGGACTGGCAGCGCTGGGTTTGATCTCCCGCCTGAAGCGGCACGGCCTGTTGCTTCTGACCGGCATTTATCTGTCGTTTGTAGCGGGGCTTGGGTATCACGCCGTGCGTACGTACCAAGCCTCGGGCACCCTTGGGACACTCGGGTATTACCTGTTTCCCGTGGTCGCTGTGGAGGTGATTCTGGTTACCGCCGGACTGAAGGCCATTGCGCCGAGCGTTCTGCGACCCGCGGTGGTGCCGGGCGGGGTCTTTGGTCTCCTGGCCCTGGAATTCTTCGGAGTGCACTTTTGCGCGATTCCGTACTACACGGGGTTGATCGCCCGTCTACCCGGCGGCGGTCTGCCGGCGTTGCATATCGCTCAGATTCGGGGAGGCGGTCTGTGGTTAATGGCCGAGAGGTTATCGGTTGACAAGCCGCAGTTCTTGAGTCCCGCAGCGATCGCAATCGTTTGGATACTGTTTCTGGCGGCCACCGTCAGCTTGATGGCGTTGGCTTGCGCGATGGCCCGAAAACAACCGGAGCGCCCGCGGAGTCCGGAAGCGGACTGGGGTGCCATTGGTCCTTGAGGATGGCGATCCGATCCATCGTCTGTGTCCGGATGGACGGAACACTGCGTATGGCATCCTGTTCTTTGTGGGTGACGGGATGGCGGCCGGTCTCGAGGCGCGATATCGCCAGCGGAGTTCGCGCCGCTGGCGCGACCGGCTGGCACGATGGATCCAGCCGCCGGCGCCATTCATCATGAACCCCGCGGAGCCGAGGGATTTTCCGCTGGGGCGCTGGAACCTGTACATCGGCGGCGCCGGGCGCGTGGTGGCGGGCTACGTGAATATCGACCTGGTGGCGATGCCCGGCGTGGATGTGGCCGCCGATGCGGAGCAGTTGCCGTTTGCGAGCGACATCTTTCAACGCGTGGAGTGCGACGCGGTCTTGGAGCACGTGCGTCACCCGGAGCGCGTGATCGAGGAGATCCGACGCGTGGCCGCTCCGGGCGGTTATATCCACCTGGTGACTCCGTTCTGCCATCCGTATCATGCGTATCCGGGGGATTTTCGCAGGTTCACGATCGACGGGCTGAAGGAACTGGCGGGGCCGATGGAAGTGGTCGCCGAAGGTTGGCGTACGGGACCGACGGCCACACTCCTGGTGACGGCGATCGAGTATGTGAAGCTGCTGTTTCCTTTCCGGGCGTGGCGGGCGGTTGCGCACGTGGTCTGCGGATGGGTGGTGTTTCCGCTGCGGTACCTGGACCTGTTACTTTTCCGCGCACCGGCGGCGGGGCGAATCGGCAACCATTGCTACCTGTGGCTGCGGAAATAGACGCTATACTCGACGGGTCGGCATGCGGATTCCGGTCAATGATCTGAAACGGCACGACGCCCCGCTGGCGGGCCAATTGGCCGCCGCGGTGAACCGCGTGCTGTCCAGCGGATGGTACATTCTGGGCCCGGAGGTGGAGGCATTCGAGGAGGAGTTTGCGCGGTACTGCGGGGCGGCACACGCGATCGGCGTGGGCAACGGCACGGATGCGCTGGAACTGGCGCTGCGCGCTCTGGGTATCGGGCCGGTCGCAGAGGTGGCGACCGTGGCCAACGCGGGGATGTACGGCACGACGGCGATTCTGCGCGCCGGGGCGACGCCGCTGTACGTGGATGTGGACGAGCGATCGATGACCATGAGCCCAGCGGCGCTCCGGGCGGGAGTTTCCAGTGCGACGGCAGCGGTGATCGTTACGCACCTATATGGGCAGATGGCGGAGATGGAAGAGTTGCTCGCCGTTGCAGGGCGGGCCGACATTCCAGTGATCGAAGATGCCGCGCAGGCTCACGGGGCCGAACGCGCGGGGAGGAAGGCCGGGAGTTGGGGCGCGCTCGGGTGCTTCAGCTTCTATCCCACGAAGAATCTCGGGGCGGCGGGCGATGGCGGCGCGGTGGTTACGTCGGATGCCACGCTGGCGCGGAAGGTTCGGGCGCTGCGGCAATACGGATGGACGGACAGGTTCCGATCGACCGTCGCGGGCGGAAGGAACAGCAGGCTGGACGAAGTGCAGGCGGCGGTGCTGCGGGTGAAGTTGCCGCATCTCGACGGGTGGAACGCGCGGCGGCGGGAGATCGCGGGGATATACGAGCGGGCGCTGATAGGCTCGGGGATTGCTCTCCCACCGACAGGCCTGGAGGCCTGTCCCACTCACCTTTATGTGATCCGCTTGCAAAAGCGGGACTGCATTCGCAGCGCGCTTCGCGCGGCGGGAATCGGAACGGACGTGCACTATCCGGTGCCCGACCATCGGCAGGAATCCATGCGCGGGGTGGCGTTTCGCCAGACGGCCCTGCCGGTGACGGAGGCGTGCGCGGACGAGGTGCTGACGCTGCCCTATTTCCCGGAGATGACGGACGGCGAGGTTGAGGAGATCGCGGAACTACTTCGGTCGCTGCAGCTTGTATAAGGCCGTCAGGCCGAAGACGAGCACCACGGCGTAACCCAGCGCCTGCAGCACCAGGATAAAGGCCAGGGCGGCGTCGCGGCTGATGCCGAAGGGCGTCAGAACGCTCTCGGCGACAAACTGATAAATGCCCACATAGCCGGGGGTGGACGGCAGCGCGCTGCTCAAGCCGAGGGCGGCCAGGAGCAACACCGCTACGCGAAACGAGAGGGTGATTCCCAGGGCCCGGGCGGCGGCGATGGCGCACAGGCTGTCGGACATCCAGACGATTACGGTCAGGCCCACGAAGCCGGCAAAACGGCGCCAGGAGTGGAAGGCGCGGAGGCCTTGCAGGATCTGCTCCGCCAGGCGCAGCAGGATACTTCGCAGGCGCACCGGGAGAGGCATGCGGCGGAGCACCGTTTCGAGCAGACCACCGGTGTGCGGCAACACCATGATGGCGACCGCGCCGGCGCCCGCAATGACAGCCATAGTCCCGGAAACGCCGGCCATCCATTGCGGCTTGGGATTCACTCCCATCAGGGCCAGGGAACTCCAGAGCACGAGGGCAATGGCATCCATCAGGCGCTCCCCGAGGGCCGTGGTGAGCACATAGGTCTTGCTCAGGGTGGAACGGCTGCTGATGAGGAGGCTGCGGATGACCTCGCCGGCGCGCGCGGGGAGAAAGTTGTTGCCGAGATAACCGGCGGAATTGGCCCAGAAGACCGTGCCCACGCTGAAGTGCGCCTCGGCATTCAGCAGGATGCGCCACCGCAGCGCACGCAGGAAGAACGAAAACACGGTGAACCCAACCGCCGCCGCGAGGTAGGGCGGGCGGGCCGAGGCGATGGTTCGCCAGACGCGGGACCACTCCACGCCACGGACGGCGAGGTACAGCAGAACGGCCGCGAGCGCGGCCGCAAGCAGGAGCGACCACGCCCGGGGGCGAGTTCGGGTGACCGGGCCTATGGTTTCTTCTCCGGCGGTTTGGTTTCCGGCGCCGCGGCGCTGGCGGGCCTGGCGGCGGGTTTGGGCTTCCAGAAAGCGGGATCGGCGTCGATGTACCGTTGCGGAGCGTAGCTCATGCCCGGCTTCACCTCGAGCAGGGTATCTTCGATGGAGGCAATCACGTCCCCGGCGCTCTTCATGAACTGGCTGAAATTCTCGGCTCCCATGGCCTGCTGTAACGCCTGCATGCGCGCGGGTTCTTCATCCATCTCCTTCATGGACAGCATGGGGGTGAAGAACAGGTACGTTCCGGCGGGCGCACCAGCCACTACCTGGTACCCCAGGTTGCACTCGTCGATGTTGGCCTTCTCCATCGTGCCGAAATACGTTTTGGTCCCGGCTGTGAAATCGGCTTCGCGGCCAAGCCGCACCCGGAACGTCCCGGCCATTACGAAGCGCGTCTTTACGCCGTCGAACTTCTCCGGGTGGTAGCTGATATCCGGACGGTATACCGCCCAGATAGTGTGCGAGGAGGACCGCAGTTCCCCGTCGCGCGAGTCCATCATGGCCAGCGCACTCTTCAGAGGCTCTTTGTCCGAGGCCTTCTCAAACTCTTCGTTGGCGGCGAAACTGGCCATCGGCTCGATGAACCACGCCTCGTTCAACCCTGACATAGCCTCCAGGGCCACGTAGTGCGCCGGGTGGTTGCCCTTGCGGAACGTGGCGGCGAAATCGGCTTCGACCCTTTCATGGGCCGTGGTTCTTCCCTCCTTGATCGACTCCCGGATTATGTTTATTACCGGGGCCGGACCGGTTTGCTGTGCATAGACGGGCAGGTTGATCCCCGAAAGAACAACCCCCGATAGAGCAGCTATCGTCAACATCGATCGCATAAGCTTTCTCCTTGATTTGACTCCACACGCCCGTGGGGCGTGCACTGGGTTCCATCAACGATAGCACTTCAGCGAGCGATCAGACGGACCGGGCCCAAAAGGCCCGAAGGGAGCGGCTGGAGATTGTTCATGTCCTGCGGCTGGAAGCGCTCGCCGTATTTGGCATTGAGCGCCTTGTAGTCGGGCAGCGGGCCTTTGGCCAGCAGGTTGATGGCGGTGTTGGCCACCACGATGCGCAGCGTGTTCGGACCGGAGTGCAGCAGGCCGGTGACGTCCACCTCGTAGGGCGCGCACCAGACGGAGCCGGCGCGTTTGCCGTTGACGTAAACCACGGCGGCCTCGCGCACGGGGCCTTCGAGCATGGCCCGCATGCCGTTGCCCGATCGCCGTTCCCGCGCTGTGACGGGCGTGCCTTCACCGAAATTCAAGTAGGCCGGCCGGCCTTTCCAGTCGGGAAGCGTCACGGTCTTTTCGTAGGTGGCGCGGCCGGAGAAAAATTTGTGGGTATCGTCGTCAGCCCACGAGTGAGGGGCGTTCATCGACACGGGCTGCGGCGATCCGTCGAAGGTCACCTGCCAGCCGGTCGAGAGATCGACGGGCGGCGGCGGCGTTCCTGGGGGGGCGGGACGCGCGGCCACGCGGTCTCTGGAGAACACCAGCACGCGGGACTCGTAGGGGGCCAGGTCGAGATGGACGCGGTTGCCGGCGGCAGCGGAAGCTTCTCCGTTCATGGGATTCCACCAGGCGGCATCCAGACCGGCGATGCGGAAGGAAGCGTCGGTCGAGACCGGATGGTTGCTGGTGTTGGCCAGGAAATACACGTCGGCGAAATCCAGCTTGCGATGCACAAAGCCGATCTCGGGCGCGGTGGCGACATCGGGAGGCAGCGCTTTGTGGAGCTCGGCGCCCAGCTTGGTCTCGTCGTCCAGAAGCCGCAGGGATTTCGCCAGTGCGAGAATTTTCGGCGTGTCGGTTTCGGCTTCCACCAACCCCGGCGCGAGCGAGGGCGTGTGGCGGGTCGCGATCACCGTCCCGCCCGAGCGCGCGTAGGCCACGATTTTTCCCAGGCTGGCCAGCGATATGCGCTTCACGCCCGGCAGAATCAGGATCTTGTAGGGCACGCCGGCGTGGGCGATGGCGGCATCGTCGATGAAATCGAAGTTGTAGCCCGCGTCGAGGATCTGCGGAATCACGGCCGGACCGATCAGCCCGTCCATGGCCTGGTTGACGGAATCGCGACCCAGTTGGAAGCCGGCGTAGGCGTCGTCGGTCGGCAGGTAGACGGCCACATCGTTAGCCGGCTTTCCCTGGCGCAGCAGGAAGCTCATGCGCTGCAAATAGGCGGTGACGTCCGGCATCACGATCCACCAGGGGTTGTGATCGTTGAAGACGGCGGCGGCATAAAAGCGCCAGCCGGGTTCGCCGGCTTGGGGCGGCGAATAGGGGAATCCGTGGCCGATCAACTGGTTGATGCCTTGCAAGAAGTGCAGGTCGGCTTCGGCTTTCATGTCGAGGGGCGTGGCGCGGAAAACCGGCGAATGCAGCCACGTCCAAGTCTCGGAGGAGGTGACCGGGCGGCCGTAGAGATGGCTGGCGGAAGCGGCCCAGCGGGTGGGCGTGAACTGGCGCCACTGGGAGCCCTCGCCCTCGGGCAGGTCCACCAGCGCGTTGCTGGAGAGGGTGACCGGCGGAATGCCGTAGGATTGCGAGCGGAAGCGGGTGCCGTGATTCTGGGCCCACTGGCGCAGCGGCGTGAGGTAGTTATCGTTGGCCAGTTCGGTGAGGGTGAGGCCCCAATCGTGGCGGACGGCTTCGGCCTTGTCGGGCATGTCGCCAGCGAGCGCGGGGAGATAGGGCGTCAGGTCGTATCCGCGGCGCTTGCGGAACTCAGCGAGGAAGTTGGCGGTCCAGTCGGCGCTATACACTTCGAGGCTGTCGCTGAAGATGGCGTAGGGCGGCGTTTTGGCGAGCGCCCGGAGCATCGGCTCGCCCACGGACTGGATGTGATTCTGGATGGCGGAGAGCGAATAGTGATCGAGCACCCAGCCTTCGGCGCCCACGGCCGGCCGCTTCACCGTCTGGCGCGTGTGGCTGGAGATGAAGAACAGGGTCGAAGCGCCGTGGGGGAATTGGGCGATCAACTTCTCGCCCTCCTCCAGTTTCGGCGCATCAGCGGCACGGACGACGCGGAGGCGTCCGGAGGCCTGATCGATGGGGATGTGCGGGCCGCCGTAGGGCCAGCCGCTGCACAGCGTGAGATCCATGCGCAGACCCAACTCGCGAGCCTTCTCGCCGGTGAAGCGCAGGTCGTCCAGGAACTCGTCGGACAGGAAACGGAAGTTGCCATCGACCTCGAGGGGGTAGGTGGTCTGGACTTCGAAGCCGCCGATGCCACCGTCCTTCATGGCGCGCATTTCGCGCTCGAGTTCCGGCTTGGTGACGGCGGGGCCGAACCACCACCAGCGGACCATGATGCGGGCGTCGGCGGGCGAATGGGCGAAGGACTGCTTGAGGTCGGCGATGGCGGATGGGGGTGGGGCGGCTAGGAGGCAGCAGGCGGTGAGGGCGAGCAAAAAGCAGGGGCCGGGGGCCGGGGGCCAGGGGCCGGGGTTGTGTGGTTTAAGCAAGTTCTTCATCGAAGCACACCGATACCTTTCCGCATTTGCCGGAGGCCATGAGGGCGTAGGCTTCTGCGACTTTGTCGAGGGGGAAGCGGTGGGTGATCAGGCCGGCCGGATGCAGGTTCCAGCGGACGAGACGCTCCACCAATTCTTCCATGAGCCAGGTGGAAGTGACCCAGGAGCCGAAGATGGTTTTCTGGTCGTGAATGATATCGGGAGACGGGTTGAACTCCACGCGGCCGCCTTCGCCGAGGAAGACGATGCGCCCCCATTTGCGAGTGGCGCGGATGGCGGTGGCGCGGGCGGCGTCGTTGGCCGAGCAATCGACGGCGCGCTCAACGCCTTGTCCGCCGGTCAGACGCCGGACCTCGGCAACATTGCCGGGGCCGCTGGGCAGCACTTCGTCGCACAGGCCGAGGTCGCGAGCCAACCGCATGCGTTCCTCGATCACGTCGATGCCGATGATGTGCACCGCTCCCATTTTGCGGCACAATGCCGCGGTGGCCAGGCCGACCGGACCGAGGCCGGTAACGAGCACCGCATGGTCGCCGCCGATGCCGATTTTTTGCAGACCTTCGTAGACGGTGCCGAAGCCGCAGGCCACCTGCGCGCCATCGGCGTAGGTTAATTCGTCCGGAAGCTGGATGAGGTCCTTTTCTTCGGCAAGCAGGTAATCGGCCATGCCGCCATCGCGCTGCCATCCGTAAGCGCGGCGGTAGCGCTGGCTGGTACAGGAGATCATGTAACCGCGGCGGCAATCGTTGCAGAGGCCGCAACCAGAAATATGGTAGACGATCACGCGGCCGCCTTCGGCGAAGCGGCGGCAACCGGGGCCGACCTTGACGATCTGGCCGCAGGGCTCGTGGCCGGCGACCACTCCCTGGTAGCCTTCGGGGCCCTTGCCCAGGTGCTCGTGGTAGATGCAGCGGATGTCGGAACCGCAGATGGTGGAAGCCTTCATGCGGAGGAGCACCTCTCCGTGGCCGGGAACCGGAACGGGTACGTCTCTCAGTTCCACGGTGCTGTTGCCGGGCAAAAATGCGCCAGTCATGATTTGATCACTCCGTCGAGGTCCCACAAGTCTTCCCAGCTCTGGTCTTTTTTCCACAGGAACACCTGCCCCTTGATGAGGCGGCAATTGCGGTCGATAGCGGCGATCCGGCGCATGTCTTCATCGGTCAGCGGATCGCTCTGCAGGCCTTCGAAATTCGCCTGGTAGTGCGAGCGCTTGGTAGAAAGCGGAATGGGGGTTTGCCCGCGCTGGACGGCCCACTTGATGCAGACTACCGCGGGATGGACGCCCAGCCGGCCGGCGATTTCCACGATTACGGGATCCTCGATATCCACGGTATCCTGCGGCGTGCGGTCGCGGGCGGGGCGGTTGGGAGATCCCAGCGGACAGTATCCGCCCGGTTCGATTCCGTGGGCGCGCACCCAGGCGAACAGTTCCGGCTGCTGGAAGTGCGGGTGCAATTCCATCTCGTTGACCGCAGGTTTGATGCGCGCATCGCGCAGCAGCAGCTCCAGCTTGGGGATGGTCATGTTGGAGGCGCCGATGTGGCGGGCCAGACCCAGGTCCACCAACTCCTCCATCTTGCGCCAGGTGCGCATGAAGTTTTCGTGGATATAAGGCTGGGCATTGGGACTGCGCGATTCCACGTCGCAGCCGGGCGGGTGGAAATTGGGGAACGGCCAGTGGACGAAGTAGACGTCCAGGTAATCCAGTTGCAGATCGGCCAGCGACTTGCGGCAGGAGGGGATCACGTCGTCTTCGGCGTGCTTGTCGTTCCACAGCTTGGAAGCGATCCACAGCTCCTCGCGAGGCACCCCGCCGTCCATGATCTGGCGGAGCGCGGCTCCGATGCGATCTTCGTTGCCGTAGACCGAGGCGCAATCGAAATGACGGTAGCCCACCTCGGCCGCGCCTTTGACGGCCGCGGCGATTGCATCAGCGGAAACGGAATCGGATCCGAAAGTGCCCAAGCCGATAGCAGGCATCAGGGCACCCGTGTAAAGGTGGCGCATCATGTGAGGTTATTCGCGCGGTTCGGACGCATCTCCATTTTGACAAAACGAACCCAATTGACGGGTGGTTTGCCGTTTTCGAGCGGCCGGCCGCAGGGCTGGACGGTCTCCGGGAGGCGTCGGGGCGAGCCGGTTTGATTTGACGGAACGAACCCAATTGACAAGCGTGCTTGTCGTTTGGCGAGAGGCTGCTTAAGAGAATTCAGTGACTTATGGGTGGGGGACGACAAGTGTACTTGTGGTTGGCGCTCTGGGCGACTGGGCGATGGGACAGGCGACCTCACGGAGGCGCCGGGCGGGGCGATTTGACGGAACGAAACCGCCCGTGAGCGGGCTCCTCTCATCCCCGGCAATGAAAATACGCTGCTCCAACGGCTTCGCAGTTTCAATAACTTGCACGTATTTTCGGAAGAACCCAATTGACAAGTACGCCGTTGCGTGACGGCTGCGGGGAAGGATTTCCCGAGGGCGGCGACCAGAGCGGAATTGCCGGCGGCCCTGTTCTCCATAAGGCGTGACGAATGCTCCTTCCTGATTTCAATCTAGCAGGAGGCCTTGCGACAACCGATGACTCTGTGAATGAAGTGGTTGAAAACAAGGCGCAAATATTCCCGAGAGGGGTGTTACCGTGATTTTTGCGCTTCCGTAGCGCATTCCTGGAGTTCGGAAACCAATCAACCGCAGGACGGGTTTCATGAAACAATTCCTCACCTTCGCGGCGCTGATCGCGCTCACCTCGTCGCGACTCCTTTCGCAAGCGCAAATCACCGCAGTCGTGAACTCCGCATCGTTTGCCCCAGGCCTTCCTTTTGGAGGCGCGCTTGCCACGGTCTTTTTATCCGGGCTGGCTGGTGTTCAGCCGGGCACGTACGTAGCGGCTTCATCATCGCCGCTGCCCGGCCAGTTAGCCGGGTTTCAAGTGGTCGTCAACGGGAGCTACGCCCCTATTCTCGCGGTGGTGGTGACTTCCTCGGGAGGGGTTACCTACGGGCAGGTTAACTTCCAAGTGCCCCTAGAACGAAACGTGTCAGAGTTCGCCCCGCAAGCCGGAAGCTATGGTGGCAACCTCCAGGTGTGCGTCTCGGGCTGCCTCCAAATGGGCCTCCAAATGGCGCCGCTCCCGAAGCCCTTCGAGGGAGGGTTCTTCGCCGACGCCAATGGTTACGCCGTCGCGCAACACGCCTCGGACTACAGCCGGGTGACACTCCAGAACCCCGCCCACCCGGGCGAAACGATCATTGCCTACGCCGACAACTTCTACACAGTCTGGCCGCCGCCGCCCATCGGGATTCCGGCGCCCGCCCAGCCGCTGCTTCAATACATTCCGGGATCCATCTTGGGCTTGGAGGGGCCGCCGGGTAACTTGTACCTCCAACCCCTCCCCGCATATGTGTGCAATCCAATCGATATGGGTCAGTGCGGCTACCCGCCGAGCACTCCCCCGCTTCAAACGACTTTCCTAGGCTTGGCCCCCGGGTTAGTCGGCGTGGAGCAAATCAACTTCGTGGTTCCGGCGAGCCAACGGCCGGGGACGTACCCGCTGTTCTTCGACACCGGCGGGCAGACAGGCGCTTTGAGCGCCTCCGCGCTCCTTCCGGTCGGCTGACGGCCCACGGCAAAGGTGGTCCATGTGTATGCGGGTGCGCTTCCGTAGCGGAGATTCCTGGAGTCCGGAAGCGAATCAACCAAAGGACGGGTTTCATGAAACAATTCCTCACCTTCGCGGCGCTGATCGCGCTCACGTCATCGCGACTTCTTTCGCAGGCGCAAATCACGGGAGTCGTGAACGCCGCATCGTTTGCCCCAGGCCTTCCCTTTGGAGGTGCGCTTGCCACGGTCTTTTTATCCGGGCTGGCTGGTGTTCAGCCGGGCACGTACGTGGCCCCTTCGCCATCGCCGCTGCCCGGCCAACTGGCCGGGTTTCAAGTGGATGTGAACGGCAGCTACGCCCCTATTCTCGCGGTGGTGGTAACTTCCTCGGGCGGGGTTACCTACGGACAAATTAACTTCCAGGTGCCCTTGGAGCGAAACGTGTCACTGACCGGCTCGAAGGCTGGCGGCTACGACGGCTACCTGCTCGTCTGCGCTCCCCCTCCCTCGGGCTGCATGCAGATGGCGCCGCTTCCGCCGTTTTTCGGAGGGGCATTCTTCGCGGATGCCAATGGTTACGCCATCGCGCAACACGCCTCGGACTACAGCCGGGTGACACTCCAGAACCCTGCCCATCCGGGCGAAACGATCATCGCTTACGCAAACAACTTCTATACAGTCTGGCCGCCGCCGCCCATCGGGATTCCGGCGCCCGCCCAGCCGGTGATTCAATACATTCCGGGATCGATCCTGGGCTTGGAGGCGCCCCCGGGCAACTTGTACCTCCAACCCCTCCCCACATATGTGTGCAATCCAATCGATATGGGCCAGTGCGGCTACCCGCCGAGCACTCCCCCGCTTCAAACGACTTTCCTAGGCTTGGCCCCCAGTTTAATCGGCGTAGAGCAAATCAACTTCGTGGTTCCGGCGGGCCAACAGCCGGGGACGTACCCGCTGTTCTTCGACACCGGCGGGCAAACCGGCGCTTTGATTTGAGCGCCTCCGCGCTTCTTCCGGTCGGGTGACCTGAGCATAAAGCTACAGCTCTTCGCTGCTTGTCGAGCAACCTTTAATTTTGTAGACGGCCGTCCTCGTATTATCAATAGCTTACGCTCGACCAGAACTATGGCGCACGCGGCCCGATACCGATCGACGGACCGGGTGTGGCCGGTGGCTAACCCGTTACAGCGGCAAAAAAACCGGCTCTGGCGCTGTCGGGGCCATCTCCACACACAACATGTCGCTCACGGAGATTGCGGACTCGGCAGGACTTTGCGGAGCAAACGTGCACATGGGGGCGCGGGATGGATGCGACCCAATGGACTTCGATTACCGGCTCAAACCCGGAATCACAAGGGAGACGAATGCCCTGGCCATCGCCAGGATGGCGGGAGTTTCGGTCTAAAATTTAATTGGCTGACAGGATGGATAAGGCATCGATCGTCGGCGGCATGTTCGGCCTCGCCAGTGAGCTCAGGGCGCACTCTTCCGCACTGTGGTGCCTGAATGGTCATGAGTTGCTACTGGCGAACGCCCGGTCAGGCATAGCGATTGCATACGACCGGCTGCGTCCCGGGCAGGTGTGGATGCCTTCCTATCTCTGCGGCACGATGCTGCAGGGCATTACGGACAAGAGCCGGGTGCGGTTCTATACGGTCGATGGACGCCTCGAAGTGTCGCGCGGCTGGCTGAGCGAGGTGTCCCCTAATGACCTCGTCGTGTTTATCGACTATTTCGGGACGCTCGCGGACCGCGCGCTTCTGCAGGAAGCGAGCGCGCGCGGCGCCTGGGTTCTGGAAGACGCGTCGCAGGCGTTACTTACGCGGGGCGCAGGCGAATTGGCCGACTTGGTGGTCTTCAGCCCCAGGAAATTTCTGGGCGTGCCGGACGGAGGAGTGCTGGTAAGCAGCAGGCCCGGTATACTCGGTGAATTCCGGTTAAGCCCCACGCCACCGGGTTGGCGCATGAAGACCCTGGCCGCTGTGGTCATGAGGCGGGAGTTCGATTTATACGGAGGAGAGCGCCCGTGGTTTACACTTTCTCACGAGATTGAGCGCGAGTGCCCGGTGGGATATTACGCGATGAGCGGGCTGGCCGCGGAGTTGCTTCAGTACGGCTTCGATTACGATCAGATCTCGGCGCGGCGGGTGGCGAATTACGGTTGCCTTCGCGAACGTCTGGAGCGGTTTGCGCTCTTTCCTCATTGGCCGGCGGGGGCTGTGCCACTGGGCTTTCCCGTGCGACTGGCGAATCGGGACGAGGTGCGACGACATTTGTTCGAACATGAGATCTACCCGCCGATTCACTGGCCGATTCGCGACATTGTTTCGCCGGAATTCTCGGAGAGCCACGCGTTGAATGCGGAGATATTGACATTGCCGTGCGACCAAAGACAGGATGCTGCGACGATGGAACGGATGGCGGCGGCCGTGCTTGCGGAGGCTCGGAGTGGCTGGACCCGTGGGTAAGAGCGCGACCAGGGGGTCGCGCGCGGACGAGGGCGTCCGCCCCACCATGGCCGCGGCAGCCTGAGAGGCTGCGCCACTCAAACCGGAGGGGCGGACATAAAATCGGATGCAGAATGCGTGAACGGGTTCTCGATGCGGACGCCTTCGTATTCGCGGCCAGGTTCGAAATCCTCTGAGAGCAGATAGCGGGCGCCGGAGCGCTGTGCGGCGGCGACGATGAGGGCGTCCCAATAGGGAATTTGGGCGGAATCCATCCAGTGCCAAGCTTGTTGGATCAGACCGATGGAGGTGTCCACGGGTTTCCAGTGCGCCAAGTCCTCCACGATCTGGCGGGCGGCGGCCGGCTCCAGCGATCCAAAGATTATCGAGCACTCCATGGCGCGCGCCTGTTTCTGGAGATTTTGCGGATCCACATAGTACAGGAGGAGATTCGAGTCGACGAAGAAGCTTTCAACCACGGTCATGAGCTTCTTCCCGGCTCATTCGTTCCGCCGCGCCTTGCCGGGCCCTGGGGCGAGTCGATTTCCAGTGCTCAAAGGCCCGCCAGTACTCATCGCTCAATCGCATTTCGCGCTCGAGCATCTGCCCGACGAGGCGGGAGACCGAGGTGTTTTCCTCCGCTGCTTTGCGGCGGGCCCAGAGAGCACCCTCTTCAGAGATCTTGATGGTGATGTTCTTTGGCACGAAGTCAGTGTAGCGCGAAATTAGTGCGATTAGGCCAGCAGCCGACAGTTCGATACTCTGATAGAGTATGAGGCCAGCAAAGTGCTTTGTTACTGGGGCGGCCGGATTCATTGGCAGTAACCTCGTCGACCGATTGCTGGCTCTGGGGCACCCGGTGGTGGGATTCGATAACTTTTCGACGGGCCAGGAGCAGTTTCTGGAATCGGCGCGGCGGCATCCGGCCTTCCAGTTGGTACGCGGCGACCTGCTGCAGTTGGATGACACGGCACGGGCCATGCGCGACTGCGAGTTGGTCTATCACCTGGCGGCCAACGCGGATGTCCGGTTCGGGACGGAACACCCGCGGCGCGACCTGGAGCAGAACACCATCGCCACGTGGAACGTGCTGGAGGCCATGCGGCTGGGCGGTATTCGGCGGATCGCGTTTTCTTCCACCGGGTCGGTTTACGGGGAGGCGCCGGTGATTCCCACGCCGGAAGACTGTCCTTTCCCGGTGCAGACTTCGCTTTACGGCGCGTCGAAACTCGCGGCCGAGGGCCTAATCGCGGCGTATTGCGAGGGGTTCGGCATGCAAGGGGCAATTTTTCGCTTCGTTTCCATTCTGGGCGAGCGCTATTCCCACGGGCATGTCTTCGACTTTTACCAGCAACTGCTGGATCATCCGGATTATTTGCGGGTTCTCGGCGACGGGCACCCGCGCAAGTCGTACTTACACGTTCAGGACTGCGTGGATGCGATGTTGCGGGCGATCGAAGCGGTGGAGAAGCCGGTCACGATTCTGAATCTCGGCACAGACGGGTACTGCGAGGTGAACGACTCCATCGGCTGGATTTGCAGCCATCTGGGCGTGAGACCGAGGATCGAGTATACGGGCGGCGACCGCGGCTGGGTGGGCGATAATCCGTTTATCTTTCTGAACTGCTCGAGAATGCGGGCCTTGGGATGGGCGCCGCGCTACAGCATTCGCGAGTCGGTGGTGAAGACGGTCGAATACCTGGCGGATCACCGGTGGCTGCTGGCGAGCCGGAACGTCTAAGAACACAGGCAGGAATGCCTGTGCTACTGCGCGCCTTGCGACACGATCATGGCCTTGACGGTGTGGAAGATGATGTAGGAATCCAGGGTGAAGGACATATTCTTGATGTAGAAGAGATCGTATTCCAGCTTGGCGATGGTATCTTCCAGGGTGTCGCCGTATTTGTAGTTGATCTGCGCCCAGCCGGTGATTCCAGGGCGGACGCAGTGCCGCTGGCGGTAGTAGGGAATATGCGCGGAAAGGGCTTCGACAAACTCCGGCCGCTCCGGCCGCGGTCCAACGATCGACATTTCGCCCTTGAGCACGTTGAGGAACTGGGGAAGTTCATCGAAACGAAATTGGCGAATGATCCTGCCCACGC
>Ga0326727_10012815_pt1 | contig 18922 bp, 18 predicted proteins | sample MB2enrmetagenome_FD_207643 | JGI IMG/M metagenome (GOLD analysis project Ga0326727, IMG submission 207643) | Lab enriched peat soil microbial communities from McLean, Ithaca, NY, United States - MB29MY | ecosystem: Environmental > Terrestrial > Soil > Wetlands > Peat | place: USA: New York...
TTGGCCTTGAATTCGGCGGAATAGACCTTTCGATTCTGTCCCACGTTTTCCTCCCGCATTATTGTACCCTACACGCGGGAAGAAATCCACCTTATTCAGATGTCCAGTTTTCCGGGGGCACTATAGTTTGAAAAAGGCCGGCATCGATGCATCCCATGTCACTTTTATTGAAGTGGATTTTACGACGGAAAAATGGTACGAGAAACTGGAGAAGGCCGGTTATGATCCGAGTAAAAAATCCATTTTTTTATGGGAAGGCGTATCTATCTATCTTCCCGAAAGGGATGTTCGTAAGACAATAAAAGAAATAAAAGGTCATACGGCATCAGGAAGTTTCTTATTAGCCGATTTCTATTCAACAAGAATTACTGCAATGCAGGGTGTAAAACCGACCAATGAAAACTTCGGGTTTGGTTTGGATTTTACAGTAAACCCGGAAAGTGCTTTAAAAACATTTATAGAGAGTGAGAATGTCAAATTGGGCGACTTCAATTTTATTGGACACAAAACAAAAAAAGGTGCCTTCGGGGTCGTAACCGAAATTGTTTTATAGACGGCATTCAATACGACCGTTAGACAAACCTGTGAAGTCATTACAGGGATTTGAACACTTTGTATTCTGGTACGTCTTTTTGCCAGGCAAAAAGACGTACCAAAGCTCTCTGCACTCACGCTGTGCGGAACAGGAAATCAGTCGGAGACCCGTTTCTTCCGGGCGAGCAACATCAGCAGCATTCCCGCCAGCACGACGATGATCGCTCCGCAGGCGATGAAGCCGGCCCGCGCGCCGAAATGCTGGCTGAAAAATCCGGAATAGAGGTTGCCGAAAGGCGTGGAACCGCCGAAAACCAGAGCATAGACGCTCATCACGCGTCCGCGGTATTCGTCGGCCGTGTTGAGCTGGAGTGAGGAATTGGCGGTGGAACTGAACGAGATGAAGCAGAAACCGGCCGCCGCCAGGAACAGGCCCGTCAGGAGGTAATTGCCGGAGAAGCCCACCAGGGCCAGGAATCCGGCGCACAGGAACGGGAATACCCTCAGCACCCGCTTCTGAGGTCCGCTTTTGCTCCGCGTCGCGATGAGCATCGCTCCGACGAAGGAGCCGATGCCGACGAAAGACATCAGGAGGCCGAAGCCTATTTCCTTCTGATGCAGGACTTCCTTCGCGAAAACCGGAACGAGGACGTTGAAATTCATTCCGAAGGTCGCGACGACGGCCAGCATCAGGAGGGTTCTGAGCAGGTTTCCGTTCCGGCGGATGTAAAGGAGCCCGTCCCGGATATCGTCCAGAACCCTGCCGTGCATGCGGCTTTTCGGAGCCCCCGGCGCGGGATGGATGAAAAGCAGGCTCATGATGACCGCCGCAAAACTGAACGAATTGGCGAAAAAGCAGAAGGCGATGCCGAAGGAACCCATCGCGAGTCCGGCGAGCGCCGGGCCGACCACGCGCGCGATGTTGAAAACCGAGGAGTTCAGTGCGATGGCGTTCATCAGGTCTTCCCTGCCCGCGAGTTCGATGACGAAGGACTGCCGCGCCGGCATGTCCAGCGTATTCACCAGCCCCATCAGTCCCGCCGAGACGAGGATGTGCCAATACCGGACGTGGCCGCTCCGCACGAGGATCGCGAGCGCGAGAGTGATCAGGAGCGACGAGGTCTGTGTGATCAGGAGCAGCGTGCGCTTCGGAAAACGGTCGATGATCACCCCGGCGAAGAGCGACAGGAAAAGCATCGGCGTGAACTGCAGCGCGCCGACCACGCTCAGAAGGAGCGGGGATTTCGTCAGTTCGTAGGCGAGCCACGGCTGCGCCACGTTCTGCATCCACGTTCCGACGAGGGAAACGCACATGCCTAACCAGTAAAGCCGGAAATTCGGGTGCTTGAGCGCCGCGAAAGGATGGTTCCATTTTGCGGGGGTTGACGGATTATTCACACGGATGATCCTGCCGTTGGTTGTCCCTGACGGCGGTTATTGTAACCGTGCGGACCGGATCTGTCAAATAATATCTCCCGCCTGCAGAAAATCCTCGAACAGGTCTTCCGCCGCTTCCAAGCCGGCCGAAAGGCGGAAGAGCGTATCGGTGATGCCGAGTTTCTCCCGTTCCGCAGGCGGGACCGACGCGTGCGACATGCGGGCGGGGTAAGAAAGGATGGATTCCACGCCGCCGAGGCTGACCGCGATACTCCAGAGATGCGCCTTTTCGATGATCCGCTTCACCCGTTCGACCGTATCCACTTCGACGGAAAGCACCGCGCCGAATCCGGAAGCCTGTCCCGCGAGGATGTCGTGTCCGGGATTGCCGGGAAGGCCCGGGTAATGGACGCGCTTCACCCAGGGTACTCCGGAAAGGCTTTTCGCGAGGGAAGCGGCGGTCTCTTCCTGCGCCTTCATGCGCACCGCGAGAGTCTTGATGCCGCGCATCAGGAGCCATGCATCCTGCGGGGGAAGCACTCCACCGAGAAGGTTCTGTACGGCATAGATCTTTTCCGCGTGACCGGGCGTATTCGTTACCACGCACCCCGCGAGCAGGTCCGAGTGGCCGCCGAGGAACTTCGTCGCGGAATGCACCACCACGTCCACGCCCAGTTCGAGCGGGCGCATGAGCGCGGGCGACATGAACGTGTTGTCGATGATCACGAACGCTCCATGCTTCCTGCCGAGCGCGGCGGCGGCCCGGACGTCGGTGATCTTGAGGAGCGGGTTGGACGGACTTTCCAGGAAAAGCACCTTCGTTTCGGGGCGGAAGGCGGCCCCGAGAGCCGCGAGGTCGGTGGAGTCCGCGAAGGTGTGCTCCACTCCGTAGCGGCCGAGAAAGCTCTCCGCGAAGTGGTAGGTGCCGCCGTAGAGGTCGGCCGAGAAGACGACGTGGTCGCCCTTCGAGAGAAAACCGAGGAGGGAGGCGGTTACGGCCGCCATGCCGCTGGCGAAGGCGAAGCCCCGCGTGCCGCCCTCCAGCGCGGCGACGACGTTCTCCAGCGCCCTCCGCGTGGGGTTGCCGCTCCTCAAGTAATCGAAAGGCTGACGGACGAAGGGATCCGCCTGGCGGTAGGTCGACGCGTTCTGGATCGGCGCCGACAGGGCTCCCGTCGCGGGGTCGAACTCGTTGCCGGTATGGAGGAGGAGGGTCTCGAATTTCATGGGTTTCTCCTATGGGGAAACTGACGGCTCCGTCGAGGTTTCCGAAGAAAACGAGGTTCGTCTCGCGCATTGCGCGAACGATGGTCGTCCGGATCGCCGATCGAATATGGTAAAACGGGAAGCGCCGTTCGTCAAGCATTTGCCGGAAAGGGTTATTGGTTAACCAAAATTAATTCACGGTTGACAAAACCTCGTTCGCCCGTTAAAATCACTGCTGAATTCGTCAGGAGGTGGTTCATGAACTCTCTCATCGAAAATTTTTTCTCGAAGGTGATGGCCGGCGGGAAAATCGAACGGGACGAAGCACTGGAAATGGCCGCTTCCCGGGATCTCGACGGTCTCATCGAAGCTTCGGATCGTATCCGCGAGCGCTTCGCGGGGAAGAAAGTCCAGTTGTGCACCATCATGAACGCCCGCAGCGGCGGTTGCGAGGAAAACTGCAAATTCTGCGCGCAATCCTCGCACTACTTCACCGGCATCCCCGAGTATAAGCTGGTGGGTGCGGAAGAAGCCCTCTCCCTCGCGAAGGCAAACGAGGCGGACGGTGTGGAGCGCTTCTCGCTGGTCACGAGCGGCCGGGCCCTTACCGGCGAGGAATTCGAGCGCGTACTGTCGATTTACAACGGCCTGCATGCCAACACGGGACTCAAACTCTGCGCATCCCTCGGCATCATCAGTTATGAGCAGGCGGTACGGCTCAGGGTATCCGGCGTTTTCATGTACCACCATAACCTGGAAACGAGCCGGAATTATTTTCCTTCGATCTGCGACACCCATTCTTACGACGAGCGGGTGGAAACCATCCGCTCGGTTCAGCGCGCGGGATTCGACGTCTGCAGCGGCGGCATCTTCGGTCTGGGCGAGACCATCGAGGACCGCATCGATATGGCTCTCGAGCTGCGCAGTCTCGGCGTGCGCTCGGTTCCCGTGAACATCCTCAACCCCATTCCCGGAACGCCGCTGGAAAACCGGCCCGCGCTTTCCCCGGACGAGTTCTTCCGCAGCGTGGCGATTTACCGCTTCCTGCTTCCCTCCGCCGAGATCCGCTACGCGGGCGGTAGAGCGAACCTCGGGGACCAGATGGCGAAGGGGTATCGCGCCGGAATCAGCGCAGCACTGGTCGGAAACTTTCTCACCACCATCGGAAACCGTATTCCGCAAGACTTGGAGATGATCCGCGCCGCCGGACTGGACGCATGATATGGGGCGCGCCGTTTTCGTATCCGGAACCGGAACCGACGCGGGCAAGACCTTCGCCTGCTCGGGCATCCTCCGGGCGACCCGCAGGGCGGGGCTTCGCGCATCCTACTTCAAGCCCGTACTGACCGGCGGCTTTCCCGGCGACGAGAAAAGCGACCCCGACGTGACGGTCCGGATCGCCGGTCTTCCCGGCAAGCCCGAGAATTACGCGCAGTACTGGTTCCGCGAGCCGGCTTCGCCGCATTTTTCGGCGCGGCTGGAAAAGCGCGCGATCGACCCGGAAGCTCTCGTCGCCGAGGCGAAACGCCGTACCGAGACGGACGACTATCTGCTGATCGAGGGATGCGGCGGACTCGCGGTGCCCCTCTCCGACGAAGGCTTCCTCGTGTCGGACTTCGCGGCACGGCTGGATCTTCCACTGATCCTCATTGTCGGTACGCGCCTGGGAACGATCCATGACACTCTTGTCACGATCGAGCATGCCCGTTCGAAGGGAATCTTCGTGTCCGGCATCGTCTGGAACGGTTTCGAACGCACTCCGCGCGAGCATGACACCATCCGCACCGTGGAACGCCTGGGCGACGTCCGGACGCTCCTCGTCATTCCGCAGGTGGCGGGGGAATGGGAAATCGACTTCGCCTTTCCGTTTTTCGAGGCGCAGATATTCTGGAACACCGCTCTCCGGGAGCGCGACCGGTGAACGCGGAACTGGAAACCCGCCTGAAACGGGAGTTGGAGGGCCTCCGCGCGAGCGGAATGCACCGCTCCTTCCGGGATTTTTCTACGCCTCAGGCCCCGCGCTGCGTGATCGGGGGAAAAGACACCCTCGTGTTCGCCAGCAACTCCTATCTCGGACTTTCCGGGGACGAACGTCTCGTCGAAGCCGGGAAAGAAGCCCTTTCGCGCTGGGGTACGGGTTCCGGCGGCTCGCGCCTCACCACCGGAGGTTATACCGTCCACCGCGAACTCGAGGAGGAAACGGCACGTCTCAAGGGCAAGGAGGCCGCGCTCCTATACGGGACGGGCTTTCAGGCGAACGTCGGCGTCATTACGGCCTTCGCCGGCCGGGACTGGGTGGTTTACTGCGACAAGCTCAACCACGCGAGCATCATCGACGGGTGCAGGCTTTCCGGCGCGGAATTCGCCGTCTACCGGCATGCCGACGCGGAGGATCTCGCGCACAAGGCGGAACGTTTCCGGGACCGGCCGGGGCTTCTGGTCACCGACGGCGTTTTCAGCATGGACGGTGATCTCGCGCCGCTCCGGGAACTGCTGGCGGTCGCGAGGCGCTTCGGCCTTCTCTCGTTCCTCGACGACGCCCACGGTTCGGGCGTTCTCGGCGCCTCTGGGGCGGGGAGCGCGAGCCATTCGGGCGCGCACGGGGAGTTCGATCTCGTGCTGTGCACTTACAGCAAAGCCTACGCGAGCCAGGGCGCGGCCGTCTGCGGAAGCGCTCTCCCGATCGACTGGCTGGTCAACAAGTCGCGCGGCTTTATCTTCAGCACGGCGCTTCCACCGCATGTCGCGGCGGTGTCGCTCGCCGCGCTCCGGGTGTCGCAGTCGGAGGAATGGCGGCGTACGCGCCTCGCAGAGCTTTCCGCGCGTCTGCGTTCCCGTCTGCGCGGCGCGGGGCTGGATGTGCCGGACGGGATCACGCCCATCGTTCCGGTGATCATCGGCGGGGTGGATGAGACCGTCCGCGCGAGCCGGAAATTGTGGGAAGAGGGCGTCTATGTCCCCGCGATCCGGCCGCCCACGGTGAAGGAGGGCACGAGCCGCCTGCGCGTCTCGCTGATGTCCACCCATACCGAATCCGATGTCGATTTCGCGGCCGACGCCATTCTGCGCGCCACGGGGAGGATTTGATGGAAACGAAGAACGTTCTGGTTCTGACGGGTTGGGCGGCGGGAGAACCCTTCTTCCGCGAGCTTTTCGACGATTCTCCTTTCTCTCCGACTTACGTTTCGTGGGATTCCGCGCGCAGTCCCGACGATTTCCCGAGGATCGCGAAGGAAGCGGCGGACTCCATGCCCGCCGGGAAGTTCATTCTCCTCGGCTGGTCGCTGGGCGCGATGGTGGCGGTCGAGTCGGCGGAGTCACTTGCGGAACGGCTCGAAGCGCTGTGGCTGATCGCGCCTTGTCTCCGTTTCACCGACGGTTGGTCCGCCAAGGTGCTTGCGAGTATGAAGAAGCGGCTTTTAACCGACCGCGCGAGCCTTCTCCGCGATTTCGCTTCCGGATTTCTCGCGCTTCCGGAAACGGCGTATTTTCAGCCTTCCTTGCTGCCCGTGAGCACCGGAACTCCCATGGAATCGCTCGCCGCAGGGCTGGATTATCTCGCCGAGCGCGACCTGACAGGTCCCGAGATCGAACTTACCTGCCCCGTGTCCATCGTCCATGGCGACGCCGACACGGTGATACCCCTCGCACTGTCTTTCCCCGTCGCGGAGCGTTTCCGGACGCCGCGCTCCATCCTTTTCGGGGCGGGCCATGCGCCGCAACTGACCCGGGCGAAGGAAATAGGGGGGGCGCTTTTTACGGGGTATATGGAATGACCGTGGACAAGGCGCTTCTCGGCAGGCGTTTCGGCGAAGCGGCGGGAGTGTACGACTCGCGTGCGCACATCCAGGAACAGGCGGCGGAGATTCTCATCCGGTCGATCAAAACCGCTTCCCTCAGTCCCGGGCGTATCCTCGACATCGGCTGCGGCACGGGAATCCTTACCCGCAAGCTCGCCGATCTGTTCCCCGAAGCGGAAATCCTCGCTCTCGACCTCGCCCCCGGGATGGTGAATGAAGCTTCCAGCCGTTTCATCGGCAATCCGAATGTTCGCTTCCTCGCGGCCGACATCGAGAAGGACTTTCCCGACGACCCCTTCGACCTCATCGCCAGCTCCATGGCTTTCCAATGGTTCGACCATCCCGAAACCGTTCTGAAACGCGCATCGGAGCGCCTCGCTCCCGGCGGCGCCTTCGCGATGTGTGCCCCGGGCGGCGGCACCTTCCGCGAGCTTCGCAAAGCCTACGCCCGAGCGGCGGAAGATCTCGGCGTACGTGAATGGCGCTATCCCGGGCCGGACTTCCACCCCGCGGACGCTTGGGAAACATGGGCGATGGAAGCCTTCGGAACCGCCGATACCTCCGTTGTCACCCTCGAGGAAGAGTACGATTCCGCCCGGGAGCTTCTCGCTTCCGTTCGCTCTATCGGCGCGTCCGACGTCACCGGCGGGGCGGGGCCGTACGCCGTGTCGCTCCTGCGGAGAGCCTTGCGGCTGTATGGCGCCGGCGGACCCGTCCGGGCGACTTGGGAGCTGGTGAGCGTTCGGGCAAACGGGCTTGCCTGAGGCGCCCGCTGCGCTCGGGCGAGGCGCCCCCGCTCGGGGGGAAACGCGGCCGCGCGGAGGGCTATGCAAAAGGTATCCCTCCGGCACCCGCAGCCGCTATCGGACATCCGTGTCCTTCGCGGTACAACCACGTCCTGTGGCCGTACTCGCCCTCCTAGCTCGATATGCGGGTACGACGGCTTCCTGCCGCCTGTCTCCGGGATACCTTTTGCTGCGTTCCTCCGCGTGGCCGCAGATGTTTCCTGGACGAGCGGGGGAAGGGGAAAGAAAAAGGAAGGTTCCAGGGAATTGCGCTCCGTTACCGCGTGGCGAAATACAGGGAGGCGGGGGGGAACCAGGCGGTTCCTGAGCCTGTCGAAGGGTGAGGTTTGGTTGGACTGACGGTCAATGACGCTGCGCGAAATCGCCAGGGTCCGGATTGTATATCAAGCGGAGGGGCAGGTGCGCACGGTCGTGCGCGTCTGCCCTGTGCTGACGGGCTGGGAATTAAGTTTATCGGGAGACATCCTGGGTCCCGGTCCGTTCTTTATCCTATGGGAAGTTGGTTTGAGGGGACAAAGAATGGACAAAATTATATTTCCGATGTAAAATGAATTCGTATTCATTGTGATAACGGATGAAATGAACTGAAAACATTTTTGGAAGTTAATATTTTCTGACTTGCCAGGAGAATATAAAGAGGCAAGGAAATCTTTGAATAAACTTTGTGCGGCCGCATCGGAAATGGGCAAGGGAGTGATTCCATGAAGCTAGAGAGTATCCGGCTCAAGAATTTCAAGGCCTTCCGGGAAATCGTCATCGACGATATTCCCAGAATGAGCGTTTTTGTCGGAGCGAACGGCTCGGGGAAAACCACCTTGTTCAATGTTTTCAATTTTCTGAAAGACGCCCTCACGGACAACGTGCATGTGGCGCTTACGCGTCTGGGGGGCAGTCGGGGGTTTCAGGAAGTCCGCAGCAGGGATTCCGACGGTCCCATCGAGATCGAACTGAAGTTCCGGGAGAACAGTGCTTCTCCTTTGGTAACTTATTTTCTAGCGATAGACGAGGTGGATGGCCGGCCCATCGTTGACAAGGAAATCTTGCAATACCGTCGCGGAAGTAAAGGCAAACCTTGGCGATTTTTGGATTTTTCCAGAGGCAAAGGCGAAGCGGTGATCAATGAACCGGATATGGTAACCGACCAAACCCTTCTGGAACGTGAGCCGCATGATTTGAAATCGCCGGATATTCTCGCGCTCAAGGGACTGGCGCAATTCGAGAAATTTCCCGCCAGCCGTGCCCTCGGGGAACTGCTGGAGAATTGGCATGTTTCGGATTTTCACATCCAGCAGGCCAGGCCGGAAAGGGAATCGGGGTATGCCGAGCATCTTTCCAAAGAAGGCGAGAACCTGGCGAATGTTACGGAATTTCTGTATAAAAGACACAATGATGTATTTCAACACATTGTAAATAAGTTGAAGCGCCGTGTTCCGGGCATATCCGACGTGGATTCCAAGATCACGGAAGAAGGTCGGGTATTGCTCCGATTCCGTGACGGCGCTTTTGTGGATCCTTTTCTGGCGAGAAATGTTTCCGATGGCACCATCAAGATGTTCGCCTATCTTGTATTGCTTCATGACCCCAAACCGCATCCCCTATTGTGCGTGGAGGAACCGGAGAACCAGTTGTATCCGAAATTGCTGGCGGAGTTGGCGGAAGAATTCCGCGAGTACGCGCGCAATGGCGGCCAAGTTTTTGTTTCCACCCACTCGCCCGATTTCTTGAATGCATGCGAACTGGAGGAAGTGTTCTGGCTGAAGAAGGAAGATGGTTATACTGCCGTGAAGCGTGCCAGAGAAGACGAACAGATCCAGGCTTATATGAAAGCTGGGGACCAGCTCGGCTCACTTTGGAGGCAGGGTTTCTTTGAGGGAGCCGACCCCCGATGAAGGAACTGGTTTTTCTGCTGGAAGGTCCGTCGGAGCGAGCATTGATTGAGGGAATTGTCTCCCGTATATCCGAAGCTACTCCGGTGGTCCGTTATATCGTCTTTGAAGGCAAGCAGGATCTGGAAAGACAGTTACTGAAGAAACTGAAAGGATATCTGAATCGAGACGCGGTATTTATTATTCTTCGGGATCAGGATTCCGGTAACTGTCTGCCGATCAAGGAACGATTGGAAGGCATTTGTTTTCAATCCGGAAAACGAAAAGCCATTGTCCGTATTGCATGCCGGGAACTGGAAAGCTGATTTCTGGCCGATCTGGCGGCGGTCGGCAATGCCTATCAACTGCCGACTCTTTCCGGTAGGCAGGAAGAGGCCAAGTACCGGAATCCGGATACTTTGGAAAGTCCCTCCTTGGAATTGAAACGGCTGGTACCGGGATTTCAGAAAATTGACGGTGCACGCCGTTTGGGAAAAATCATCGATCTGGATAACTTCCGATCCAGAAGCTTCTATCACTTTATTCACTCCGTACGGACTACTTTGGAAGCCGGATAGCTTTGGACTTGATAGCCGGATGAGGCAACTTGTTTGACGATCAAATAGATGGATTCGGGATGGTCAAGCGAAGCGCGTTCAGACCACCCTCGACTGCTATATTTACATTATTGACAATACGGTGGTTGAAGGCCGAGAATATGGGGAGAAAGACTTCAACCGCATCATCGAGATCCTGGCGCGCGAGGAATATACGACGTCTTATTTAAAACAATTGGGAATATTGTGTATCTTAGATGTTGTTGAAAAACATAATCCGCCTTCAAATTATAGAAATAATTTATTTCTAATTACACCAAAATTACATGGGTTTGAAGATACGGCATTAAGATTTCCAACGAAAATAGTTGCTTTGGTAATTGACGGTAATACAAAAACCCCAAGCGATTATTAAAAATAATTGAACAGGCTTATGGAGGTGTCATTCACCTGACAGGTAACCTTACCTCCGTTGCACTGAACTCCGGGGTTTTCAGGCTTCCGGAGCGTAGCGTCCGCCTGCTTCCCTTTGACGTCCACGGATGGACTAATGCCGCAGTAGCGCACGATGCGCGAGAGGCGGCCTTTTCGGGAAAAGAAAGAGAACAAAAGCGCCCCCCCGGCGGGGAGAAAAGGAGTTTGAAGATGACCGAATGGCAACGCCGCGACCTCGCGCACCTCTGGCATCCCTGCAGCCAGATGCAGGATTACGAGGAATTCCCGCCCGTCGTGATCGGGAGCGGCAAAGGCGCCTGGCTTTACGGACAGGACGGCAAAAGGTATCTCGACGCCGTGTCGAGCTGGTGGACCAACCTGCACGGACACGCCAACCCGCGCATCACGGGCGCGATCGCGAAGCAGGCGGAGACGCTGGAGCAGGTGATCTTCGCCAACTTCTCGCACACGCCCGCCATCCGGCTCGCCGAGGAGCTTTGCGCGCTCATGCCGCCGTCCATTACGAAGGTCTTTTTCGCCGACAACGGCAGTTCCGCGGTGGAAGTGGCGCTCAAGATGAGCTTCCAGTTCCATCAGCAGACGGGAAGCCCGAAGAAAAAGCGCTTCGCGGCGATCACCGGCGCGTACCACGGGGAAACCCTCGGCGCGCTCGCCGCCGGAGATCTCGACCTTTATAGCGCAATGTTCCGCCCGATCATGATGGACACGCTCCGGGTGGAAGGTCCCGACTGCTACCGCTGTCCCTTCGGGAAGAAGCGGGAAACATGCGGAGCGGAGTGCTTCGGCGCGATGGAGCACGCGCTTTCGGAGCACGCGGACGAGCTCTGCGCCGTCATCGTGGAACCCGTCGTGCAGTGCTCGGCGGGAATGAGGATCTATCCGCCCGTGTACCTGAAGAAGCTCCGTGAAGCCACGGCGCGGCGCGGCGTACACCTGATCGCGGACGAGATCGCCGTGGGCTTTGGCAGGACGGGAAAGATGTTCGCCTTCGAGCACGCGGAGATCGTCCCGGATTTCGTCTGTCTCTCGAAGGGAATCACCGGCGGCTTTATGCCCTTCTCGGCGGTCATGACGAATGACGGCGTCTATCGCGCCTTCTACGCCGAGTACCTGAGCGGCCGTGCGTTCATGCACAGCCACAGCTACACGGGCAATCCCCTCGGCTGCGCCGCCGCGCTGGAAAACCTCGCGATCTTCCGCGAGGAGGGCGTGCTCGCGCGGATCGCGTCGCTGTCGGAAACGCTGTCGGTTGAAGCGAAGGCCGCTTTTAGCGGACTCTCCTTCGTGGGCGAGTTCCGGCAGGCGGGACTCATCGGCGCGGTGGAACTCGTGGAGGACCGGGAGACGAAGCGCGGCTTCGACGGGACGCTCCGGGCGGGTTACCGCGCTTACCGCAAGGCCGTGGAGCGCGGCGTGCTGCTCCGGCCTCTCGGGAACGTGCTGTACTTCATGCCGCCCTACTGCGTGACGGAAGACGAGATCCGGCTGATGGTGCGGACCGCGCGGGAATGCGCGGAACTCGCCGTGCGGGAAATTCGGGAAGGGAAGTGAAAGGGCACGATTTCCGGAACGAACGTTCAGTCAAACATCCATTTCCGGGAAAACGTCCGCGGCGGATCTCATTCCGATACCGGAAGATGGAGAACACCCGCGCGATTGTCGCATGAAAAGGAATGGAACGAAGGTTCGTTCAGATTTTCATGGGGAGGTTCCTCTCCGTGCGCTGCGTTCAGTTCCGGTTCCTTCCGGCCGAACATGGAACGGTCATCGGGAGGTTCCCATGGACGTCGGTTCGAAGGAAATCGTCAAGAAGATCAAGCTCTTCGAGAGCATCCCCGAAGCGCAACTCGACAGCATCCTGGAACGGATGGAAGCCCGGAGCTATCCCGCCGGCGAGCAGGTTTTCCAGCAGGGCGAGATCGGTTACGAGTTCTTCGTGATCCTGTCGGGAAAGGTGAGCGTTTCCATGGATGACGAGAACGGCAAAGCACACCTGCTGGCGAATCTCGGACCGGGAGAAAGCTTCGGAGAAATGGCGCTCATCGACAGCCAGAAACGCTCGGCTACCGTACGCTGTCAGGAAGCATCGTCCCTGAGCATTCTCACCGCGGATGCCTTCAGCGAGATCCGTTACGACGATATCGAGGCTTACTCTCAACTCGTGTTCAACCTTGCCAGGGAATTCAGCTACCGGCTCCGCAGTATGGACATGAAGTTCGTCAAGATGCTGAAGATCCTGTTCTGACGCAATCCGTTTATCCGTCTTTCCGTTCCGGTACCGGTCGTGCTATACCGATCCGGCGGACGCGCTCAGTTCCCGACTGAGCCGATGCGCCCCTCAGAGTTTCACGAGTCCCGGAACCGGCCGGTAAATCCAGTATTGACCGGCTGTCCGATGGTTGAGGTTCACTTCCGTGATTTGTACGAAGCGCTTTCCGCCGATGTTCTGGTGGGCAAGCCGGAAGTGCAGCGGTTCAAGGACTTCGTAAACCACGGCGGTATGGTCCGGAGCGCCCAGATATTCGGTTCGGGAACTTCCGTTGGAGAATTTTTCGTCTATCCGTACGGAGCGGAACTGGATGATGTCGCCCGGAAGAATGGCGTCCTTCGCGGGATCGAGGAGTTTTCCGTAAGTTACCGGGCGCGTCCAGTCCGCGCCTTCCTGGTCCAGAACCGCCTGCGCCACGTCCCAGCATTCGCCGCGTCCGACGGTTTTTCCCATCACGGAGTTGACGAAATCCAGCACCTTCGCGTTGAGCGTGCCTTCGTTCAGATCGGAAGGGTTTCCCGTCATATGCACGGTAAAATAAGCCAGCCCGTTGTAACGGAGACTGGTTTCGGCGGCGGAACCGAACAGGGAAACGTTGTAGTCTCCGGGGCCCGTTTTGACGATATACCGTACCGCGAAACTTCCGTCCGCGTTCAGGGGAATCATCTGCTTTTTCTGGGCTCCCGCGCCGGAAATTTCCATCATAATCTGTTTCTGACTCGTCGTTCCCTTCAGGTCCAGGTAGAAATCCGACCGCGCGGGAGGCGCCGAGAGATTCAGGGCCTTCTGTCCCCCGGAATAAAAGTGGATTTCCACAGGGGTTTCGTCCTGCGCGAAAATTCCGCCGGCGGTAATCATAGCCAGAATAAAGGGAAACAAAGCTTTCATAGCAACCTCTTTACGGGATTCTTATCCCGGTTTTTCGGGAAAAGTTACCTTTCGGTGCGGTAGTAACCGTCGGGATTGTACAGGTACCAGGCGTCCACGCTCTCGAGTCTCGGCAGATTGACGTAGCGCCGGCCGTTCAGGTCGGTCTGTTCTACCATCCAGCCCGGCTTGGGTTTGACGTATCCGCTGTCCGTTTCGGGGTTCTTCTGGACGGACTCCTCCCGGATGCGGTCCACGATTTCGTCCACCCATTTCAGCTTTTTCGCATTGTCCCCGAATTCCTCCCAGTCGCCGGTGCTGCGGTTCTTGTACATCATCTCGATGAACTCGTCGAGACTGACGCCCATTTTGGCGGCGACGGGAGAGGCGAGCCGCTTCCACCATTCCTCCAGGTCGCGTACACCTTCGCGCTGCTGCGTGAGGTTGCCCATACTTACGGTCAGGATCTGGTGGTGCAGAACGATGGCGTTGGGATAGGCGAAACTGCGCGCCGAGAGGGTGGTGATTCCCGCCGCCATGCTGGCCGCGAAGCTCTTCACCACTACGTATACGGGGGCGGAACTGCCTTCCATCGCCTTGAGGATCTTGTAGCCCGCCATGACCGATCCGCCCGGGGAGGCGTCGATGACGATGAAGATCGGATAGGAAGCGTCCTGATTGTTGAAGTAGTTGATCTTCTCCACGATATCGTCCGCGGCTTCCATCGTGATGACTCCGTTGAGCGGGATACGGCGGTCGCTGATGGTGAGTACGCCGTTGGTGTAAGGATTCAGCGTATACTGGAGATCATGGGAAACGCGGTTTTTCAGTTTTTCGCGGCGATCCTGAGAATCCAGGTCGAAATTGAGTTTGGCGAGCGCGGCGTCGTTCTCGGCCCTCTCCGCCTGGAGTTCGGTAATCCGTAGGAGGAGTTCCTGCTGGCGAGTCTGAATATCCCTCGTGTGCGCCGCGGCGACTTGGGTCGCGAGGTCGTTCGAAACCTTGAGACGTTCCAGGAGATCGTGCGTGGCATCCAGGTCGGCGTCGAGCACGGCCTTCTTTTCTGCGTCATGGGCGGCGGCCTTCTTCGCGGCGAGATCGTTCTTTCGGGTCAGTTCGTCGATCTCGGCCTGGAGGCCGGAGAGTTTCGCCTGCAGCTTCTGCTGGGCAACCTGGTTCTCGAGTTCGAGACGCTGCCGTTCGGTCTGGAGATTGGACAACTGACCGCGGATCGTGAGTTCCGAGATGGAATTTTCGAGCTGGAGCTTTTCCTGGAGCTTCTTCAGCGCCGCGAGGGGATCCATGTTCGTCGAGGCGACGGAAGCGGCATCGATCGCGTTGGTTGCGCTCTGCGCGGACAACCCGACGGCCGGGATCACGAGGCAGAGAATGAGGAAAGCAGGTATGGGTAATCGCATGGTCATCTCCTTGACGAATGGTTTCTATTGCCAGGCGGCGAGTTTTGTGAGGAGGCGCGCGTCCTTCGCGCCGGAAAAGCGTTCCGCGTACTTGGCGAAAAGGTTCACCTCGAGATTGACCTTCGCACCGGTGCGTTTCCTGCCCAGGAGCGTGTGTTCGGCCGTGGCGGGAATCATCGCGACTTCGAAGGAATCCCCTTCGACGTGGATGAGGGTGAGAGAGACTCCGTCCACCGCGATGGAATCCTTCTCCACGAGGTAGCGCATGATTTCGGCGGGCGCCGTGAAACGGAGAAGCCAGGCGTCCCCCTTTTTCGTCACGCCCGAAAGCCTGCCGGTTCCGTCCGTATGTCCCTGCACGAGGTGGCCGTCGAGGAAGGTGGTCGGAGTGACCGGGAGTTCCAGGTTCACCTCGTCCCCGGGGTGCAGTTCTCCGAGATTGGTCTTTTCGAGGGTTTCGAAGCTGGAATAGGTGGAAAAACCGGATGCGGCGGCGTCCGTAACGGTGTGGCATGCCCCGTTCAGGGCGACGCTCGTGATGCCTTTTTCCAGCCGTGACAGAAGATCTTCCGGCGCGGATATCTGAAAATAGCGCCCTCCGCCCGATTCGCGGACAGAGGAGATCTTTCCCGTGTGTCGGATGATTCCGGTGAACATACGGTTTCCTATTGGCTGACGGGGAAGCCCTTGACGCCGCCCTTGACCTTTTCGTAAGTGAACTGAACCACTGTTCCGGCCTTTGCGGTGTACTTGCTTCCGTCGGCGAGGGTGAAAGTATACTGGCGCGCCAACGCTCCGGAGGTGATGTAGCACTTCACCCCCGTTTTCTCAATCATGTAGTCGCAAGTGACGGGTTCTCCGGCGGCGAAGCTGAAACTGCCCTGGCCGGGAATGTTGTAGCTTGCGTCCTTTTTGGGAACTCCGTAGGTGACGAAACCCTGGAGTTTGCCGGCCACCTTCTCGTAGGTGAAGGTCAGTTTCTGACCCTTGGCGAAGGTGTAGGAGCCCTGGTGGCCGAGGATGAACGAGGAATCCTGCGAGAGAATGCCTTCCACCGGGTATCTGCCGTTTCCGTCGAGCGTGGCGGAATCGAAGGCGTAACTTCCCTGTCCCGGAATGGAGTAACTTTCGGCGGCCCAAACAGGAAGGACCGATGTGAGGAGGATCAGGACGGATAACGTGAATTTCATCTTTTTCCCCTTATGGATTAAAAATGCATGTTGACGATCGGGATGAAAGAAATCCAGCCGTCGCGAATGATATTGACGATTCCGATCTGCACACCTTCCATTTTTTCCGTCCAGTTCACCAGTCCGATCTGGGCTCCGTAGACGTTTTCGGCGATGTTGACAATGCCGAGCTGCGCTCCGTAAACCGTACCCTTCGTCCACTCGAAGATACCCAACTGCGCCCCGACGATATTTTTCTCCGCAATGGTCGCTAAACCGGCGTCCAGTCCGATGACCGAGCGGTTTGCCGAAAGGACGCACGACAGCGAGAAGCCGTTGATATCGTAGTTTTTCGGAACGATCTGCAGGGATTCCCAGAGCGAAAATTGCAGAGGGAACCAGCGGACGTTTTCTTCCGTCGCCGCCGCGGAATGGGTGACAGCGGTCGAAGCGGCGGCGGACGAGGAGGAATCCTGCCGGAGGGACGATTCAGTCGACGTGTCCGGATGCCCTCCCTTTTTAACGATTCCGGCGATCAGGGCTCGGGCGGTGTCGGGAATGTCCGCAAGAACGCCGTTGAGGGTATAGGCTTTTTCCTGGTCGCTCGCCTGCACGGTGCCGGTGGATACGTCTACCGCCTTGACCGTAAGAATGTACAGCCCCTCAAGCTTGGAAAGCGAGCCGTAAATCACGGTTTCCGCCCCTGCGAGCTTGCCGACGCGCGTGGCGTCCTCCTCGGTCAGTCCGGAAAGCTGAAGTTTCTGCTCCGACAGAATGCGGACGAGACCCTCTCGTTCGAGCACCGTCACCTGGCCTGTTTTCACGAGTTCCGTCAGAAGAGATTCCGAGAAAACGGCGGTATCGACTCCCGTCTGCATGACGTCCGGCGGGATACGGGAGACGATGTCCAGAACCGCGACGCGCAGGGATGTTCCCGTTTCGGCGAAAAGGGGCGCTGAAACGAGGAGAAACGGGATCGCCAGAAGGATCATCGTCTTGCGCATGCATTACCGCCTTTTGCATTTTCAGACTATCATTGTATCACGGCTCGGGGGATAGATCAAGTCGGGGAATCATTGCAGAGAAGCGGTGAGCTTGGAGATTTTTTCTGCGCTATGTTATAATGAAAGCCGGATGATCATCCCATAAAGCAAGGAGTTAGTCATGACTGTCAAGCCGTTCCGTGCCATCCGTCCCGAAGCGAGGTTCGCCAGCGAGTTCCATGTGCCGCCCTACGACGTGGTGGACCGCGAGGAAGTAAAACGTCACCTTGCCGCGCATCCGAGAAGCTTCTTCCGCGTGACGCGTCCGGATGCGGAAATGCCGGGCGTGGACGAGCATGACGAGTCCGTTTACCGTCGGGCGAAAGAAAACCTGGACTCCTATCTCGCCGACGGAACCCTCCTGCGGGAAAAGCGTCCCACCTACTATCTCCTCTCGCAGACATGGAAGGGACGCACGCAGACGGGTATCTACGCCGCCGTGTCGTGCGAGGAATACGTCCAGAACAGGATCCGGAAGCACGAGCTGACCCGCAAGGACAAGGAAGACGACCGCACGAAGCACATCATGACCACCGGCGCGGGTACCGGACCGGTATTTCTGGCCTTCGAGAAGACGTCCGACTGGGACGCCCTCGTGGCGCCGACACTCAGGAAGGAGCCGGATTACCACGTTTCCGACGAAAACGGAACGGACAACAAGCTGTGGGTTATCGGGAGCGACGACGTCGTGCAGGCCATCGAGAGCTATTTCCAGACGATTCCCGCGCTTTATATCGCCGACGGGCATCACCGCGCCGCTTCGGCGGGGAACATCTACCGCAGGCTCTCCGCCGAACGCCCGAACGCCCCTTCGGACGCGGGCTGGAAGAGCTTCATGGCCGTCATTTTTCCTTCCAGCGACCTCGCGATTCTTGCCTACAACCGGGTCGTCTTTGACCTCAACGGACTCGACGCCGCAGCCTTCCTGAAGAAGTCGGAGGAGAAATTCTCCGTCGCGCCGGTCGATTCGCTCGAACCGATGGCGCAGGGCGATCTTCGCGCCTACCTCGGCGGCAAGTGCTACCGTCTGGTCGCCAAATCCGGCACATTCGACTCGAAGAGCGCGCTGGCTTCCCTCGACGTATCGGTTCTCCAGGAGAACCTGCTGAAACCGGTCCTCGGCATCGACGATCCGCGTACGTCCAAACGCATCCAGTTCGTCGGCGGCATCAAGGGCACGGCGGAACTGAAACGCCGGGTCGACAGCGGCGAAGCGGCCGTCGCTTTCTCGCTTTACCCCGTCAGCATGCGCGAACTCATGGCCGTGGTGGACCAGGGCGCGATCATGCCTCCCAAGTCCACATGGTTCGAGCCGAAGCTTCGCGACGGGCTTGTCATCTACGAGTTAGGTCTGTAGCGCCCGCTGCGCGCGGGCGGAGGCGCCCCCGCTCTGGTGAAACGCGCCCGTGCGGAGGGCTGCGTGTTATGTCTCCCTCCGCCCCGCGCATACTCGACATCCTGTCGAATGCGCGGGCGCTCGCATCCTGCTCGCTGTCTCCGGGAGACATAACACTCCGCTCCTCCGCACGAGCGCAGATGTTTCCTGGGCGAGCGG
>Ga0326727_10012817_pt1 | contig 18920 bp, 15 predicted proteins | sample MB2enrmetagenome_FD_207643 | JGI IMG/M metagenome (GOLD analysis project Ga0326727, IMG submission 207643) | Lab enriched peat soil microbial communities from McLean, Ithaca, NY, United States - MB29MY | ecosystem: Environmental > Terrestrial > Soil > Wetlands > Peat | place: USA: New York...
TTCCGTACAGTATTGACCATACACAGAAAGCGATTTTCCACAGAATTATTAACAGAAACAACGCAGATCTGGGGAATAGGAGTTCCCAGGGTGCATGTCTTCCATGAATCCTGGGAACTCCTTTTTTTTCTGGATTTATAGTGATTCACTTCATTGTTTTTCATCGAGAGAAGATACATACCGCATTTTTCCCCTATCTTGTTGAAATAACTACGGATAAAATATTTCCAGTTTTGAGCTATTTTGACCAGATTATGAAAAGCATTTCGGACAATATTAATCCAGAAACAACGCAGATCTGGGGAATAGGAGTTCCCAGGGTGCATGTCCTCCATGAATCCTGGGAACTCCTTTATTTTCTGATTTACAGCCCACTTTTTGTCCTTTATTCTCCAATTCCCGCACCGCCGAGCCCACCCTTGCATCAAAGAACTCGTAAGGCCGTTCTGCCCTTGATTACGGTCTCCGCCATGGATAAACTTGAGCGTTCCGTTGAGGCATACGGACGGTTTTCCGGGGTCCGGGATGCGCTTTCCGGCTGAGATGTTGTAGGCTGTGTGGGGATACCCTGTTGGGTATGCCCGGCGGAATGCCAGGATATTCTGGGTATGTCAGGCTTGAGAGCCGAGGCGCAGGCGCGCGGAACGGCTTGTTGACGACTCAACTTCTACGACTCGACAACCCGCGTCACTAAAGCCGCGGAGTGGAAAGGAACAGGATATGAAAAAGACACTTGCGTTGATCTGTCTCAGTTTCATGCTTACATCGGCCACCTTTGCAGCTACCTCGCGGGAGAACTTGCAGGCACGCCTCGACGCAGCCAAGGCGGTTGTGGAAGAGATCATGAAGGCCCAGGACAGGAGCATTCCCTTGGATGTCCTTCGTCACGCCACCTGCGTTGCGGTGGTGCCGGGGATGATCAAGGGGGCGTTAATCTTCGGCGGGCAGTATGGACAAGGTGTGGTGACCTGCCGCACAGGGAAAGGCTGGAGCGCGCCGGTGTTTATTCGCATGGCGGGCGGCTCGTGGGGCCTGCAGATCGGGGGCCAGTCCACGGACCTCGTGCTGGTGGCGGTTAATGATCGCGGCTTGCAGGATCTGCTGAAGAACAAATTCAAGATTGGCGGAGACGCCTCAGCGGCAGCCGGCCCGGTGGGCCGCGCCGGACAGGCCTCCACGGACTGGAAGATGAGCGCCGAGCTGCTCAGCTACTCGCGCAACAAGGGGGTCTTTGCGGGCATCGACCTGGACGGCACCAGCGTGAGCCAGAATCGCGAGGACACTGAACTCTACTACGGCAAGCCGCACAGCTTCGAGTACATTCTCAAAGGTAACGTCACCCCTCCCGCGGGCTCGGAGGGATTTCTCAGGACCGTGGCGCATTATTTTACCGAGTCGAGGCACTACGAGTAACGGTACAGCAGTGAACAGGAGAGGGGCAGTCCGGCAACGGGCTGCCCCTTCTTTCTTTGTGCCGGGGAAACGGCGCCGAGGGGCTAAACTTTACCTTTATGCGAGAGAAGCTCGAGTTTTGGCTGGTTCTGGCGGTGGCGCGCCCCCTGGGGTGGCTGCCGCGCGGCTTGGCGCGCCGTATGGCCGGCGTCCTTGCCTGGAGCGTGTATAGGTTGCACGGCCGCCTACGCCGCGTGGGCCAGCGCAACCTGGAACTGGCCTTTCCCGAACTCACTGCTCGCGAGCGTAAGACGATTCTCTGCGGCGTCTACCGTTCCCTCAGCCGGCAGTTGGTTGAGTTCTGCCGCATGTCCCGCTATACCGCTGAGAACACGCGCGGCTGGATTCGCACCGAGGGCCTGGACCACTACCTGGCGGCGAAGGCTCGCGGCAAAGGCGTGCTGATCGTCACCGGGCACCTGGGCGCATGGGAGCTGTCCAGCTTCTACCACTCGCTGATGGGCCATCCCATGGGCATGGTCATCCGGCGGCTCGACAACCGGCGTCTGGACGAGTATGTAAACGGCATTCGCTGTCTGCATGGCAACCGCGTGCTGCACAAGGACGATTTTGCGCGCGGGCTGCTGACATCCATGCGCCAGGGCGAGACGGTGGGCATTTTAATGGACACGAATATGACCCCGCCGCAGGGGGTCTTCGTGAATTTCTTCGGGAAACAGGCCTGTGCGGCCTCGGGGGTGGCGCGCGTGGCGCTGAAGACCGGCGCGTCGGTACTGCCGGGGTTCATGGTGTGGGAGGAGGCCGAACAGCGCTACGTACTCGAATTCGGCCCACCACTGGTTTTCGAGCGGACTGCGGACGAGGAGGCCGACATTGTGGCCGCCACGCAACAGTGCACCAGCGCTATCGAGAGGTGGATTCGGCGCTATCCTGACCAGTGGCTATGGATTCACCGCCGCTGGAAGACTCGGCCGGCGGGCGAGGCGGGGATCTACTGAGGAGGCACATATGACGCTCGGCGAACTGGTCGAATTATTAGGCGGCAAGCTGGTGCAGGGAGATCCGCGGCTCGGGATCGAGTACGTGAGTTCCAACGAACAAGCGGATTCCCAATCGCTTGTCTTTGCCGAAAGCGGATCGGCGGCGGTCGAGGCACTGGCGAGCGAGGCCGGGGCGGTGGTGCTGGGGGCCGGCTTACAAGGAACCTATCCGCCGGGCATGTCCGTTGTTGAGGCCGAGCAGCCGCGCCTCTGGTTTGCCAAGGCCGCTAAACTCCTAAATCAGGGTCTGCCGTTTGCGAGTATTGACCCAACGGCAGTAGTGTCGCAAACGGCAGTGCTAGGGGAGAACGTAAGGATTGGCGCCTTAGCGGTCATTGGAGAGGATGTCTACATTGATGCGGGCAGCCGGATCGACGCTGGAGCCGTTCTCGGCACGGCATGTTCGATTGGGAAAGACTGTCATATTTACCCGCGGGTGGTCCTTTATGGAGGAACCACGCTTGGCAACCGCGTCATTGTTCATGCCGGAGCGGTGCTGGGCGCGGATGGCTTTGGCTATGTGAGAGACGAGAAGAGCGGCGCTTACACGCAGTTTCCGCAGCAGGGAACACTGCTAATTGAGGACGATGTGGAGATCGGCGCCAACACCACCATCGACCGCGGGGCGCTGAAGCAGACCAAGATCGGGCGGGGAACGAAGATGGACAATCTGGTCCACATCGGCCACAACTGCGAGATCGGCGAGGACGTGATCCTGGTGGCGGGGGTGGGCATCAGCGGCTCCTGTACGGTGGGCAACGGCGCGGTGATCGCCGGGCAGGTGGGCATCGGCGACCACGCGCACATCGGCCCCGGCGTGATTCTGGGTGGCCAGGCAGGCGTACTGAGCGGCAAGACCATCACCAACGAAGGCCTGGGCGTGAAGCCCGGAACCGTGTTGTGGGGCACGCCGGCGCGGCCGCTTACGCAGGTTCTGCGGGAGATCGCCGTGGTGGCAAGGCTGGCAAAGAAAAAGGGGTTAGGGGTTAGGGATTAGGGAACAGGAACAGCTAACAGCTAACAGCTAAAAGCTAGTAGCTTGCCGTGGATTCTCTTCCATCCTGCGGAGCTTGAGCGTAAATTTCAGGTGCTGGCGGGCGGGGCGCGATGGGCTTGGCGTTGCGGAGCAGAATCGACATGCCTCGCGCTCCATCCATCCGGCTTTCCACCAGCAGGTCATATGCCAGGTTAAGAAACTCCGGGTGATGCTCGAAGTGCTTGCTGGCGGCCTGGACGGTGTGGACCACGTGGGCGGCGGAGAAGGCCTCGCGATGAAAGCCGGCCACGCCGATCAGCAATCCTTTCAGCAGCGCGAACTGGGCGGTCAGCAGAGCGCACTCGCGGGTCATGGAAACCGGCGCGGCGGCTTGCGCACCTTCGGCCCCAAAGGGAAACCGGCAGCGAATGATGGTATTGATCAGGTAGTTCTCCAGGACATGCGGATGGCGGTCAAAGAACGGCGCGTAGTAGCAGTCGTGCGCGTGGGCGCTGTGGGTGGCGAGGCTCTCCAAGGTCGCGCCGGGGCCGTTGCCGATGCCCGTGGTGAAGGCCTGGATGCACTCCACAAAGCGCGGTCTCACGTTGGAGCGGTGCAGCATCATTCCCGCCAGCCGCAGCACCACGTCCAACTGGGCTGCGTGATCCAACGGCAGGCTCTCCATGGAGATCAACTGGTCTCTGGAGGCGACCGTGCCTTCAAAGTCGTCGAGAAAGGCGGGAATGTCGCTCTGCAGCTTACCGTCGGCAATCGTATCCAGCCTCTGGCAGAAGAGGCCCAGCAGAAAGAGTCTTTGCCAGAGCGGGTAAGCGCGATTGCGGACCAGGGCCAGGACAAGCCGCCGTATGGGCCAGAACCAGCGCAGAAACGAAGGCGCGATGTTGAGTGTGGAGGCCGAGGTGAGCTCAGAGCCGGAGCATTCCGGCGCTGCCAGCGAGGCAGGCGTGAGCAGCTCCGGATTGAGTAGAACCAGCCGCGCGGCCTCCGGGCAGGAGAGCGCCAGCGCCGTCTCCTCTACGCCAGCGATGGATTGAATGATGCGCGGATAAGTGGCGCAGGCGTGGGAGAGAAGCCCTTCGCCCAGTTCGGCGTGGATGCGGCAAAGGCGTTCCGGGGTGAGTAACGGACATTGGTTCTCGCTGTTCATCCGGAATTTGGCGAAGTTGGCGGGCTTGGCGCCCTGGGGCATGAGCAGAATGCTGGCGTTGATCAGTGTGCTTAGCGGGCTTGCGGGGAGTTTCTGGTATTTTTCATAGGCCGCCTGGTCGATGGGCACGCCCCAACCCTGGCAGCAGGTGTCCTCGCAGTCCGAGCCGATGCAGCGAAAGCTCTGAGAGTAGTCGGCGCGAAGCGGCGGAGTTTGGGGCAAGCTGTGCTCCTGGCAGCAGGACGGCGCACCTCTGCTGCGACCGGGGAGGCGGTCTGTATCGAAACGAGGCACATTTTGAGCCAATGTGGGCCGAGACGGGTTGGAGAACTCACAGAAATACCGGATTCCTTGCGGTGCATCCGTATTTAGTTCCGCAGCAGCATGGTGAGGCCGTGCGCATTGTCCAGTTTTTTGGAGGCCAGAAGCTGGTAGGCCATGTCAAGATGCTTCGGATTATGCTCGAAGTGCTTGAACACGGCCTGGATGGTTTGCACCACATGCGCGGTGGAGAATGCCTCCTGGTGGCAGCCTGCAACTCCAATGAGCAGACCCTTGATGAGCGCAAATTTGGTGGCGAACACGGTGTATTGCCGTTCTGGGTCCTGGGTGGCCGCGGGGTCGAATACCCTTGTCCCATAGGGAAACAGCTCATTGAAGATCGTATTGATCAGATAATTTTCCAGGATGTACGGGTGTTTTTCGAAGAATGGCGCGTAGTAGCGCTGGTAGGAAGAATCATATTTAGCCACCTGCTTATCCCTCGCTGTTTCGGATTCCACAAAAGCGCCTTTGACGAATTCCTTGAGAGACGCATGGAAGCGAGGACTCGACGGGATGCTGTCCATGTTCAGCCTGACCAACTCCACCAGAATATCCAGTTGCAAGGTAAGGTCAGCGGGGATGGTCTCCATGGAGGCGCGCAAGCTGCCCGAGCCGACCGCGGCGGAAAAATCGCGCAGCAGCGCGGAGATGCCGCGACCGTGCTTGCCGTGGTTAATGGCATCCAGACGCCGGCAGAATGTGCCTAGCAGAAACATGCGCTGCCAGAGCGGGTAGGCGCGATTGCGGATCAGGCCAAGGGCAAACTCGCGCAGGGGCCAGAACCAGGATCGAGGCCCGATGGCGTCCGCTGCCGCCTCATCCAAGGCGATCTGCTTTGCGTTCTTGATGCTCTCCGCGAGAAGACCGGGATTGAGAAGAACCAGCCGCGCGGCTTCGGGACAGGCGAGCGAGAGGGATGTATTCAGTTGCTTGTCGATGGTGTGCTGGATGCGCGGGAAGGTCGAGCAGATTTTAGAGAGATAGCTCTCGCCGTGTTCTACCTGAATCTGGCAGAGGCGCTCCGCGGAGAGAAACGGGCATACGCGCAAAGGGGGCTGCAATCGCACCAGCGCGAAAGCCGCCGGGGGCAATCCCGCCGCGTTTTCCGGCGTGCGCACGATATTGGCGTCGATCAGCACACGCAACGGCCCGGCGGGAATTGTTTGGTACTTTTCATACGTGGCCTGATCGATGGTCACATTCCATCCCTCGCAGCAGATGTCCTCGCAGGCGGGACCGATGCAGCGAAAGCTCTTTGAATACTCGGGGAGAATCAGCCTGGTCTTTCGCAACCTGCGCTCCTGTCTGCGGACGGGCCTAGCGGGAGGGCACACCACCGCATCATCGTGAATCAGATGCATCTCAGAACGAGGCACACGGCGTTCCGACGCGCAGGCTGAAAGATTGGAAAATCATTAGCTGAATCGGAATCTGCTATCGGGTGGTGCTTGTTTGCCTCAGAAGGGCTGGTAGTGTTTCAGTTTGAAATCTCACTTTCGCCGAATCTTAGTTGGCCGTATACAAATAAAGTCCAAGAAATAAAATGCCAAGCAGGTAATACATGGCAACATTCTGCCAAAAAGTCTTGGGATCCGTGGCGCGCATAACTATTCCTTGATACTTCACTAAGCAAACTCCGGTGACCGTGGAGATCAGTGCCATACCGATTAAAACGACCGCAAGAATCAGGGATATATTGTGCCGTGCCATTAAATATCCATACCAATATGAATCGTGATCCATCTCGGGTATCCTCTTAGAAATCAAACAGGGACACTACTAGAACGGCTTTTCGGTGAGGAAAGGTTCCGGCTTGAGCGAGCCGTCGCGCTGCTTGACCAGCATCTGGACCTTGCCCTCGGCGGCGTCCAGCTCAGCTTTGCAGGCGGCGGAGAGGCCCACGCCCTCCTCGAAGAGCTTGAGCGAATCCTCCAGGGCGAGGTCGCCCTTTTCCAGTTGATCGACGATGGATTCCAGCTTCTTGAGCGAGTCTTCAAAGGAGGACATGGCGATTACTCCGGAAGAGGTTTGGGCAGCACGGAGGCGATGACCTCGGCGGCGGCGGCGTAGCGGCCGAAGGGGGCGCTGACCTGTACGCCCTGGACCATGGGGCGGACGGCTTCCAGCATCTCCTGGGCGATGAGGATGCCCTCGCGTCGGGCGGCGTCGGGCGAGCCGGTGCGGGCCATGCGCTGCATAATTTCCTCCGGCATGGAGACGCGCAGGTCGTTCTTCATGAACTCCGCGTTGCGCAGGCTGGTGAGGGGCCAGATGCCGGCGATGACGGGAATGCGATGGCCCTCGATGCGCTTGAGGAAGCTCTCCAGCAGGCGCAGGTCGAAGACCGGCTGGGTGATGGCGTATTCGCCGCCGGCCTCTACCTTGTAGAAAAAGCGGCGCAGTTCCTGCTCGATGTCCGGCACGCCGGGGTTGGCGGCCACGCCGATGGTGAAGTTTGTGCTGGCGCCGATGGAGTTGGAGCCGATGTCCAGGCCGTGGTTCAGCCGGTGCACGATGTTGACCAGTCCGATGGAGTCCACGTCAAAGACAGCGGTGGCGTCGGGATAGTTGCCCAGCTTGGGCGGGTCGCCGGTAAGGCAGAGGATGTTGTGCAGGCCGATGGACGAGGCGCCCAGCAGGTCGGACTGGATGGAGAGAATGTTGCGGTCGCGGCAGGTGTAATGGAGAATCGTCTCAATGCCGGCGTTCTGCTGAATCTGGATGCAGAGGCTCTGCGCGCTCATGCGGGCCGAGGCGCGCGGCGAATCGGGCACGTTGATGGCGTGTACGCCCAGTTTTGCAAGCTGCCTTGCGCCCTCGATCTCCTGGATGCAGGAGATGCCGCGAGGCGGGACAATTTCGACCAGGGTGACGAAGCTGCCCTCAACGATCAGAGAGCCGATGCGGGAGCGGGCGGCCAGGGGAGCGGGAGGGGTTTCGGTGTTCAGGGCCGGAGCCGCGCCCGTGACCTGAACGCGGGCCTGGGCATCGATGGCGCGCATGGCCGAGCGCATGGCGCGAATGTGGTTGGGCGTGGTGCCGCAGCATCCGCCCACGATCTGCACCCCGGCGGCGATGGCCTTGCGGGCAAATTCCGCCATATACTCGGGCGAACAGAGGTAGATGTTGCGCCCCTCGACCGCGCGGGGCAGGCCGGCGTTGGGCATGGCGGCCAGAGGAAGGGTAGTGGCGGCGCGCATGGCCTCGATGGCGGTCAGCGCCGTGGCCGGGCCGGTGGAGCAGTTAACGCCGATGGCTCCCGCGCCCCACTCGGTCAGCAGCGCCGCGGCCTGCGCGGGCGAGGAGCCGTCCAGGCAGTTGCTCTCATCGTCCACCGTCACCATCACCAGCACGGGCAGATCGGGCGCGACCTCATGGGCAGCCGCCAACGCCTCGCGGGCCTCGTTCAGCGCGGGCATGGTCTCGATGATGATGAGGTCAGCGCCGGCCTCGGCCAAGGCGTCAATCTGCTCGGCAAAGGCCGCGCGCGCTTCGTCCAGGCCGGTTTTTCCCAGCGGCTCCAGGCGCACCCCCAGCGGGCCCACGGAGCCGGCAACCCACGCCTCTCCGGCCTGCTTTTCCTTGAGGTGTTCGACGGCCTGGCGGGCCAGCTTTACGCCGGTCGAGTTGATCTGCGCCACGTTGCCGGCCAATCCGTGGCGGGTCAGCCGGAAACGATTGGCGCCAAAGGTGTTGGTCTCGATGATCTCGGCGCCGGCCTGCAAATACTCCTCGTGAATCGACAGGATGAGGCCGGGGTCGGAGAGGTTCAGTTCGTCGTAACAGCGGTTGATGAAGACGCCGCGGGCGTAGAGAACGGTGCCCATGGCGCCATCGGCGAGAATGGGGCGGTTGGCGAAGATGTCGGCGAATGGAGTCATTCTTGTGCCATGTTAAGCTACACCGGCCTGCCGCGCCAAAGCAAATTCAATCCCGCGGCATACCGGCACTTCCACCGTGCAGCGACAAGGGCGGCAGGGAATTCAATCTGCCGGCAGGCAGGGCTGCTTTGTTATACTTCGATAGTCGTCAACTGGGGCTGCGCCGTTCAAGGCCCGGATGTTTCCATCCGCCTGCCGGAAATGCAACCGCCATCAAATGGTTCACGCCGCGGCCCAGGCCGCGGGCAAGCTGCGCGCACACACCGCGTCTTCCGTCGAGGTAAGGGATTTTGAATAAGAGAAGTCTTTGGATGAGTTCCGCCGCGGCGCTGCTGGTTGCAGCCGCGCTGGCAGGTTGTGGCACTACTACCTATTTTGCGGGCCGGACGCTGCCGCCCAGCGGGCTGGCCAATCGCGTCCTGATTGCGATCCAGAATCCCAGCGCGTTATCCACCGGCGGCTTGCAGTTCGTGGATGCCTATTACGACATCCGCTTCAAGTACAACAGCGCCAATACGGGTCCGGCGTTTTCTATAGCCGGGTATTCGGGAAATCTGCCCGTCAGCATCCAGAACATGCCCGAGGAGCTGTCGGGCGCGGTCTATAGCACCGGCGACGGCGCCCTCACAATGATCAGCTATAGCCAGGAGAAGTCGTCTGGAGCCTTGAGTGGCCTCAACGGCAAATCTTCCAGCATCTTCACCACGCGCAACCAAGCCTACGTCTTCGCCGCCAACCAGGCGTCGCACGTGCTGACCGTGGTGGACAGGTCGGCAACCAACGCCGGGAGCTATGCGTTTAGCCTTCCCGGCGTGTACCGGGTGAGCGTGAACCCCGGCGGTTCCGCGGCTCTGGCCTTCGTGCAGAACTCGAACTACGTGTACTATCCGCGCAAGCTGTCGGCGGCGCAGACGACCGCCTACGCCGGCGGATCCGCTAATTGGCCTACCGGCGCGATCGACTGCGAGCCCTTTGCCGCGCCTGGGTGGTGCCTTTTTCAGGCATTGAGCCCGGACGACAACAAGCCGCTGGCCCTTGACCGGCCGGTCAAGGCGGTCTTCTCCGCCGATGGCAGTACAGCGTACGTGCTGAACTGCGGCCCGGAGTGCGGCGGCACAGCGTCCTCGGTTACCCCTATGCCGGTAGCCCCTTTGATCTACCTTGTTGGCCAGCAGTCCGGGTCGCTTCCCACCCACACCGCCTTGGCCGGCAGCACGATTCCCATTCCCGGCGGAGCCAGCAACGCGCTGGTCGATAGCTCCACTCTGTACGTCGTGGGCCAGAAGTTGATGCCTGACGGCTTTTGGGGCGGCTACCTGACGGTGGTCAATCTATCGAACAATACAGTTGTGCCCTCCACGGTGGCAGCACCCAATCCGGTTTCCATCAGCGACGGCGCGCCCGGCGCGGTCAGCCGCATGCTCGAGGCCGACGACAATACGCTGTGGATCGGCATGACCCAGTGCACCAACGGCGAGCGCGCCAACAATGGCTTGCCTTACGGCTGCCTGACCATGTACAACACCTCCACCAGCAAGGTGACTCTGCTGGAGCCCTATGTCGGCGGCGACGCCACCGGTATTGCCGCCGTGACCGGTCTGCATAAGATCTACACGGCGGAGGGCGGGCAGGTTTACATCTATTCGACCGTGGACGGCACGGCAATCGACAACCAGTATGTGACGGTGACCGGCACGGCCTATGACGTGGCTTACATGGACGGGCTCTCCGACGCCAACAACACGGTCTACTAGCCGATCATCTTTGGGTTCCGCATCCTTTTCGCAGTTACACCGCGAGAAGGTCGAGAAAACACGATCTGCGCCGCCGCCCGATCATCGGGAGTAATCCGTAATGACCGCTCCGACCGCCGATTCCACGCCTGATTCTTTTGTGGCCGATGTGTTGGCCATCGCCGCCCACAGGGATGACGTAGAACAGACCTGCGGAGGAACCCTGCTGCGCATGGCCGCGCGCGGCTTGCGAACCGCCATTCTGGACCTGACGCAGGGCGAGGCCGGAACCCGCGGCAACGCGGAAGAGCGTGCGCGTGAAGCGGCCGAGGCCGCACGCCTGCTGGGCGTCGGCTGGCGGCAGGCGCTCGACCTGCCCGACGGCGCGGTCGAAAACACCCTGGAAAACCGCCTGAAAATCGTCCGCATCCTGCGCCTCCTCCGTCCCCGCGTGGTCATTTTGCCTTATTGGCAGGCAAGGCACCCGGACCACGCAACTACCGCCGCGCTGGGCTACGAGGCGTGCTTCCTCTCCGGCTTGAATAAAGCACCTTCAATTGCCGGTCCTCAAGAGGCGCCGCAGGCGCTGCTTGCCGCACCGCAGGTGCCGCATCGCCCCTTCAAGATCGTTTACGCCAGTCTCTACGCGGACGTGCGCCCCAGCTTTGTCGTGGACATCACAAATTTCATAGACCAGCGCCACCAGGCGTTGATGGCCTACCGCTCGCAATACGCAAACCAGGCGGCCGGCGGAGGGCTCTTTGTCCCCGAAGAAGAGATTCGTGAACGCACCTTTGCCGAGGCCCGCCACTACGGCTTGCTTGCTGGGGTGCGCTACGGCGAGCCGTTTGTGCAGAAGGAAGTGGGCCTGGTGGACGATCTGACCCTGCTGCCGGTGCAGTCGATTTGACCACCTGCGATGAAGCTGACCTTTTCAGCAACTAGTGTCCTGAGTCAGAAGTACGCGGCACTAAAGCTGCCGTCATCCTGAGCGAACGGGGCCCCAGGCGCTCTCTTCAGCCTGGGGGTTGTGAGTCGAAGGATCTGCGGTTGTTCTTCAATCAACTTCTGACTCACCACACTAGGACGTGTTCACACGAACCTCCTACTTCGACGATATCGTCGCGCCCTTCGCTCAATCTTCGCTATTCTCCGGTATAATCCCTTCCATGGACTTTCAACTGGTGACGAGCTATACGCCGCGTGGGGATCAGCCGCGGGCAATTGCCGAGCTGCTCAACGGCCTTGCGGCAGGGGAGAAGCACCAGGTGCTGTTGGGGGTGACCGGCTCGGGCAAGACCTTCACCATGGCCAAGATCATTGAGGCATCCAACCGGCCGGCGCTGATTCTGGCGCACAATAAAACTCTTGCCGCGCAGCTTTATCACGAGTTCAAGCAGTTTTTTCCCAACAATGCGGTGGAATACTTTGTAAGTTACTACGATTATTACCAGCCGGAGGCTTACATTCCCGCCGGAGACTTATATATAGAAAAAGAAGCTACAGTGAATGAGGAGTTGGATAAGTTGCGCCTCTCGGCTACGCGGAGTTTGTTTGAGCGGCGCGACGCGATCATTGTCAGTTCGGTGAGCTGCATCTACGGGCTTGGCTCGCCCGAGGCTTACTACGGGATGTTGCTGCTGCTGGAGAAAGGGCAGCGCATCAGCCGCAAGGATATAACTCGGCGATTAGTTGAAATACTTTATGAGCGCAACGACACGGACTTCCGGCGTGGGACGTTTCGAGTCAGGGGCGATGTGATCGAAGTTTATCCTACTTACGACGAGACGGCTTACCGGATCGAGTTATTCGGCGACGAGATCGAGTCGCTCTCGCAGATTGATCCGCTCTTTGGCACGGTAAAGCAAAAGTACGCGCGGCTGCCGATCTATCCCAAGAGCCATTACGTGATGCAGCCGGAGACGAAGGCGCAGGCAATCGATTCGATTGTGGCGGAGTTGAATGAGTGGGCGCCGCAACTGGAGGCCGAGGGGCGGATGGTGGAGGCGCAGCGCATTCACCAGCGCACGCGCTACGACCTGGAGATGATCAAGTCGATGGGCTACTGCCACGGGATCGAGAATTACTCGCGGCACTTCAGCGGGCGGTTGCCGGGCGAGGCTCCGCCAACGCTGCTGGATTATTTTCCGCGGGATTTTTTGCTCTTTGTGGACGAGAGCCACGCGACCATTCCGCAGGTGCATGGGATGTGGTTCGGCGACAGGAGCCGCAAGCAAAACCTGGTGGACTACGGCTTCCGTCTGCCGTCGGCCATGGACAACCGGCCGCTGAAGTTTGAGGAGTTTGAAAATCGCGTCCAGCAGGCGATTTATGTCTCGGCCACGCCGGGGCCGTATGAGCTGACGCGCTCCGCCGGAGTTGTGGTGGAGCAGGTGATTCGGCCGACCGGCCTCGTGGACCCGGAGGTGGAGATTCGACCGGTGAAGGGGCAGATCGACGATCTGCTGGGGGAGATTCGCGACCGGGCCAAGCGCGGCGAACGAGTATTGGTTACGACGCTGACCAAGCGCATGGCCGAGGACCTGGCCGGCTACTACACCGAGGTGGATGTGCGCTGCCGCTACATGCACTCGGAGATCGAGACGCTGGAGCGGGTAAAGCTGCTCTCCGGGCTGCGCAAGGGTGAGTTCGACGTGCTGATCGGAATCAATTTGCTGCGCGAGGGGCTGGACCTGCCTGAGGTTTCGCTGGTGGCGATTCTGGATGCGGATAAGGAAGGTTTTCTGCGCTCGGCGGGCTCGCTGATTCAGACCATGGGAAGGGCTTCGCGGCACATCGAGGGGCGTGCGATTCTTTACGCGGACCGGGTGACGGATTCGATGCGGCGGGCGATTGACGAGACGGACCGAAGGCGAACGATTCAGCGCGCCTACAACGAGGAGAACGGGATTACGCCGCAGTCGATTATCAGCCCGGTGGAGATGGGGCTGGCCGCGATTCTGAAAGCGGAGTACGGCGATGTGGTCGAGGAAGAGACGGCCGGGCTGCCGGAGTTGGCCTCGCAGGCGGAACTCGACAGCTACATCGCCAAATTAGAGACGGAGATGCGCGAGGCGGCGCGGAAGTTCGAGTTCGAGCGGGCGGCGCGGCTGCGCGACTCGATCAAGGAGCTGCGGGAGAAGGAGTTCTTGTTTGGGTGAGGAAGTGCAATATTGGACACGACTGCCTGCATGTGAGCCAGATCACACCAAAAGGACTATGATGGATTGAGAATGAGCAGGACGAGAGGCCGTTGAGGCTTCGGAGCTGGGTGCGAGAATTATTCTGGTTTTTATTGCGGAGATTTGATGGCAGCTTTTGGTAGTTTTGCACTTATCATCGCCTTGGCGCTGGCCGCCTACAACCTGTTGGCGGGGGCGCTAGCGCTGCGGTTGATCGCCACTGGGACCCCGGCGCGCATCTCGCCGGAGCGGCTGGCGGATACGGCGCGTCGGGCGGGAATGGCGGGATTTGCGGCCATTACGGCGGCGGCCTTTGCGCTGGTGTGGGCGGCCTTTACCAATGATTTTTCAATTACTTACATTCTGGAGCACTCCAACCGTGCGCTGCCGGCGCCGTATAAGTTTGCCGCGCTATGGAGCGGACAGGAGGGCTCGCTGGTACTGTGGGCGTGGCTGCTGGCGGCTTACGGCTTTGTGCTGCGGCTGACGCACAAAACCGATGTGAAGCTATACGCCTACGCGGGCGCAATTCTGGCCGGAATTCAGACCTTTTTTCTGCTGGTGCTCAACTTTGCCGCGCCGCCCTTCTCGCTGCTGCGGGGACAGATTCCCGCCGACGGCAACGGGCTGAATCCGCTGTTGCAGTACCCGGAGATGGTGATTCACCCGCCAATACTCTACCTGGGCTACGTGGGCTTTTCCGTGCCGTTTGCCTTTGCGCTGGGCGCGCTGATGATGCGCTACCCCGGCGAGAAGTGGATCAGAATCACGCGGCTCTGGACGATGGTGACTTGGCTGTTTTTGACCTGCGGCGTTTTTCTGGGAATGCACTGGGCCTACGCCGTGTTGGGCTGGGGCGGCTACTGGGGCTGGGACCCGGTGGAGAACGCCAGCCTCATGCCCTGGCTGACGGGAACCGCCTTTCTGCACTCCGTGATGATGCAGGAGAAGAAGGGCTTGATGAAGAGCTGGAACGTGTGGCTCATCTTCTCCACCTTCATGCTGACCATGTTGGGCACCATGCTGACGCGCGGCGGGCTGGTCAGCTCGGTGCACGCCTTTGCGGAGTCGTCGATCGGCAACTGGTTCATGGTCTTCATGGTGATTGTGGCCGCGGTGTGCATCTTCACCTACATCTTGCAGCGCGACCACCTCCAGAGCGAGCAGCGCGTGGAGTCGCTGGTAAGCCGCGAGTCCAGCTTCCTGTTCAACAACCTGGTGCTGCTGGCCGGCTGCTTTGTGATCGTCTGGGGAACGCTCTATCCCGTTCTGAGCGAGTATATCGAGGGCGCAAAAATCACGTATGATGCCGTGTGGTACAACCGCATATCCGTGCCCATCGGGCTGTTTCTGTTGTTTCTGGCCGGGGTGGGGCCGCTGCTGCCATGGCGATCCACGTCGTTCAAGAGCATCAAGCGCAACTTCGTGATGCCTGTGACGGCGCTGTGGGTTGCGGTGGCTATTTGTCTTCTGGTGGGCGTGCGGCCCTGGCACGACGGCGCATTCAATCAGGGACATTTTTATGCGCTGGTGGCGTTTGGGCTCGCGGCGGGCGTGCTGACCGCTGTAGGTTCAGAGTTTATGCGCGGGGCGATGGTGATTTCCAAGCAGAGTGGGCGAAATTATTTTTGGTCCGTCTACCAGTTGATCCGGCGCAACACACGGCGTTACGGTGGCTATTTTGTTCACATCGGGGTCGTCATTGTGGTCGTTGGCCTGGCTGGCTCGGCCTTCAACCGCAATGTGGAGAAAGAACTGGCGCTGCACGACAAGCTGGTCATCGGATCGTACTCGCTGGAGTGCATGGGCTTCACGCAGGATTCGAACGCCAACTACACCACGGAGTACGCTCTACTTGATGTGTCGAAGAGCGGCAAAACACTCTTCCAAATGGCGCCGGAGAAGCGGGTTTATCTGGCCAGCGGCCAGCCGCAGACCATGGTGGCCATCCACTCGGTGATTGGCTGGGATTTGTATGTGGTCTATGAGGGCACCAATCCGGATACCGGCCAGCCGATCATCAAGGCATTCCTGAACCCGCTGGTGAGCTGGATCTGGGCCGGGGTGCTGGTGATGATTCTGGGCACGCTGGTGGCGCTGACGCCCAACCAAAAGACAGTAAACAGCAAACAGCAGACAGCTGTCAGTTCAAGCGGCGAAGGAGGTTTATAAGCCATGACGGAGACTCAGGGATTTGTGGCCGGGGTGCTGTTGCTGATTGCGCTGCTGGCGTACACCTTCTGGCCGGAGAACGTCTTTGCCAGCCAGAGGGAGAAGACGCGGCTGGACTACCTGCTGGAGCAGAAGGATCAGCTTTCAGAAAACCTGCGCGACCTGACCTTCGAGTTCAAGGCGGGCAAGTATCCTGAAGAGGAGTTCCAGGCGCAGAGGGCGCAGCTTGAACATGAGGCGGCGCGGCTGATGGCCGAGATTGAGATATTGCAGCATGCATGAAACGTAGCGCTTCACAAGAGGATTTTTACACGACCATGAAACTGACGCAGACTGTTTTTCACACCGTAGCTCTAAGCCTGCTGTTCGCGGGCGCATGGGCGCAGGCTCAAATCACCGGCACGGTGACCAACAAGACCACCGGCAAGCCCGCCGCGGGCGATGCGGTGGTGCTGGTGGACGTGCAGGCGGGGATGGGCGAAGTGGCCAAAGCCACCACCGACTCCGGCGGCCACTACAAGCTGGCCAAGCCTGGAAGCAGCAATTACCTGGTGCGGGTCACTCACCAGGGCGCGACCTACTTCATCGGCGCGCCGGAGGGCAACGCGCCGGGCGACATTGCGGTCTATGACGTGGCCGCCAAGGTCGATGGAGTCCTCATCGATGAGAATGTTGTGGGCATTGTGGAGACGGTGAATGGGCAACTGCGGGTGGTGGAACGGTACGCGGTTCATAACGCCAGTATGCCTCCGCGCACGCAGTGGAGCCCGCGCGGCTTTGAGATTGTGCTGCCGGATGAGGCGGTGGTGGAGGGCGCGTCGGCGCAGCGGCCCGGCAGGATGCTTACCACTGTCAAGCTTGATTCCGCCGGCCCCAAGGGCCACTATTCCTTCAACTTTCCCATTCAGCCCGACGACGGCGAGAAGAGCACGCTCTTCCAGATCGAATATGAGTTGCCTTATAGCGGCAGCAAGTTCACCTTCCATCCCCAGGTGACGATGCCGGCCAGAACCGTATGGGTGATGATGCCCAAGAGCATGAACTTTTCCGCGGGTGCGGGATCGGTCTTCATCTCTGCGCCGCAGGACCCGGCTTTTCAGACTTACGTGGCCAAGAACGCGGTCCCCGGCAAGGCGCTGGAGTTTACCGTCTCGGGCACGGGAGCGATTCCGCGCGATGAGCAGCAGGCGCAAGGCGGCCAGCAAGCTGGCTCCGACCAGGATACCGGCGGACCGGGAGGGCGGCCCGGCGGCGGCATGGGTAACCCCATCAACACGCCTGATCCGCTCTCCAAGTACAAGTGGTGGATTTTGAGCGGGCTGGCGCTGTTGTTGACCGCCGCGGCGGCCTTTCTGCTGCGCAAGCCGGCGGCGGGCGCGGTCTGCGATGCCGGAGCGGCGGTGGCCTTCACGGCCCCCGCGTCCAAAAAAGCGGCCGTGCTCGACGCGCTCAAGGAAGAGCTCTTCGCGCTGGAGAGCGACAAAATCGCCGGCAAGATTTCACCGGCGGAGTACGCGGAGTTGAAGGCGGCGCTGGATACAGTGTTGAAGAGGGCGTTGAAGAGGCAGTGAACTGTGGAAAGCTGCCCTGCTCCCCAACAAAGGTCTGCGCGCTATAGTGGGGAGCAGGAGAATTTTGCATGAAACTGCTCATTCCAAAATTTGCTCTCATTATCTTCGCGGCACTGGTGATTCCCATCGCCAGCGCACAGGACACGGCGGCGAAGCCTGCCGCGCCCGCTCCCGCGCTTAGTTCTTCGCAAGCCCTGATTTCTTACTGGAACTACGTGGGCCGGAAACTGACGGCGATGGCCGAAGACTTTCCCGAAGACAAATACGATTTCAAGCCCAATCCCGCTGAACGAAGCTTTGCCGAACAGCTGATCCACGCCGCCCATGGCATCAATATCTTCGTTGAGCTTGGCAAGGGCGTAAAGCCGCACCTCGATGAGCCGAAACGATCCGATTTCAAGAACAAGGCGGCGGTGGTGGAGTACGTGCGCAAAGCCTTTGCGGATGGCGCGGCGCTGATTGCCAGCAAAGGCGACAGCGGAATGAACGATCTGGTCGTCGACCCCTGGAACCACCAGCCTTTCCGCTTATACGAGCAGGCCTGGTTCTACCTCGAACACGCCGGAGAGCATTACGGTCAGCTTGTGGTCTACTACCGGGTGGCGGGGCTTGTGCCGCCTGCCTCGCGCCCCAAGAAGTGACCGGGAAATGGGATCAAGTTCGCGGCATCCTTCCGGGGTTAACGAGCTACGGAAAAATGCAAGAACGTATTGACTCGTTCCGGAGATAGATCGCCAATGTTATCAGCAAGTAAAACCCTTCTCGGTCTGGAGAGTCACTTAAATTCACCAGCGGGTATCAGGGAGCGCGTAGCCGCCGGGCGCATACTGTGGATCGGACCGTTGCTGCTGGTCTCGGCGCGCTCCGCCCTGTGGCTGACGTTGCAATCGTTGCTGGCGCTGGTGTTTCTTGCCTTGCATCGCCCTCATCCGATGCAAGCGGCTGGCCAATGGTGGCCTGTCTACGCCAACTTCGGCGATCTCGGCTGTCTCCTCGGCGTGAAGTACTTTACGCGCAAGGAAGGCATCCGGCTCCGCGACCTCATTGGGCCGATTCGCATGCGCTGGGGTCGCGACCTGTGGCTCGGGTTTGGCATTTTGGTAGTCGCCTGGCCGTGCGCCATGGCCGGAAGTTATCTCGCGCAGGTGCTGGTATACGGCTCCCTGGCCAAGACCCCGGTGGCATTCGTCCTGCAAGCTCACTCCCTGCCCCTCTGGGCCACGTTGTACTGCCTGACCGTATGGTGGGTCATTCAATCGCCCACCGAAGAGATGACCTACCAGGGATATGTGCTGCCTCGGTTGGAAGCGCTCACCGGACGCACCTGGATCGCTTTCTCCATCGTCTTGTTCTGGTGGTCCGCGCAGCACTGTATGCTCCCCTTCATTCCCGATTGGCGCTACGTGGCGTATCGCTCTCTCATGATGGTTCCTATCCTCCTGTTATGGATGGTGGTTTAT
>Ga0326727_10012820_pt1 | contig 18916 bp, 20 predicted proteins | sample MB2enrmetagenome_FD_207643 | JGI IMG/M metagenome (GOLD analysis project Ga0326727, IMG submission 207643) | Lab enriched peat soil microbial communities from McLean, Ithaca, NY, United States - MB29MY | ecosystem: Environmental > Terrestrial > Soil > Wetlands > Peat | place: USA: New York...
TATGAAAAATATAGCATCTGAAGGCGCTGGGTGCGGACAGCCCCGCAGCCGCCGCAGCCAGACTGTCCATCGAGTCATAATGAAGAGCCCCTCACGCATGATGAAGATAGTAACCCAATGAACGAGGCGGGTTGAGGTTCATCGTCTCCCAGGTCACAAAATCGAGACCTGGACCACACGTCCGTCGATTTAGGGGGAAGACACACATTTTGTTGCTCCCTGGGAATTAACCAAAGGCCGGAATCCTTCGAGTAGTGTGAGAAGTGTTTTCTCGTATACGTCTTTTCGCTTATCATCTGAATTGAATAGTAGATATATAGCGAATGGATGGCCATTGAAATCAAAGAATATAGCCTCTGATTGAGTAACAATATTAACCGGCATGATTTCATACTCGTCGGTCCATAGCACCTTGACTGCCCTTGTTATGCCGGTGTTTTTAGGGAGTAGGATATCCTCGACGGAAGAGAATGAATGCCCGCGTCTGCGCAACTCAATCCATTGATCAATTGAAGCCGGGTGCTCGCTGGAATCACGCCCCGCGACGACGGATATTTGTGCACCGCCCTTTGGCATTCCTAATTTATAGGATGTTATTTTCTTGGGTGAGAAGTTGAAGAATAATGGTGCAGGATTTCCCTCCGCAATATACCAGTCAGGTAAAACTTGGAACGAGTAACAGTTACTTTCACTAATAATCGCTCGTGCATGCGTAACTTTATATTCCTGAGCCGAAGCAGAAGTTATTAACATAATCAAAAGCAACATACGTGTTTTTCGCATGATATTTCTCCACATAGAGCTGATATCCGGCCTCATTCAGAAAATCTCCGGCGCGAACAGGTCGGCCATCGTCTCGCGGCGGCGGATCAGCCGGGCCTGCGCGCCTTCCACCAGCACTTCGGCGGGACGCAGGCGGGTGTTGTAGTTTGAGCTTTGCGCCATGCCGTAAGCTCCGGCGTCGAGAATCGCGACCAGGTCTCCCGGCTCGACAGGCGGGAGCTTGCGGTCATGGGCGAAGAAGTCGCCCGACTCGCAGATCGGCCCCACCACATCCACGATGCGCGGCTTTCCTTCCCTGGGCCGCACCGGCACAATCTCGTGATACGCCTGGTAGAGCGCGGGGCGGATGAGGTCGTTCATCGCGGCGTCGGTAATCACGAAGGTCTTTTTGCCATTGCGCTTTACGTACAGCACACGTGCGAGAAGAGCGCCGGCCTGCGCAACGAGGAAGCGCCCCGGCTCCAGCAGCAGATGGCCCTCGAAGGCTTCAAGGGCGCTTTCAAGGGCAGCGGCGTACTCGCGGACTTTGGCGGCGGCGTCGAAGCTGGCGGCGTGGTAATCAATGCCCAGGCCTCCGCCAACATCGACGGTCTGGAGGTTGATGCCCGCGCGCCTGAGCTGGCGCAACAGCTTGCTCACCCGCTCCATTGCCGCGCCAAAAGGCTCCGCCGCGCGAATCTGCGAGCCGATGTGGAAGCTGACGCCATAGGCCTCAAGCCAGCGATTGCCGGCCACGCCTTTGTAGATGGCCAGCGCCTGGCGAATATCGACGCCGAACTTGTGTTCGCGCAGGCCGGTGGAGATGTAGGGATGCGTCTCGGCGAAGACGTCGGGATTGACGCGCAGGGCGAAGCGCGCCTTCTGCCTGAGCCTGGCCGAACGCGCGGCAAGCAGTTCCAACTCTTCCGCGCTCTCGATGTTGAATTGGAGGATGCCCGCCGTCAGCGCAAGGTCAATCTCCGCCGCCGTCTTGCCCACGCCGGAGAAGACCACTCGGCCTACGGACTCAGGCGCGACGGCCAATACGCGGGCAAGCTCGCCGCCGGAAACAATGTCCACTCCCGCGCCGCGCTCGGTGAGCAGCTTGACGATGGCCAGCGCCGAATTGACTTTGATCGAGTAGCAGACGAGATGATCGCGGCTGGCGAACGCCTGCTGAAACATTTCCAGCCGCTCGACGATCTGGTCGGCGGAGTAAACGTAGAGCGGTGTGCCGTGGAGTTTGGCCAGCGCTTCCAGCGAAACTTCGCCGCAGTGCAGCGCGCTCGCCAGCTGCGGGTGATGGAAGGGACGCGATGATGAAGTCGAAGATGTCGTCAAAATGTGCTTCCGGAGAAAGAATTCTCTCTTGAGCCTACAGCATTTTGCGGCCATTGAGGTACAGGACGTGCCGGGAAAGACAAGTTATCGATACGGCACGACTGCATTGCGAGATTGCAACCGAAAAGCAACCGCAGGTCCTTCGACTCCGCTACGCTCCGCTCAGGATGACAGATTTTAACGAGGCAATCGTTTCATGCCGAATCAACAATGACTCAGCCTTCTCGCGCTTCGGCCTCGGCCAACCATCCCCGGCGCAGATTCTCCACGGGGATGCTGGAGAGGTAGGGCTTGATGTCGAGAATCGGCGTTCCGTCGAGCATATCGACGCCACGCACATAGAGAAGGCTGTCTTCGCGGCACAGCAACTCGACGATGGTGAGGGCAAGGGGGTTGGGGCGGCGCGGCGAACGCGTGGTAAAGACGCCATGAGGGCGGTCATCGGTGGGCGGCGTGACCAGCAGATCGAAACCGTCGGAACGGTCGAAGGCCCAAAGCACGATCAGATGCGAAAATCCCTCTATGCCGGTTAGGCCGAGGGCAAACTCCGGCAGAATTTCCAGAACGCCCTCTTCCGGGTGCTGGGCCCCAAGCCCTTTGGGAATTGCGGATGCGTCCTTGAAGGGAGTGCGAGCAAATCCAATCGGCCGTGGGGTGAACATACGAACCTCCAGGCTTCATGCTACGCGCTAATGGAGGAGGGGGAAAAGACCGGCTCTGCCTATGAACAAAACTGAGTAAAAAGTCAGGTCCTCTCGATCCTTTCGCCACAACCGGCGAGGACTGGTTAACCATTTATCAGGTTAGCCACCGCTTCGCGGTGATCGCAAGTTAGCAAGTCAGCGGGGTCATTGCCGAGGATACTTACTGTTGTGCAAACTGCCGTAGCCACGCGGACAGCAGAGCGGCAACCTTCCGCGGCTGTTCATAGGCGGCGAAGTGGCCGGCGTCTGGCAACAAGTGGAACTCGCATCCTCCGGGAGCGGCTTGGAAGGCTTCCATCTCGGCGGGAGCGATTCCGGGGTCCTCTCCACCGGCGATGGCCAGGATGGAAGCGGTGATGGTGGCCACGGTGGGCACGGAGTCAGGCCGTGTGGCGAGGCCAGCCTGCACGGCGACGAGGGCTTCCGGGGTCAGCGTCATGCGGGCGCGTAACTCGGTTACGATCTCGGGATGACGCTCGCGGGCGGTTGCGCCGATCAGGTTCTGGGCCATACCGTCAAAGAGCGCCGCGCTGTTACCGGCTCGCGCCTGGGCGATGGTGGCGGCGCGCCGGGAGAGGTTTGCCACCGCGTCCGGCTGCGGCTTGGAGCAGATGAAGGCCAGCCCGCGCACCCGCTCCGAATCATGTCGCCAGAGCTCCAGCAGCACGTAGCCGCCGATGGAGCAGCCGGCGAAAACTGCCGTGGTCACTTCTAAATGGTCAAGGAGGGCCAAAACATCCGCAGCCAGCCGCGCCATGGACAGCACAGGCACGTCCGGCGCTAAAACAAATCCTCCCAACGGCAGGGTTCCTAACTCCGAATCGCCGTGGCCGCGCAGGTCGGGAACGATGGCGCGCACGCCGGCCAACTGCTCTATGAGCGGTTGCCAGTATTCTCCATCAAGCGGAGTGGGATGAAGAAAGACCACGGGCAAGCCAGCCCCGGAGTCGCGAAAGGCCAGCGTCGCACCGTCGGATCGATAAGTTGCGTTCATACCAGCCTAGAATACGCTTACGGCAGCGGCATTGACTCGTCGGGAATGCCGACCCAACAGGCCAGGTAGGCCACGGCCACCAGCCCGCCGGAGAAGAAGAACCCGATCACCGCGAAGATGCGGACGAGTGCGACGTCCCAGCCATAGGCTTGCGCCAGACCGATGCAGACCCCGGCAATCTGGCGGCCCACAATCGGGCGGAAGAGCGGCCTGCCGGAAATGAATGGGGCGGCGGGAACGACCTCGCCGCAGCTTGAACAGAAACGCGCGCCCGGTGGCAACCCGGTTCCACAGCGTTGACAGAATAGGGCCATTGTCGATGCCTCCGTCCTTAGAACGAACACACAATCAAGGTGAAGATACGATAGATGAGCATTGGCGGTTCCATTTCAGTGCAAATCGAGCCGCCAGGCCGTGTAGCTGAGAATCTCATGCTCGATGCGCTCAGCCTTTTTTGAGCCGTCTTCGACGGGCACGCGGGGCCGGGGCGAAGTAAGCACGTCCAGGCCGTTGGCGGCGCAGATCTCATGAATGCGGAAGAGGTGCGTTCCGTCGCTGACGATAACCAGCCGCCGCAGACCGTTGGCGCGGGCGATCACGGCGATGCGGCGGGCCGACTCCTCGGTGTTGCGGCTCTCGGTTTCGGCGATGATGGCGGTCTCGGGAACGCCCATGCCCTCCAGGTACTCGCGGCCCACGGCGCCTTCGTTGTACTGGTCGCCGCCGTTTCCGCCCAGGGTGATAAGAAGCGGGGCGATGCCGTGGCGATAGAGCGTAAGCGCGTGGTCCAGTCGCGCGCGGTAGACCGGCGAGGGCCGTCCATCGTACTCCGCCGCACCGAAGACGCCAATGGCGTCCGACGGCGCTGCATGATCCTCGACGGCATAGCGCTCAATTTGCACGTAGACCCAGCGGCACCAGCCCAGAACACCCACCGCCAGCGCCAGCACCAGCAACAGCGCGGCACGGAGAATCCAGTTGCGGCGGTTTGGCGTGGCCGGGAGCTTCATGGAAACCTGCTGATCATCTCTGCAAAGCCATGACAATCTCGTGGGTGGCGATGGCGCCCTCGCGCAGAATCTCCCATCGCCCCGGCCCCAGCGAGAGATCGACGATAGTGGTGGGCTGCGAATGGCCGGTGGGACCGCCGTCAATGATCAGCGGAATGCGGTCGCCAATCTGGTCGCGGACGCAGGCTGCATTGGTGCACTCGGAGGCCCCTTGCAGATTGGCTGAGGTCGCCGTAATGGGCAGCCCGAAGCGCTCTACAACCGCGCGCGGAATGGCGGCGTCGGGCACGCGCAGGGCCACGTTGCCGGTATTCGCCGTGGAGCGCAGCGGCAGCTTGCCGCCGGCCTTCACGATAATCGTAAGCGGGCCGGGCCAGAATCGCTCCGCCAGCTTGTCCAGTAAAATGTCGGTGTCGCGTCCCAGCTCATAGGCCTGGGCCAGCGAACCGATCAGCAGGGAAAGCGGCTTTTGCTTCTGGCGAGTCTTGATCTGATAAATCTGCTCGACCGCGCGAAGATTCACCGGATCGACGGCCAGACCGTAGAAAGTATCGGTCGGCATTGCTACGACATCGCCCTTGTGCAGACAGGAGACGATATAGTCGATCCGGTCCGGCTCTGGTTCATCGGGATGGACGCGCAAGATCTCCGCGAACACGCAGGTCAACCTCAGTTCAAGGGATGCCGCAATAGCAAAACCAGCACGGCGCCGGTTCTGGACAGCTTGGGTCAGGCTGAAGAGAAGATCGTCCTGCCCCTGTCCGGCAAAACGGCTTAGAATCGGCTAAGCGGCAACTGGATTCGCACCTATGCCTTATCGCATTGTACAGAGTAAACAGAATTCCCGCCTGAAAGAGTTGCGCGGCGCGCTGGCCCACCCCGGTCAGGGCGCGCGCGGCCTGGCTGGCCGCGAGAGCCGCAGTCTGGCGGGAATCGAGGGACCGAAGCTGCTGGAAGAGGCTCTGCGCGCCGGCCTGTGCATCGCTTGCGTCTTTGTCGCGCAGGGCGCGGAGCACCTGCTGGAAGAATTGCCCTTGCCGGCGGAGACCGAGGTGCTGCTCGTGCCCAGGGAAGTGCTGGACTCGACACTCGCCACCGAGACACCGCAGCCCATGGCGGCGCTGGTTGAGCCGCCACGCTGGGATTGGGCCGACGTTCTCGGAGGACAGGCGAAGGCCACCCCTCTCATTGTTGTGCTGGCCGGCTTGCAGGACCCCGGCAACCTGGGAACGATTCTGCGCTCCGCGGAGGCATTTGGCGCTCTGGCCGTCGTCAGCCTGCCCGGAACCGTGAGCGCCTGGAACCCTAAAGCTGTGCGTGCCTCGGCGGGCAGCGTCTTCCGGCTTCCACTGCTCTCGGTAAGCGCGGAAGAGTGCTTTGCCCGATTGCGTGAATCTGGCATAAGAATCTTGACCACAGCCGTTGATGGAGCTGAACCGGCCAACCTGGTCGATCTGGCAGGGCCGGTTGCGTTGCTCATCGGCAATGAAGGCAACGGCGTGCCGGAGGCCCTGGCGGCTCAGACCGATGGCGCGGTGACAATTCCCTGCCCCGGAGCGGTCGAAAGCCTGAACGCTGCTGTCGCCGCCAGCGTTCTGCTCTACGAAGCCTCGCGACAGCGAGCTGAAAGATTTTCGATTCAGCGATGAACCCGCTGACTCGCAAACTTGCTATCATCGCGAAGCGATGCTAACTTGCTGGTTTTGTTATAAACCGCCTTACTTAAGAATGATGTTCATAGGGAGCGCGCGATGAGTCTCTTTGATGGCGAACCCGAAGGCCCGCAAGGCCCGTTGCGCACCGCGCCGCTGGCAGAGCGGATGCGTCCGCGCTCGCTGGAGGAGCTAAGCGGCCAGGAGCACCTGGTCGGCGCGGGCAAGCCGCTGCGCGTGCAGATCGAGCGCGACGACTCCGGCTCAATGATCCTCTGGGGTCCGCCGGGAGTGGGCAAAACCACGCTGGCCAAGATCATCGCCGAGACCACTAAGGCCACCTTTATCGAGTTCTCCGCCGTGATGAGCGGCATCAAGGAGATCAAGCAGGTGATGGTCGCCGCCGCGCAGGCCGCGCAGATGCACTCGCGCACCATCCTCTTCATCGATGAGATTCACCGCTTCAACAAAGCGCAGCAGGACGCCTTTCTGCCCTACGTCGAGCGTGGCTCCATCCGGCTGATCGGCGCAACCACCGAGAATCCCTCCTTCGAGATCATCTCCGCTCTGCTCTCCCGCTGCCGCGTCTACGTGCTCGAGCCGCTAAGCGAGGCGCAAATCACGGCGCTCTTGCGGAGAGCGTTGGCAGATAAAGAGCGCGGCCTCGGCTCTCTGGAGTTGACCGCCGACGACGATGCGCTCGAACTGATCGCCGGCTACTCCAGCGGCGACTGCCGCAACGCTTACAACACGCTGGAAGTCGCCGCGCAACTGGCGCAAGAACCGGCTCGCACAGCCGCCAACCACATCGACCGCGCCCTAGCTTCTGAGGCCGTGCAGCAGCGCGTGTTGATGTACGACAAGTCCGGCGAGGAGCACTACAACCTGATTTCGGCGCTGCACAAAAGCGTGCGCAACAGCGACCCCGACGCGGCGCTCTACTGGCTGGCGCGCATGTTTGCCGCCGGCGAAGATCCGCTCTATCTAGCCCGCCGCGTGGTGCGCATGGCCGTTGAGGACATTGGACTGGCCGCTCCCGAGGCGCTCAATTTGACGCTCTCCGCCAAAGAAGCTATCGACTTTCTCGGCTCGCCGGAAGGCGATCTGGCGCTGGCCGAAGCGGTCGTCTATCTTTGCCTCGCGCCCAAGTCGAACTCGGTCTACACCGCCTACGGCGCGGTGCAGCGGGAGGTCGAAGAGACCCGCCAGGAGCCTGTCCCTCTGCATCTGCGCAACGCGCCGACCAAGCTGATGAAGGAGCTGGACTACGGCAAGGGCTACCGCTACGCCCACAACGAAGAGGGCCGCGTCGCCGACATGGACTGCCTGCCCGATTCACTCAAGGGCCGCAGCTACTACCACCCCACGCAGGAGGGCCGCGAAAAGCAATTGGCCCAGCGCATGGAAGAGATTCGACGCATCCGCTCCGGCAAGCGCGGCGGGGCGTGATGGCTCTTTTACTCGACGTGGAAGCCGATTAAAGGTGCGGGAGGCGCGCGAAAACGGCTATGTGTATAACCAGAGATGTTTTTGCGTGAAACTGGCCAAATTTGCGGGCGATAGGCCGGGGATTGATTCCCGGCATCGAATCGGCCAAAATTCGCGGCCTTCAGGCCCTGAGGTATGCTTTCCGGTCTCCTGTAATTTGGCCGTCAAGAGAAAAGCAACCCTCAGGGGTTAAAACCCCTGTTCCGCGGGGCTGCTTGATTGCCGGGGATCAATCCCCGGCCTACCGCTCCCAGCCCGCACGCTTCCCTGCGTCCGGCGTGTTCGAGGATTCACAGGTCTGAAAATCCAGACCTGGGCCAGCCGCCCGTGAAAGCCGCGTCAAGAATGGAATACCCACAGCTTAGGGCTGAGTGTAAGGTGTGCACCTGGCCGGTTAGAAGAGCAATTTAATCGCGAACCAGCTAATCCCTAAGACGTACATGACCGTTGCAATAATCATTGTGCGCTTAATGGTTAGCGATCGTCCGGCGACAACCTCCGTTATCCCCCATCCTGCTAATGCTGAATAGAGAAACATCTGGGTCGTTGCCTCCGCAAATTTCTCCGCAGCGATACCGCTCAATCTTTGTCCAAAGACGGTTAGGACAATCGTAAGTCCAGCAGCACTCCAGATGAAGAAGACCAACAACCTCCCCAATCGCGAGGAATGAGACTTTGCGGGAGGTCCTTCCGGAGCTTCGGCGGCAGTTTCCTCTTCCAGTGGCCCGTCTGACATACTGATTTGGCGCTTTTGGGTCTCCCGGTCAAGCGCATACTTGGCGTCTTCCACGAGCGACTCTCGATCAGCTTCTATGCGGAGCAATTCGTCATCTGACATTTTCGAATACGTTTCGGCAAAACCCTCTTCATTTCGCGCCATTTCGGCCCCCTCGGCAATACGGAATGTATTGTAGGAGATTTTTCAGGCATCGTGGGATTTGATTGTGGAACAGGGACTATATGCGTCCCCGTTTCTGAAAGGCGATGCCCACCTAATCTGGCCTCAAGGACGGGGCACTCACGCCTTTATGGCTAAGTTGGTGGTATGCCCCTGCTTCTTGATTTTCACCGTGTCTTCGCCTACAATCATAGGGAGGTCTGGCCATAATAGACAATGTTCGTGGCGAACAATAACGCATATCGCGTTTGGGACATCATCAAAATGGCGAAGGTCGTTCTCACAAATCCGAAGGTCGCGCCTCCTCTCGTCAAGAACGAACACATAGTTCCTAGGTTTTACCTCAACAAGTTCGCGAATTCGAGAAGACAAATCGTTCTGTATACCCAAGGTCAAGCCCCTCGCCGGAAATCGACGAAGAGCCAATCCTCCGAGCGAGATTTCTTCGAATACACAATCAACGATAGGGCGACTGAGAATCGTTATGAGAATTGGTTCCAAAGAATAGAGACGGATGCCGCTGCCATCTACGATGCTGTTCAGTCTGGATCGAGACTCACAAAGGTACAGGAAGAAGCCTGGGCGTTGTTCCTTGCGACTCTGTTTTTACGAAGTCGGAAGGTCAGAGACCAGATCGGTCCTGAGCTAACGAAGCAGGTAGAGTCCGAGATATTCTTCGGCGACGACCAGATCAGAGAGATGCAGCATGATTTCCTGAAGCAAGGCGTTCTCGTCTACGCGGACGATCTAAAGGCAAAGGTGAGCCAGATTAAATTAGAGATGAGAGCGCCTGCATTTCGCCATCTGGCCGGGATAGAAGAGAACGCGCGCATGCTCGCTGCACAGATTTTCGAAAAGCGGTGGTTTGTTTTTGAGGCGGCGCCTGGGACTGCTTTCGTCACGTCAGATTGCCCTGTGCAAACTCTGAATTTGAATTTCGCTGCCAAGAATTTCACGCTCGGAAGCGGGTTCGGTCACCCGACCACCGCTGTAGTTTTACCGTTGTCACCAAGTCGGCTCTTTTTGGCTGGCCCACAGGAGATGCGTTGGAAGAGTAATGTACTCGACGAAAATGATGTGGCAGCCTTCAACGCTAGCGCTGTCCGGTTTGCGGATAAGACCGTTTATGCGTTGGCTGAAAGTGCTGAGGTTCAATCGCTTGTAGATCGCGAGATAAATCAAGTCATCTTTGGGCAGAATGCGTTCGTTCCCTTAAAGGCAACGAACGCAGCGATTGGCTAATTGTGCTTGCCCTTCCACTCCGCGTAGGGACCTTGGAAGTCTTCGATGCCGTCATCGTGGAAGACCCAGAGGCGGGTGGCTACTTCGTCGATTAAATCGTGGTCGTGGGTGACTAACAGGACTGTGCCTTCATAGCGCTGGAGGGCTATATTTAATGCGTTGATGGCTTCCAGGTCGAGGTGGTTTGTCGGCTCGTCGAGGATCAGGATGTTGGGCTTGGTGAGGATGAGCTTGCAGAAGGCGAGGCGGGCCTGTTCGCCGCCGCTGAGAGCCTTGGTCTGCTTGTCGCCCTCATCGCCGCTGAAGAGCATCTGGCCGAGGATGCCGCGTATGTCTTCCACGTGGGCGTCGGGCTTCCAGCGATGGAGCCACTCGGCTACGGTGAGGCCATGCTCGATGGTGGCGCCTACGTCTTGCGGGAAGTAGCCGATCTGGGCTTCGTGGCCCCAGAAGACGGAGCCCGAGTCTAACTCGAAGTCATTGTCGGCGAGGCCGGGATAGTTCGCGAGAAGGCTCTTGAGGAGTGTGGTCTTGCCTGCTCCGTTGCGGCCCATCAAACAAATGTGTTCGCCGCGCAGGAGGTTGGCGCTGAATGCGTCGATGACTTTGTGATCGCCATAGATTTTGGTGATGTGCTTGAATTCGAGGACGTGCTTGCCGCTGGGGCGGAGCTGGTCGAAGCGGATGTAGGGGCGGGCGATGTTGGAGCGGGCGAGGTCGTTGGTTTGCAGGCGCTCGACCTCCTTGCGGCGGCTGGTGACCTGGGAGGAGCGGGTTCCGGCGGAGAAGCGGGCGATGAAGTCGTTGAGCTGGGCGATCTTCTTTTCGCGCTGGGCGTTCTGCGATTCGAGGGTGGAGCGGATCTGCGTCTTGGCCATCACCATCTCGTCGTAGCCGCCGGTGTAGGTGATGATGGTCTCGTAATCGATGTCGGCGGTGTGGGTGGTGACGCTGTTGAGGAAGTGGCGGTCGTGGGAGATGGCGATCAGCGTGCCGTCGTAGTTCTGGAGGAAGTCCTGGAGCCAGTGGACGGAGTCGAGATCGAGGTAGTTGGTGGGCTCGTCGAGGAGCAGGGCCTGGGGATGGCCGAAGAGGGCCTGGGCGAGGAGGACGCGCATCTTCTGGCCGCCCTGCATCTCGGACATGCGGCGCTCGTGGAGGGCTTCGGGGATGTCGAGACCGTCGAGAAGGATGGCGGCGTCGGCCTCGGCGGTGTAGCCGTCCTCGTCGCCGATGACGCCTTCGAGCTCGCCTAGGCGCATCCCGTCGGCGTCGGAGATTTCGGGCTTTTCGTAGATGCGGTCGCGTTCTTCGAGGGCGGCCCAGAGGGGCTTGTTGCCCATGATGACGGTGTCGATGACGCGATAGGCGTCGAAGGCGAACTGGTCCTGGCGGAGCACGCCGAGCTTGCGCGGGCGGACGACGGTGCCCTTCTGCGCGTCGAGCTCGCCGGTGAGGATTTTCATGAAGGTGGTTTTGCCGGAGCCGTTGGGTCCGGTGAGGCCGTAGCGGCGGCCAGGGATAAAGGCGACGCTGACGTCCTCGAAGAGCACCTTGGCGCCGTAGCGCATGGTCACATTGCTGACACTGATCATTCTTATTCTTGTTCCTAATGGAGGCGCGGCGGGTTTGGCGGCGCAGGCTGGACGAAGCGCTGGCTAAGAGTCTGCTCTTCTATTTTCTCATAATCGGCGCTTTGGAGTTTTCCCTGTTTGTCCCCCACCGCCGTTGCCGACCCGCAAAACAAGAAACTGTAGCGCCCACCTGCGGTTCAGAGATCAGGTTACAGAAATCAGGAATCGAAAAATCACGCTTGACAATCGACAGATAATATACAACCATATGGTTGTGGATAAATTGGGTACAACATTTGCGGCTTTGTCCGATCCAACTCGGCGGGCGATGATCGAAAGACTCTCATATGGGCCTGCCTCTGTTCATGGATTGACGGAACCGTTTGCACTTTCGCAGCAGATGATTTCAAAACATATTGCCTACCTGGTGCGGGCTCGTATTGTCATCAAAACGAAGCGGGGACGAGAGAGTGTGTGCACGCTCAGGCCAGAGGCGATAAAGACAGTCAGCGGCTGGGCGGATTATTATCGCCGATTCTGGGATGAGAGTTTTGACAAGCTGGATGTGGTTGTTAATCAAATGAAAAAGGAGGTCAGAGATGACAAAAAACACGGTTAACGAGACAGAGCGGATGGTTGTCACAAGAGTTTTTGATGCCCCACGCGAATTGATCTGGAAGGCGTGGACAGACCCGAAATATGTGATGCAGTGGTGGGGGCCGAAGGGTTTTACCTCGCCTTTTTGCAAGATGGATTTTCGCGTGGGAGGAAAATTTCTCTGCTGCATGAGAGCGCCGGATGGGCAGGAGTACTGGAATAGTGGTGAATACCACGAGATTGTTCTGCACGAGAAGATCGTTTCGTCCATGTACTTCGCCGACTCTAAGGGAAACAAGGTTGAGCCTGCGCACTATGGAATAGAACATGAGGCCATAGAGGATGCGTGCGACGTGACTCTCTTTGAGGATTTTGGAAACGGCCAGACGAAACTCACCTTCATTGGAAATGAACCCATGGAGAGCGCAAAGAATAGCGGGCAATTGGAGGGCTGGAATCAGATACTCGATAAATTTGCTGCCGTTGTTGCAGCGATCTTGCCCTCAGAACACCTATCTCAACGGGCCGGGGTATGAGGAAGAATAATCATCCTCGTCCTAGTGGTCGTGGCGGTGGGATTGTAGAAATCGGCTTTTTCGATTTCTAAAGTATGTGAGAAGGGGCGGGTGGCCGCGATCTGGGGGGAACAAACTCGATTCTCCGATAAATGATGGGTACCCCCGGTCTCGACTCTGAGACCGGGGAAACTATGAATCTCAACCCGCCGTCTTTTTTGATCCCTGACCCCTGACCCCTGAATTCTTCTCTCACCGTGCAGAAGATTACCACTGGTGGAAACCACGAACCTCAACCCGGAAAGGTGGCGCGGATTCCGAGCGAATCGGCTACCCTTCCGAGCGCACCGTTGATCGTCCACAGATGCGTCCCAGGCACAGCCAGACAGGACGCGATTAAATGCGCATCCGTCAGTCCTATCCCCTTCGATGCCAGAGCCCGCGCTTCGATCATCAGACGCACATCCGCCAGGCGAATCAGGCAAATCTGGTGAAGGCCGTCGAGATAAGACAGCGTCTTCTTGCGATCAGGCAAAAATCCGCAAGCCAACTCCGCCACGATATACGGATGAATGCAGAGCTGGTCATGGTCAATCAGGCTTTCCAACTCTGCTTTGTAGCGGCCACGGCGGAAGAGCTCAATCCAGATGGACGTGTCTGCAAGAATCATTGTTCATCAACGCGCAATCTGCGTACGTCCTCGATATTCGGAGCCGTTCCGGCCAGCGCCAGCAGCCGGCGCCCTGCCTCGCGCGCAATCAAGGATTTCAACGCCTCGCGCAACAACTCCGCGCGCTCTGTGAGACCGGTATATTCGTAGGCTGTCTTCAACAGGCTGTCATCGAGCGATACAGTTGCTCTCATAAGTACCTCCATGCACCAATACTAGCACCGAATGTCGCCTATATTGCGTTCATTCAGGCAGGGCTCTGGTCTGACCACTCAATCTGGGTAGTCCCTTACGGCGTGGACCGGGAGGTCCACGCTACAGCCGACCTGGAGGTCGGCGCTACTCTTATCAGACAGGATTTTATTCCTCGCGGAGGACTTCGAGCGGGCGCAGGCCGAGGATGCGGTAGCTGGCGATCCAGCCGGTGGCCGTGGCCAGTAGGGCCGTGCCGACCAACGCAATCAGCGTGGCGCGCCACTCGATGTGGAAGCCGACTTCCAATTTGCGCAGCAGCACCCGCGTGAGCAGATTGGCGAAGAGGACGCCGACCGAGCCGGCCAGCAGGCCAAGGACGCTGAACTCGACGCTGAAGGTGCTGACAATGCGCATCCGCGTTGCGCCGAGTGTCTTCAGCACGACGGCCTCGCGCATCCGGCGGAAGCGCGTGCTGGCGATGCTGGAAGCCAGAATCATCAGCCCGGCGAAGATGGAGAAGCCGGCCAGAAAGCGGACGACAAAGGTGATCTGATCGACCACGCTCTCAATGCGCCCCAGCACATCGGCCAGATTGATCACCGTGACCGTGGGATAAGCCGCGAAGAGCGCCCGCTCCATCGCACCCACCTGACGGGGATCGATGTGCGCGCCGCCGTACCAGGTGGCTGTCTGGTTCCGGAGCAGGCCGGAAGGCAGGATAAACTCGATTTGCCCGCCCAGGTGGTTGCCGTCGGCGCGAAAGATTGCGGCCACCTTCAGCGCACGCGTGACGCCGCCCTCTTCCAGCTCCACCGCCGAGCCCAAGCCTAGATGCAGCCGTTGCGCAACGCCGTCGCCTACAGCCAACTCCGGCGCGTCAGCCGCCGTCCACCATTTGCCCTGCGTCACTTTGTCGCCGGACGGAGGCGCGTCGGCCCAGGTCAGTTGGGCATTCTCCAACATTCGCCGGGGAAAATGCTGCTCCTTCAGTTGGTCCAGCGGCTTGCCGTTGAGCGTGACAAAGCGCCCGGTCACCACAGGCATCAGCTCCAGAGCCTGGCTCACTCCAGGCTGACGCGCAAAGAAATCCTTGATGCCCGCAGCCTCATTGGTCGTTACGTCGATCAGAAAGACATTGGGCAGCTTGGGCGAGGCGGTCTCGCGCAGATCGCGCAAGAGCGCCGCCTGCATCAGATAGACCGTCAGGATGAGCATGACGCCGGTGCCCAGCGCGGCCATCACCGCTGCCGACTGGTTGCCGGGGCGATAGAGGTTGGCCAGCCCGTGGCGCAGGAAGGAAGGCAGGCGCAGACGCACGCGGTTGAGCAGGAAACGCAGAACCCAAAGCGTTATAGCGGCCATGATCAACAGGACGACCAGGGCGATTGTGAATAGAAGAGCGAACCAGCCGCCCACTTTGGCGGAATCCGAGAGCGCCCAGGCGATTCCGCCGAGCGCCGCGACGACCAGTGCGGCGAGGCCGAGTTGCAGGCGGCGCGCCCACCAGCTCGCCAGCCAGGCGACAAAGCCCTCCGGCCCCTGCTCGACGAGCCTGCGCAGGACCAGCACCGGCCGGACATTGCGCACGTCCAGCAGCGGCGGCAGACAAAAGAGGAGCGTGGTCAGCAGGCCCGTTCCCAACCCCGCCGCGACCGAGCGCCAGGGAAATTCGAGCTGCGTCTGAACCGGCAGCAGGTGGCCGAAGACCGCCGGCAGCGCAGCCATCACGCCTACGCCGGCGGCCACGCCGACAAGACCTCCGGCCAGGCCCAGACCTAATGTTTGCAATAAGAAGATCCGCAGCAGATCGCCGGAACTCGCGCCCACGGCCTTCAAAATGGCCAGCATGTCCATGCGCTGCTCGAGGTGGGCGTGCATGGCCATGGCCACGCCAATTGCTCCCAAGACCATCGCCACCAGGCAGATCAGGCTCAAGATCGCGGTAGCGTTATCCAGGCCCTGGCTCAGCCCCGGATTGCCCTCGCGGTAGTCCATCACCTGCGCATCGGGCAGTGCCGCTTCTACCTGCTTGCGCAGCGCCACGGGATCGGCTTGGGCGGTGAGCTTCATCAGCAGCCGCTGGGTGGCGCGGCTGCCGGTAACGATCAGGCCGGTGCGCTCCAATGCTGCCTGCGAGATCATCACCCTCGGTCCGATCGCCGCCATCGCGTTGAGGCGGTCCGGCTCCTGACGCAGCACCGCGGCAATTCTGAAATCCCTTCCGCCCAGCCGCAGCGTCTGCCCCACTCGCGCATTCAACCGGATGAGGAACTCCTCGGCCACCACCGCCGAGTCGCCGTCCAAAGCCTTCGTCAGGCTCATCGCCGGCTCCAGCTCGGCCTCGCCGTAATACGGGTACTCGGCAGGATCGACGGCCTTGAGCGAAACCAGTATCGGAACAGGGTCAGGCGGCGCGGAAGCCATGGAAACCGTTTCCGTCACCCAGGTTGTGCGCAAGCCGCCCTGCCGGGCAATCGCCGCGATTTTTCCGCTTTCCTCGGCCGTCGGCTCGTGAAAGATGCGCGCGCTCAGGTCGGCGGCCATCAGCGAGCGCGCCTCCGTTCCCAAAGTCCGCTTAAAACTGTCGCTGAAGCCGCGTACGCCCACCAGCGCGGCCACGCCCACGGCCACCGAGAGCACCACAAAGCCGAATTTTCCCGGAGCGGAGCGCAGATCGCGCCAGCCAATGGCTTCAGCCCGCTTCCAACACAATGCGCGCTTAGCCATTTTTCTCCTGGGATGCGTACGGCAGGCTATCTTCGACAATCAGCCCGTCGCGCAACACAATTTTGCGGTCGGCGCTGCTGGCCACTTCAGGGTCGTGTGTCACTAAAACCAGCGTTGTGCCGGCGCGCTTATTGCGCTCCAGCAGCAGGTCCAGCACCAGCTTCCCATTGGCGGAATCGAGATTGCCGGTCGGCTCATCGGCCATCACGATGGGCGGCTCGACAACAAAGGCACGAGCGAGCGCCACCCGCTGCTGTTCGCCGCCGGAGAGCTGCACCGGGTAGTGGTCCACGCGTTCGGTGAGGCCAACCTCATCCAGCAACCGCCGCGCCTGAGCGAGCCCGCTGCCTTCCACGTTCAATTCGTAAGGAAGCAGAACATTTTCCAGAGCCGTCAGGGTGGCGATCAGTTGGTAGGACTGGAAGACGAAGCCGATCTTGGCGCCGCGCACCGCGGACAGCTCCGCCTCGGCCAGATTGTGGATGGGCACTCCGTCGAGGATAATTTCGCCGGAGCTGGGCGTGTCGAGGCCCGCCAGTAGGCCCAGAAGCGTGCTTTTGCCGCTGCCGCTTGCGCCGACGATGGCGATAAACTGACCGGCCGGAATCGTCAGGGTGATCCCTTTGAGTATCTCCACCCGCCGCGCCCCGTTTTGTATCCACTTCTTCGCATCCCGAACCTCAATCACGCTGCCGGCCTCCCTGACATTCTGTCTATGTAATCTTGAACCATCATCCTGAGCGGAGCGTAGCGATGTCGAAGGACCTGCTTTTCGCTACACTATCCATGTGTACGTTCGCCGCGCATTGTTTGTTTCGTTGGTGTTGATTCTTCTGGCCGCTGGCCCGCTTTGGGCCGCCGACCGGCCAGTCCTGGTCTGTTACGGTGACAGCATCACCGCCGGCTACGGCCTGCAAGACGGCCAATCCTTCCCCGACGCGCTGCAACGCAACCTGGACGCTCGCGGCTACCACTACGAGGTGAGCAACCAGGGAACCAGCGGCGCCACCACCAAGGACGCCGTCGCCGGTATGCGGGCGATTTTAGAGCTGCATCCCGCGGTGGTCATCGTCGAGTTCGGCGGCAACGACGGCCTGCGCGGCCTGCCTCTGGAGCAGACCCGCCGCAACCTCGACGCCGTTCTGACAGCGCTGGAAGAAGCTCACATCAAAGTTGTGCTGGCCGGAATCACGCTGCCGCCCAACTACGGACGGGAGTACATTCAAGCCTTTGAGCAGCTCTTCCACGAACTGACGGCGAAACACCACGCCGCCTTCGTACCCATGCTCTACAAAGACCTGATCAACGTCCCCGGCACCATTCAGCCCGACGGCATCCATCCGACCGCCAAAGGCTCGGAGATCATTGCGCGGACGCTGCTGCCTGTACTCGCGCCTTTGCTGCGAAAAAATTAGTTGTCAGTTCTCAGTTTTCAGTCATTACGCAATGCGGCTCATTGCATAGATCTTCCTGTGAAGGCAAGATTCGAATCAGCGCAGAAGAAACTGAGAACTAACAACTGAGAACTGCATTACCCCATCCCCACAACCGGCTGAAAGAGCGTTCCGGCCACGCGCCTGGCTATACCCACCAGCTCGCTTTGGCTGGCAAAGACCTTGACCAGCGGCGCCGAGGAAAACTCCGGCAGGTTGGCCTGCGCGCCATTGCGCAACTTTCCAAGGGCCAACTCATCGCCGGTGACCGCGGGCATCTCGGGCAGCAGGCTGCGCGGATGAATGCACAGGGCTTCCAGTGCTTCGACGTTCCCGGCCAGCGGTTGGAGTTCGTCGAGCGAGTGCGCATCGGCGAGCGTGAAGACCCCGGCCTGGGTGCGGCGCAGGCTGCTCAGATGCGCCCCGCAGCCCAAATCCTGGCCCAGCTCGTGAGCCACCGAGCGCACGTAGCCTCCGGCGCTGATGCTGATCGTGAAGCTGGCTTCGGCCCCGTCGAGCGCAAGAATTTCGAAACAGGCGATATGGATCCGCGCGGCCTTCAGTTCCACAGGCTTGCCCTCACGGGCCAGCTTGTAGGCGGGCGTGCCGGCAATCTTCTTGGCGGAAAACGACGGCGGCATCTGCTGCATCTCGCCGTGGAAGCGGGCGGCTACAGCCTGTATCCTCTTCAACGATAACGGAGGGTCCGAAACCGCGGAGCGGTCCGGCCCGGCAGGCTCGCCCTCGGCGTCGTAGGTGTCGGTGGCGAAGCCGAAGCGGATGGTCCCCGTATAGCTTTTTTCCGCCGTGGAGAAGTACTGCGCCAGGCGGGTAAACTTGCCCAGCAGCAGCGGCAGAACGCCGGTGGCCATGGGGTCCAGCGTGCCCAGATGGCCGATGGAACGCTCGCAGGTGATCTTGCGCAAGCGATAGACCACATCGTGGCTGGTCATTCCGGCCGGTTTATCGATGACGAGAAGCCCGTTCACTTCTTCACTTTAGCTGACGGGGCCAGGTAAGGTTTCTCGACTATAGTGAAAACTATCGATGGAGGATATTTCAGTGTGGTTTGGCCGAATGCGGCAGGGCGAGGAGAAAGAGGTCTCGGATCTCG
>Ga0326727_10012821_pt1 | contig 18916 bp, 12 predicted proteins | sample MB2enrmetagenome_FD_207643 | JGI IMG/M metagenome (GOLD analysis project Ga0326727, IMG submission 207643) | Lab enriched peat soil microbial communities from McLean, Ithaca, NY, United States - MB29MY | ecosystem: Environmental > Terrestrial > Soil > Wetlands > Peat | place: USA: New York...
ATGGTCAAAGGAAACCTCCGCCGCCGTGAGGTTACCACGCAACGAACGTGACATCATTGTCCCGCCATCATCTCCACTCCGCGCTCCTCAAAACACATTTCTTCACACGTTCCTGACACCCTTTCCCTTCAGAAAGTCGAAATTGGAAACTGGAAACTCGCCAATCACCAATGGTTCGATGGCCCGATGACCCGATGAGCCAATGATCCGATCCCATAGTTCCGGCGCTTTTTAGGATCCGGCCTGAAAAGTCCTTCACGTCCAGCGGGCGCCACATCGCCGGGTAACGGTGTGCCCTGATGGGCGACCTCTGTCCTAACTACCAGATGCCATCGGTGGGAAGCAAATCACCTTTGGGGGTAGGATCCGGGACTAATTTCAACCCCGTGGTCTTGAGCCCGGGCGCTGAACCGCCGGTCTGGAAGTTGTACGTCCAACTGGTCGCAGGCTGGCTCGAGTCTATTTTGATGTGCTGCCAAGCCCTGACGCGCGGCCCCATTCCCGTCACCCCGCAGTTGAAGATCAGCACCCGTTCCACATTCTTTACCTTGCTGGGGCCCGGCTTGAGGACATTGGGGATGTCGTGCACTTGGATCTCCAGTATCCCGCCATGCTTCTTCAGGTAGTCTTGAACCGCCTTATTCTGCTCTTTCCCGCCCATGTGCGTGCCGAGAACCCGACCCTCGAGCGGGGCGCCGTTCTTGTCAAAGAGCTTGGAGTACCCTTTCTGTTTACCATAGTTATCTCGGAAAGGTTGGTGGTGGGCTTCGAGGTAGGCGCGGAAGTAACGCTGCGCCCAGACCGCCATCGTCGGGCTGTCCGGTTTTTGCGTGTACATGTTCCCATTGAACTCCCAGCGCTCGCCTTTGCTGTAGTCGTTGAACAGGATGACCTCGTCCCAGGCCATCTTGGGCGGCTCCACGAAGCTCCCCACGAGTGACGGAGTGTACTTGAGCCTGAACGTTACGTACCAGTTCGTGCCGTACTCCGTGGGCGTGTCCAGCGGCGTGTGGCGGCAAGTAACCGACTGCACAGTCCAGTTCCCCATGATGCGTCCCCCTCCCAGGAAAATATCAACCGGGTTTTCTATTTTGCCTTCAAAGCTTGGATGAGTATATCGCAATCGCCTTAATTTGCACCAGATTCTTGGCAGCCCTTGGGCTGAGCCCCTGATCGAAGTTCTGAAGGCGAGGTGAAATGGGGCGCCGGATTGCGCAGAGCGAAGCTCTGCGAATCCATGACCGCAGAGCTTTGCTCTGCGCAATCCGGCAATGGAAGGCGTACCACAGAGTAATTTTTCTCGAAGAAAAATGACTCTTCGCTACGCCGCTGCGCCCACGGTAATCGCGCTCCGTCCGTGTCCTTGAAGGCTTGGGGCTATGGTGCTAACCTGCGGGCGCGTCAAACGTCCGTCGCCGGGATATTGCGTAGTGATAATTGAGGCCATCATCCGGAGGTCATCGTGAAACCCCTAGGGAAACTGGTATGGGCAGTTCTTTTCGCCAGCCTGGCGAATGCGCAGGCGGCCGAGCGCTGGTGGGAGCAGGAGCCGCTGACGATTCTGGACCTACACACGTTTGCGGGGGAGATCATGCGATTCCCCGCGCCCGAACTGGCGCAGATGAAGGCGGCGCTGGGATTCAACACGGACACTTTATATGTGCACAACCTGTTCGACGGCATGGACGATGAAGGCTTCTTCTTCCGCACGCCGCTGGCGGCCGTGCAGCATCCCGATTATCTCAAGGACTTTCTGCCGGAAGCGCGCAAACGCGGCATGCGGACCACGCTCTACTTCAATGTCCATTACTACACCATGGAGTTCGCCAGGAAACATCCCGACTGGGTGCAGATCCGCGAGGGCGGCGGCACGCTGGACGATCTATACGGGCACGGAACAACCTTCTGCGTAAACAGCCCGTGGAGGGACTGGGTGATGCAGTTGATGAAGGACCTGAGCGCCTATCCGATTGATGGGATTTTCGTCGACGGGCCCATGTTCTTCCCCGACACCTGCTATTGCCCGTATTGCCAGGCAAAATTCCGCAAACTCTACGGGCACGACTTGCCTTCCAAGCGTGAGCGCCAGGGGCGGGGGGCCGGCGAGTTGCTGGAATTTCAAGGCAACAGCCTGGCGGATTTCATGCGCGACCTCAACCACGTCATCAAGTCAGCCAATCCCAATATTCTTTTGTACGGAAACCACACCGCACTGACCGGGAACTGGGCCACGGGGCACGTGAACCGGCGGCTGGCGCAAGAAGAAGACCTGTTGGCCAGCGAGGGTGGCTACGTTTACAACGATCTCAACCAGACGCCCCTGTGGAAGGCCGGCTTGCGGGCGCGCATGATTGAAACCCAGGCGGGGGGAAAGCCCACCGTGATCATCGCCTGCCCGGCGTTGAAGCCGTGGACGCACGCCATGCTGCCCGCGGCCGAGGCGCGGCTGATGTACGCCGATACGATCGCTAATGGTGCGAACCCATGGATGAGTCTGACGCTCACGGAATTCCACCGGCCGGAACTGCAAGCCACTGTGGCGATGAACCAGTTCGTGAAGGAGAACTCGTCATACCTGCACAAGACGCGTTCCGAGGCGCTGGTGGCGGTGGTGTGGTCCTATGCGACGGCCAACGCCTACTCGCCGGACGCCCAGTTGATTGACTTCGCGGCGGTGAAGGGGAAGACGGAGGCCGGCAATCTGCAGCGCGAGTTCGGGGGCGTGACGGAAACGTTGCTGCGCGCGCATGTGCCGTTCGACATCATTGATGACACCACCCTGGAGCAGGGGAATCTCGGCCGGTATCGCGCCGTATTCCTGCCCAACGTGGCCTGCATGAGCGATGCGGCGGCGCGCCAGGTGACCGAGTATGTCCGCAATGGCGGAAACGTGTTCGCCACGTTTGAAACCTCGCTGTACGATGCGTTCGGCCAGCGGCGCAAGGAGTTCGCTCTGCGCGAAGCCCTGGGAGTTTCCTCCGCCGCAAAGATCGCCGGACCGCGCACCTACGACTTCATGAGTGCGGTGTCAGAGGGTGTCCTGACGAGCGGGTTGCCGAAGCCGTTGATCCTTTCGCCGGTCTACTACGCGCGCGTCCGCGCGGAGGGCGCGACGCCGGTGGTTCGCTACCTGGAGAAACGCCTCGGCCCCTATCGGGAGATACCGCCGCTGTCAGAGGATCCGGCGCTGACAGTAAACCGGCTGGGCAAAGGCATGGGGGTCTATGCGAGCGGAGATCTGGGAAACACGATCGCGAACTATCACATGCGGGATTCCCTCGCCATCGTGGAGAACGCGGCGGTGATGCTGGCGCCGGGTGCGCCGCGCCTGGAAGGCGCACCGGGAACCGTGGAGCTGGTGCATCGCTCGAAGGATGGCGGAGCGCTCCAAATATTTCATCTGGTGAATTTCACGGGCGAGATGACGCGGCCGATTCAGGAAGTGATCCCTGTGCAAGGCGCGCACCTGGTCCTCCCACGCAGCATGACGGTGAAGCGCGCCTACGCGCTGATGGCCAAGCGGCCGCTGCTGCCGCGGGTCACCAAAACCGGAACTCTGGAGCTGGCCCTGCCCGAAATCCGCGAATACGAGGTCGTGGTGGTGGAGACGCAGCCGCCACCGCAGGCACGCTAGGCCAAAGCGTCGATACTGGCAACGTCCCTACTTCGGCTGGGGCACAATCCGCAAATAAGGCCGGGGTGCCTTCCAGCCGCCGGGATAGAGCTTTCTCGCTTCTTCGTCCGATACCGCTCCCGAGAGGATGACATCCTCGCCCTGCTTCCAGTTCACGGGGGTAGAGACCTTGTGCCTGGCCGTGAGCTGGATGGAATCGAGTACGCGCAGCACTTCGTCGAAGTTTCGTCCGGTGCTCATCGGGTAGCTGAGCATCAGCTTGATCTTCTTGTCCGGCCCGATCGCGAAGACCGTGCGCACGGTGGCGTTGGTGGCGGCCGTGCGGCCCTCGGAAGTGTCTCCCGCGTCGGCTGGCAACATGTCATAGAGCTTGGCCACTTTGAGCTCCGGGTCGCCGATCATGGGATACTTCACCTTGTGGCCCTGTGTCTCTTCGATGTCCGCCGCCCACCTGCTGTGGTTGGTCACGGGATCAACGCTCAGCCCGATGATCTTGCAGTTACGTTTCGCAAATTCCGGCTCCAGGCCCGCCATATAGCCGAGTTCCGTGGTGCACACGGGAGTGAAATCTTTGGGATGGGAAAACAGAATGGCCCAGCCATCGCCGATCCATTCGTGGAATTTGATGGTTCCCTGAGTGGTTTCGGCGACAAAGTCCGGGGCAGTGTCATTGATGCGCAGTGACATGTTGCACTCCTCGATTAAGTTTAAGCTGGCGAGAATAAGCCGCAGGAATCATGCTAGGCAGGAGGAGCTTTCCTGTCAACCCGAATTCTGGATTTGACCTTCCCTCTTCGCCCATCGGCATAACAGGTACGCGGGAGGGGATGAAACGGGCCCCTGTTGCTCCGCCGAGGGGCCAGGTGCTTTGATGTTGCTCGACAGGTTAACCCGGCGTACAATTTAGGGACGAGAAGGCAACAATTTAGTCTGATTGAGCGTGCATTCCGTTGTTCCGTTCCGTGTGGGGGCATGGAGATCCGAGAGATGCGCACAAGTGACCGCGTTTGCCTTGAAACCATCATCATCCTTTCGGGAACCGATTCCGCGGGCCGGCGATTCGTGGAGACCACCCAAGCCGTCGTCATCAATCGGGGAGGCGCCAGGATCACCTCCCGGCACGCTTTGGTTCCCGAGCAGCAGCTCACGATCCGATGTGTGAAGACCGGCCTGGAGGCGGCGGCACAGGTGGCGGGCCCCATCGTGGAAGGAGCGGAGGGTTGGAATTTCGGCGTGGCCCTGCTGCAACCCGATGTAAACATCTGGGGCATCAATTTTCCCTTGCTGGATGGCACGGAGAACCCCGCGGGCCGAGTGTGTCTTAGGTGCGTCGATTGCCACGCTCAGGAGGTTGTGCACCTGGACGTTTTTGAGCTGGGAGTTCTTACCGCCAATGACTGCCTCACGCGTCCCTGCAAACAGTGTAAGGAAACAACTCTCTGGCGGCCCTACGGGCGGGAAGAGCAACGGTTTCCGGTCGGACGAGCGGCGCAAGGCTCCCACCATAAAAGCCAGGAACGGCGGGCGCCTCGCGTAAACCTCCGGGTCAATGTTTGTGTTCGCCACTCCGTGCATGGCGAAGAGATCGTCTCCACGGAAAACGTCTCGCGGGGTGGCTTTCGCTTCATCAGCCACAAGGATTATCCTCTGGGCACCATCATTGAAGCTGCCTTGCCGTACTCACCCGGAGCCGCCAACATTTTTGTTCCTGCAAAAATCGTTCATGAAGAGGCGCGTCGTGAAGAGGGGACATTTGCCCACGGCGTCGCCTGCATGCCCACTTCTCCGGCCTCCTCACTTGCGCGCCTGCCCGTCTCTCCCCCCAAATAACCTTCGGCTTACAGATGGCTTTTCCCTGAGGGCTGCACTTCTGATCAATTTTGGCCACGGTAATGGGGCTCCGTCTCTGTCCTTGGAGTTTCTGGGCAACTGTGCTAACCTAGAAGTGTAACTAACGTCCATTGCCTACGCCACAGTGACGGCCTCTGCTTCGTCAGCGCGAACCTTTTTGCCTTGGACAAGGCCGTTGCGGCGGCGTGCCCCCTTCCGATGAAGGATGTGTCCTCGCCAAGGGAATACCGCGCCTGAGAAAAGCCAACGGTTAGAAGATCACTAATCGCGGCTGCCAGCTTTTGACCCCATGCGAGCAATATCGAACAGACACGCGAACCATCTCCGGCTATAAACGATCTCGCTGGACAGTAGCCGCGCCACCCGCAAGGGAATGGGAAACTTGGAACGATGGAGTTAAATATGAAACGATTGACGTTGTTGTTAGTTTTGCTGGTCGTTCTTTACGGTGGCCAAGCCCGCGCTGGTATTTTTTTCTTGAATCCATATGGAGCAACGGTATCCGGTTCTGTTTTGAATGGTGAGGATCCTACACAGCAGGCCGTGTACATTAATGGTGATATTTATGGTTCAGGAATTTTGACATCGAGTGCGGCCGGTTCTGCCGGCGTTGACGGTGGTTATGTGTCATCCTCTGCGTACGTCCCGAGCAACCAATTGATTCTGACCGCCAATGCCGATACGCACCTGTTGATGGGTACTCAGTTGTTGGCAGCGCGAGTGCCGATATATGGGACACCCTGTCCTTCAGCGGCGGGACGGCGGGAGAACTTGGGTCATTTATATTATCAGGTTCCTGCAATTCTACTGGCGTATTCGCATATGGCGACGGGGTGATCGAGGCGTCCCCGGTCCTGGGTGGCCCGTTATTTCAGGGAAGCTTCAGCATCCCCTCCGGTACCCAATCCTCCACAACGGCGTTCTTATCCTTTCCCTTGAGTACCGGCCCCGTCCAATTCCTAGAAGGTATAACTGTAACCACCAGCTCCAGTGAGTCCTACCCTTCAAACCATATTACCTGTGATCCGAGTTGGAGGTTCGTCCTCCCTCCCGGGGTGTCCCTTACCAGCAGCGCCAGCGGCACCTTATACTCCACCACTACCTCTGTGCCCGAACCCGCCACTCTGCTCCTGCTTACACTTGGGTTGGTGGGGTTGGTAGGGATCAGGAAATTGTTCCAGATCTAGCCCCGATTTGGCGGGCCTTATACCATGGAAAAGCTCACGGTCAGAAAATCACTGACGGTGGCTACCCCGCTGCCCCGGTCCACCTGATATGCTCAGCGCGTGAGCTTCGGCCGAAGCGTCCTATTAAAAAACTGAAGAATGGGCGTCAGACTTGATGGCATGAACTCCAACACCGCCTGCTGTTCCTTAAGTCTCTTTGTCAATTCCGTAGTGTCGATGTCCTGAACCGCCTGATGGTTGTCGATCGCCAGCTTGGCGGCCACCCCCGCCGCCTGCCCCATGATCATGTACTGCGGTTCCATGCGAATACTCCCGTATGCGACGTGGCTGGCAGAAACGCAGACGGGAACCAGCAGGTTTTGAACCTCCTGATGTTTGGGCACGAGAATCCGATAGGGAATCTGGTAAGGCTGGGCCGGAACCTGCGTGTCCCCCTCGTTGGTGACGAAGCCCTCCTGGCTGACGACGCGCTGGATGTTATGTGAATCAATGGTGTAGGAGCCCAGGCCCACAGGGTCGGGTTTTAAGACCTCCGTCTGGGCATCCTTCTGCGTCATCACATACTCGCCGATCATGCGGCGCGCTTCGCGAACGTAAAGTTGCGGCGGCCAATTCGCCGTCGCCACGAATTCATCCTTCGCCAGGCCCCACTGGTTCAATTCATCCTGAAGCGATTTCGGAACCCGCGGATCATGGGCCAGAAAGTATAGGAATCCGGCGGTGTAGTCGTAATGGGCTTGCCAGATCTTTTCCCGCTCGGCGTAACTTGCTTCCGGGTACGCCCAACTTCCGCCAATGAAATCGGTCGAGAAAGGTCCATTGTTGTTCACGTCCGCTTTATGGTTGGGCAGAGGCCGCAACAGGAGCAGGGACCGCAGCTCCGGGGCGTGGCCTTCCTGTTCGGCGCGCGCCTTCAACAGCCGCGCCAGCAGCTCATAACGGGCCGGATTGTATCCCGCGGGCCGGGGGAAGGGCGTTTGGTTCGCCGGGTCGGAGGAAAAGCAGAACCGGAAGGCATACGCCTGCTCCTTCTGATCGGCAGAGCCCGGTGTTCCCACGGGGCCGGCAGAAATCTCCGGCAGAAGTTTCCCGTTGGTATCATAGGGCGAAAGTTTGACTTTGAACTGATGCTTGGGGGTCTCGGCGCGCACCCCGGCCAGCGTCTCACCATATTGTGAAATGCCCTCGCGCCCCCAGGTGTAAGAGACTCCGGCTTGGGCCATCAGGTCGCCTTCATAGGTGGCGTCAATGAAGACCTTGGCTTGGAATGACGCGCCATTCTCCGTGGAAATCTCGGTGATGCGTGGACCACTTTTGATGACACCCGTCTTCTCCACCAACCGGTGGCGAAGGAGAAGCGTCACATGACTTTCATCGAGCATTTGCTTCATGATGTTTAGCGCTACATGCGGTTCCGGGCACCAGGCAATCTGTTGCCCGTGCCGGTCCATTTCGTAGTACTGCCCGGCGCGCCAATAAAACTCCAAGGGTAATCCCCCGATGACCTCGTAGAGGGTCACATCCGTGCCGCTCAAACCGCCGGTGGCCATGCCGCCGACGTGGGTGGTGGGTTCCAGCAAGGCCACGGAGAGCCCCTGGCGCGCCGCCGCCACCGCCGCCATCACTCCCCCGGGCGTCGCGCCGTATACGACGACGTCGAATTCCTGGCTGGCAAAAAGCCGGCCTGAGGACAGCCACATGAGTGCGATGACAAATGCCAGCCACCTTCGGGATCGAGCTGAGATCAAGAAGTTCATAGAATGCCTCCTCGTAAAATACGTCGGGAATGAGAGGCCGCCATCCCCAAGCGGATTAGGTTTTCGAACGCGATATCGTAGCCAATGCTGCTACTGCGGGCTCCAACCACCCACTGTCCCAGCGATGCTCCCGCTGGGAGCTGTCATCGTAAATGTGCGGGATGCGCAGGCTTTCCAGCAGCGCGTGGGCCTCCTCGATTTGGGGTCCGAACTTAGGGTTGGGGCCGCCAAACAAACTGTAACCGAACAGCGCGAGTCGTGAAGGGTTGCCGCTAAACAGATTGGCTTCCTTCCTCAGCAACTGGGGAATGCAATACTTGTCAAAATTCTCCTGGTCACCATAAATGCGTGGCATCTCAAACTTTTGTGGTGAATCATACATGATCGGCGCATCCCAAATCGACGCCGCGGTGAATAAATCAGGGTGGCGTAACAAGAGTTGGTAAGCGCCATTGCCTGACTTGCTGAAACCCACCAGGAGTCTCTTCTTGCTCGCCTTCGGATAAAGCCTGTCGATGAGCGGCACCACGTCTTCAAGGAAATAGGATTCTTGCTGGAGTTTAGGGTCGGTGGGATGGTTCGCATACCACGGCCAATCGCTGAACGAAGGCGCCACCGCGATCAAGCCGAACTTGTTATGCAGGTCCAGGTGCTCCACCGTGGTCAGGCCATCACCAAACTTGAATTGAATCTCTGGCTCGACAGGGAGCACGTAAAGCACTCCGGGCGACTTGACCTTATCCAATTTCCTCGGCAAAAGAACGCGGACCGGAAGGTCGTGAGCCTGATGGTGAGAGCTTATGACATAAATGCTTTGGCGCAACTCATATGGGCCGGCGATCTTTCCTGCCTCCGGCAACTCAGGCTTCGTGGCTTGAGCACCTAAACGAATGGACGCTTTCGCAGCGAGAGAAGCAACCGCCCCAATTCCCAAGAGCTTGACCATCTCGCGACGATTCATGCCTCTTCACCTCCTGCCGTCCGGCCTGCGATTCTACCCCATCTTGCCGCCTCGGATGTATGCCACAGGTTCGACGGACCCATGGGGCACGAAAAGGTCTGAAAGGCCTTTTTGTTTGCAGCAGGCGCGGGAGTTGTGTTAGCCTTGAATTTCTGCTGTTGAACAGGGCTCTCTTTGTCCAAAGTGAATTGAAAATATCTGGCAAAAGTCGTCTGCAATTCCTTCCCTTGGTCGCGGTTTTATTCATCCTGGGGTTAGAAATTTTCCCACGCCTCGCTCAAACCCAGAACGCGGCCAACGCCCCCAAAATTGATTATCAGCGGGACATCCAGCCGATTCTGGAAAAGAACTGCTACAGTTGCCACAGCGCTGCGAACCAGATGAGCGGTCTTCGCCTCGACAGCCGCCAGGGGTTCCTGGCCGGCGGCGCCAATGGAAAGATCCTGGTGCCGGGCAAGGCTGTGGACAGCACACTCTATAAGCGCGTGGCGGGAATTGGCGACCTCACCCGCATGCCCTTTGGTGGGCAACCCCTGGCGCCGGCGCAAATCGAATTGATTCGCGCGTGGATTGATCAGGGGGCCGAGATGCCCGAGGAGACGGCGGCGTACGCTCCCTCGGAAGCAGCCAAGAAGCATTGGGGATTCATTGCGCCCGTGCTGCCTCCCGTGCCTCAAGTTAACCACAAGGCATGGGTTCGGAATCCCATTGACTCATTCATCCTGGCGCGGCTGGAGAAGGAAGGGCTCACGCCCTCTCCCCCCGCTGACCGCATCACGCTGCTGCGGCGTTTGAGCCTCGACCTGATTGGCCTGCCCCCCACGGCGGCGGAGGTTGACGCGTTCCTTGCCGACAAAAGTCCCAACGCCTACGAAAAGCAAGTGGAGCGCCTTTTGAATTCGCCCCATTACGGGGAGCGTTGGGGCCGCATCTGGCTTGACGCCGCGCGCTACGCGGACTCCAACGGCTATGAGAAGGACCAGCCGCGCAGTGTGTGGTTTTATCGCGACTGGGTGATCAATGCGCTCAATCGCGACCTGCCCTACAACCAGTTCATCATCCAGCAAATCGCCGGCGACCTCCTGCCCCGCGCCACGCAGGACCAGATTGTGGCCACGGGTTTCCTGCGCAACTCCATGATCAATGAAGAGGGCGGAATCGATCCCGAGCAGTTCCGCATGGAAGCCATGTTCGATCGCATGGACGCCATCGGGAAAGGCATGCTGGGCATCACCATCCAATGCGCGCAGTGCCACAATCACAAGTTCGATCCGCTCAAGCAGGAAGAGTATTACCGCATGTTCGCGTTCATCAATCGCGCTAACGATTCCAACATCCCGGTCTATACGCCGCAAGAGCAGATCAAACGCGAGGAAATTTTCCGCAAGACGCGCGAAATTGAAGCCGTGCTCCAGCACCAGCACCCCACGTGGCAGGCCGACATGGCCACGTGGGAAGAGCAGGTGAAGCAGGGACAGCCGGAGTGGACGGTGATCCGGCCCGTGGTGGACGACATCTCCACCAGCGGTCAGAAATACAATCCGCAAGAGGATGGCTCCTTCCTTTGTCAGGGCTACGCGCCGCCCAAGAGCACCGTGAAGATGTCCGTGAAGACGGACCTGCAAAACATCACGGCGTTTCGTTTGGAGTTGCTCACGGACCAGCGACTCCCGCTGGGTGGCCCGGGCCGCTCGCTCAAGGGCATTGCCGCTCTGACGGAGTTTAGAGTGGAAGCTGCTCCCGCCGACGCTCCCACCAAAGTCACCAAGCTGAAGTTCGCAAAAGCCACCGCGGATTTCGAACAGCCGGAGAAGCCGCTCGAACCCATTTTCGATGATAAGTCCGGCAAACACCGCGTGACGGGTCCGCCGGAATTCGCGATTGACGGCAAGGATGAAACCGCCTGGGGGATCGATGCCGGCCCGGGCCTGCGCAATCAACCCCGGAAAGCGGTCTTCACCCTGGCCGCGCCCATTTCCTATTCCCAGGGCACTATCATCACCATTTCCCTGGCGCAAGATCATGGCGGGGGAGAAGAAAGCGACAACCTCGGCCGGTTCCGTTTGTCCTTCACCAACACGCCCGGCGCCACCGCGGACCCATTACCCAAGGACGTGCGCGACATCCTCTCCATTCCTGCCGCGGAGCGCACGCCCCTTCAGGTGCAAACCGTTTTTGGTTATTGGCGCACCACCGTTCCGGAGTGGAAAGCCGCAAATGATCAGATTGCAGAAATCTGGCGGGGGTACCCCGAAGGGTCCGCGCAACTCGTGCTGGCAACCCGCGATACGCCGCGGGAAACGCACATCCTGACGCGCGGTGATTTCCTGCATCCGACTGCGCTGGTCGAGCCCGGTGTCCCCGCGTTCTTGCACCCGCTCCCGCATGACGATTCCTGGCAGAACGGCCAGCCTACGCGGCTCACCTTTGCGCGTTGGCTGGCGGCGCGAAATTCGCCCACCACGACGCGCTCGATTGTTAATCGCGTGTGGCAGGCCTACTTTGGCATCGGCATCGTGGCGACCAGCGAGAATTTCGGCACCCAGTGCGAGCCGCCGTCAAATCAGGAGTTGCTGGATTGGCTGGCGGTGCAATTCATGGATCAAGAAGGCTGGAGTTTGAAAAAGCTCCATCGGCTGATTGTGACATCGGCGACGTACCGGCAGTCATCCAAGGTGACCCCGGAATTGCTGGAGAAGGACCCTTACAATCGGCTGCTGGCTCGCGGCCCGCGCTTCCGCGTGGATGCGGAGATTGTGCGCGATATCGCCTTGAGCGCCAGCGGGCTGCTGGATCCCGCCGTGGGCGGACCGAGCGTCTTTCCTCCCGCGCCGGATTTCCTCTTCCTCCCTCCTGTCAGTTACAGCCCCAAGCCGTGGCATGAATCCACGGGCGCCGAGGTCTATCGCCGCGCTCTTTACACGTTCCGCTATCGATCCGTTCCTTATCCCATGCTGGAAACATTTGACGCTCCCAACGGCGACATGTCGTGCGTGCGGCGCGCGCGTTCCAATACGCCTCTCCAGGCCCTGACCACGCTGAATGAACCGGTTTTCCTGGAAGCCGCGCGCGCTCTGGCGGCACGCACCCTGGTGGACGGTGGCAGGACGGACGATCAGCGGCTGGATTATGCCTTCCGCCGGTGCGTCGCGCGCGACCCGAACAAGATGGAGAAGGACGAGCTGTTGGGTTTCCTGCAAAAGCAAACCCATCGCTATCAGGATGGAGAATTGAATCCGTGGGATCTACTGGGTGGAAACGACGCGCTGGCGCCCCTGCTGCCGAAGAACGTAACGCCCGCGCAATTGGCGGGATGGACCGCGGTTTCCCGGGTGCTGTTGAACCTGGACGAGACGATCACCAAGGAGTAGTTATGAGTTGCTCGGACCATCTTTATCGAAATCTCAGCCCCAAGGAAGTGTCGCGGCGCTGGTTCCTTCGCCAATGCAGCGTCGGATTGGGATCGATCGCCTTCGCGCAACTGCTTGCGGAAAGGGGATACGCCGACACGACCCACGTCGATCCACTCGCACCCAAGCAACCACATTTTGCGCCAAAGGCGAAACGCGTAATTTTTCTCTTTATGGCCGGCGCCCCGAGCCACTTGGAGTTATACGACTACAAGCCGCAACTGGCGAAGTTCGATGGCACCCTGCCTCCGCCCGAACTTTTGAAAGGCTATCGCGCCGCCTTCATCAATCCCAACTCGAAGCTTATGGGCCCCAAGTTCAAATTTGCCAAGCATGGGAATTCCGGCATCGAGCTATCCGAGTTGCTGCCGCACCTCTCCAAAGTGGTCGATGACATCACGGTGGTGAAATCTCTGGTGACCGATGCCTTTAACCATGCTCCCGGCCAGCTCTTGATGAACACCGGCACCATGCAGTTTGGACGCCCCAGCATGGGAGCGTGGGCGCTTTACGGGCTGGGTTCGGAAGCCAAGGATTTGCCGGCCTTCGTGGTGTTCAGCTCCGGAAAGAAGGGGCCGAGCGGTGGGAATTCCTGCTGGGGAAGCGGCTTCCTGCCCACCGTCTACCAGGGCGTGGAGTTCCGCAGCAGCGGCGACCCCGTCCTGTACCTTTCGAACCCCAAAGGTGTGGACCCGGCGGAGCAGCGCGCCACCACGGATGAAATCCTCAAACTCAATAAAATGCGGGAAGATGTTACCGGCGACCCTGAGATTGCCACTCGTATTAACTCCTTCGAGATGGCGTTCCGCATGCAGTCGAGCGCTCCCGAGCTCATGGACTTGTCCAAGGAGTCCCAGGCGACGCTGGACCTCTACGGCGCAGTGCCCGGAAAGCCCTCGTTCGCAAACAATTGCCTGCTAGCGCGGCGGCTGGTGGAGCGCGGTGTGCGCTTCGTACAGCTCTATCATGAGGCTTGGGACCAGCACGAACATCTGGTGGAAGACATTTCCGAAAATTGCCGTGACACGGACCAGGCTTGCGCCGGACTACTCCAGGATTTGAAGCAGCGCGGCATGCTGGACGATACGTTGGTCATTTGGGGCGGGGAATTCGGGCGTACGCCCATGGTGCAGGTCAGTGTGGGGGGTGGCGTCGCCAATGGCCGCGACCATCATCCCAATGCCTTTACCATGTGGCTGGCCGGTGGCGGAATGAAACGAGGGATCTCGATCGGCGAAAGCGATGACCTGGGTTTCAACGTCGTCCAGGATCAGGTTCACGTGCACGATCTCCACGCCACGATCCTGAAGGTCCTGGGATTCGACCACACCAAGCTGACTTTCAAATTTCAGGGGCGCAACTTCCGCCTTACCGACGTGCACGGCAATGTGGTGGAAAAGATGTTGGCGTAAGAAGCCCGATCCCGCGGCTGGCGACTCCCTCAAGTCGTAAGCTGCACCTTTCCTCGCAGCCTGATGTCGGCCGACGAAGCGCCGACCATCACCTTCAAGGGGCCGGGCTCCACGGCGAATTGAGATTTCTTTTCATCCCAGTACCATAAAGCTTGATGGTCATGCGCAAGCGCCAGGCTGACTGTCTTGGTCTCGCCCGCCTTCAGGTGCACGCGTTCAAAGTTTACAAGCTGCATAAGGGGCCGCTCCACCACCGCGCCGGGGCAACGAACGTAAATCTGGGCGATTTCATCGCCATCGCGGCGGCCGGAGTTGGTGACATCGAACGCAACCGTGATTTTACTGTCGCGCGAAAGCGTCTTGCCGCTGAGCCGAAGGTTTCTGTACTCGAACGTGGTATAGCTCAGCCCAAAACCGAAAGGGTAAAGCGGCTTGCCGCGGAAGTACATGTAAGTGCGCCCATGGCGGATGTTGTAATCATGGAAATCGGGCACATCCTCGATTTGCCGGTACCACATGGTGCTCAACTTGCCGCCGGGGTTGTAGTGGCCGAACAATACGTCGACCAGAGCATGACCCTGCTGCTCGCCCAGGAAGAGCCCGCCCACAATGGCCGGCAGGTTTTCCTGTTCCCAGTTGATGGCCACGGGGGCATTGGATGAAATCACCAGGATGGTGCGGGGATTGGCTGCGTAGACGGCCTGCACCAACTCATGTTGAGCGCCGGACAGGTGAATATAGTTGCGGTCGTGACTCTCCTTGTCGACCTGTTCATTCACTCCGACAAACACCAACGCGACATCGGATTCGCGGGCAGCTTTGACCGCCTCATCGAACAGAGCCGGATCTTTGTCGTCCACCACGCCACAGCCCATCGCGTACACCACTTTTGTTGTCCCTGAAGTTGCAGGTTCAAGCGGCGCCGCCGGGCTGAGATTGAACGACGTAATTTTGAATAGCTCCCCCGAGCCCCCTGCGAAGCGCATGAAGACGGTGTGTTCGCCGCTCACAGGTGTGATGGGCGCGCTCACATTCTCCCAGGTCTGGCCGCCACCCGTGTTGGGTACTGGCAGCTTGGCGATGGGCGGGCCGTCGAGGCTGTCCAAGCGAAAGTCGATGGTTCCGCCGCTCACGCTGCTGGCCACGCGGGCGTGAATCTCGGTAGCGCCCGTGAACATCACCTGCGGACACGCGGCCCATGCCCCGTTGTGGATTCTCTGGAGGTTTTCGCCGCCTTCGTGCGATCCCTCTCTCTCCGGGTCGCCCCCGAACTGGGTAAAATCGTTGGCGTTTTTGTAATAGGTCGGGCCGGGTCGAATGCCGAAATACTCGTTGATAGCTTTGAGGGGTGAAACCATGTATTGCGGCCCGCCGCTGTAATTCCCCAGTTGGCATAGATAAGCCATCGGGCCAATGACGGCGATGGTCTTCAGGCTGCTCTTATCGAGCGGCAATGTGTTGTTGTCGTTCTTGAAGAGCACCACTGACTGCCGGGCGGCCTCACGCGCCAGCTCCCGATGGGCCAGGCTGTCCAGGCAGGTAACCGGCGTCTTGCTGTAAGGATTTTGCTCGGGTGGGTCAAACTCCCCCAGCAGCACGCGGCCGGTAAAAGCCCGGACCAGCGATTCATCCAGGGTCGATTCGCTGATGAAGAGGTTCCGCACAGCCTCGCCCAGATACCTTTGAAGTATGTTGCCGCATTCGACGTCGCATCCGGCGTTGACCGCCAGCGCCGCGGCCTCGGCCGCCGTGGTCACGAACTGATGCCCGCGGTAAACGTCGTCAACCGCGCCGCAATCGGTCACCACGTACCCGCGGAAACCCCATCTATCTCGCAGCAACTCGGTAAGCATGAACGGACTGGCGGTGGTGGGGATGCCGTTCACCGCGTTGTAGGACGACATCACCGTGAAAACCTGGCCCTCCTTAACGCTGGCCTCAAAACCACGGCTGTAGTATTCCCAGAAGCTCCGAGCATCCACGGTTGCAGAGGTCTCGTGGCGGTCAGCTTCGGTTTCATTCGCGACGTAATGCTTGGCGCAGGCGATGGTTTTGAGATAGTGCGGATCATTCCCTTGCATGCCATGGATCGTGTAAATCGCCATCTGCCCCACCAGGTAGGGGTCCTCGCTATAATTCTCCGCGATGCGGCCCCAGCGCGGATCACGCGTGCCCATGTTCACGGTGGGGGGCGAGAACATCGCCAGACTGTCGCCGTTCTTTTTGTGCCACGCCCAGATTTCGTCGGAGACGGCGCTGAAAACCTGCTGCATCAGGGACCGATTCCACGAGCATCCCAGCGCTAGTGGTAAGGGGAATGAGGTCACCGGCCCGCTTTTTCCGCACCCATGGAGCGATTCACCGCCGTAGTATTTGAAGGCCGCCAGCCCCACCCGCGGCACCGCCACACCCGAGGAGCCAAACTGCGAAATCTTCTCCTCCAGTGTCAACTTCGCCACGATCGCGGCGGCGCGCTGGCGGGCCTTTTCAAAATTCACCAGTGCAATGCCACCGGTATCGAGCGTCGGGGTCTCCGCGGGTAATGCCGCCGGAAAGGCCATGCCGGTGCCGTGACTGGCGAGCCAACCGCTCACCCCCGCTGTATAGGCCGTGGTTCGTGTCAGGAAATCGCGGCGGCTTACCGGCTTGCACGAAATTCTATTCCAGTTGTTCATGGCAAAGTGACCTCCAAGGTGCAATGGTGGGAGAATCGGGCATCCCATGATTAGGCCGGACGCACGGTGGCAATTCCCGCTTCGCGCAGGGCGCGGGCGACGATGGCACGGTCGGCCTCGTTGGCGGCGCGCTGCGGATGGCGCGGCAATCCAGCAGGGCGGCCCTGAAGCTCCATGGCGTATTTGACGCGCGCGTGAAATCCTTGAGTTCCCTCCAGCGCCCGCCAGACTACCAGCAGTTTGTGGTGGCACTCCCGAGCGCGCGGCAAATCCCCCTTTTGCACGGCCTCGTACAAAGCCACAGATTCTTTGGGAAGCACCGTGACGATGGCGGCGATCGCCCCCGGCGCGCCTATCACCAGGGAAGGGAGGATCAGGTCATCCACCGCGGTCAGGATGGGTATCTTGTTTCCGTAACGATACAACAAATCCGCAAGGAGGTGCAGGTTGGAACCGCTCTGCTTGATGCCGGCAATGGCGCCCGCCTCAACCAACTTGCCGATCGTGTCGGCGCCCACCTGCGCCCAGGGAATGACGTTGTAGAGAATAACGGGAAGGCCGGTGGCCTGGCCGATGCGCGAATAGTATTCCACAAAACCCTCTGTATCGGGCTGAAAGAGGTAATGAGGAGGCGTCACCTGCAACGCTTCCACGCCCGCTTTCTTCGCAGCCAGCGCCAACTCCACGGCTTCATCAGTGGTGTCGGGGATCATGCCCCCCACCACCGGCACACGGCCGCGAGTATGCTTGACGGCGATAGAGCTGATTTCAAAGACCTCGTCGGGGGTAAGCCCGGCTCCTTCGCCTGTGCTGCCGGTCACGCAAATTCCCTGGGCGCCACAGGCAATCTGATGATCGATCTCCGCCTCCAGGGCGGCCGCCCAGACCTTTCCCCTCTCATCAAATGGAGTGGTGAGTGGAGGAATAATCCCTTTAAGCCACGTCAGCATGAATCCGTCTCCCATCGGTACAAAAATAAGAGCCCCTGATTTTGCCACAACCCATGCGCCATGTCACCTTCGCGAATTGGATGGCAAAGAGGTCTCACTAATGATTGAATTGAACGGCGGAACGCTCTGCTCGTATCCCTTCGGGCACTGAGGGTGAGGTGGACCTTAATAGAACTGCGCTGAATACAGATACCATGCCGCGAGAAATTAACCGGAGGCAATTCCTCTCTTTGGCGGCCGCTGCTCTCGGCCCCACCAACCGCCGACGGCTGGTCATCGACACTCACCTGGAGGTTTGGACTTTCGATCCGAAGTTTCCATTCCATCATCCCGAGCACCCGGAGCTGAAGCGCGTGGCGGTAGAAGCACCGATTGAAAACGAGGTCGCGGAGATGCGGGAGTTCGGCTTGAAGTTCGCCGTTCTCATCAACCCGCGCTACTATGGATGGGACAATTCCTATATCAGCTACTCACTTCACAAGTATCCGGGCCTGTTTGTCGCCCACGGCTTGTTGAATCCGCTGGGCGCCGATCCGGCCGGCCGGTTGCGCTACTGGGTGCAGGAGCAGGGTTTTCAGGGTATGCGCTTCAGCCCGCTCTATGCACCCCATTCGACCTGGTTAAACTCCCGGGAACAATATCCGCTGTGGCGCGAAGCGGAGCGTCTGGGCGCCGTTTTCAACTTCTATATTCTTCCGCACCAGATGCCCATGCTGGAAGACATGGCGGGAAGGTTCCCCGGGGTCAAGATTGTTGTCGACCACTTGGGCAAGCCGGATTTGAAAGCCGCCGATCCCTGGGCGGACTTTCGCAGGATGTTCCGCTTGAAGCGCTTCCCCCAAGCCTGAGTGAGTGCCTCGGAGCCTTATGAAATCTCGTTAACGAAGACTTTCCCCTATCGCGATACGTACCCCTTCTTCAAAGCCACTTATGAGGAATTCGGTCCGCGGCAACTCATCTGGGGTACGGGGTACCCAAAACCACGTTGGGAACTCTCGATGGATAAAGAACTGGAGTTCGTCGACAAAGTATTAGACTTTTACACGGCGGAGGATCGCGAGCTGATTTTCGGCAGGAAT
>Ga0326727_10012822_pt1 | contig 18915 bp, 14 predicted proteins | sample MB2enrmetagenome_FD_207643 | JGI IMG/M metagenome (GOLD analysis project Ga0326727, IMG submission 207643) | Lab enriched peat soil microbial communities from McLean, Ithaca, NY, United States - MB29MY | ecosystem: Environmental > Terrestrial > Soil > Wetlands > Peat | place: USA: New York...
CGCCCGCATCGCCGATGTTTTCCGGCCCTACGGCGTGCGCCTGTCGCTCTCGATCGACATGAGCAGCCCACAAAAGATAGGTGGGCTCGCCAGTTTCGATCCCCTCGATCCACAGGTTGCTGCCTGGTGGCAGAGAAAGGTCGACGAGATTTACCAGGCGATTCCCGATTTTGGCGGCGTGGTCGTCAAGGCCGATTCCGAAGGCCGGCCAGGACCGTCGCAATATGGGCGCAGCCCCGCGGATGCGGCCAATGTGCTGGCGCGCTCTCTCAAGCCGCATGGCGGATTGGTGCTCTACCGCGGATTCGTCTACAACCACCATCTTGACTGGCGCGACTTGAAGGCCGACCGCGCGCGTGCCGGTTACGACAACTTTCGTGCGCTCGACGGCAAGTTCGAACCGAATGTGATCGTGCAGATCAAATACGGTCCCATCGATTTTCAGGTGCGCGAGCCGGTTTCGCCACTTTTTGCCGCATTGCCGCGCACGAACGAAGCCATTGAGCTGCAAGTGACGCAGGAGTACACGGGCCAGCAACGGCATCTGGTGTATCTGGGGCCGATGTGGAAGGAGTCGCTCGATACCGACATGCGCGCCTCGCTCAACTCACGGCCGTTGCTAGTGCGCGACCTGGTGAGCGGGAAAGCGGTGCGCGGACTCCAACACACGCAGGGTGGATTTGTGGGTGTATCCAACGTGGGCACGGATGGCTGGCTCGGCAATCCTCTGGCTCTGGCGAATCTCTACGCTTTCGGCAGACTGGCGTGGGACCCGACGCTCGACGCCGCCGCGGTCTCCGATGAGTGGACGCGCCTGACGCTGGGCAACGACGCGGAAGTTCGTACGGTGGTGAACAAGCTTCAGATGAACTCCTGGCGCATCTACGAAAGTTATACGGGACCGCTTGGCCTGGGCACACTGACCGACATTCTTGGGCCGCACTTCGGACCTGATCCAGCTTCGGCCGAGAATAACGGATGGGGCCAATGGCTGCGCGCCGATGCGAACGGCGTGGGCATGGACCGTACTACGGCAACCGGCACCGGGTACATTGGCCAATATCCTGCGCCGCTGGCCGCGAAGTACGAATCGCTCAAGACTTGCCCGGATCAGTTGCTGCTCTTCATGCATCATGTACCGTACACCTATCGTTTGCATTCGGGGCAGACGGTGATTCAGTTTATCTACGACGCGCATTACCGGGGCGCGCAGGAGGCGGCGGCGCAGGTTCCGGCATGGGAGTCGCTGCGCGGTAAAGTCCCCGACGCGACTTACGCCGAAGTGTTGAAGCGGCTGGAATTTCAAGCCGGGCACGCCATTGTGTGGCGCGACGCAATCACCAATTGGTTTGAACGCATGTCGGGGATTGCTGACGACGCGCATCGCGTTGGGAATTATCCCGGCCGTTTTGAAGCCGAAGACATGACGCTCGACGGCTACAAGGCGGTGGATGTCGCGCCGTGGGAGACGGCTTCCGCCGGCAAAGCGGTCGCGTGTCTCGATCGTCCCGTCTGCACCGCATCGCTCACATGGAAAGGACCGGATGGATGGTACGACATTGCCGTCCAGTACTTCGATTGGAGCGGCGGAGTTTCGCACTTTGCGTTGCAGGTGGCTGGGAGCGCGGCGCTCGAATGGGCCGCGGATGCGAATCTGCCCTACGGCCGCATGAGCGGGAATACGTCGACGCGGCAAACGCTGCGCAGTGTTGCGTTGCACCGCGGCGATACTCTGCGGCTGACTGGGCAGCCCGACCGCAACGAACCGGCAGCGGTCGATTACATTGAGATCGTTCCGGCCGGCGACGGTGCGCAAACCAAACCTTGAGAGGATTTGGGGAGAGGATTCGAGGAGTGAAGAGCGATTCGAGAATTGTCGATGCCAAGGTGATTGTCACCTGCCCGGCGCGGAATTTTGTCACGCTGAAGATCACGACCGCCGATGGACTCTACGGCATTGGCGACGGCACGCTGAACGGGCGCGAGCTGGCTGTCGAGGCATACCTGCGCGAGCACGTCGTGCCTTGTCTCATGGGCCGCGATGCCGAGCGCATCGAGGACGCGTGGCAGTATTTTTACCGCGGCGCGTACTGGCGGCGCGGGCCGGTGACGATGGCGGCCATCGCCGCGGTGGACATGGCGCTTTGGGACCTGAAGGCCAAGCGCGCCGAGATGCCGCTCTATCAACTGCTGGGCGGGCGCTGCCGCGAGGGCGTGACCGTGTACACGCACGCCAACGGCCACAGCGTCGACGACCTGCTGGAGTCAGTTGCCAAACACGTCGAGATTGGTTACAAGGCGATTCGCGTACAGGCCGCGGTGCCGGGCGTGCCGGATGCTTACGGCGTTCCGCACGGCGACAAGGCGTACGAGCCGGCGGACGGCGATTTGCCGCGCGAAGAAACCTGGTCGACGCCGAAGTACCTGCGCTTTGTGCCGCAATTGATGGATGCGGTGCGGAGCCGGTTCGGATTCGACCTGAAGCTGTTGCACGACGCGCATCATCGTCTGACGCCGATCGAGGCAGCCGCGCTCGGCAAGAGCCTGGAGGAGTTTCAACTCTTCTGGCTCGAGGATGCAACGCCGGCGGAAAATCAGGAGGGCTTCCGGCTGATCCGCCAGCACACGACGACGCCGCTTGCGGTGGGTGAGGTTTTCAATTCCATCTTCGATTGCAAGGAACTGATCGCGGGGCAGTGGATCGATTACATTCGTGCCTCGGTGACGCACGCGGGCGGCATCACGCACCTGCGCAAGATCGCGAGCTTCGCCGATCTCTACGGCGTGCGCACGGGCTGCCACGGGGCGACCGATCTTTCGCCGGTTTCGATGGGCGCGGCGTTGCACTTCGACCTCAGCGTGCCGAACTTCGGCATCCAGGAACACATGCCGCACGCGGCGATCAGCGATGAGGTGTTTCCTCATGCGTATACATTCGCCGAGGGCATGATGCATCCGGGCGAGGCGGCGGGCCATGGCGTCGAGATCGACGAAAAGTTGGCCGCGAAGTTTCCTTACAAGCGGGCTTATCTGCCGGTGTGCCGGCTGGAAGACGGGACGTTGCACAATTGGTGACACGGGCGGTTTAGGGGCCGTGTTTCGGTTGTTTTCGACACCAAATCGTACGAAATCGTACGACGATTTTGAGGTCGTTGTGTTGGAAACACAGTAGTTAACGTCGAAAATATACCCCCAGAGGGTATGAAAATTTTTTTTCTTAAATTCATTTCTCCGCAGGGTTCCTGGAAGGCAGAAAAGCGCGGGATGCGAGCCGCGCAATCCGTGCAGCGAAGGCCCGAATGATTGAAAAAGAGGGCAGAAACGAGTCGGCGGTGCGGGCGAAGCTCCAAAGATGGGGGATATAGCTCGCATGAATTGATTGTGCGACAACGCAGGGAAATTATCGGCAATTCGGGTGAGGGATTTTTGGGTGTAGTGTCGTCCGCCAGAGATCCTGGACATTATTCGGTAGGCGGCGAGGGCAGAAAGCGGCAAGGGCTTAAGCCCGGCATCAATTTTGCGGCGGTATCGGCGCGGCTGAAAGCCGCGCCCTGATACGAGACCTGACGGTTGGGTTTCGTGCGATCCCACATCTTCTGCCGCGGCGGACGAGATGTGGGGCACCCGGTTTCGTTGATTTCGAGGATTTTGTTCCGGTGCAAGCGAACGGTTCTTACGCCCCCCTGCGGGGGCTAGCGTTTGCTTCTCGATTCGTTCCCCAGGCTTGCGCCTGGGGCTACCGTATTTCGCCCGCTGACGCGGGCTGTCGGTCCCGGCCATTTCTCGTGCGGGATTAAGCGGCTTGAAGGCCGCTGCTTCCTGCGGGACGAAGCTAGTCGATCCAGAGAGCGCTGGTGATGATGCGCGGGTAGTAGCGGCTGGCTTTGCCTTCTCCCGAGACGATCTGGTCGCAGCAGGCCCAGTAGGAACTGCCAACGGTTTGCCACTTGACGTGCGCGGCATCGGCGTTACGGAAGACCTCCGCGACTGCGGGATCGGCGTCGAGGTGGAAGACCTTGCGGGTGACGTGCATGAAGATGGCGATCTTGCTCATCCAGGAATTGTTGCTGGTGGATGAGAGCTTGATGCCGCCGTCAGCGAAGAGATTGCGGCGCTCGGGATCGAGGAGCAGGTTGCGCGTGTGTTCGCGGAGGACGTCGAACATGCGCTTTTCCTCGGGCGTGCCGTAGACCTGCTCGAGCGTGCAGTTGGCGAAACCGGTCTTGACGAAGTAGAGCGGATAGGCGCAGCCCTCGACGGCGGGCAGAATGCGCGAGGCGTAACCGGGATTGGCTTTCTCGAAGATGGCGGGAAGCACGCCGTTGACGGCCTGATCGGCAACGACTGAGGCGACTTTGGCCGCGAGTTGCTCGGAGCGGGCCTGGCTGGCGGCATCGCCGAGTTCGCGGAAGAGCAGCGCGAGGGCGCGATAGGAGCCCCAACTTTTGACTGCGATATAGACGTTGTTGCGGGTCTGCGCGAGGGAGTGATCGAGCGAGTCGTACGTGGTGATCTCCTGACCGCCGGCGCAGCGGGTGCTGTCGAATTGCGCAAAGCCAACGTCGCCGCCGCGGTTGATCATGCTGGCCAGGCAGGCTTCGACGATGGAGCGGTTCTGCTTGAGCCATGCGACGTCACGGGTCTTCGCCACATAACAACTGGCGGTGAGAATCCAGTTGCAGAGCTGCTCTTGAGTCATATAGGAGAAGCAGCCGGTGAGGTTGGCGAGCTCGTAACTGCTGCGGCCCTTGGGCGAGAAATTGTTGTGCGCGCCCATGTCGTGACAGAAGCTGAGGCCCCCGGGCGCGGAGTCGTAGGGGCGGTTGAGCTGGGCTTCGTCGGGCGGCGGCGGAGGCGTGGAGGGATCGACCATCATGGTTGCAGTGGAGGGAGCGAACTCCGACTTATAGATTTTGACTTCGTCGGTGTAACTGTAGCGGCGGACAAAATTGTCGAGGAGATTGCGGACCAGCCAGGGATTATGGTCGAGCTCCCAAAAGACGTGATCGATGGAGAGGTCGAGGGTGTTCATCATGCAATACTCGCCCTCGTTGACGACCCAGAAAGGCTGGTTTTCGATTTCGAGCAACTGCGTGCTGCCGTAGTAGCTATGCGTGGCGTGCGAGATGAGGAATTGCTGATCGGCGGAGAGGTGGCTCGCGTCGAGTTTGCTGTCGAGCGATTCGGCGGCGGCGATGAGTTTGCCGGAGTTGTCGAGCGCGGTTTTGAGAACGTCGCCGAGGCCATCGAAGTAGCGCGTGTAGAGATAGCGGGCGTCGAGGCCGGTGGTCTGGAAGCCTTCGAGATAGGAGCCGATGGCGATTGCGATGCCGAACTTTTTGCCGGCGGGCACTTCGAAACCGAAGCCGGGACAGGAGCCGAGGAGATGGACGGGATTGTGGCGCTCGCGGACGCCGTCGGAGGCCGACCAGCGCATGAAGACGAAGGGCGCGGCGTCGATTTTCACGCCGTTTGCGGAGGCGGTGAAATCGAAGAGTTCGGCGGCGCATCCAGCTTCGCGGCGAAAGGCAAAGGCCACGCGGCCGCTGCCAAGATTGTCTTCGAGAATGCGGCTGCCGGGGCGAGCGTGGTTGAGAGCGAAGATCGCGGTGCGCGTGGCGGAGCCGGAGGTGTTATCGAAGACGAGGCGGGCGACGACGGCGGGCAGCAAGCCTTCGCGCATGGTCTGTTTGTCGGCGACGGCGGGATCGGGGATCGACGCAAAAGGAGAATAAACCGAAAAGCTGAGACCCTCGGCCTGCCATTCGTCCGAGGCCCAGCTGTAGGAGCGGGAGAATCCGCCATCCTTGAAAGGCACGGCGTCGGGCTTGACGTTCTGCTCTGCGGGGCCGGCCTGCTCGACGAGAAATGCGTCGGCGGCGCGGCTGACGGCGGCGGTATAAAAGGGCAGGCACTTCAGCGTGGTGTCGGCGAAGCGATCGCCGTCCTTGAAGCCGATGAAGAGTTCCTGATCGCCGGGCTGTCCGATTTGCAGGCCGATGCCGCCGCGGGTTCCGAAGTTGCCGCAGGTGAAGCTCATGAATGCGCCCATGGGCGAGTGCTGAGCATTAAAACCCAAGTGACCGAGAAGCGGTGCTGGTTTTGTCACGGTAATCTCCCGCAGCAAATTATAGCTGGTGGCTTAGTCCCTATAGTAAATCGATAAAACGGCGCGTATAGACCGGCGGGCGAATATGAATCGGCGGGGCGCTAGGCTGGCGGCGGTTAGAACTTCTGGTGAATCACCTGCGCGTACCAGAGCACGGGCGCGGCGAGCAGCAGAGCGTCGATACGGTCGAGCACGCCGCCATGGCCGGGCAGCAGGTCGCCGGAGTCCTTTACTCCCGCAGAGCGCTTCAGAGCCGACTCCGCAAGATCGCCCACCTGTCCTGCGACATTGACCACAGCGGCCAGCAGCAGCCAGTACAAGAGTTCATCGGGATAAGAAAGAATGGCCGCCGGGCAGGCGCGTTCAAGCCAGCTTAGAAGCACTGAGTCTCGCGGCGATTGCTGCAGAGTCGCCAGTTCCACCAACGCGGCGGCGATGAGCATGCTTCCGACGACGGAAGCTACTGCGCCTTCCCAACTTTTGCCGGGGCTGAGACTGGGCGCCATCTTATGACGGCCCCACGCACGGCCTACGTAGTAAGCCGAAGTGTCTCCCACCCAAACCACGCAAAATAAAAACACAATGATCGAGGAGGAGCCGTAGGGCGGCTCGCGCAATGCCGGCACGGCCAGCAGGGTAAGCCCGGCGTAGAGCAGGCAGAAGATCGACGCCGAGGCATTGGCGATGACATCTTCCACCGGCTTGAAGAATGTGCAGTAGACCAGCAGCGCGAGGCCGAGGATGCCGAAGATGGCGAGGAGGTGATCGGAGTCAGACCAGGCGAAGTTGGCGGCAAAGAGCGCAAGAATGGCGACGAGCGTGGCGACCCGCGGCGGATTGGCTCCGCAGCGCGTGGTCAGGTTGAGGTATTCCCAGCCGGCCAGCGCCGCGACCGCAGCCACGGCGAGCGAAAAGAGCCATTGCCATTGGGCCGGAAGAAGAACCAGAACCAGAACCAGCGGAATCAGAATAAGGGCTGTAAGGACACGTTTCATTCAGGGATGAGGATACACTGCCGGGGCGGGGTGCGTATGGGAGAACAGAGTCCCGCGGACTGCGCGCGCCATTAGGGGTCCGTCGACAAGTGTGGCGAATCTAAAGTTCGTCGAAAAGCAACCGCAGATCCTTCGACTTCGCAAGGCGCAGGGAGCGCGCCTCGCTTCGCTCAGGATGACAGCTGTGTTTATGTTGCGAACTTTAGGGACAAGGGTGCTAGCTGACGGCAACTTTCATCGGCGCGGAGTCTTCTTCCACTTGGCCGGCGGCTTCGCCGATGCCGCCGTAGCGGCGCTCGCGGCGCTGGAAGTCTGCGATGGCTTCGAGGAGATGAATGCCGCGGAAATCCGGCCAGAAGCGCTCGGTGACGAAGATCTCGGTGTAAGCGATCTGCCAGAGCAGGAAGTTCGAGACGCGGAGTTCGCCGGAGGTGCGGATGAGCAGGTCGGGGTCGGGCATGTGCGCGGTGTAGAGATGGCGGTGAATGTCCTCTTCGGTAATGTGCTCGGGGTTGAGGTGCTTGTGCTTGACCTCTTCGGCGAGCTTACGGAAGGCGTCGACCAGCTCCGAACGTGCGCCGTAATTGAGGGCCAGGGTGAGCGTGGTGCCGGTGTTATGGGAGGTGGCTTCTTCCGCCGCGCGCATGCGCTCCTGCACGTCGGGCGGCAGGTCGTGGGTGCGTCCGATATAGCGGAGGCGGATGTTGTTCCTCATCATGCGATCGAGATTGTCGTCGAGGTAAGTCTTGAGCAGGCGCATGAGGAAGCTGACCTCGGTGCGGGGACGGCGCAGACTGTTTTCGAGGGAAAAAGCGTAGAGCGTTAACCACGGCAGGCCGATGCGGGCCGCGGTCTCGGTGACGAATTGCACGGTTTTTGCGCCTTGCTGGTGGCCCAGAAAGCGTTTGAGCGAGCGGCGGCCGGCCCAGCGGCCGTTGCCGTCCATGATGATGGCCACGTGCTGTGGCAGGCGTTCCGGCTTGAGCGCCGCATAGATGGCGCGTTCCTCCGCAGAAAGCTCATCGATTCGCATAGCGAGTTTGCGCGTCGTAGGGAATTGGGTCGCGGCAGACGGAGAAAAAGACTCGCCTTTGGATGGCATTTGCGGTTTCCACGCGGACGCCGATGTGCGTCCCTAAGTGACGCCGACGGAGTTCAGACGGGATGCGGAGATGAAACCGGCCAGCCCATGAACGAATCTCCAGCCGGGACCTCATTAAGGCGCGGCCGAATCCGAGGAGCCACAACCTTGACCGTAGCACAAGCGCCTACACGCTGCAATGAAGACAGAGAACAGGGGACAGTGAACAGGGAACAGGGAACAGACAAAGCCCCTGTTCCGAGAGGTGGCTCGACACGCCGGGGCCGAGCTCTCTCAAGACGCGATGAATGCGGTGGTTTCCGCTCTGGCGCGCCGACTTGCCTTCTCGCGCCGCAGTCCTCTTGTTCTCTCGTTCACCGTTTTTACGCGGTGCGGCGTCGTCCCATGGCCGCGTCTCTGACTGCGCCGAGCAGCAGCGTGCGGTGCAGCGAGTCCAAGTGCGGCAGCAGCGGCGCAATCTCGGCCAGGAATGGATCGCCGAGGATGGCCGCAACTTCTTCCTCGCGGCGGCTGCGGGCATCGCGGACGAGCCTGCGCACTTCGACGCCCAGGGCCGTGGCGAGCCGCTCGAGCGAGCCGAGCGTTGGAATCGCCTTGCCGTTCTCGATCTTCGAAATGTAGGTGCGCGGCACCAGCATTCTCGCGGCCAGTTGACGCTGGCTCAGATGGCGCGCGCGGCGCATCTCGCGCACCTGCGTTGCTACCTGCAAGTCCCTATCGACTTCGTTGGACGCAGGAGAACTCGTCACCAGTTGGGGCATTAATTGTTCGGGTTCCTCGGAGTCGAGGGGCTTGTGGCACCTTCTGCAGAGGGAATTACTGGTTCGGTACTGCATCAATCTGCAGCACTCGCACCGCACAACCTCGCGTGTTTCCACGCAAATCAACGATGTACCCATTGGCCTTTAACGGAGCGCCAGAGCAAGCGTCCCGGCAGCGCGACTTTTGCACTGCGAATGGTGCTACTGTCAACGAAACGAACCATAATTGTCAAGTGAAAACTAATGGACAATCCAAGCAAACCCGAGGCAAACCCAGCAATATCCGGCGATGCGCGAACCAGAATCGTTAACAGGAGATGAGGCTTAGATGAACGAACCAGCATATGGACGCGAACAGGCCTGGAGGCTGCTCACGGAGTGGACCCAAAGCGAGAGTCTGCGCAAACATGCGCTGGCCGTGGAGGCCTGCGTGGTGGCGTGCGGCGAGCGTGAAGCCGACCGGCTGGGCCTGGAGGGTGACGCGCGCGCGGCGTTGATCGAGCTTTACGCGACGACCGCCCTGCTACACGATTTCGACTACGAGCGCCATCCCACGGCGGAGGAACATCCCTTTGTGGGCGTTCGCGAATTGGAGCGGCTGGGCTGGCCGGAGGAGATGCGCACGGCCATTCTGGGGCACGCGCAGTACTCCGGCGTCGCGCGCACGTCGCATCTGGCCAAAGCGCTCTTTGCCTGCGACGAGTTGGCGGGGTTCCTGACCGCATGCGCTCTGGTCAAGCCCACGAAGTCGATCGCCGATGTAGAGACTGCCGGCGTGAAAAAGAAGATGAAGGACAAGGCCTTTGCGCGCGGGGTGCATCGCGAGGACATTGTGCAGGGAGCGGCGGAGCTGGGGGCGGAGCTGGACGCGCACATTGGGTTTTGCATTGAGGCGATGAAGAGGCGGGCGGGGGAGTTGGGGCTGTGAGGAAGGCTATTTCAAGTCGGCTGGTAGTCGCAGCTACCCGAAGAAGGCCAACTTGCGACGAACTGGCATAAAGAATCCGAAACTCATGCTTTTGGGCCTCGGTTGTAGCGATACGTCCAGCACTCCAGCGTGCCGCCGCCGCTGAGTTCGACGGTTTGGCGCACGCGCACGAACTCGCTGGTCTCGGGAGCTTCGGGGTCGTAGCCTTCGTAGTCGTCGAGCTGGTGCAGTACGCTTTCGTCGCTGGGCAACTCGAGGACTGCGCCGGGAATTTTGCTCTTCGAATTAGGATCGGGCACTGCGCCGGGGTAGCCGTGGAGTTCAATGAGCTCGCCATAGATAAAACCCCGGCCCACGGGCCGCAGCTTCTGCGCTACCGGTGCGATTTGCGGAGGCGCCAAGCCGGGCTGCAGAGTTCCGTAGGCGAAAAGGTAGTCGCTCATGAGAATGGTCCATTGCGGTGAATCGGGGTTCGTTGAAGGGCAACCGCAGATCCTTCGACCCGCCCCGGCGCGCCGGGATTCGCTCAGGATGACAGGCGATTCATGTTGCGAGCTTCAAAGGCACTGCCTCGGGCCGCAAAGACTGAGCCGTGGCATCTTCTCTTCTCTGGTTCCTAATCCTTAATTCCGCTCTTTCGCAATTCCGCGACAATCTCCGCGGCGGCAACGCGGGCCTGGGCTTCCTGGTCGGGCGGGAAGCTGATGGCGCCGACGCGGGCGTGGCCGCCACCACCGTAGCGCTCGCAGATTTCGGCCAGGTTCACCATCTTTGCGGGATCGGTTTTTGTCCACGGATTCGATCCCACGGCCACTTTGGTGCGAAAGCTCGACTTTGAGAGACCGATGGAGTAGGTGGAATGCGGATAGAGGTAGTAGGGGATGAACTTGTTGAAGCCTTCGAGCGGGTGGTCGGTGATGTCGAAGAAGATGGTGCCGTCGCGCTCTTCGGCGCGGCTGCGGATCAGTTCCAGGGCCTCGCGGTGGAGATCGAGCAAGGGCGGCAAGAGCGGCGCGACGAAAGGTTGCTCGAGAATTTCGGCGAGCGGCATCTCGGTGAGCAGCGGAATGAGCCGGGGGATGAAGGCGGGATCCTGTGTGGACTCGATGATGAGCGTCAGCTTCATGGCCGGCGCCGCCATTTCGACGGCCGCTTCAGGGCTCTCGTACTTTGCGCCATCGACAATGTCGGCCCAGTGGATGAGGTCGGCTACGGGCGAAGTGTCGAATCCGAATCGGGTCGAGGCAATGTGCGCAATAAAACTTGTGCAGGAAACGTAGTTGGGATCGAAGAATTTGCGCGAGGCGCAGGCCGGGTCGCGCTGGCAGGCGAGGAAGTGCTCGTGATCCTGCGGGGTTAAAAAAGCCGACTGATGGTGATCGAACCACCAAGTGATACGCGGCGAGGCCGAATACTTGAAGTCGACGATTGCGTTCTCGTCGCCCGTGAACTCGCTCTCGTCGAACAGAGCCCCGGCGCGGTGTACAAGTCCGTGATAATCGTAGGCGGCGCCGCGCGCAATGCACTCACGGTGGAAGCGCGTGAAGAGCGAGGCCGAGCAAGCTCCGTCGAAGCATTTGTCGTGATAGAAGACGCGAACTTGCAAAACGAGAGACCCTCCTGGGCGGCGAGCTTAAACAAAAAAGCGGAACTGTTAAGGATCAAGGGCGAGGCCCATTGTGTCAAGTGACTAAGGATTAGGGAACAGGGAACAGCTAGAAGCCGCAAGCTCGTCGTTAGTCTCCGGTTTCCCGCAGTGGCCTCAATCACACGAGGCAGGGGAGCAGATCGTTTACCCTCAAATGGAACTACTCACATGACCACGGCCGCCGCGCACGCCCGCTATCCGCTCACACAGGGTGTCAACCCTTGGCTGGTCACGCTCTCGGTGATGCTGCCCACCTTCATGGAGGTGCTGGACACCGCGATCGCCTCGGTGGCGCTGCCCTATATCGCGGGCTCGCTTTCGGCTTCGAACTCCGAGGCCACTTGGGTGCTGACCAGCTACCTTGTGGCGAACGCGGTGATTCTGCCGGCGTCAAACTGGTTTGCGCGGCGCTTCGGCCGCAAGCGCTTCCTGCTGACGTGCGTGATTCTCTTCACCATCGCGTCGTTTTTCTGCGGCGCAGCGCCTTCGCTGGCCGTGATTCTAGTGGCGCGGATTTTGCAGGGCGCGGGCGGCGGGGCATTGCAGCCGCTCTCGCAATCCATTCTGCTCGAAAGTTTTCCTATCGAGAAGCGCTCCATGTCGATGGCTGCCTACGGCCTCGGCATCGTGGTGGCGCCGGTGCTGGGCCCCACGCTCGGAGGCTGGCTCACCGATACCTGGAGCTGGCGCTACGCTTTTTACATCAACATCCCGGTCGGCATCCTGGCCGTGTTCATGATCAGCCGCTTTGTGCACGATCCGCCCTACATCAAGAACGCCAAGGTGGGTGCCTTCGACAATATTGGTTTTGGCCTGCTGGTGGTGTGGACCGGCTGCCTGCAGATCGTTCTCGACAAGGGGCAAGAGGACGACTGGTTCGGCGCTATCTGGGTACGCTGGGCCGTGGCGGCGCTGGTGGTTGCGTTTATCGGGTGGGTCTGGCACTCGTGGGCTCATCCCAAAGGCCTGGTGGATCTGCACATCCTGAAAGACCGCAACTTCCGCACCGGCTGCTTCATGATCGCGCTGCTGGGCATGTGCATTTACATCACGATCGCCATTCTGCCGCTCTACTACCAGGAGATTCTCGGCTACACGGCATTCACCGCCGGCCTGGTGGTGGGCCCGCGCGGCATCGGATCGTTCATCGGCTCGCCCATGGTGGGATTTCTGGGTTCGCGCATCGACAACCGCAAGCTGCTTTGCGCCGGGTTTCTGGGCTTTGCCGTCTGCTCGTTCATCTTCGGGACGGTGAATCTTTCTATCGGCCCCTACACGCTGCTGATTCCCATCACGCTTACGGGATTCGCGCTGAGCTTCGTCTTCGTTCCGCTGGCCACGATGTCCACACGCACCATTCCCCCTCAGGAGATGGGCAATGCCACTGGCCTCTTCAATATGCTGCGCAACATCGGCGGGTCTATTGGAATTGCCATGGCCACTACGGCCATCATCCGCCGCGCCGATCTGCATCAGACAGATCTCAGCGCCCACCTGCCGCCGTCGAGCGCGGTGCTGCAACAGAAATCCGCCATGATCGCGCATTATCTTGGCCACCAGATGGGCCCGGCGAGCGCGCGGCCCGGTTCCTACGGCCTGATCTACCACCTGATGGAGCAGCAAGCCGCCATGCTCGCCTATGTCGACGTCTTCCGTTGGACCGCGGTGCTGGCGCTGATCTGCGCTTGCGCCGCGTGGCTGTTTAAAAAGCCGGAGAAGCACGTCACCCCGCCGCCGGGGGTGCACTGAGAACGGCTGGTTTGCCGCCAATTTGTGCTTGCGTTCCCGCCCGGCTTGCGTTCTACTTGCTGCGATCATGCGATCTTCAAGATTCACTGCCGCTGTCCGATGTGCGCCAAGTCTTGTCTTGCTTGGCATCGCGTCTTTCGGCGCTCCGCTTTTGGCTCAATCGGCTGGCGGGCCTTCCCACAATCCCGTGCCCGCAAAGATCGAGAAGCAGATTCTGATCTTTCCCGACTCCGTGGTCACCGAGCAGTGGCCGCACACGCTCAAGCTCGTGAATCCACCGCAGAATCTTAAACTGCTGAACCCCGGCGAATGCATCCGCATTGGAATCGTGGCCAGCGGCGACGGCCGCGACAGCCTCCTTGAGAAAACGCAACTTTCTTTCCGCGTGGAATTCGCCGGTCAGGTACAGAACCACGCTCTGGCCGCGTTCGCAGGCATCAAGCAGCTCAAACCGGAAGGGCTTGATGAGGTTATTCAGGTCACGGCTGCCGCGAATGTGGCGGTTCCACCGATCAGCATGGCCTCGATGGGTGCTTCTGCCGAAAGATGGTGCGTTCCAGATGATGCGCAGGACGGGACCGCGACCATTGATGCCGAAGTCGAAACCCCGGCAGGGCACGAAACGCCGCTGCGGGCCACTATTCTCATTGAAGGTTTCGAAACAGGAAGTAAGCGGACGTTCAAGGACGTCGATGAGTTCGAGCAATATTCCATGGGCTATCACAGCCAGCCGAATCCGGCGCGTCTCTATCCCACCCTGCAGTTCTTTTGCTCAAACTTAAAGATGACCTCCGGCCCGGAAGATGTCGAAGGCCAGGTTATTTATCTTGCCACGGCTCTTAAGGGAAATCCCGCGGCGGCGAAGGACTTCATGGCCAGAGTTTCGGCGAGCAGCAAGTGTGTCCAAATGGCCGGATTACTGGCGCTTTTTATGGACAGCTACGACATTGCGCCAGCGCTCCAATCTATGGGCGAAGACGAAAGGGCGGCGTTTCAACAGCGTCCAGAGCTGTCCGGTCTCTACGACTTCAGCTCTCCTGCCGATGCCCCTGCTAAATTCGATTTGTTGTGGGCAATCTTCTCTGCGAGCGGCCAATTCGTCGCTATCCAGAAAATCTCAACAGCGCTCGAATGGCGTTCCGACTGGGATGAATTCGACAAGGCGCGCAAGTCTTCCAAACGGATCAAAGAATGGACCCCTTCGATTGGCCGCGCTCTGGCGTATTCCGCTGCCGGGTGGTCGATGAGTTCATTCCAGCAGACCGATCCTCTGGCTGCGGACTATATCGACTTCCTGATCGCCTCGCCCGATACGTCCGATGCCGTGAAGACTGAACTGAAGGGGCTGCAGACCAATCCCGCATTCCAACGCGAGGAAAAGAAGTGAGTATTTACGCCAGTGGCACGAACTTCTTCAGCTTTTCGTCGTACTCTTCGATCTGGCCGGTGAGGATGTCGTAGTACCAGCCGTGGACGGTGAGGCGGCCCTCGGCTTCGGCATGCGCCACCGGCGGCTGGGCGTGCAGGTTCATCAATTGCGCCACCACGTTGCCACGGATCAGCGAGGCCAGTTCTGCGGTTTCGCCATCGGCCGGGTTCAACGGCTGCCTGTGCGCGAAGGCCGCTTGCACGTGATCGAGCCAGCGCCGCGCTTTGGGAAGATTCACGAGGCTCTTGCGATCGAGCGCGGCCTTCATGGCGCCGCAGTCGGAGTGGCCGCAGACGATGGCGTGCCGTACCTTGAGCACTTCAACGGAGTATTCGATGGTCGCAGTTACCCCGTCGACGTTTTGCGGCGCAGCGTCTGGACCGGCCACTTCTGGGCCGGACACGCCGGGGCTTGTTTTATCTCGACTCGGGTTGGGCACCACGTTTCCGATGCTGCGCGCGATGAACAGATCGCCCGGTTCAGTGCCCAGGATCAGGTCCGGGACCACGCGCGAGTCTGCGCAGGTGATGAACAGCCACGCCGGAGCCTGGCTCTCGGACAGAAGGTGAAAATGGCTCTTCTTCGCCGGAAATACCTCGGAAAGAAATCGTTTGTGCCCATCAATCAGTTTTTGCATCTTTGCCATGCTCCGTCGCGGTGTAGGTGAGCAAGTTCTTACGCCCCCAAGCGGGGGCTGGCATCCGCTCTGCGATGCGCTCCCCAGGCTTGCGTCTGGGGCTACAGTCTGCTGCCCGCTGACGCGGGCTGAATGATCTATTCATCCTCGGGGAAACGTGCATCACGCTAGCTCAACCTATGGTATCGTTCGGAGGCCATGCCTCCACGCGGCTATCCTATTTCAAGAGGGAAACCGCTTCCATGCCACGCCGCTTTTTATCTTCACGCCTTACCTTATGCTCGTTCCTTCTGGCGAGCACTGTCCTTGCCGCCCCGGCTCAAACCGTGGACACGATCGATCCCGCGCTGCGCGTCCAGGTGGACCGCATCGCCACGCAGGTGCTGGAATCGACCGGCGTGCCGTCGGCCTCGATTGCCGTTGTGCAGCACGGCAAGCTGGTTTACACGCACGCCTACGGCAGCGCACGCCTGGCTACGGCAACAACGCCTGCGCTTCCGGCGACGCCGGAGATGCGCTACTCCATCGGATCGATCTCGAAACAATTTACGGCGACGGCGATTCTGCTTTTGGAGGAGCAGGGCAAACTGAAACTCGACGATCCTGTCGGCAAGTACATCCCGGGCCTTACGCGCGGCAATGGGGTGACGATTCGCGAGATACTCTCGCACACCTCCGGCTATCAGGATTACTGGCCCGAAGATTACGTGATGACGACGATGACGGGTCCCACGACGGCGCAGCAGATTCTCGACACCTGGGGCAAAATGCCGCTCGATTTCGAACCCGGTACCGAGTGGCAATATTCCAACACGAATTTCGTGATCGCCGGCCGCATCGTGGAGGTGGTTTCCGGGGAGAACTACTGGGATTTTCTTGAGCAGCACATTTTTCGGCCGCTGGGGATGAAGTCGGTGTGGAACTCGGACCAGCAAGAGCTCACGCAGACAGACGCCACGCCCTATTACCGGCACGCGCTCGGGCTGTTACGCGTTGCGCCCAAGGAGGGTCAGGGTTGGATGTATGCGGCAGGCGAACTGGCGATGACGCCGCATGACCTGGCGCTGTGGGATGAGAGCCTGCTCGCGCAATCGATTCTCTCGCCCGAGAGTTACAAAATAATGTTTACGGAAGTGAAACTGAAAAACGGCGAGGGCACGCACTACGGGCTCGGTGTGGATGTGCGGGAGCGCAACGGCCATCGCTCGATCGAGCACTCGGGCGAGGTTTCCGGCTTCGTTTCGGACAACGAAGTACTCATCGACGATGGCACGGCCGTGGTGGTGCTCACCAATCAGGACGCGATAAGTGCCGCGAGCACGATTGCGCACCTGACCGCGCCGCTGGTCGCGGGTTATGGGCTCACCGCGGCTGAGCAGCAGGCCCTCGAGATCTACCGCGGCTTGCAGCAGGGCCGGATCGATCGATCGCTTTTTGCGCCGAATTTGAACGACTACTTCACTCCCGAAGCCATCGCCGACTTCCAGACGAGTCTGGCACCGCTGGGCGAGCCGCTGTCTCTGCGCCAAACCCGCGCTGAACTTCGCGGCGGCATGACCTTCCGCGAGTTCGAGATCGTTTACCCCGGCCGGCGGCTCGAACTCACAACCTACACCTATCCCGACGGCAAGCTCGAGCAGTACCTCATCGCTCCCGCCGAGTGACAGGGAGACGGAGAGACGCATGTGCGCGAGTGAATCGCCTGCCGCAGCGGAGCGCGCACCTAACCGTGCGCACCGCGTGGCCTTTTCGATTTCGATTTTGTGCCTCAGCCAGATGCTGATCCTTCGCGATCGGATTTTCGTATGGACGAGGTGCGGCCGCGTCGCGGAGGGCGTCTGCGAACGTGCGTCGCGCCACGCGATTACGAGCGGGGCTCATCTTCTCGACGCGGTCTTTGTTGAGCCGGCCGGGGTTCCCGCACGGGCTGGCGTTTTGCTCTGTCATGGAATCGGCGAGACTGTGGAGCAGTGGTTTGGCGTGCAGCAGCTTCTGGCGGGCCAGGGTGTTGCGTCGCTGGTTTTCGATTACTCGGGTTATGGCAAAAGCACGGGCCGGCCCGATTGGGAGCAGTTTGAGCGGGATATGGTCGCGGCCTTCGCGGTTTTGGAGAAGTTGGCGGCGAAGATTCCAGTTTCGGTATTAGGTTTTTCGCTTGGCAGCGGCGTGGCCGCGGCGGCAATTCATCGGGTCGACGCGCAGCGCCTGATTCTGTGCGAGGCGTTCACGTCGTTTCGCAACGCCGCCGTGGCCGGTGGGGCCCCTCGTGCGCTCGCTGGTCTTGTTCCGCCCATCTGGCATGCGCAATCGCGGCTTGCGCAATGCAGGCTTCCGGTTCTCGTTGTTCATGGCGAGAAAGACCGGCTGTTTCCGGTTGCGATGGCGCAGGAACTCGCGGGCTGGTGCGAGCCGCGTGCTCAGGTTGTTGTGGTTCCCGGCACCGGGCACAATCAACCTTTCCGTAAACCGCATCTGGATTATTGGGGGCCGATCGCTGAGTGGATTTGCGGATAGGCCTGGATCTGCGGCTAACTTTCCGGCGCGAGTCTCAAACTCTCACCCGAATGAAATCCGTCCGAAGCGCCGTACGGCGGGCGGATTACGAGCCGCCCCGCTCGGGCGCACCATCGTCGCGGCGCTCCCTTTCCAGGCGATCTTCGCGGTCTTCGCGCTCTTCCAGCTCCCGCCGCTTTTTCTCTTCCTCGCGCTCCTCGCGTCCGTCAGCCATCGTGCGCCTCTCGATCCAGTTTAGTGCGCTCTCCCAATGCTCTCGTCCAAGAGGCTGCCGTCCGCAGGACCCGCAGGACCCGATAAACTAGAAGCTGACCATGTTTGAGAATCTTTCCGACAAACTACAGCGCGTCTTCAAGAGCCTTCGGGGCCAGGGCACGCTCACTGAAGAAAACATCGCCGAAGCCCTGCGCGAGATCCGCGTGGCATTGCTCGAAGCCGACGTCAACCTCAAGGTCGTCACGGACCTGATCGAACACATCCGCGCGAAGGCCGTGGGCACTGAAGTCCTGACCGCGCTTTCGCCCTCCGAGCAGGTGGTGAAGATTGTTCGCGACGAGCTGGTTGCACTGCTGGGCAAAGACACTGCGCGCTTCAACTTCGCCTCGCGGCCGCCTACGGTGATTCTGATGGCTGGGCTGCAGGGCTCAGGTAAAACCACGACCAGCGGCAAGCTGGCCGCGTGGCTCAAGAAGGGCGGTCACCGGCCCATGCTGGTTTCGGTGGACGTCTACCGGCCGGCGGCGCGCGAGCAGTTGAAGGTCGTGGCCAAGTCCGTCGAGGCCAAGTTGTACGAGGGAGATCTGAAAGGCGAGGCCGCGGGAACGGCGCTTGTGGAGCGCCTCGCCAAGGAAGCGCGGCGCGAAGCCGTCATCATGGGCTGCGATACGCTGATCGTCGACACCGCCGGGCGCCTGCACGTGGACCAGGAACTGATGGGCGAGATGGAGAGCCTGAAAAAGCTGCTCTCGCCGCAGGAGATTCTGTTTGTGGCCGATGCCATGACGGGCCAGGACGCGGTGAACTCGGCGCAGGATTTTCACTCG
>Ga0326727_10012823_pt1 | contig 18914 bp, 13 predicted proteins | sample MB2enrmetagenome_FD_207643 | JGI IMG/M metagenome (GOLD analysis project Ga0326727, IMG submission 207643) | Lab enriched peat soil microbial communities from McLean, Ithaca, NY, United States - MB29MY | ecosystem: Environmental > Terrestrial > Soil > Wetlands > Peat | place: USA: New York...
ATGCCCTTGCCATAGGAGTTAATCCTCAAGATGCGGAGCCGTTTCGTTTCGCCGCCTATAGCATAGACGAGGAGACATTTCGCTGCCCGAACGATCCAAAGGTCCGGATTCAACCACTTGATTCGCTTGCGCCCACGCGGCGTGGGGTGCCTTGCCAAGGCTAGAATGGCGTCATCCAACTCCGCAAAGAAGGACTCTTCCAGCCGGTCCATGTCCCTCTGCGAGGACCGGCATATGAACACCGGGCGGTCCGCCGGGGTGATCGGCCAGTCGGCCCCCAGGCGCTTCGCCCTGTACTTCTGATAGGGCGTCTCCGTTTCGGCCAGGCGCAACCCGCCAATTTGCAGCTCGTGCAGCGCCCAGCCGATCCTCCGATATTGCCTGGGAGTGAGCGCGACAACCTCGCCCGAACCCGTCCCGATGAGCATATGTTGCATCCCACCCAGCCTACCGCCGCGGCCGGTGCCCGGCAAACTCGGCTGTTCCCCCGCCCCCTACTGCCCCACCTTCACCGGTATCGCCCGCGTGAACCTTGTAATGGTCTGCCCGCCCGCACGCATGAATCCGCTGACGATGATATCCTGCCGCAGCCCCGGCTTAGCATCCTTTGTAGCCGCCACCGCTATCGTAACTTCATCCTTATCCGGAGTTACTTGAATCGACTTAGTGGAGATCGTGTTGTTCGCCAACCGCACCGCCCCGATCGTGACGGCGTTCGCGGCGCCGGGCCTGCGCCGCACCTTGACTACGAAGGGCGTCTCGCCGCCGGGCTTCACTTCCAACGCGTCACCCGGCGGGACCTCGGCCGAAAGCGTGAACGCGGCCGGCGGGGTCACGGCCATGAGGAGCCGCGGCGTGGTCAGGTAGTGGGTGTAGGCGAAGGCCTGCATCACGGCTTCGGCGGTTTCGGCGCGGCGGCGCACGGTGTCCGTGCCGATGGTTGCGGTCCCCACAATCGCCGGCGATAGAATGCCGGGCGCGGCGTCGATGGGCGCGGTGATGGTCAGGCGGCCCTCGGTCTGCCCGGCGGGAATCACGCCCTCGCTTGCCAGGAAGCCCGGCGGCAGGTCTTCCACCGAAAGCGCGATGTCGCCCGCGAACTCGTCGCGGCGTAGCGCGGTAACGGTGATGGCGGCGGTATCGCCCTGCCCCAGGCGGGGATTGTCGGGCGTGACGCGCAGCGCGAAATCGGGTTTCGGCGGGGCGATCAGCAGGCGGTAGGCGTACTCGTCGCCGCCCTTGCCCTGCACGTCGCGCACGCGCAGCGAGTAATCGCCCTCGGCGGGAAAGGTATAGACCAGGTGCGAATCGGCGTGATGGGTCAACTGCGATTCCAGCGGGTCGGTCCAATCGTCGTTCTCGGCCACGGCCTCATGCTTTGCGTTGTAAAGCGTGAGTATGGAATCGAGCGGCGAATCCAGGCGCCGCGCCAGCACCTCCATCAGCAGCTTCTGTCCCTTGCCGGCGTGGAAGACGTAGTAATCGGAATCGCCCGCGTTGGCGATGCGCCCGTCGATGGCCACCGGCGGCGCGACGCGCTGCGCCTGTCCGGGCGCGTGATTGGAATCGTTGGCCGCGACCGCCGGGAGATCGCTGGGGGCGAAGGGAATGGCGCCGTCCGTGACGCGCATCACGCGCGGCGCGTCGGTTGGGATGGCGATACGGGCGGTGCGTTCGGGCAGGTTCACGCCGCTCAATTGCACGTCGATGGTTTCGCCGCGCCGGCCGCCCAGCGGAAAGACGCCGGTGACGTACGGAACCGCGCCCAGCGTGAGGCGGTAGACGAAATCGGCGCGTCCGCGAAAAACGATGTCGCGCACCTCGACGATGTAGTCGCCGTCCTCGGGCGGGCTGAAGAACAGCACGGGGTCCGGCTTGAACCGGAAATCGTCCACGTAGCGGATCTGGCGGCCTTCGGAGTCGTAGATTGCCAGGATGGGGTCGAACCAGCCGGGGACGGCGTCGGCGATGAAGGGCAGCAGGCTGCGCGCTTCCACGGCACAGACCACCGTCTCGCCGGCGCGCGCATGGAACTGGAAATAGTCGCGGTCGGCCTGCAATATCTGGCCGTTGATCACCACCGGCAGCGACGCAATCTTCTGCGCCTGCGGCTTGGTGGAATTGGGTTCGACTTCGTTAATTTCGGGCAGCGTGCCGACGATGAAGCGCGCGCGGTTGGAGACGCCGCCCGCGTTGCGCAGGCGGAACTCGCGCTCGCCGGGCTCGGCGCTGCCGGCGATTGTGACGGAAACCCGCGCCAGCGTCGCCGACTTGGTTTCGAGCACGCGCCCGGTGACGCCGCCGCCGGTTACCAGGATCTCCTCCGGCGCGAGGCCCGTGCCGGTGACCGTAACCTCGACCGTCTGGCCGCGCTGGCCACCGGCGGGGTAGATCGACGCCACCACCTCCGTTGGCGGTTCGAGCGGTGGCGGCGGAGGAGCGGGAGCCTTCTTGGCCGGCGGCGTTTGCGCGGCCGCGGCGAGCAGGGCGAGGCTGGCGAGAAGCAGCGTCCGCTTCATTTCCCTACCTCCGCTAGCGTGAAGAGCGGCTTCTCCGCGGCGCCCCAGATCTTGATGGCGCCATCGCCGCCACTGGTCGCGTAGCGGACGCCGTCGGCGGCCGGCGCCACGGCATAGACCCAATCGACGTGGCTTGGGCGTGTAAAGATGGCGTTGCCGCCGGTCCCGATCAGGCGCACGGAGTGGTCGGAGCAGGCGGTCAGGATCCGCGAATGCGGCGTTGCGCCCTTGGCCGGCTTGGGCGCGTTGAAGAAAGCCACCGCCAGCGGAACGCATCCGCCGGTATCGATGGGGCGCGTCTGCGTCAGCGTGGCGTGAAGGTTGGGCCGGTTGGGATCCGGTTCCACGAAGGCGTTCTGCGGCTTCCAGGTGCGGATGGCGTGCTCGTCGTCGCCCGCCACGGAGAAGGCCAGGAAGTCGCCTTCGGGCGCGAAAGCCACGCCGGTGATGGCGCCGGCCGCGGGCTCCGGCAGCACGAAATCGCTCTTCCAGGTAGAGGTGAGCCACACGCGCACGCGTTGATCGGCGCCCGAGGTGGCCAGCAGTTTGCCATCGGGGCTGAAGGCCAGGCCGGTGATCCAGCCGGTGTGGTCCGCGAGCGTGGCCACCGGCTTCAGCTCGTCCACGCTCCACACTTCCGCCAGGTTGTTGGCGCCGCCGGCCGCCACCAGTTTGCCATCCGGGCTGAACGCCACGGCCAGCAGTTCGTCCTTGGCGCTGGCGAGCGGCGTGACAGCGCCGGTGGCGAAGTCCACCAGGACGGCCGCGCCTGATTGGCCGGCCATGCCTCCGGCGGCGGCCAGCAGTTTGCAATCGGGGCTGAAAGCCAGGGCGCGAACGCGGCCGGGCAGCCCCGCGATCTTGCGGGCGAGTTTCCCGGTCGAGCCGTCCCAGACCAGCGCTTGATTGTAGCCGCCGGACACCAGCCACGCGCCATCGGGCGAGAAAGCCAAGGCGGTGACGGGATCGACGAGCGGTTGCGCGGAGAGAGTCAGCCCGAACAGCAGCGCCAGGGCGAGGGTTTTCAAATCGCCCGGAGATCTATGGAGTCTGCACATGGGCTTTGTCTATTTCATCCAAAGCCGCAGCCGCGGCTTGCCTGACCGGATATGCTTTCTTTCCGGTGTTCGGATCTCGCACAACCACGTATTGATCGCCGGACGCTACGTGCTGCAACGTACGGATTACTTCGGCGTCGCGTCCAAAGTACTTCAATGCGTTGACGGCGGACAGGCGGGTGGCCGAAGACGTATCTAAGACCGCCTCGAACAAAGCCCGGCGTATCCTCCCGATGCTGGCTTCGGAGATGTGGCAGCGGCCAATCCCGTTGCCCTCTATGAACTTGCCGAGTGTATAGAGAGTGCTATCCCTTAACAGCGGATTCCCCAGTTGTGCGAGCACGGGCTGCACCGCGGGTTCGCCGAACTCGGCCAGCGTCGTCGACACCCGCCCTGCCACGTCAGTCGCCTTAGTTAGCGCTCCTATCGATCGGGGATCTTTGAGCTGAACGACGAACAGCGTCAAATCGATGTAGTAATCCCCGTATGATTCGCCCAATCCCGTCCCAGTGTTCCGGTAGTGACGCGCCGCGTAGTCCGCCTCCCGAGTCAGCCAGGAGATTACTTCCCGCTTCGCTGAATCCTCCACTTTCGGAGCTGGTGTTTTCTCGTATGCCTGCAGTTGCGCATATCGCTGTGGCCAGCCTGCAAACCAGGTGGAATCCGCATCGATAGCGGGAGCTTGACCTGACAAGACGTTTCCAGTGGCGGCTAACGCCACTAAGAAACAACAACGTACCCGCGATTCCGGAAACGCCTTCACATGATCTCCGTGAGCACGCCGCCGCTCGGCATGGCGCCGCCCGAGGCCGGGCTGACGTAGGCCACGCAGCCGTGCGGGTGCGGGAGCTTGCCGTGCGGGTCGATGCCCAGCAGCTTGTAAATGCTGGCGGAGAGATCCCAGGGATAGACCGGGCGGTCGCGGAGGGCTTCTCCGCGGGCGTCGGAGGATCCCACCACGTGGCCGCCTTTGAAACCGCCGCCGGCCACCACCGCGGAAAAGACCTGGCCCCAGTGGTGCCGGCCGCCGAACCAGGGCGGCTCGTTGGCTACGCGCGGCGTGCGGCCGAACTCGCCGTACCAGGTAACGATCGTGGTATCCAGCAGGCCGCGCTGCGCCAGGTCCTCGAAGAGCGCCGAAACGGCGGTGTCCTGAATTGGCAGCTTGCGGCGCATGGCCTCGAAGTTATCCTTGTGTGTGTCCCAGCCGCCATCGTTGATGGTGATGAAGGGCACGCCGGCTTCCACCAGGCGGCGCGCCAGCAGGCAGGACTGGCCGAACTGGTTGCGGCCGTAGCGGTCGCGCACGGAGTCCTTTTCCTGGCTGAGGTCGAAGGCCTTTTTGGCGTCGCCCAGGATCAGGCCGTAGGCCTTCCGCTGGAACTCGTCGAGGTTGCCGTAGCGGTCCAGGCTATCGGCCTCGCCCGCCAGCGCGTCTACGGAAGCCAGCAACGTGCGGCGCTCCTCGATGCGCTGCGGCGTCACGCCCTTGGGCGGCGCCAGCCCCTGCACGCGGAAACTGGCGGAATTGGGATCGCCGCCCGGAGCGAAGGTCTTGTACTGGTTGCCGAGGAATCCGGCTTCCGAGAAACGGCCCAGCGGACTGGTGAGGGTTATGTAAGGCGGCAGGCCGCTCGCAGCGACCGCCTCGGCCTTCTCATACCCCACGATGGCGCCCACGGCCGGGTAGACCAGCTCGGTGGTGGGCATGGTCCCTGTCTGCATGATGTAAGCCGCGGTTTCGTGGCCGTTGTTATTGTGGGTCATGCCGCGGATGATGGTGTACTTATCCGCCTGCTTGGCCAGCATGGGCAGCAGCGTGCCGATCTGGATGCCGGCAACGTTCGTCGAGAGCGCGCCGCGCAAGGGGCCGGTGAAATCCTCGCCGGCCGACGGTTTGGGATCGAAGGTGTCGGTCTGGGTTGGTCCGCCGGCCATCCAGAGCTGGATGACGCTCCTGGCTGGCGACGGCGCCGCGCGCAGCCGGAACCAGTCGGCCATGCTCAACCCGATCAGGCTGGCGGCGCCAACGCGCAGAAAATCGCGCCGCGCCACTCCGCTGGGGGTCCATTCGGCCGATCGACCTCGGATATCTAGCATGAGTTAGTACCTCCTCACGGAACCGCGAACGTCAGTGAGCGGCCCGGCCTTGGTGCAAGGATCGAAAGGCGGGCTAACAACCCGCCGCAGGTTGACAACCTGCCCCACATAAGCAACTCGCAATTGAGTAAGTGGCGGCATTAGTGGTTAAATAGGAACTCCCTCGAATTCAGCACCGCCCACGCCACGTCCTGCACGGCTTGCGCGCGGGCGGTTTTTCTCGCGTCCAGGTATTCCAGGACGCGTTTCCGCTCCTCGCCGGACGGGAAGCGGGAAAGCGCCGCCAGGTAAATTTCGTCCACGATATCGGTGTCGCTTTGTTTCGCAGCCAGCAGCCGCTTCAGGCGCGGGCTGCTCGAAAGCTTGCCTTCCAACTGCTCGGAGCTCAGGAAGTACAGCGTCTGGCGCAGGGTCAGCGCGTTGTCGCGATCCGCTTCGTAAGGTGTGTCGCGCGGCGGGCGGCCGAACATGTCCAGGAAGGCGCACTCGGTGTTGCCATCGGAAATCTGCGTGGCGCGAGTGCCGGACGGCCAGTTGGAATATGGCTCGGGAATGATGCTGCGGAACGCCTCGCCGGTTTCGGTGAACTGCGAAACCGCGTCCAGCATCCGCTCGGCGGAGAGACGCCGGGCGGCATAGCGGGCAAAGTGCGCGGTGTCGGCGGCGTTCCACTTATTCGGTTCGGAGGAAAGCTGGTAGGTGCGGGAATTCAGAATCAGGCGGTAAATATGGCGCAGGTCGTAATGGCTGTCCACCAACTCCTTCCGAAGGTAATCGAGCAGTTGCGGATTGGTGGGCGGGTTAGTGGGCCGCATGTCGTCGGGTTCGTTGACGATGCCGGTGCCCAGCAGCCAGAACCAGATGCGGTTGACGATGTTGGCCGCGAACCAGGGGTTGTCCGGCGCGGTGAGCCAGGTTGCGAAGCGGATGCGCGGATCCTCCTCGGGGCCGACCTTGACCGGGTCGCCCGCGGGCACGCGCGGCTCGACCACCTGGCGGGTGCGCGGGTCGCGCAGGTTGGCCTTGAAATCGAGGTAGACGATCTCCTCTTTCCATTCCAGCGTGGATTTGTAATTGACGCGCCCGAACCAGGCGCCCAGCGCCAGCACGTCGCCGGGCGTCCAGCTTTCGTACGGATGGCTGTGGCACCGCGCGCAGCCCATGCGCGCGCCCATGAAGACCAGGGCGGCCGACTCCGCCACCGTGCGCGGGTCCTTGCTGGCCACGGCGCGCACGAAGTTGGCCGGGCCCACGCGGAAATTGCTGCCGGTGGCCGTGATCAACTCGCGGGCGAACTGGTCGTAGGGCTTGTTTTCGGCCAGGCTCTGGTGCAGCCACTGGTAGTAAACCGCCACGGCCTTGGGCCACACGCGCACCGGATACTCGCTCTTGATGCGCAGCAGGTCGCCCCACTTGAGCGACCAGAAGTCGTTGAACTCGTCGCGCGCCAGCAGGCTGTCGATCAGCCGGGCGCGCTTTTGCGGGTCGCGGTCGGCCAGGAAAGCGCGTGCCTCGGCGGGCGTGGGGAGGATGCCGATGGTGTCCAGATAGACGCGGCGGAGAAACTCCGGATCGGCGGACAGCTCCGCTGGCGGAATGCCCATGGCCGCGAGTTTGGCGTAGACCAGACGGTCGATCTGGTTATTGGCCGCGAGCGGGGGAAAGTTCGCGGGCGGCGTCTGCGGTACGGCCACGCGCAGCACCGCGGCCTTGCGTAAGTAAGTGACCACGATGGCGGCGTCGCCGGTGCCCGTGGCCTTCACTTCACCGTTCGCGACGGAGGCTACGCGGGGATCGGAACTGTGAAAGACGGCTTCGCCGGTAACGTCGCGAACTGCGCCGTTGGCAAAGGCGGCGGTGGCCAGCAGGCGTTGCGTCTCGCCTTTGCGCAGGGTGCGATCGCCGGGATAGAGCGCCAGCGAGACGATGGCCGCGTCGGCTTCGGAGTCCCATGGGGCTCCCTGGTCCAGCCAGGAAGTGAGGATGTCGTAGCCGCGGGTGTTGGGGGCGAGCCGTGCGCCGCCCGCATGAGGCACGCTCGCGGCGGCCTTCAAGAGGACCAGGCTCTGGCGGGGCTCGGTGCGGTCGATGCGCCGGCCGCCGGCCGCGCGGACCAGGGCGTCGTAATCGGCTTCGGGCTCGCCGCCGAACAGGGAGAGCTTGAGCGAGCCCTGGCCGCGCTGCGCGCCGTGGCACGCCGCGGAATTGCAGCCGGCCTGGCCGAGAACCGGTTCCACGGAATTGCGGAACGAAGCCAAATTCCGGTTCGAGCCGGTCACCCTCACGTGGAGCTTTTGCTTCTGCCCGGCCACCGAGAGCGAGATAACCGTGGCCCCGTCGCGCACCGGCGTGACCAGGCCGGACTTATTCACCGCCGCGATTTTGGAATCGGCCGAACGGAAACTGGCCGCCGCGGTGACGTCGCGGCGGGAGCCATCGGCGACGATGCCCGTGACCACCAGACGTTGCGAGGCCCATCGGCCGTCCAGCGAGAAATCGCCGGGCGCCACTTCAATCGAGGCCAGCTTGAGTTTGGGAGGGCCGGCTGCGGCGCTTACGGCGAGCAACACAACTCCACCCGCCAGCCGGAGCCGGAAGGAGAAGTTGCCGCGCATGGGCTACGCCCTGGGTCCCGTCCGGAACATGGCGATGGCTTCGATCTCGATCAGCAGTTCCGGCCGGCACAGAATCGCCTGGATTCCCGTGGATGCCGGGAGCGGGTCCAAGCCCCGTTCCCGATAGAAATTCGTGCGTTCCTCGTTGAAGGCGGCGTAATCGCGTTCGATGTCGCGCAGGTAACAAGTGGTACGGACGATATCTTTCCAGGTGGCACCCTCCGCCTCCAGCAGGGCGGTGATGTTATAGAAGGTGCGGCGCATCTGGGCCCGGAAGTCTCCGATGTGAACGCTGTTGCCATGTTCGTCGATGCTGGCGGTTCCGGAGATCAGGAGAATGGTCAACCCATTGAGATCGATGCGCATGCCGCGCGAAAAGGAGCTCGGCCTGGCATAGTCGTAGGCTTCGTTGAGGACGCGCAGATTCGTGATGGCGCGCTTTTCCACGGGGCCCGCGGCAAGCTCTTTGAGGAAATCGGCTTCCAAGATCATGACTATCATACCCGAATCCTGGGGATAAGTTGCGGGCGGCCCTGCACGAATCGCCGCCAACCCTATGGACGCGCCGCCGCGCGGCAGCCGAACAGGCGGACGTACCGGTTGGCAAACATGGGCTTTTCCTGCCACACCCAGCTCCGCCGGTCGCGCCAGACATCGTCGGTGTCCTTGGCCACCAGCACATCGGCGGGCAGGCTGCCGCAGGCGTCCGCAATGGCCTCTGGCGCCGCCTGCCCCGGCTTCGGGTACAGCCGCGCCAGCACCGCTTGAATGGGCGGACACAGCGCCGGGTCCCCGCCCAACAGCGCGCGGCAATCGTGGTCTGCTGCCACAACCTGCCGCTCCGAATAGAGGTACACAGGGACATCTTCGATGGTCACATCGGGATTGAACTGGATCCGGGCGTCGGGTGCCGAGTTCCGGTCCAGCCACTCGTAGGCCTCCCGTTGCGCGTAGTTCCGCCTGCCCAGATCGCGGTCCGGGGACATCCAGCCGATCGTCGCCACCACTCCGCCGTCGGCCAGCAACGGAAAGAAGCGCAGTATGGCAACGTCGTAGACGCTCCCTGCCGCGCCCAGTAGGGCCAGCACCGCCAGCGGGCGCCGTGCCTGGGCGCTCAGCGGACCGGCCGCCCCGGTAACCACTTCCACGGCCCAAAACAACAGCACCAACTGCGCCACCAGCATGCCGCGCCAACCCAGGTCGTTGTTGGGAAAGGAACGCACAAACGTGCAGATCAGCAGGCTGCTAGCCAGCATCAACGCGGCGGCCAGTTGCTCACGGGAAAGCGGCCGCGGCCTTCGGCGCCACCACAGACCGCCCGCCGAGAAGAACAAGCCGAATTCCAGGAAGTAGTTCAGCGGCAGCGCGGCCATGTTTGCCGCGGACACTGGCCACCCCCGGGTGATGCGAGCCGATTCGAGAACCACCATCATCGGCGCAAACTGCCGCACCTGGAATTCGAACGGCACCCCGCCAGCGCTTCCGCCCGGGCCCGGCGGGGCGCTCGGACCGCGCAGGCTGGCCAAATACGGCGCTGCGCAGATAGCCGCCGAACAGCCGGCGATGGCACACACCGCCGCTTCGGGCCACCATTTCCTGGCGGCTGCCACTAGAGTCCATGCAGTCAGAAACACGGCAAAGACCAGAACCACATAGATGCCCGTGCCCAGGGCCGAAGCTAGCGCTAGTCCGGCCACCAACCCATAGCGCACCCGCGCCCTCCATGCCGTCTGCCGGGCCCCTTCCCACAACAGCAGAAACGCCGTCATGCAGCCAATCAGACTTCCCACATAGTGGGCCTCCCACAACGCCGTGGAGAGAAACCCGCACACCTGTTCGTTCCACCAATCGATGGATGGAACCACGGCGCGCTCCATCCCGAGCGCGTGCAAGACCCATCCGCACGACGCCGGGACGATGTCGAGGCCGGTCACTCCCAAGAGCAGAATCCCAACCGTCGCCCGGCGCCGGAAACTCGCGGCCCCCCGGTAGAATGGGATGCGCAACGAGAGCGCCACCAGCGCCATCAATCCGATGCCGCCCCATGCCGCCCCGCCGATCCACGCGTGCCGCGGCCCCACCAGGCCGCCACCCGTGCGCTCCACCATGGCACACAGGATCATCCAGAAGTAGTGGTACCGGCCTGGCTGCGGCCGCCCTGGGAAGTAGAACGGGCTGTGCGGCGGAATGCCCGCTGCCACCGAGTGGGTGAATGCCGTTCGGATTGCGAAATCCAGCGCCGTTACGGAGTAGTAGTCCTTGTCGCCGGTCTGCAAGTCCACCAGCGAGAACAGCGCCACGGCAACCCAGACCAGAACGATCGCCGCCACCACCGCGTCCTGCCGCGAGAAGCGAATTCGCCGCACCGTCCGCCAACCGCGCCCCACCACCACCGCGAAATACAGCCACGCGGTGCCGTGCAGCGCCCACACCAGGCGCGCCGATCCGAAACGCTCCGCCAGGTACGTGACGACCGGGCAGACCGCCATCGAGAGGCACAGGCTGAGAGCCGCGCGGAAAGCCCACGTGCGGCGGCGGAATTCGCAAAGGTCCAGCAGCCAGGCCAGCGAATATCCGGGTAGCACCACGAAGAGCGGGAACAGGCACACCGCCAGCAGGCTCCGCAGCAGATCGTCGCGCATGAAGTGGTGGATTGGCATGGCAGTCCTCGCCTATAGCGATTCGTAAAGCGGCGGCGAGCCCGGCGGACGGGTCTTCCAGCGCCGGTGAATCCACAACCACTGGTCGGGATATTCGCGGACCACGGCCTCCAGTTGGCGCTGCAACTCGCGGGTGTCGCGCGCCGCGTCGCCGGTCATCTCCACGGGCGGGTAGAAGCGCAGCACGTAGCGCCGTTCGTTTTCCATCCAGAGCGCGAAGCCCGGAATCACCGCCGCCCCGCTGCGCCAGGCGATCTTGGCGAACCCCGTCCCGGCGCACGCCGGCACGCCGAAGAAATCCGCGAACACGCCGGATTCGAGCGAGCTGTTCTGATCGATGAGAACGCCCACGGCCTGGTTGGCGGCGAGGGCCTTGAGAATGGCGCGCGCGAAGTCCTTCTTGAATAGCGGGCGGTTGCCGCTAAGAGCGCGGCGGCGCTCCACCAGGCGGTCGATCGACGGGTTGTCGAGCGGCCGCGCCACCACGTTCATCGGCCCGGTGAGCAGCCCGTGCGCGAAGGCGCTCAACTCCCAGTTGCCCAGGTGCGCGGTGGCGAATAGCACGCCCCGGCCGCGCCGCTGCGCCTCCTGGAAATGTTCGGCGCCCTCCGCGCGGATCCAACCGTCCAGGTTGCCGCGGCGGATGGACGGGAACCGGGCGAACGCCACCAGTATCCGCGCGATGGAACGGAAGACGCCGTCGGCGATGGCGGCGCGGCGTGCGCCATCCAGTTCGGGCATGGCGAACGACAGGTTGCGCAGCGCCACCCGCCGCAAGCGGGGAATCGCCAGGTCCAGCAGCCGCGCGTAGAAACGGGCCAGCCCATGCGCCACGGCGAGCGGCGCCCATTCGAGCGACTTCACCACGGCCACCGCGATGGCATATTCGGCCCGGTTCCGGAGAGTGGAGCGCTGGCTCATGCAAAAGGCATTGTAGCCCGATGTGGGGCGTCCGCCCCACAATCTAGTATGATGAACTGTAATGTCCCAGCGGGAATCAACCATGGCCCCGCCGGCTGGATTCTCGCCCGAAATCCTCCCCAAGCTGGCCGACCTCGAGTCCGCCCTCGGGACGGCGCTTCGCGGCAAGACCGAAGTGATTCGTCTGTCCATCGTCTGTTTGCTGGCGCGCGGCCACCTGCTCATCGAAGACGTTCCGGGCGTCGGCAAGACCACCCTCGCCCAGGCACTCGCCCGCTCCGTTTCCGGCGGTTTCCACCGGCTGCAGTTCACCAGCGACATGCTGCCGTCCGACGTCCTCGGCGTCACCATCTATAATGTCCAGTCGGAAACCTTCGAGTTCAAACCGGGGCCCATCTTCACCAATTTCCTGCTGGCCGACGAAATCAACCGCACCACGCCCAAGACCCAGTCCGCCCTGCTGGAGGCCATGAACGAAACCCAGGTCACCATCGATGGCCAGTCGCACCCTCTGCCGCGCCCGTTCATGGTGGTCGCCACGCAGAACCCCGTGGAACACCACGGCACGTATCCGCTGCCGGAATCGCAGCTCGACCGGTTTCTGATGCGCCTGCGCATCGGCTACCCGGACGGCGCCAGCGAACGCGAGATCCTGCGCGACGCCCAGACGCTTTCCTCCCGCGCCGTCTCATCGTCGCTGGTGGCCGCCGACGTGCTGCGGCTGCAGGACGCGGTGCAAAGCGTCGCGGTGGACGAATCCCTGGTGGATTACATGCTCGCCATCGTGGGGCGCACCCGCAGCCACGAATCGCTGGCCCTGGGCGTCAGCCCGCGCGGTTCCCAGGCCCTGTACCGGGCGGTGCAGGCGCTGGCTCTGCTGGAGGGCCGCGACTACGCCACGCCCGACGACGTCAAACGGCTGGCCGTGCCCCTGTTCGCGCACCGCGTGGTGATCGACACGCGCACCACCCTGGTCGATCGCCGCGCCGATATGGGCGAGCGCATCATCGCCGGGATTCTGAGCCAGGTGGAAGTGCCCCTGTAGATCGATCCCGATCCGCGTTTCCTTTTTCGGGGATCGCGCGTCACGGCGGATGGTATTCGGCCGGGTGTTGTACCATGGGAGTCGATCGTAGCGGATCGCCCCGGGGACAACCGAACTTTTCCCCGCGGCGGATCGTATGAACACCAGAAAGGCCAACATGTCGTTTTTTCTCAGAACATCGCTCGTTGCCGTAGCCGCGCTCTCGTCACTTCGCGGGCAGCCGGCCGGCCAGGGGCTACCGCCGCTAATCGACCGCCAACTGCTGTTCGGAGATCCCGAGATCGTCGGCGCCGAGCTTTCGCCCGATGGCCGCTATCTGGCATTCGTCAAACCCTGGAAATCGACCCGCAATATCTGGGTCAAGAAGATCGACGAGCCTTTCGGCGCGGCCCGGCTCCTCACCACCGAGACCAAGCGGCCCATCCCCGGCTTCCTGTGGTCGCGCGACGGCAAGTACGTGATCTATGTCAAGGACACCGAAGGCGACGAGAACTACAATGCGTTCGCCGTGGATCCCGCCGCGGCGCCGCCGGCCGGAGCCGACGCCCCGCCCTCGCGCGACCTGACCGGCCTGAAGGGCGTGCAGATCCAGCTCTACGCGGCTCCCAAGAACGATCCCGACATCGTCTACATCGGGCTTAACGATCGCGACAAGGCGTGGCACGATCTCTACAAGCTGAAGATCTCCACCGGCGAACGCACGCTGATGCGAAAGAATACCGAACGCATCGCCAGTTGGACCTTCGACGTGCAGGGGCAGCTCCGCCTGGCTTTTCGCGTGGCCGACAATGGCGATCAGGAACTTCTGCGCGTGGACCCGGGCGGCTTCACGAAGGTCTACTCGTGCACGGTTTTCGAGACTTGCGATCCGGTGCGGTTCCAAAAAGACGGCAAGCGGTTGTACTTGCAGACCAACAAGGGCGGCGATGCCGACCTCACTTCGCTGGTCCTGCTCGACCCGCAAACCGAAAAGGTGGAAAAGGTGGAGTCCGATCCCCTGAACAAGGTGGACGTGGGCGAGACGCTCTTCTCCGAGGCCACCGACGAACTGGTACTCACCACCTACACCGGCGAGCGCACGCGGCGATACTTCAAGGACAAGAAACTGGAAGCCGATTACCAGTGGCTCCAGAAGCGATTGCCCGGCCTGGAGGTCGGCCTCGGTTCGCACACCAGGGACGATCGCATCTGGCTGGTGAGCGCCGATAGCGACACGGAACCGGGCGAAACCTATCTGTTCGACCGCGTGACTCGCAAGCTCACCCTGCAGTACAAGGTTCGCGAGAAACTATCCCGCGAGGCCCTGGCTCCGATGAAGGCCATCGCTTACAAATCGTCCGACGGCCTGGAGATTCCCGCCTACCTGACCCTGCCCAAGGGGGTGCCGGCGAAGGGCCTGCCCACCATCGTGGTGCCGCACGGCGGTCCGTGGTATCGCGATTATTGGGGCTACAACCCGCTCGCGCAGTTTCTCGCCAATCGCGGCTACGCCGTGCTGATGCCCAATTTCCGCGGTTCCACGGGATACGGCAAGAAGTTTTTGAACGCGGGCAACGGCGAATGGGGCGGCAAGATGCAGGACGACCTCACCTGGGGCATGAAGTACCTGGTGGCCGAAGGCATTGCCGATCCCAAGCGGCTGGGCATTGTCGGCGGCTCCTATGGCGGTTACGCCACGCTGGCCGGCGTGGCCTTCACGCCCGATCTATACCGCGCGGCGGTGGACATCGTCGGCCCGTCCAACCTGATCTCGCTGCTGGAGTCGATTCCGCCTTATTGGGAAGCCGCGCGCAAGATCATGTACGCCCGCATGGCCGATCCGGGCACGCCGCAGGGCAAGGCCCGGCTGCAGGCCGAGTCTCCGCTCACCAAGGTGTCGGACATCAGGACTCCGCTGCTGGTGGTGCAAGGGGCCAACGATCCGCGCGTGAATCGCCGCGAATCCGAGCAGATCGTCATCGCGCTGCGCGATCGCGGGTTCCCGGTGGAATACCTGCTCGCCCCCGACGAAGGCCACGGCTTCGCGCGTCCCGTGAATAGCATGGCCATGTTCATGGCTACCGAGAAGTTTTTCGCGCAGTATCTGAATGGCCGCGCGCAGACGGATGGAACGCCGGAAGTGGTGGCCCGCCTTAAGGAAATCGCCGTCGACCCGAAGACCGTGACCGTTTCGAAGACCGTCGACGCGGGTCAGGTGGGTGTGCCGGCGTTGGCCGCCGCCATGCAGCCGGGCGTCTGGAAGTACAAAGCCAGTATCGAGATGGCCGGCCAAAAAATCGCGATCGCCGAAACCACTACCGTTCAGGAGGAAAACGGCGCCTGGACGGTCAGCGATGCCCTGGATACGCCCATGGGAAAAGTGGTCGACGCCGCTACGCTCGAGAAGGGAACGCTGGTTCTCCGCAAGCGCAGCGTCACGCAGGGTCCCGTTTCCATCGACGTTGCGGTGGAAGGCGGCAAGCTCTCCGGCTCCATGAGCATGAACGGGAAGCAGACGCCCATTTCGGCCGACCTCGGTGGTCCGCTGTTTGCGGAAACCGCCGGGCCACAGTGCATCGCCCTGCTGCCGCTGGCCGAGGGCTACACCACCACCTTCCGCAATTTCGACCTGCAGAAACAGAAGGTGAAGCTGATTGCGCTGAAAGTGGCGGGATCGGAAAGCGTCACCGTCCCGGCGGGTACCTTCGATGCCTTCAAGGTACAGCTCTCCTCGGCCGACGGCGGCTCGGAGAATGTGACCCTGTGGATCGCCAAGGACTCCCGCATGCCGGTGAAGGTAGTGGCCGTGATGGCGGAGATGGGCGGGGCGACGGTGACCGCGGAACTCGACCAGAAGCCGTAATATGAAGACCGCCATTATCGGTCTGCCCATGGTGGGCAAGACCTCGCTGTTTACAATTCTCACCGGCGTCCACCAGGACACGCGCATCGGCGCGACCGCGGTCCGCACCGGCGTAGCCAAGGTGCCCGATGCGCGCGTGGAAGCGCTCGGCCGCCTGTTCGAACCGCCCAAGGTGACGCATGCCACCGTCGAGTACGTGGACATGCCCGCCATCTCCAAGGAGAACCTCCGCGAGGCCAGCTATGTCGGCAGCCTGCGCGTGGTGGACGCCTTCGCCCATGTGCTGCGCCTGTTCGCGGACGAATCCGTCCCGCACGAGAAGGGCTCGGTGGACCCGCTGCGCGATCTCGAGGATGTCGAAACCGAGCTCATTCTCAGCGACCTGGTGGTGATCGAAAAGCGCCTGGAGCGGCTCGAAAAGGATCGCAAGAAAACCAGGAACCCCGAACTCGACCGCGAATTCGACCTCCTCGAGCGATCGAAGGCCGTGCTCGAACGGAACCAGCCGCTGCGCCAACTCGAACTCGAAGGCGAGGACGAGAAGCGCCTGCGCGGCTTCCAGTTCCTGTCCCAAAAGCCCATGCTCTACGTGCTGAACCTGGGCGAAGAGGAAGCCGGCAGCCTGCACGGCCGCGAGCGCGAATTTCGCGACGGGCCACTGGCCGCGCGGCGCCACACCGCCTGCACCGCCGTCTGCGGCAAGATCGAAGCCGAGCTGGCCGAGCTGCCGCGCGAGGAGCAGCGCGACTACCTGGCCAGCTACGGCCTGAAGGAATCCGGCCTCGAGCGCCTCATCTCGGCCACCTATGCCCTGCTCGGCCTCATGAGTTTCCTCACCGCCGGCGAGGACGAGTGCCGCGCCTGGACCATCCCCGCCGGCAGCTCCGCCGTGAAGGCCGCCGGCGCCATCCACTCCGATTTCGAAAAGAAGTTCATCCGCGCCGAAGTGGTGAACTGGCAGGCACTCATCGATCGCGGCGGTTACGCCGGGGTGCGCGAGAAGGGTTTACTGCGCCTGGAAGGCAAGGAGTACGTCGTCAAGGATGGCGACGTGCTCGTCATCCGGCACGGGTAAGAGCGCCGGAGCGGCCCTAATTCTCGATCGGAACCTTCTCCACGTGGTCGACAACCACGATGTCGCCGGGACCTCTCTTGGAATTCAGCTTCAGCCCGAGTCGATCCTGGACGGCGCGGATGAGGGTCGGGCCGGAAGGTCCGTTGTCGGGCACCTGCGGGATCAGGTCCCGCCGGCCCGCCATTTCCAGAGTCCACGCCAGATCGACATTCCAGGTCATGTCGATGTCGTACTTCCCCTGGAGCCCGGTGGCGTCGGCTACCGGCCGGCCCAACTGGTTCGACAGCGTCTTGACGATCTCCGGCATCGAGAGGTTCACCCCGGTCCAGCGATAGTGCCCGCCAAGTCCCGCCAAGCCGCCGTGCCCGGCCGGAAACGCCGGGTAGCCGTCTTTGCCCATAGTGAATTTCGGACCTGCCCACGGCTCTTCCGGTGCCAGCGCGGCATCCGGCGCCGACTCCTTCATCTTCGGACCCGTATCGCCCACCGTCAGCTCGTAGATCGGCATTTCCTTTTGCTCGTGGTGGAACGCGAACCTGAAGCGTTCCACCAGCAGATTTTGTTGCATCCGCTGGAACTGCTCTTTGGTCGCGCCCGCCGGCACTTTGGCGGCGATGTCGACCCTGGCCTGGCAGCAGCGATCGATGGGCGCAAACTGCTGCGGCTGGAAGCCGTACGCATTGGAGATCAGGAACGCGAGGGGCACGTTTGAGCAGATCCAAACGCCCGGATCGGCCGTGCCCGGCCCGCCGCTGCACCCCATGCCAGTTGCGGAAGACGAGGCCGGCTTGACCGAGGCTACTTCGAACGCCAGCGCATCCGCGCCCTGGCCTGTGCATGCGCCTACGCAAGCCAGGGCCAGGCAACCCGCCATCCGGATCGGTGGTCTCATGATGCTTTCGCTTCCTTTCGGACTTCAGAATATCAAATACCGTTATCCAGGGCACCCGCATCTCGCGGCTTGCTCGTGCGGGCGCCGCTGGCAATCGCCGCTGCGCATAAACGCGGGAACAAGTCCCGGGGTGGTTTCGTATGGGAGGGTCATGCCGCCTTTCTCGAAATGGATCGCCCACAGTTCGCTGGCTGTTTTGGTAGCGCTTTATGTGGTGGGCGCTGCCAGCCACAGCCACGGATCTCTGCGCCATGAAGTGCAAACGCTGCCCCTGTGGTTTCCGATTGTCTGGGGATTTCAGCGCCGGGATCTTGCCAAGTGGTCCGCCCTGCCTTGCTTCATCGTTTGGCTTGCGATCATGATCGGCATCTGGCTGTTCCTTCTAGGCTGGTCGCGGGTTCTGAAGGGACACTACAATCCGGTGGAGATAGCCATGACGCTGATCGTCGGAGCGGCGTGTTTGTGCGGAATCGGTGCGAGTCTTCGCTGGCGAACGGCCGTTCGCCCGGCGGCAGCCTATGCCGTGGCGGCCTTGTTCGCCGTTCTCCAGGTGCTGGCCTTGCGGCTTAGCCTGATCCGGTACATCGCCACTCGTTAGCGGCACCGCTCGCCGCCGGGCCCCGGCATTCAGCGCGGGGTGCAATAATACCGGATACCCGAGGTGTGGTTCCCGATTGTCCGCAATCGCGCCGCCGCTTTGGCCGCCACCGGCGAGCCGGGAAACGCCTTTAGAAACGCCTCCAGTGCATTTCGGACCTCGTCTTCCCCGCCGCAGGCGCAAGTGCTTTCCAGCGTTTCTTCGATTCCCGCCACTTCCTTCTGTGCGGCCTCCCGGTATTGGCCGGGATAGGACTTCTGAAAAGCGATCCACAAGCCATACAGCCCCGTCAGCGTCTTGCCGTCAAAAGCCCGGCAACCGCTCACGTCGGTTTGCAGGCGGATGTAGGCGGGCCAGATGGAGAGCGGATGCGTCTCCTTGTACGCCCCGAAAAAAGCCCGATCGACGTCCGTTCCCTTTTCGCGGGCCAGCTTCAAAAAGAAGTCCGGGTCCGGAGCCGCCACCACGACCTCCTCGCGGCTCACGGCAAAGCCCACCATCGCGCTCTGCACTTTCCCGTAGGTTGGTTCGTCGAGCCGTTCCAACTGGCCGCGTTCCAAGTCCGCAGCCGCCGCGAGCCCTTTCTCAA
>Ga0326727_10012824_pt1 | contig 18913 bp, 20 predicted proteins | sample MB2enrmetagenome_FD_207643 | JGI IMG/M metagenome (GOLD analysis project Ga0326727, IMG submission 207643) | Lab enriched peat soil microbial communities from McLean, Ithaca, NY, United States - MB29MY | ecosystem: Environmental > Terrestrial > Soil > Wetlands > Peat | place: USA: New York...
CCGGAGAGGTCGGAGCGGACCCGGCGACGCGCCCCCTCGGTGGGGAATTCGACCCCGCTATAGCGGATTGCGGGTACAGGGCACCGCTGACTCCCCGTCTAGCGCGACCGCCGCCCATTGTACCGGGCCGCGGACCGCGCCGACGCCGGGCGGCCTCAGGCCTGCTCGGCCCCCGCGTCCTCGGCGGCCACCAGCTCGGGCTCGGAGCCCCTGAGCAGCCGGTCGATGTTCTCGCGGTGGCGGAGGAACATGACGGCCACCGCTGGAGCCGCGAACGCCATCGGGATCGGATCGCGGCGGCGCAGCGACAGGGTGACGCCGGTGAGCAGGCCCGCGCCCCCGCCGGCCAGGGAGAGGACCGACATCCGCCGCGAGACGGCGAGCGCCGTCACCCCGGCGACGACGGCGGCGGCGCTCGCCTCCGGGCAGATCACCAGGGCCGCGCCAAAGGTGGTCGCGGTGCTCTTGCCTCCCCGGAAGTTGGCGAACACCGGCCACGAGTGGCCCACCACCGCCCCCAGCCCGGCGGCCACCGCGCCCTCGCGTCCGCCGCCCACCAGCGAGCCGACCCTGGCCGCCGCCACCCCCTTGGAGACGTCGAGGGCAAGCGTCACCGCGGCTGGGCCCCGTCCCGCGGTGCGCAGGACGTTGGTCATCCCCATGCTGTGGCTGCCGTGCTCGCGCACGTCGATGCCGCGGCTGAGCCGGCCCACCACGACCCCGGAGGGCAGTGAGCCGATCGTGTAACCGAGGGCGGCGGCGGCGGCGATCCGCAGGGCGCGCAGCATCGTCGGCAAGTCTGCCACGAACCGGGGTGCAAATCGTCAGCGGAGCGCGGAGGCGGCCCCGTGGGCGGCGAAGATCAGCGGCCCCGCCAGCGCGAAGGCCGCGATGCCGAAGACGGCGCACGCCGCCCCGACCAGGCCGGGCAGCCACGGCGACGTGGAGACGAGCGCGGGCAGGTCGTCGTCCTCGACGAGCACGGCGGCGAGGCAGCGGAGCACCGGGACCACGTAGATGGCGGACGCGACCACGCTGGCCGCGGCCAGCCACGAGTAGCCCACCGCCATCGCGGTCTCGGCGATGAGGATGCGGGCGAGGAACCCGGCGAACGGCGGCAGGCCGGCGAGCCCGACCAGCCCGAGGCAGAGCAGCCCGGCCGTCATCGGCGAGCGCCGGCCCAGGCCACGGATGTCGGAGATGCCGCTGCCGATACCGTCCGCGTCGAGCCGCGCCGCCGCCTGGAAGCTCGCCTGGATCGCCAGGACGAAGACCAGGAGGGCGAAGAGCAGGGCGACGGCGCCCTGGGCGGAGAGGTAGTCGCGGCCCACGCCGTTGGCGATCAGGGCGGTGAGGAGGAGGCCGCCCTGCAGGCAGACCCCGAGGGCGATGAGGCGGCGAACGCTTCCCGCCGCCAGGCTGACGATCGCCGGGTAGAGGCACGCCACCGCCCCCAGCACGGCAGCCAGGACCACCCAGGGACGCATGCCGGGGCTGAAGCCGCTGATCATGACCCGGACCAGGGCGATGCCGCCGGAAGCGACCGCGAGGCTGATCACGGCGCCCGCCACCGCCCCGCTGCTCGCCGCAGCCACCTGGAGCAGCCAGTGGTGCAGGGGCGGGGCCCCGACCAGGAAGGCGAGGCCGACCAGGGTGAGCGCCAGCCCCAGCCCCTCGAGAGCCGCTCCGTGGACGAACTGGCCGCGGGTGGCGGCGAGGTTGGTGGTCCCGGTGGCGCCGTAGATGATGGCCAGGCCGTAGAGGAGCAGGGCCATCGCCACCCCGGCGGTGACCAGCGCCCGGAAGGCGGCCTCACCCGGAGGCTCGGCCGTCTTCTCCAGGGCCACCATGCCGATCAGGCTGATCACCAGGAGGCCGAGGCCGGTCACCAGCATGCCCATCTCCCATTGGGCCGCGATCACGACACCGCCGGCCGTCGCGGTGAGGACGAGCGCCTGGAAGGCGGGCATGCGCGGGCCGAGCCGAGCCGCCGCGGCACCGCTGGTCAGGGTCGCGACCAGACCCGCCCCACACAGCAACAGCACCGCATAAGCGTCGAAGCGGTCGGCGATCACGGCCCCCGCGTACGCGACCAGGCCGACGCCGCCGGTGTTGCCCAGGGCGTGGAAGGTGATCAGGGCGGCGATCCCGGCGCCGACGAGGGCGATCGACCCCAGCCAGCGATGGAAGGAGGGGGGCAGCCCGGGCCGGAACCATCCCAGCAGGGCGACGACCCCGGCGGCCACGACGAGCATCGCCGCCGGGAGCATGGTGGTGAAGACGGCCGCACCGCTGGGGTCGGGCATCACACCGTCCCCGGGAAGAGGATGTAGCCGGCGCCGTTCTGGAAGAGCCCCGCGAAATGGCCGGGCAGAATGCCCACGAGCAGGATCACCGCGATCAGGACGCCCAGGTAGGTGAGGTCCAGCGGGCCGACGTCGCGGACCCGGGCGAAGGAATCCTGCGAGCTGCCGAAGAAGATGCGCTGCGCGGTCCAGAGCAGCACCCCGGCGGTGAGCAGCGTCCCCCCCAGCACGATGGCGGTCGCCCAGCGGTGGGCCGGGAACGACCCGGTGAAGATCAGGTAGTCACCGGTGAAGCCGGCCAGGAACGGGATGCCCGCCACGCTCAGGGACGCCAGCAGCCAGAGGGCGGAGAGATAGGGCGCCTGCCAGGCCAGCCCGCCGAGCTGGGAGATGCGCACCCGGCGGGTTGATTCCTGGATCGCGGAGACGAGCAGCATCAGCAGGCTCACCACCAGGCCGCGGGCGATCAGCAGGTACATGACCCCGGTGACCGCGATGGTGCTGTGGCCCGCGACGCCGAGCAGCGCCACGCCCATGAGGACGGTGCCGACATGGCCGATCAGCCGCCTCAGGTCGTCGGTTCGAAGCGCGGCCAGGCCCGCCCACACGACGGTGACCACCGCCACGGCGGCGAAGAAGAGCGAGTAGCTGCCCGCGGCCGTCGGGAAGAAGCCGACCGCGACGTGGAGCAGTGCGAAAGCGCCCAGGCTGGGGAGGACCGCCACGAAGATCGCGGAGAGGACCCCGGTGCTGTCCTCCTCGAGGTCGAGGAGCGCTCCGTGCAGGGGAACGATGGCCATCGCCAGCAGCGCGGCGACGGTGATGAGCCAGAAGGCGACACCTCCGCCCTTGCCGGGCAGGGTGACCGGGACGGCACCCATGTCCAAGGAATGCAAGCCGCCCTGGAAGGTGATGAGGATAGCCGCGAGGGTCAGCAGGGCCCCCGACGCCAGCATGCCGACGGCGTAGCGGCCGGCGGCCCGATCCCCCTGACCGTGACCGAAGGCGCGGACCAGCAGGTAGATGGGGGCGATGGGAAGGGTCCAGAAGAGCAGGAAGAGGATCCAGTCATAGGAGACGACGACGCCCATCGCAGCCGTCTCCAGGATGAGCAGGTTGACGGCGAGCATCTTGACGTGACGGTCGTTCTTCCAGGCCGCCAGCGCGGCACAGAAGAAGACCACCCCGAACAGCATCACCAGGGAGAGCGACAGGCCGTCGGCGTCGAGGTGGTAGGTCGACTCGAACTGGAAGGAGGCAATCCACAGGTGCCGCTCCACGAGGTCGCCCCCGGGCAGGCCACCGGTTCCCAGCGCCACATCGGCGATCTGGCTCTCCACCGCCCAGATAGCGAAGAAGAGGGCGGCACCCGCACCGGAGATGCCCAGCGACTTGATCCGCGAGCGCTGCTCATGGGTCTGGTCAGGCATGACCAGCACCACCGCCGCGAAGAGCAGCGCGCTCCACACCAGGCAGGTGTAGATGATGGTGGGGAAGCTGGCCCCGCTGGTGCTGGCGGCACTCGAGGTCTGGGCCAGGAAGCTCATGTCGTGTGCACCGGGAAGTGGCCGCTCGCGGCCAGAACGCTGGCGCCGACCAGGAGCAGCACCAGGGTGAGCATGACGCCGAGCCCGATCCGCAACCGGCGCGCCCGCACCCGGTCGAGGGCCCAGGCCGCCACCTCCACGCTCTCACCCGCGGAGTCGAAGAGCGGCTCGACAAGCCCATCGTCCACGGCGACCACCTCGCCGGCCAGGGCCTCGCCGGCGCCCGTCACACGGGCGAGCGTCCAAGCGAGCGCCACCGGAGCCGCGGCGACCAGCCTGGGGAGGCCGAGGCGGGCTCCCAGGCGCTCGAGGCGCAGGCGGGAGACCAGCGCCACCCCGGCCACGCCGGCGGCCAGCGCGAGGGCCGCCACCAGCAGCGCCGACCCGTTGAGCGGCAGCGCCTGGTGGCTGGAGCCGAAGTAGATCCAGTGGCTGAAGGTGAGGGCGGGGATGCGTCCCTTCCCCTGCCCGATGGCGCCGATCCCGGGGAGCCCGATGAGGATCGCCCCCACGGTCGCGCCCGCCGCCCAGCCCTGCAGTCCACGAAGCCGCGGCTCCGCCTCCGTGAGCCTCTCGGCGACGAACCCGCGGCGCGCTGCGGGCGTGCCCGCGCACACGGTGAGCACCAGTCGGAACGCGTAGAGCGCCGTCAGCACCACCGCGGCGATCGCCAGCACCGCCACCAGGTCCTGGACCCAGCCGGTCATGTGGCCACCGTTGGGGAAGCGGTTGAGGAACACCGTCGAGACCACGTCGTACCCGACCAGGTCGAGCCCGGCGGCCGCGATCGCCCAGAAGCCGAGGCTCAGGCTGGTGCGCCGCATCCGCCTCCAGGCGCCGCCCATCTGCGTGATGTCGCGGCTGCGGTAGGCACGCGCCAGGCTGGCGGCGATCACCAGCAGCAGGAGGCTGAGCGGAGCGCTGACGACGGCGATCAGCAGACCGGCGCTGTAGCCTCCCGCGCCGAGGGCGGTGATCGCCAGCGCGATCTGTGCTGTCGCCGCCAGGAGCGCCACCCGGTAGATGTCACGTGACACCAGGCAGGCGAGACTGAGCGTGACGGCCCCGACCGCCCCGATCACGGCAACGATGCTGAGGATGTGGCGGGTCGCGAGCAGCAGCCCGTAGACGCGGGCCAGCAGCACCACCCCGGTGAGGAGCGACATCGCGATGGCGGCGAGGACCGGGAGCGGTGCCTCGCGCAGGCCGGTGAGCCAGCCCGTGAAGGGGAGCTGGGCGGCGCGGGCCAGGGCGGGGAGGACGAGCAGCACCGCGAGGAGCACCAGGGTGCGGTAGCCGACGTGGTCGACCGTGCCCTGGGCGACGGCCTGCCAGGCGGGGTTGAGCAGGCGGAAGTCGAAGATGTCGAGGGTCGCTCCGGGCGTCGGCAGGGGCTCGAGGCCGATGAACACGCCCAGCTTGTACACGATGACGGCGAGAGCCAGCAGGAGGGTGACGTCGGCGCCGAGCAGCACGCCGAAGGCCCGCCGCGCCGGAGCCGGGGTCTCCGGCCGGTGCCACCAGTGGAGAGCCAGGATGAGCGTCACGGCGCTCATCACACCGAGCGTCAGCCAGACCTGGAAGAGGCCCGGGCTGGCGACCATCCCGATCATCGCCGCGGCGAAGAGGGAGGTCGCCCAGAAGAAGCGGCGGTAGCCGGAATCCCGCTGCAGCATGGCCGTGCCGAGTCCCTGCACGACCAGCAACAGGGCGGGGATGAGGGCCATGAGGCTGGCACTCAGGTTGTCGACGCGAACCCCCAGCGTGACCTGAAACGTGGACGGGAAGACGCTGGTCTCGCTGGGATCCGGCGTCAGGGAGAGGAAGTTGAGGACCGAGAGGTAGGGGGTCACGCTGGTCGTCTCGTGAGCGAGCCGGTAACCGAGCATGACCAGCGCCGCCACCAGGGTCGCGCCCAGGAAGGCCATGCAGACGTGGGCCGCCCGCCGCGGCGTCTCAGCGACGAAGGAGAAGAGGGCGCCGGCCAGCGGCAGCACCAGGATGACCCAGGCGAGCGTGTACATCAGGGCTCCGCCTCGACGTCGTCGTACTCGTCGGTGTCCAGGCTCTCGCTCCGGCGGCGGAGCAGCGCCACCAGGGCGGCGCCCACCAGGATCCCGGCCGCGCCGACGACCACGGCGGCGAGCGCCACCACCTCCCCCTGAGGCGGCCCCTGGCTGCCGCCGTCGACGGCGGTGAACCCGGCGAACGCGATCACCGGCGCGACCAGGAGGACGGCGACGCTGACCAGCAGCCCCAGGGCGTCACGCCGGGTCAGCAGCCCGAAAGCCCCGATCGCAAACACGATGCCGCTGAGCAGCGCGACCTGTCCCGGACCGGCGTTCATCCGCCTCCCCCGGTGCGCGCGCCCTCGCGCCGGCGGCGGGCGGCGGCGCGGTCCTCGCGCCGGCGCTGCATGCGCTCCTCCCGCTCCCGGCGAGCGGAGAGCCGCCGCTGGAACTCCGCCTCGTCGCTGCTGGTCCGTCCGATCACCACCGCCACCAGCACGGCGGCGGCGCCGACCACGATGAGGAGCCCGGTTGTGACCGGCGCCTGGTGGTGGAGGAGGCTGCCGAGCCCGGTCTTGATCCCCGCCTTGAACCAGCCTCCGCCCCCGGCGAGCGCGGCGCCGTCGAGAACCACCAGGGCGAGGACGGCAAGAGCGGCGCCGGAGAGCCAGCGGCTGAGCGGAAGGGATCGCGCCCCCGAACCGAAGCTGCCCCGCCGGCCCATCTCCACGACCACGAGCAGGGTGGCGAGCAGGATGACCATCTCCAGGACGGCGAGCAGGTACTCGCGGCCCACCACCAGGAAGATGCCGATCGAGACCGCCACCGCGGCCGCGGCGACGGCGGACGCGAGCGGGCCCCGGAGGATGACGGCCGCCAGGCAGCTCAGCACCACGAGCCCCGCCGCCACGTAGAAACCAGCGGCGCTCATGACCGCCCGATTCCGACGAGGCGGCCAAAGGGCTCAGGCGCGGGAAGACTTCCGGACCCGGACATCGCCGCGAGATTGTACCGATGGGGGCGGGCGCCCCCATGATTCAGACGGAATCGTCCTCGTCGAAGCCCCGCCGAGGAGGGGGCTGCCAGCGCTGCTCGGGCGGCACGACCCGCTCCACGAAGAGGACCGCGCTGACGCCGAGGAGCAGCACGATCAGCCCGGCAACGGTCAGCTCGTCGAGCGTGAGCGGGATCAGGGGGACCTTGACCGAGAGGTCCCAGACGCTCCCCGGCCGGCCGGTCCCGGCCACCGGGTTGCGCTCCCCGATCAGACCGACCACGACCAGGGCCGCCCCCACCCCGATGATGTGGAAGAGCCAGTTGTGGTGGCGAACCGCGAACCAGAACGAATACGCCGAGCCGGCGCAGGCGACGAGGACCACCAGCGAGGCGAGAAGGATCTGGTACCAGGGCGGGGACATCAGGCCGCCGTCTCCACGACGCCCCCGCCGATGACCTCGTCCCCCCGGAAGAGGACGACCGCCTGGCCGGGCGACACCTGGCTGGCGGGCTCGTCGAAGCGCAGCTCGACCGACCTGCCGGTGGCGGCCATCACACGAGCGCGGAGGGGCAGCCCGTGAGCCCGCAGCTGAGCCTCGACGCCGGCGCCCGGCTGGGGCGGGCCGCCGGCCACCCACCGGCAATCCCCGGCGTGGAGTCCGGTGCGCCGGAGCGCCCCGGGGGGGCCCACCACCAGCGCGTTGGAGGCCGAATCCAGCTCGAGGACGTAGAGCGCGGGCGCGTCGGGACGCTCCGGCCTGATCCCCAGGCGGGTGCGCTGCCCGACCGTGTAGAAGGGCAGGCCGCGGTGCTCGCCGAGAACACGCCCGCCCTGGTCGCGGATCGGCCCGGGCCGGAACCGGCCGGCCAGCCGCCGGCCCAGCTCAGCGGCGAGATCGCCGTCGACGAAGCAGAGCTCCTGGGAGTCGGGCTTGGCCGCGGTCACCAGTTCGAGGCGGGCCGCCTCGGCCCGGACCTCGGACTTGCGCTCGACGCCACCCAGGGGGAAGAGCGCGGCCGCGAGCTGCGCCTGGTCGAGGCGATGGAGGGTGTAGGCCTGGTCCTTGCGCGCCTCCCGGGCACGGTGGAGGGTCCAGCTTCCGCCGCGCCATCCGATCCGCGCGTAGTGGCCGGTGGCCACGTGGGTCGCCCCGATGGCGCGGGCCCGGGAGAGGAGGACGCCGAACTTGACCCGCTGATTGCACCGCACGCAGGGGTTGGGGGTCCGGCCGGCCGCGTAGTCGGACTCGAAGCCGGCGACGACCTCGGCGGAGAACTCGCGCTCCAGATTCCAGGTGAGATGGCGGATGCCGAGCCGGTTGGCCACCCGGCGGGCGTCCTCGACCGCGTCCACGGAGCAGCAGCCCCGGTCCCGCACCTGCTCACGATCGCCCGGCCACATCGCCAGCGTGATTCCGAGGGTCTCGACCCCGGCGGCCACGCAGCGGGCGGCGGCGACACTGCTGTCGACGCCGCCGGACATGGCCACGGCGACCACCGCATCCGGGGGCAGGAGGGCGAACGGGTCGGCGGGAACCACGGCGGGGGCGGCTTCCAGGGTGGCGACGGCAGCCATCCCGGAAAGCCTACGCGGGTTCGGGGCGCGGTCTCCGACCGGCGAGCCGATCAGCCGCCGGCGACGGCGGGGATGATCGAGATGTCGTCACCCTCGGCGACCTGGGTGTCCAGGCCTCCGCCGAAGCGGATGTCGGCGTCGTTGACGTAGATGTTGATGAACTGGCGGAGCTTGCCGCCCTCGTCGTAGAGGCGGTCCCGGAAACCGGGGTAGCGGACCTCGAGGTCGGCCAGGGCGGCGGCGACCGTCCCCCCCTCCACCTCGACCTGGGCGCTGCCGGCGGTCAGGCGGCGCAGCGGACCGGGGACGCGAACGTTGACAGGCATGGGCTGGAGTATACGGGCGGCTCCGGCGCAGGCGGCCGGCCGCCGATTCCCGGCTACGGCGCGGGAGGGAGCTCCACCACCAGCGGACTCCGCTCGGCCCGGGCCGGGGCGCCGGCCGCCAGGTCGTCGTAGCAGAGCTGGGACCACGATTCCATGCTCAGGTAGTAGCGGCGCATCGCCTCCAGGGAGAGGATCTCCCCCTCCAGCTTCTCGGTCTCACGGACCGACACCGGGCCGCATTCGGGCTCGACGAGGAAGACCAGGCCGAGGTGGACGCGGCCGACCGGGGTCGAGTCCTCGTTGAGCAGGGCGACCAGCCGCGCCGTCGCCGGCGCGGGGCAGACGATCTCCTCGCCCCACTCGCGGATCAGGCCCCCCACCACCGGGTCGAAGCGCTCGCCGTCCCCGGGGTTCACGTGGCCGCCGACGCCCAGGGAGTAGAGGTTGCGGAGCCGGCGCTCGCTGGAGTGGCGGAGCCGCCGGGTCAGGAGGTAGGTGTCCTCCTCGGGCAGGTGGACGATGCAGTAGGGGATCACCTGCTGCTGGGAGGGATCGTTCTCGACCAGGTGGCGGGGCCGGTACTCGCTGGCGGCCCGGATGGTGCGAAGGACCCGCTCGAGCCCGCGGGTGACCAGCCCGTGCCAGACCGCGCCCGGGAAGATGGTCGTCCGGGGGATGCAGAGGACATCCTCGACCGCCGGGGTGTGGACGGCATGCACGGTCGCGGCAGGCGACGAGACGCTCATGCCCTCCTCCGTGGCCCGGGCTTGCGGTCCAGCCAACGGTACACCGTCAGACCACCCGGAGCCAGCCTCACGGTTCGGCGCGCACCGGGTTGCGGAGGACGCCCACCCCCTCGACCTCGACCTCGACGACGTCGCCGTCGTGGAGCGGGCCCACCCCGGCCGGGGTCCCGGTGAAGACGGCATCGCCGGGCTCCAGCGTCATGCACTCGCTGATGTAGGCGAGCAGCTCTCCCACGCCGACCACCATCTCCCCGGTGCGGGCGCGCTGGCGCACCTCGCCGTTGACCCGGGTCACGATGCCGGCGTCGCCGGGATCCAGGGGGGCGACCCGGGGCCCGAGGGCACAGAAGGTGTCGAACCCCTTGGCCCGGGTCCACTGCTCCTCCGCCGCCTGGATGTCCCGGGCGGTGACGTCGTTGCCGCACGTGTAGCCGCGGACCGCCTCCAGCGCGGCCGCGGGGGTGGCGTGGCGGAGGGGACGCCCGATGATGGCGACCAATTCGCCCTCGTAATCGATCCGGGAGAGAGCCGCGGGAAGCCGGGGCAGGACGATGGCGTCGCCGTTCCCGATCACCGCCGAGGGTGGCTTGAGGAAGAGGAGCGGGTCGCGGGGCAGGGCGTGGCCCAGCTCGTCGACGTGCTCGCGGTAGTTGCGGCCCACGCACACGATCTTGCCGGGCCGCTCCAGCCCACCCATCCGCCTGCCGCCTCCCTGACCCGCCGCCCCCCGGATTGTTCCATCTCCGGGTCCTCCGGCGGGACGCCGGGGCGGCGATGTCCGACCATGGAGGGGTGATCGAGCACCCAGCCCCGGGCCCGGCACCGATCGAACGCGCCTGCCACGTCGGGGTTCCCGCCCGTGCCTGAGCTCCCGGAGGTCCAGGCGCTCGCCGAGAGCCTCGACCGGCGGCTCCGCCGCCGGCGCATCGCGGGGCTGACGGTCGCCTCGGTCGCCGCCCTCAAGACCTACGACCCGCCCCCCGCCGCGCTGGCCGGGCGCGAGGTGTCGAGCGTGCGCCGCCATGGGAAGTTCCTCGACATCGTGGCCGCGACACCGGACGGCGGCGGACCACCCCTGCACCTGATCGCCCACCTCAGCCGGGCCGGATGGATCCGCTGGCGGGAGGCGTCCTCCGACGCCCGGCTGGCCCAGCGCGGCCCGCTCGCCGCGCGCCTGCGCCTCGAGGACGGCGCGGCCATAGACCTCACCGAGCAGGGCACCGAGAAGCGGCTCGCCCTCCACGTGGTCCGGGATCCCGCCGCGGTGGCGGGGATCCAGCGGCTGGGGGTGGACGCGCTGGACGGGGGATTGGACCTGTCGCGTCTGAGGGAGCTGCTCGGGGGTCGGGCAGCGAACCTGAAGACGGTGCTCGCCGACCAGACGGTGATCGCCGGAGTGGGCAACGCCTACTCCGACGAGATCCTCCACGCCGCCCGCCTCTCCCCCTTCGCCCGCGCCGACCGGCTCGACGAGGACGCGCTGGCCCAGCTGCTGGCGGCGCTCCGGGAGACGCTCGGCTCCGCCCTGGAGCAGGCCCGCGCCCTCGACATCGGCGAGCTCAAGGAGGGCAAGCGCGCCGGGATGCGGGTCCACGGGCGGACCGGCGAGCCCTGCCCGGTGTGCGGCGACACGGTGCGCGAGGTGTCGCTGGCGGCGCGCTCCTTCCAGTACTGCCCCGGCTGCCAGACCGGCGGGCGCGTCTACGCCGACCGGCGGATGTCGCGGCTGCTGCGGTGACCGCGCGCCCGGTGGGCTCCCCCTACCCGCCCGACAGAGCGGCCAGGTCCTCGAAGAAGCCCGGGTAGGAGATGGCGACCGACTCCGCCCCGGTGATGCGGGTCGTGCCGGTGCCAAAGGCGAGGCACGCCGCCACCGCGAAGGCCATCGCCAGCCGGTGGTCGCCGGCCGCGTCCACGGGGGCCGGCGCCAGCCGGGTCGGTCCCTCGATGAGGAGCCCATCGGGGAGCGCCTCGCAGGCGGCGCCCATCCGGTTCAGCCCCGCGGCCAGGTCGGCGATGCGGTCCGACTCCTTGGCCCGCAGCTCGGCGGCATCGCGGATCTCGGTCATACCCTCCGCCTGGGTGGCCAGCACCGCGATCACCGGCAGCTCGTCGATGAGCCGGGGGACGAGCGGGCCGGCGATCCGCGCCCCACGCAGCGGCCCGCCCCGCACCTCGACCTCGCCCACCGGCTCCACGCCGCCGGCGGCCTCGCCGGCCGTGACCTCGACGGTCGCGCCCATCGCCCGGAGCACCTCGAGGACGCCGTCACGCCCGGGGTTGAGGCCCAGCTCCGGGCAGCGGACCCGCCACCCCTCGCGAGCCGCCGCCAGGCAGAGGAAGAAGGCGGCCGAGCTGATGTCCCCGGGGATGCGCAGCCCGAAGGGCTGGAGTGGCCCCGGGGACACGGTGACGCGGCCCCCGCCGCTCACCACCTCGACCCCGCACAGCCGCAGCAGCCGCTCGGTGTGATCCCGGGTCGGCGCCGTCTCGACGACCGTGGTCGGTCCGTCGGCGAAGAGGCCGGCGAGCAGCACCGCCGTCTTGACCTGGGCGCTCGCCACCGGCGGCTCGAAGGTGATGGCGCGCAGCGGCCGGTGCCCGTCGATGGTCATCGGCGCCGTGCCGGCGGGGGTCAGCCGCACCGCCGCTCCCATCTCCTGGAGCGGGGTGGCGACCCGGCGCATGGGGCGCCGCCGCAGCGAGGCGTCACCGTCCAGGGAGGCGGTGATGGGGTGGCCGGCGATGGCCCCGGCCAGCATGCGCATGGTGCTCCCCGAGTTGCCGCAGTCGAGACGGGCGGTGGGGGCGCTCAGGGCGCGCTCCGGTCCGTTGCCCTCCACCATCGCGCGGCCGTCGTCGTGCATCCGCACAGGGACCCCGCACGCCTCCAGGCAGGACGCGGTGTGGGCGACGTCGTCACCCGGCGCCAGCCCACCCAGGTAGGTCCGGCCCCGCGCCAGGGCCCCGAGGATGAGGGCCCGGTGGCTGATGCTCTTGTCCCCGGGGACGCGGACCTCCCCGTCGATGCGGAAGAGCGGCGACAGGTTGACCGGTGGTGTCACGGGGTTGCGCCCGCCCCCCGGAGAGCGCGGACGAACGCCTCGGCGGTTGCCGCCGGGTCGTCGGCCCCGCCAATCGCATCGAGAAGCGCCGACCCGACCACCACCGCCTCGCAGTGACCGGTCAGGGCGGCGACGTGCTCGGGGCGGGAGATGCCGAAGCCCAGAGCCCGGGGCAGGCCGCTCACCGAGCGCACCCGCTCCAGCAGGTCCAGGGCAGCCGGGTTCACGCTGGCGCGGGCGCCGGTCGTCCCGGTGACGCTGACGCAGTAGACGAAGCCAGCCGCGGTCGCCGCCACCCGGGCCAGGCGCGCGGTCGGGGTGGTCGGCGCCACCAGCGGGATGTGGGCGAGCCGGTGGGCGCCGAGCGTCGCCGCCAGGCCGGCGGCCTCCTCGGCGGGCAGGTCGGGGACGATCACCCCGTCGGCGCCGGCGGCAGCGCAGGCGGTGGCGAAGGCCTCGGCGCCCATGGCCAGCACCGGGTTGACGTAGGTCATCACCGCGAGCGGGAGGGTGAGCCCCGCCGCCCGCGCCTCGGCCACCTGGGCGATCGCCCGCGCCGGGGTCATCCCCTGCTCCAGGGCGCGCCAGCCGGTGCGCTGGATGGTGGGCCCGTCCGCCAGCGGATCGCTGAAGGGGACGCCCAGCTCTACCGCCAGGCTCCCCGCGCGCTGGCAGGCGAGGTGTCGTCGGGCCCCGGGAACCCCGCAGTGATGTAGGGGATGATCCCGGGCGGCTCCCCGCCGGCGCGGGCCGCGAAGGCGGCCTCGAACCGCCCCGTCGTGACCCCGGTCACGGCGCCCCGGGGCCCTGGCCGGCGACGGCCCGCACGGTGTCGATGTCCTTGTCGCCGCGCCCGCTCAGGCAGACCACGACGCGGTGGCCGGGACCCAGCTCCCGCGCCCGGCGCTCGGCCACGGCCAGGGCGTGGCTGGACTCCAGAGCGGGGATGATGCCCTCCAGCCGGCAGAGCCGGTGAAAGGCGGCCAGCGCCTCGTCGTCGGTGCAGGCGACATAGCGGGCGCGCTCCGAGTCGCGAAGCGCGGAGTGCTCGGGCCCCACCCCGGGGTAGTCGAGCCCGGCCGAGATCGAATGCGTCTCCCTCACCTGCCCGTTGGCGTCCTGGAGCAGGTAGCTGTAGGCGCCGTGGAGCACCCCCGGCCGCCCCGCCGCCAGCGACGCCGCGTGCTCGCCGCTCCCGATCCCCCGGCCGGCGGCCTCGACGCCGAGCAGCTCGACGTCCTCGTCCTCGAGGAAGGCGGCGAAGATGCCGATGGCGTTGCTGCCCCCGCCCACGCAGGCGACCACCGCGTCGGGCAGCGCCCCCCAGCGCTGCAGCGCCTCGGCGCGGGTCTCGTCGCCGATCACCCGCTGGAAGCGCTTGACCAGGGTCGGGTAGGGGTGGGGACCGACCACCGAGCCGATCACGTAGTGCGTGTTCTCGACATTTGTGACCCAATCTCGGATGGCCTCGTTGGTGGCGTCCTTGAGGGTCCTGGACCCGCTGTCGACCGGCCTCACCTCGGCGCCGAGCAAGCCCATCCGGTAGACGTTGACGGCCTGTCGGCGGGTGTCCTCGCGGCCCATGTAGACGACGCACTCGAGGCCGAAGCAGGCGCACACGGTGGCCACGGCCACCCCGTGCTGACCGGCCCCGGTCTCGGCGATGATCCGCGTCTTGCCCATCCGCCGGGCGAGCAGGACCTGGCCGAGGGCGTTGTTGAGCTTGTGGGCGCCGGTGTGGAGGAGGTCCTCCCGTTTGAGCCAGATCTCGGCACCCTCCCCGGAGCCGGTCAGGCGCCGGGCCAGCGTCAGCGGGGTGGGCCGGCCGGCGTAGTCGCGCAGCCACAGGTCAAGCTCGGCGACGAAGGCGGGGTCGGCGAGCGCCTCGGTCATCGCCGCCTCGAGCTCCTCCAGGGCGGGCACCAGGGTCTCGGGCACGAAGGCGCCGCCGTAGACCCCGAAGCGTCCGGCGGTCATCGCCGCGAGCCCCCCGCTCCGGGGAGCGCCGCGCTGCGCGCCTCCAGGGCGGCGAACGCCTCCCGCGCCGCGACCACGAAGTCGCGCACGCGGCCGGGGTCCTTGACCCCGGGGCTCGACTCCAGCCCGCTGCTGGCGTCCACCCCCCGCGGCCGCACCCGCTCGATGGCGGCGGCGACGCTGTCCGGGGTGAGCCCCCCGGCCAGGATGACCGGGCGGTGGGCGGCCACATCGGCCGCCATCTCGAGGTCGATGGGGATGCCGGTGCCTCCCGGCAGCGCGCCGGCCGTGTGTGGTGGGCTGTCCAGCAGGAGCAGGCAGTCCGGCCACCAGCCGTCCCGGAAGGCGGTGTCGCGGTCAGCGGGGTTGACGGCGCGGATGACGGCCACGTCGACGTCGCGGACGAAGCCGGGATCGACGCCGCCGTGGACCTGGACCGCGTCCAGCCGGTGGCGCCAGGCCAGCTCGGCGCAGCGCTCGGGGCTGGGCGCGACCATCACCCCGACCAGGTCGGCGCGACCGCCCAGGGCACCCCGCACCGCCTCCACCGCGGCGTCATCCGCGTGGCGCGGGCTGCGCGGCTCGAGGACGACGCCCACCCAGTCGGCCCCGGCCTCGACGGCGCACTCGGCGATCTCCGGGGTCCGCACCCCGCACACCTTGACGATCACCCGCGCATCATGCCGATTCGACGCCTCGGGTTGACGCCCGGATCACCTGGTGGACGGCCCCGACGACGGCCTCCGGCCGCTCCTTCTGGATGAAGTGTCCGCTTCCCGCCACCACGCGGTGGCTCCCCTGCGGGGCTCCGGCGGCAAGCTCCGCCTGCAGGGCGGTCCAGTGCCGGCGCACCCCCCGCGGCCCTCCGCGGGATGCGCTGAGCACCACCACCGGGACATCGGGGAAGGTTCGCGGGGCGGCGCGGAGCCGGTGGAGCAGGTGCGCGCCACGTTTGATCCCCGTCAGCTCGTCGGGCCCGGCCAGATCGCGCGCGTAGGCTCGAACCACCAGCGCCCGCGCCTGGCGGTCGGCGGTGAGCCGGGCCGCGGCGCGGCGCTCGCCCGCCACCACGATCCGCCGCCGCACCCCGCTGCGCTGGAGGAGGCCGTGAAGGCGCCCCTCCTCCGCGGACCGGAGCAGGCGCAACACCGGCTCGGGCAGCGGATCCAGCATCGCCTCATGGGCCGGGTCGACCAGCACCGCGCCCACGACCAGCTCGGGGTGCGCGAAGGCGAGCAGCTGAGCCAGCAGCCCTCCCCAGCTGTGGCCCACGAGGACGCAGGGACCGCGCGCGCTCGCGCGAATCACCTCCGCAAGATCGGACACCTGCCGCTCCAGGCTGGGCAGGCCCGGTGCCGGATCGCTGTCACCCAGGCCGGCGCGGTCGTAGGCGACCACGTGCACTCCTTCCGTACCGAGCCGGGCCATCACCGCCGCCCAGGAGACGGCGATGTCGTCGCGCCCGGCCTCGAGGACGACGGTGGGCTCCCCGCGGCCGGTCTCCACCCAGCGGAGGGCTCGCCCGCCGACATCCACCGCACCCGGGGCCACCCCGCCGGGCACGACGGCCGCCAGGGCGCGCAGATCGGCGTCCGGGATCACCGAGGGGGGATCACTGCCACACTCCCTGGGTCGCGGCCGCGGCCGCCAGCTCCGCGCAGAGCGCGCCCGGATCCGGATGGCGCATCAGCGCCTCGCCGACCAGCACGGCGTCGGCCCCCTCCCCCACCAGCCGGGCGACGTCGGCGGCGGTGCGGACCCCGGACTCGGCGACGCAGACCACCGGGTCGGGGAGCAGGCGGCGCAGCCGGGAGAAGGTTTCCAGGTCGGTCCGCAGGGTGCGCAGGTCGCGGTTGTTGATGCCGACGCACGCCGCTCCCGCGGTGAGGGCACGCTCCACTTCGTCCTCGTCGTGGACCTCCACCAGCGCGCCGGCGCCGGCCCGTCGCGCCGCGTCCAGGCACTCGTCGAGGGCACCCCCCTCGAGGACGGCGACGATCAGCAGCACCCAGTCCGCACCCAGGACGCGGGACTCGGCGATCTGCACCGGGTCCACCGTGAAGTCCTTGCGCAGCACCGGCACCGAGACCGCCGCCCGCACCGCCTCCAGGTCGGCCGGGGAGCCGCCGAAGTCGGCGGCGTCGGTCAGCACCGAGATCGCCGCCGCGCCCGCCCGGGCGTAGGCGGCGGCCACCGCGGCCACGTCGAGGTCCGGGCGCAGCGACCCGCCACTCGGCGAGCGCCGCTTCAGCTCGGCGATGACCCGGCCCCCGCGCAGCTCCTCGAAGCCGCGTGCCGGCGGCAGGTGCTCGGCCTTGGCCCAGATCGCGCCCCGGCCGCACTTGATCTCCTCGACCTCACGCCGCTTGCGCTCGACGATCGGCCCCAGCGCCCCGAGATCCGACGTCATCGCACGCCGACCGGAGGGCGATGGGGCACATCGTCGTCGTGGGGGCTTGCGCAGGCGGCGGTTGCAACGCCGCCGAGCACGAGGCGCGGACAGCGGAGCTGTCCGACGCCGGTCCCCCCGAAGGCGATGTGCCCCACCGCCCTCACCTTCGCGCTCCGAGCGGCGCCGCCGTCATCTCCAGGAAGTTCTCCAGGATCCGGTAGCCGGCCTCGGTCCCGATCGACTCGGGGTGGAACTGGACGCCGACCACGGGATGCTGGCGGTGGCGCAGCGCCATGATCACGCCGTCGTCGGTCCGCGCGGTCACCTCCAGCGCCGCGGGCAGGGTGTCCGGCTCGACCACCAGCGAGTGGTACCGGGTGGCCGGGAAGGGATCGGGCACGCCCGCGAAGATGCCGGAACCATCGTGGTGGACCTGGCTCAGCTTGCCGTGCATGATCGAGGGCGCGCGGACCACCTGGCCACCGTACGCCTCCCCGATCGCCTGGTGCCCGAGGCACACCCCGAGCAGGGGGATGGTGCTGCCAAGGGTGCGGATCAGCTCGACGGAGATCCCGGCGTCCGCCGGCGTCCGGGGTCCGGGCGAGACGACGATGGCGGCGGGCCGGCGCTCCCCGATCGCCGCCACGGTCGCCGTGTCATTGCGCACCACCACGCAGAGCGCCCCCAGCTCGCCCAGCCGCTGCACCAGGTTGAAGGTGAACGAGTCGTAGTTGTCGACGACCAGGACCGAATCTCCGAGATCGCGCTCGGGGAGCTGGAACTCCTCGTTCACTCCGTCTCCTCGCCCGCGCCGGCCGGGGAGCGGACCGCCTCCGCCGCCATGGCCAGGGCGCGCAGCTTGTTGTCGATCTCGCGCGCCTCCTCAGCGGGGTCGGAGTCGGCGACGATGCCGGCGGCGGCCTGGAGGTGGAGGCGGCCCTGGCGGACCACCGCGGTGCGCAGGGCGATGGCGGTGTCCAGGCTGCCCCGGAAGTCCAGGTAGCCGACCGCGCCCGCGTACACGCCGCGGACCTCCGGTTCCAGCTCGGCGATGATCTCCATCGCCCGCACCTTGGGAGCCCCGGTCACGGTCCCGGCCGGGAAGCAGGCGCGCAGCGCGTCGACCGCCGAGAGGCCGGCGCGCAGCCGGCCCTGGATCGAAGTCTCCAGGTGCATGACGTGGCCGTAGCGGCGCACCGCTCCATAGTCGCTGACGGCGACGCTGCCGATCTCGCAGACCCGGCCCACGTCGTTGCGGCCGAGGTCAACGAGCATGAGGTGCTCGGCCTGCTCCTTGGCACTCTCGTGGAGCTCCCGCTCCATATCGGCGTCCTCCTCCGCCGATCGCCCGCGGCGCCGCGTGCCGGCGATGGGGTGGTAGTCGACGCGTCCGCCGGCGGTCACCCGCACCAGCATCTCGGGGGAGGTGCCGGCCAGCGCGCAGTCGTCGGTGCGGAGGTAGAAGAGGTACGGACTCGGGTTGACCGCCCTGAGCGCTGCGTAGAGGCGGAGCGGCGAGACGGGGAAGTCGAGGCTGAAGCGGCGCGAGATCTGCACCTGGAAGATGTCCCCGGCGGCGATGTAATCGAGGCAGCGCGCCACCGCCGCCATGAACCCGGCGCGGCTCAGGTTGGCGGTCTCCTCCGGAAGCCGTGCCGGCGCCGACGGGGTGACCGTCACCGTCGGCGCCCGGGCGCCGGCCAGCCCCTCCGCCATCGCGTCCAGGCGGCGGGAGCCGGCGGCGTGGGCCGCCTCCAGGTCCGCGTCGGTGGGGATGTGGGTGATCAGATGCACCACCTGGCGCTCCCGGTCGAGGACGGTGCAGGAGAGGCAGCGTCCCCACCAGGCGTCGGGGAGGTCGAGCGGGTCACGATCGGGCCGGGCCACCCGCTCGAAGCTGGTGGCCGCCTCATAGGAGAGGTACCCGACCGATCCCCCCGTGAACGGCACCTCCAGGTCGTCGGGGAGCGCCA
>Ga0326727_10012825_pt1 | contig 18913 bp, 14 predicted proteins | sample MB2enrmetagenome_FD_207643 | JGI IMG/M metagenome (GOLD analysis project Ga0326727, IMG submission 207643) | Lab enriched peat soil microbial communities from McLean, Ithaca, NY, United States - MB29MY | ecosystem: Environmental > Terrestrial > Soil > Wetlands > Peat | place: USA: New York...
AATCTGTTCTGGTGCTCGCGGGTTGCCGTGGCCTCCGCCCGCGGCTGCGATCCAAAGTGGCGCTGGCAAGCCGCCATGAGTTAGAATGAGCACTTCGAACGAGTGGAAGGCAGCCCGGCAGATCCGGTGGAGGTACGAGGCCTGCTCCCTTGCTACCAAGACTCATGACGATATCCTCAAATTCTACTCGCGCCGGCCGGACAGGGATTCTGGCGCCCGCTCTACTCGCGATCCTGTGCTCGTGCGGTGGAAGCCCGAGTGGCAGCCTGCCTTCCCAGTTGAGCCGCTTTCCTGGCGATCTGAGTAATCCGAGATTGGAGGTCTCGGGGATTTACGAGGATGGCTGGGTGGGGGAGATGGGATCTGTCACGTTGCAACAGCCTGCAGGAGAACGGGCGATCTCGTTTCGCGGCACCGTGCCGAAGATCGGCGATGCTGATTTCCATACCGACGTCGAGCTGAAGGTGGACGACAAAGAAATTGCACGCCAGTCCGTGGGTACTGGCGATTTTCATATTGCGGCTCCGGTGGAAACCGGGGCCGGGGAGCGCCGCGTCATGGTGGCCTTTGGCGCGGCGCAGCAACTCCCGGCGGGAGACGGCCGGATGGTGGGCGCGCAGGTCCGGTTTATCGGCTTCGTACCTGCCAGATCGGTGGCTGCATTTACGGCGCACGACATCGTTCGCGGTTCCGAGATACGCCTGGGCAGCGGATGGGGCGTTCTCGAGACATTTCACGCCGAGACCTTTCGGTGGGTGGATAACGATGCGCAGATCCTGATCACGCCACAAAAAGCCGGCGATCTGGCGCTATCGCTGGTGGTTGAAGCCGGACCGGGGGTTGGCGGGAAGTGTCTGCTGAAGGCGCTCGATTCGACAGGGCGGCAAGTTGCGGCTGCACGGGTGAACGGGCGTGCTCCCGTGAAGCTGTTCGTCCCAGTCGAGGCGGGCAAGACGAATGAGTTCCGGTTGCACGTGGATGGCGGGGGGAAGAAAGCACCAAACGATCCGAGAGTACTGAACTTTCGCGTGTTTGAGGTCAAGCTTGAGGATACGCGCGGTGATGGAGGGTGATGGCAGCAATGGCGGCACGTCTTGTCAGTTGCATGGCACGATGAAGACGGCTACTATATTAAATGTTAAAAAAAGGGCGGGTTGAATTATCGAGCAAGCGGAGCGAGTCTGTGCTTGAGTCTGGGGCGATCCTCAGCGGTCTTTGTGTTCAACCTCCCCCGCCCTTCGGATCCGCATCAGCAGCGACTAGCAGCGGCAGTCGGGTTGTTTAGAGTCGATCTAAAGACATGACCTATCGATACGATATCTGCGTCGTGGGTGGGGCTGGACATGTGGGCCTGCCCCTATCAATCGTCTTTGCGTCGCGCGGCCAACGCGTCCTGATATATGACACCAACCCACGATCGCTTGCCACGATTGGCGAAGGGAAAATGCCATTCATGGAGGCGGGTGCTGAGCCTTTGCTGAAGCAGGTGCTCAAGGACGGTTTGCTGGTTCTCAGTTCCGATTCTGCCCAGGCAGCGGAGGCTGCGGCGCTCGTCATTGTGATCGGCACGCCAGTTGACGAGTTCCTGAATCCCAGCCTGAAACCGATCACTCGCTGCATCGACCAACTATTGCCCCGCTTGACAGACGATCAGCTATTGATCCTGCGCTCAACGGTTTACCCGGGCGTAACCAAGGCTGTCGCGAAGCACATCGCCTCGATGGGCAAATATCCGAAGATTTCCTTCTGTCCGGAACGGATCGTGCAGGGCAAGGCGGTAGAGGAACTCCTCACTCTTCCGCAGATCGTCAGCGGTACTTCTCAAGAAGCCGAGGATGCGGCTGCCGCGCTGTTTGGGCTCATAGCACCAGAGATCGTCCGGTTGTCGCCGATTGAAGCCGAACTGGTGAAATTGCTTAACAATGCCTACCGTTACATCCAGTTTGCGACGACGAACCAGTTTTATCTCATCGCCCAAGCCGCGGGAGTCGACTACTACCGCGTGCTGGAGGGTATGAAGAGGAACTATCCTCGGACGTCAGACATCCCGAGGGCGGGCTTCGCAGCAGGGCCGTGCCTTTTCAAGGACACGATGCAGTTGGCCGCCTTCTACAAGAACCAATTCAGCCTGGGTCACGCCGCGATGTTGGTCAACGAGAGCTTGCCAATGTTTGTGGCCGACCAACTAGCCTCGAAGTATCCGTTGGAGAAAATGACAGTTGGATTGCTCGGCATGGCATTCAAAGCCGACAACGACGACCCGCGCTCATCGCTGAGCTATAAATTGAAAAAACTGATCGCGTTCAAGGCCAAACGGGTGTTGACGACCGACCCGCACGTGAGCACAGATTCGACGCTCTCGCCTTTGGATGAAGTCCTCGAGCACAGCGATATCATCGTCCTTTGCGTGCCGCACAGCGCCTATAAAAAGCTGAAGCTTCCGGGAAAAATTGTCGTGGATGTGTGGAATTTCTGGGGCGAGCCCACACTCGCTCAGCCGCAGGCCGGAACGGTCACCGCGTCCTGATCGCCGGGTCACGCTAATCGCGAACCAGCTTCAACTTCCTGCCTAACTCGACCACATCGGCGTGCTCTCTCTTGCAGAGCTTCTTGCATGCGAAGCCGCCGTACAGAGTCCATGGCTCGTACGGTGCCTTACGGATAACGGTGTGCGCCGTCGAGGCGAAGCCCTCCGGGAGGTATACCCCAGGCATAACGACCGAGTTCGACCCGAGCAGAACATGGTCTTCGAAGAGAATGTCGCCTGTGATGCCGCCGGCCTGGAATTCTTCCGGTATTCCGGGCAGATCAAAAGAAGCGGCGGCATATTCGGACGAAGCGGCATGAATCGTCGATCCCGCGGCGACGCCAGCGAAATCCCGCATCGTCACTCTGCCTTTGCCACCGCTGATCGTCACATTCGGTCCGATGTGGCAGTAGCAGCCCATTTCCAGGGCACAGGAAATGTAGGTGAAATCGTCAATAATCGTGTGGTCGCCAATAATGACGTCTTCGGGCTTGCGGATTCGCACTGCTTTCCCGACAATGGCCCCTCGGCCGAGGTGCTTCAATCTTTTCAGATCGAAGAATATGTTCTCCATTTTCAGGACTGTAGGTTCGCTGTCGGGAGCATCCAGCGAATCACGGTAGCGCCCCAGGAATATCCCACGCCAAAACCAACCAGGAGCGCCCTGTCGCCCGGACTCAACCTGCCTTCGCACGCGGCCTGCTTGAGAGCAATCGGAATCGTCGACGACACCGTGTTTCCGCAGTGCTTCATCCCAACCCAAAACTTGGCGTCCGGAATCTTCAGCTTTCGCTGCAAATGCCCCAGCATGAACTGGTTCGCTTGGTGAAAAATGAAAAGGTCAATGTCCGCTGCGCCGAGGCAGGACTTGGAGAGGATTTCCTTGACTGTCTGTGGCACCACGCGGAGAGTGAAATTGAAAATCTCCGGACCGTTCATTCTAAGCGCGCCGGAGGGAAATGGGGCCGCGGTGCAGCCGGGATCCCTTGGCTGCCGCAGTGCGCCGCCGGCAACGATGAGGTTCGGAGCGCCGCGGCCATCGGTCCCATTCACGAACGGTCCGATCAGCGGTGAATCGCCGTCCGTTGGTACTGCGTCGATTAGCGTGGCGGCCGCGGCATCACCGAAAATCGTTCGCACGCTGCGATCGCCTGGCTCGATGAACTTGCTGTAAGTTTCGGCCGTGATGAGCAGGACCTTCTGCGCCTGTTCGGTCTCGACCAGCCCCTTCGCAAGCCCCAGGCCGTATACAAACCCCGAACAGCCCAGGTTGAAGTCCAGCGCTCCCGCCGAGGTCGGCAGGCCTAACCGGTCCTGAAGAACGCACGCGGTCGTCGGCAGAAAGTAGTCTGGGCTCTGAGTGCAGAGCAAAAGGTAATCAATGTCCTCTGGCCTGCAACTCCCCGTCGAAAACAGCTTCTGCGCCGCGCAGACGGCAAGGTCCGAAGCGCACTGTCCGTCGGCGGCAATATGCCGCTCGCTGATGCCGGTCTTCTCTTGAATCTTATCGCCGCTCCAGTCGCCGTATTCGGCGCTCAGTTCGTCGTTCGAGAGGACCCGGTCGGGCAGATAATACTCAATCGCTCTAACGGCTGCTTTCATTGGGCCGTGTAGCCTCCATCTGCAATCAGTGTGCTGCCTGTAATCCATCGGCCGGTATCCGCCAGTAAGAACGCCGCCGCGTTGGCGATATCGGCTGGCAGGCCGAGACCAAGGGGGTGCAGGGCTACAATAGCGGCGAATTGCTCTGGTGTCAACTGCTGCTGGAGAGCATCGGCCATGTCTGTCCGTACCAGCCCTGGAGCTATGCAATTGACGCGGATCAGATCGGGCGCCAACTCGATCGCCAGCGACTTGGCGACAGCGATCAGGGCGCCCTTGGTGGCCGCGTACGCCGCGCACGCTCTTGTGCCGACGATGCCCCTGACGGATGCAACGAAAACGATGCTGCCGCCGCTGCCGCATACGCCCTTCTGCAGGAATCCGCGGCTCAACGCCACGGCGGAGTTGAGGTTCAGCCGCAGCATTTCCTCCAGTTTCGCATTTCCGAGGAAGCGCAGCGGCACGGTGGACTGGGTTCCCGCGCTATGCACCAAGCCGTGGAGGGGCCCGGTCGCCGCCGACAATTTTTTCAGCCAGGGGAGGATTTCGTCGATTGCAGTCAGGTCGAAAGGTGCGACGTGGTGCTCTGTCCCTTCCAGGAGTGCGGCGGTCGCGGACAGTTGCTCGGCGCTGCGCGACACTAGGACTAAACGCGCTCCCAGGCGACTGAGTAGGATGCATATCTCACGACCAATGCCCCTGGAGGCGCCAGTGACGAGAACGCAACGACCGCTGAGATCCATCGGGTTGAACATGCGGGTGAATCCAGAATACCACAACACTGGATTTGCGGGATCGCAACCGGACGACGCGCGACTGCGCTGTGCGCCCGGATCTCAGGAGAGCCGGGCACCGACCAGGGCGACCAGATCGTCGACGGACAAGCAATTGGCGACGGCGGCCGCTGGCACGTTCACGCCGCAATGCTCGTCCGCGAGCGCGATGAATCCGAGTACTGCCAGCGAGTCCAACGGTCCGAGCTTTTCTATTTCCTCGCTGCCATTCAGAGTGCCCGGTTCTAACTCGAAAAGTCCGTCAATCAATCTAAGGAATTCTTGCCGACTCAACGCGACCTCCACTGCAACCCCCCGGGGCCGGCGCAACCGACCGTCTCAACGCCGCGCGGAACGGGCGGGAATCGCCCGAATCCTAACAATACCATAGGCGGGGTTCCTGTGTGTGCTACAATCTGAGCTTCCTAGCGTGACAACATGAATTCAATCAAAGACGCTTCTCCGTGTTTCTGGCAACCACAGATCGGCACTGAAGAGCACAGACTGGTATCGGCGGTGCTCGAGAGCAATTTCCTAAATGACGGCCAGGTGACCGCCGAGTTCGAGCGCCAACTATCGGTATTGCTTGGAGTTAGACACGTTGTGTCGGTTACGAGCGGGACCGCGGCCATCTATCTTGCCCTTGCGGCGTTGGACATCGGCCCTGGCGACGAAGTGATCGTGCCCGACGTGACGTTCATCGCAACGGCAAATGCCGTATCAATGACGGGGGCAAAGCCTGTTCTGGTTGATGTCGAGCCGCGCACACTGAACATTGATGCCGAGGCGGCGGCGCGTGCGATCACTTCCCGGACAAAGGCGATCATTCCTGTTCACGTCAGCGGCCGAGCGGCGGACATGTTCGCTCTGTTGGGAATCGGAGAAGCCAACGGCCTCAGCATCGTCGAGGATGCAGCCGAGGCGTTTACGTCAAAGGCCGCAGGCAGGTGCTTGGGAACGATCGGCAAAGCCGGCTGCTTCTCTTTTTCTCCGAACAAAACGATCACAACCGGGCAGGGTGGCGCCGTGGTGACCGATGATGATGCGGTCTGCGCTCGCTTGCGCGAACTTAAAGACCAGGGCAGGCCGGTGCGCGGGACCGGCGGCGACGACATCCACCGAAGCATCGGCTATAACTTCAAATTCACGAACCTGCAAGCCGCCGTGGGTTTGGGGCAATTGTCTTATCTAAATGCCCGCGTCGAGAGGATGACCGCCATTCATCGGACGTACGCCCAAGCGCTCGATGGCGCCGCTGGTGTGGGGCTCTTGCCGTTCTCGATTGACAGCGGTGAGGTCCCACAGTGGACCGATGCTCTAGTAGAGAACAGGGCGGGTCTTTGCGAGTATCTGGCCCAGCGTGGCATACTTTGCAGGAATTTCTGGCACCCACTGCATACTCAGGCGCCGTACCGCCAATCGGACGAGGGGTTCCCGAACAGCACGGCGCTGGCGCAACGCGCGTTGTGGTTGCCATCCGCGTTTACCCTGTCGGATGACGATGTGGTGACCGTCTGCCGCCACATTCGCGTATTCTATGAAGGCGATTAGGTCTCCAGAATTGGACTACTGAATATGAGCGAATCGCCAAGCTGCTCGGATTTTAAACTTTCCGTTCTCCTTCCCGTCAGGAATGAGGGCGTGAACTTGAGGCTGATGCTCAAGGTGCTTGAGGCGGTTGTCGAGACCCCGCACGAAGTCCTGATCGTGTACGATTTCCCGGAAGACGATAGCATTCCCGTGGTCCAGTCGCTTCAGGCCGGCCACCCCAACCTGCGCCTCATCCACAATACCCTGGGGGGAGGCGTCATCAACGCGATTCGGGCGGGGGTGGGGGCTGCCCGCGGAGAGGTCGTGCTGATCACCGTGGTCGATGACGTTGGGCCGGTGCTATCCATTGAGCCGATGCTGGTATTGATCCAGGCGGGCTGCGACTTCGTCAGTTCAACCCGTTACGCGCTAGGTGGAAGACGGCTCGGGGGATCCCCGATCGGGGGAGCTTTGTCGCGCCTGGCAAATCGCCTCTTTCACTGGATCGCCGGCTGCGCTCTTACGGACGCTACGACTGGGATGAAAATGTTCCGTCGCTCCGTGTTCGATCAGTTTCAGTTGGAGGCCAATCCCGTGGGGTGGGCGGTCGTATTTGAAATGGCCATTAAGGCACAATACCTGGGTTTGAAACTCGGGGAGGTGCCTCTTGTGTCTATCGATCGGCTGTATGGTGGAGAATCGAGTTTTCACCTGGGCTCGTGGACCATCGAGTACCTGCGGTGGTTTCTCTGGGGGGCGGTGCACCTGAGAAGGCACTCAACAAGGATGAAGCGATCCGTGGCTGTGATCCCAGAGACATCCGGGGCCTCGCTGGCAGCGGGGGTGAAGCGGTCGTGAGCAAGTATTTGGTCACAGGCGGTTCGGGGTTTCTCGGGAGTGCGCTAGTCCGGAGGTTGATCCGGATGGGCCACCGAGTCCGCGTCTTCGATAATAATTCCCGCGGCAATATGCGGCGGCTCACCGGACTAGAGAACGACCTCGAATTCATCCGCGGAGATATACGCGATTCCAGCGCCGTCGAGGAGGCGGTTCGCGGAGTTGACAGCGTTTGCCATCTTGCATTCGTCAACGGCACGGAGTTCTTCTACACCATGCCGGAACTCGTCCTTGAAGTGGGCATCAAGGGAATAGTAAACGTTGTTGACGCCTGTCTGAAGCACGACGTACCCGAGTTGATTCTGGCATCCAGCTCGGAGGTCTACCAGGAGGCAGCCGTCGTCCCAACGGATGAGACCGTTCCTTTGACCATACCCGATCCACTCAATCCCCGATACTCGTACGCCGCGGGAAAACTGATCAGCGAGGTTATCGTGCTGAACTACGGGCGTACCCGGTTCAAGCGAGTGGTTGTATTTCGCCCGCACAATGTTTACGGGCCCGATATGGGCTGGGAACACGTAATTCCGCAATTCGTGGTGCGAATGAAGGAGGCCTGCCGGAACCCCGAGAATCCGGTACGATTTCCAATTCAGGGTACGGGCAAACAGACCCGCGCCTTCATTTTCGTCGACGACTTCATTGATGGCCTGATGTTGACAATCGAAAAGGGCGAGCACTTAGGCATTTATCACATTGGCAGCATGGATGAAGTGACGATCGAAGCGCTGGCGAGAGCGGTCGGGGAATGCTTCGACCGGCCTATCGCCGTGATGCCGAGCGAGCCTGCTCTGGGAGGCACTTCCAGGAGGTGCCCGGATATCCATCGTCTCGCCGCGTTCGGCTTTTTACCGAAATACAGCTTAAAAGAAGGCTTGCGGGTCACAGTGAAGTGGTACAGCGAGAATGCTCACCTCGCACCGAAAAGCCGCCAATCGATTCCAAGGAGAAAATCTAAGTGACATCCAGTCAAGCTTTAGCCGCCGGCACGAGTTCTAGTGTTGTTGTAGAGGCGTGCCAAATCTGCGGTTCGGCCGAACTCGAAGCTCCGTTCTTTTTGGGCTATCTTCCCCCGGTCAATCAGATGCACAAGATTGGAGAAAAGCCCAAGGAGCAGCCGGCTTATCCGGCGCAGCTACTATACTGCTCCAAGTGCCGGTTGGTACAACTCGGGCTCATCGTAGATCCACAGGTGTTGTTTCCTCCGGAGTACCCATATACAAGTGGAACCACGAAGATTCTCAGAGACAACTTCGCGGAGTTGTACCACGAAACTTGCTCCATGGTTCCGCTGGCGCCCGAGGACCTGGTAGTTGACATCGGATCGAATGACGGAACCCTGCTGAGCAATTTTCACAATGGCGGGCACCGGGTGCGCGGGATCGAGCCGAGTCTCGTCGGTAACCTCGCCAACGAACGCGGCATACCGACGTGGATTTCTTTCTTCGGACGCTCCATCGCGGCCCGCGTCCGAGGCGAGGAGGGTGCCGCCAGGATCGTCACCGCCACTAACGTGTTCGCGCATATCGAGAATATTCACGAGATTGTGGAGAGCATCCTGACGATGCTGGACGACCGGGGGATTTTCATCTCCGAGTCTCACTACCTGATGAGCCTGCTCGAGACGCTGCAGTACGACACGATTTATCATGAGCACCTGCGCTACTACTCCCTCCACAGCCTTCAGTATCTGTTGGAGAGCCACGGACTGGAGGTGATCCACGCGCGGCGGATTCCGACCCACGGCGGCTCGATCCGCGTATACGCCTCCCGGAAGGGCGCCCACCCGAAGAAACCGTCGGTCGCCGCGATCCTGCGGGAGGAGGCAGCGGCTGGAGTGGGCGGAGAGCGGCTAACTGAATTCAGACGGCGCGCTGTGACGTCGAAGCTCGAACTCTACGGTCTTCTGGCGGACATCAAGAAGGCAGGCGGCCGTATCTACGGCATCGGCGCCCCTTCCCGGGCAAGCACGCTGATTAACTATGTGGGATTGGACGACGGAATTCTGGACTGCGTGCTGGAGGTGAAGGGATCGCTTAAGGTGGGCAAGTACATGCCCGGCACGGTGATTCCGGTAATCGAAGAATCTCGCCTGTATGGGGACCAACCCGAATATGCCCTACTTCTGTCGTGGCATATCGCGGAGGAACTGATTCCGAAGCTGACTGCCAAAGGGTTCCGGGGACAGTACATCGTGCCGTTGCCGACTCCGAAGATCGTGCGCGATGAGCGAGAACTCACAGCGTGACATGACCGTTCCAGCGTTGTCCGTGACTGGTGAAGGGCTGTAATGGTGCCACTTGGGCTTGCTGCCTTATTATTTTTCCTGTTTACGCTTTTCGGCAAGGCTTTTTTGGAGTTGGTTCGGTTTCGTTCGCCAGTGCTGCGTAACTGGCTGATTGCGCCGACGGTCGGGTTTGCCCTGATCGAAATCCTGGTATGTTTCTTCAACCAGTTTTGCAGCTTGCCGGTCAAAGCAGTTGCCGGCTGGATGCTGTTGGCCCTGCTGCTCGGTTCGGCCGCTGTCCTGTGGTGGAGGAGACCGGTTTTTCCCGGGCGCCATCTGGCGCCGTTCGGAGGTGTCCTGGCCTTCTCGCTCTTGTACACGGGCTGGCCGGCCTTGATATACGGGTTCAACTGGATGAGCTACGTCAACGGCGATATGACGTACTTCTCGGGGGGGGCCGTACGGATGTTAGAGCATCCCTTTTATGCGATTCCTCCGCTGCAAGACGTGCTGGGTAGAGACTACACCCAGTATACGTGGGGAGCACACGTTCTGGCTCAGGTCAGAGCAGGTGGGGAAATGCTCCTTGCGTGGTGCAGCGGGGCAACAAGGTTGAACCCGCTCCAGGCCTATATGCCGCTAATTCTGGCACTTCAGTTGACCCAGTTGTGTGCCGCCGGTGCGCTGGTGCTCGATGGTCCTCGATTGCGGCGGGCGGCACTATTAGCTGTCGCCATCCTCAGCTTGAGTCCGCTCCTCTCGCTAGGAACGCTTTACCAGTTAATGCCACAGGCAGGAGGTATACCTGCGATGCTGGTCCTTGCAATTCTGCTTGCGACCGAACCCGGACGACTTCGCCATGTTTGGCCATACAGCCTGGTGCTTGCTACGGTACTTTCCGGCCTCTTCCTGCACTATCCGGAGGTGATCGCGTTTGGCCTGGTTTCGGCAGTATTGTACCAAGGTGCCCGAGTGCTTCAGCGACGGAGAATTCCGTGGGCCTGGCTGGGAGGCGTGGCGGCATCAGGCGTTCTGGCTTGTGTTATGATTCGGGAGGCTTTGCTCGCTGGAATCGTTAACACATTGACCAACGTTCAGCACGCGGGCCTCACGGGCGTTACTCCAGGTAATTCCATATTCCCTCAGTACATGATTCCTTCGGGACTGGCGAACCTTTTTGGCCTCCTACCGATAGGTAAATATCCCGGCGAACCCGTTTTATCGGGTCTTATACTGATCGGCCTCGTCTTGCTAATCGTGGTATTGTTCCAGACGGCGGGAGATGCTCGGAAAGGGCGCATCTACGCATACATGCTCGGATTTATGATTGTCGTCGGAATTGCGTTCGTTCGCGGCGCAAACGACTATGGGCTATTCAAGCTGGCGATGTTCTGCCAGCCGGCACTGGCCGTGTGTTTTTCATTTCTAGCTATACGAATCTTCAGTCCTTGGTGGTGGGTGGCTCCCGTTATTGTGCTCGCTGCCACCATTCCGGCTCAGACCTACTATACCGCCGCCTCTGCCGGTCTGATTGGCGCCGGTGTAGTTGAGGTCCCCGGGATGTCGCATTTTGGCTTGAACTTCGCCGTTCCGAGGATTACTGCAATTTCAGATATCAACCTCATGCCCGCACAAGGGCTGGCCGCAATCGTATTCCGGGGAAGCATGGTGTTATACCCGTCGGTTGCGCGAGGAAAACTTGGTACCGGGTCGGGGAACTCAAATCGTAGCGCTGTGGCCGTTGGCAGCCACACAGTGCCGCTACCCAAATCGGGCCTCAAACACGCCGGTACGAATAGTCGATCTATGGACGCCAACGAGCAGGGGGGTATCGTCGGGCGGGCGCCGCCGCGCTTGTTTGCCGCTGTAGAGCGTAGCCAACCCACCGGAACGGGGCCGACAATTCGCTTCATCAATTCGAAGCCACCTGCCGAGCCCGCCAGCCAAGCTGAAGTGCCGTCGCAACCTCATGCGGTGCATTCCGCGCTTTCAGTCCGCGATCGCGTCAAGAACCTCCTAGAGGCTCTAAGGTTCGCAGCAACTTTTGCTGCGCGCAGGTTTGCCCTGGTGGGATCCAGAGAGGAGATGGAGCGGGCCGGACAGATGAATCGGCTTGAGAACGTTTGGGGGACTAACTTCTTTGAGTTCGCGCCCGACCTGCTGGACAGCGCCGGGCGGACAACGCACCTCTTGACCTTGCAGCGAGAATTCCTTCTCAATAGCACGTCACCCCTGAAAGATACGGCAACTTATGGAGTGTTTCGGCTTGCTCCGTACGATAGCGTGCACAATTGGCTGCTGTTCATTCCGTCGACCAGAGGTCCCGACTACTACTATGAGCGGTTCAACGCATCGTTTTACCAGCCGGAAGTAGATCCATATCACCCTGGCGGCTTCATGTCTGCCGTGGGCCGTTTTCTCCTCCTGGAGGTACTTCACCCGACGGACCGGCTGCGGTTACGAGTGAGCCTATCTCGGTCGATCCTAGGTGGTAAACGAGTGGCCCTTCCCAGCAAGGCAGTTACCTATGGCGCATCGACTGCGGCGCTTCCATTTGCGGGGGCGGGATCGGCGACGATATATTCCGACTCCATCGCACCTCTCTGGAGGAACGGTTACGCGTATCTCGCACTTGATCTTGGTGAGCCTGCGTCCGCATTCCCGAACATCAAGACAGGATTGATGAGGTTATATAATCAGGAGTTCTCGATCGATCACCGGAGGTTAGTCGCGTTTGGCCGGGATATTTCGGCGGTCTCGGAAGAAGAATACCAAGACCTCGTCAGGCCGAGAAAGATCGATGGCTTTCCGGCAGGATTGCTTTCCGATCGCGGCCTTGAGTACTCCGGGATTTACGAGGACGGGTGGGTTTCGCAGGACTCTTTCGTCAAGCTTGGGGCTGCCAACAAGGGCGAAAGCGTCATCGTAGAGGGCATGGTGCCGTCGCTCGCCAATCTGGCGAATGGCCAACTAACGCTGAGAGTGCAAGTCAACGATACACCCGCCGAAACGCAGACCCTCAAGCCGGGCAGTTTCCGCCTTTCGGTACGCCTGCGCGAGCCAGCGCCCGTAACGACTGTTCACGCTCAGTTCTCCGGTTCCGCGCCGCTTCCCGGGGCCGATGGCCGCCCGGTGTCAGCTTTGGTGCACTCGATTTCGATCCAATAGCACAGATTCTTACCGGTTCCTGCATTGGCATCGCCGTTCGGAGCGGCATTTCGAAGGTCGTACATAATACGACCTTCGCCGCGTCCGCCTCAGCGCGCGCGAGGCTTACTTGATCAGGATGGCGCTGACAAACGGATTGGCCCGCTTCATAACGAAATCGATCTCGATTTGCTGAGTTGCAACATTCACCGTAAAGCTCCGATCTACGGCGGCGTTCTCACCACCGGCAGCAGCTACCACGTCAAAGTCCTGTAAGACGCGGATACCGTTGATGACCACGTCAAAAAGTCGCTGCCCGGGAGCCACGGGGGCGATCTCGGCGAACTTGAGCGTAACGGTCCTGGAGCCATTTTGGACGGTGAAGACATAGGAAAAAGATCCCCACCGGTTTGTTTGATAAATTTCCGGCGTGCTCGTGCCGAAAATCGGCGCAATCGTGCTGTATACGCCACCTCCAGTGTGCCCGGTGTCGGGTAGCCAAGGCCCGCTCTGGGAATCAAGGAACCCTGGGCCACCGGCATTGACTTGTACCGGCGCCGTACTGGAACGCGGGCGAACCAGAATGCCGCTGACCATCGCGTTTGCGTTTTCGCTAATGAATTTCATCTGGAGCGTACCGCCCGCCACGTTGATGGGAAAAATATAATCCAGGGCGCGATACAGATCGCCCGCGGATGCGACCACGTCAAAGTGTTGAAGCAGGGTCAAGCCATTCGCGGCTACCGTAAAGAGCCTCTGGCCGGGCACGACTGGTGCGATTTCGGCGAACTTCAATGTTACATCATAGGCACCATCGGCCACCGGGAGATTGTACTGAAAATTGCCCCACCTGTTCGTCTGGTAAACGGCCTGCTCTGTTGTATTCGAAATGTACGTGGGATACGCGTACACTCCACCGCTCGCATAGTAGGAATCGGCGGTCCAAGCTTGGATTGGGGTGACTACAGCGGGACCACCCGAGTTTATGGCAAACACCGGCTGCGACGGTACAACATCCGACAATTTCGCGAGGAATCCGTCCATGCCGCCGGCAAGCCTTGGCTGAAAAACCCCTGGGGTCGTCGGGAACGTTGCGGAAACAGTGAAGCCGGCGACGTAGAGGTTTCCGGCGGCATCGATTGCTAGGCCTGTTGCCTGATCGTCGGCGGCTCCTCCGAGAAACGTGGAGAAAATGAAGTCGGTTCCGGATGAATTGATCCCCACTACAAACGCGTCGCTCAACCCTCCCAACGCGCCCTGAACAGCCGATACGACCGGAAAGTCGATCGAATACGTGTAGCCCCCGACATACGCATTGCCAGCCAGGTCAACTACGATTGTGTTGCCCTGTTCAGAACTGGCGCCGCCGAAACGAGCGGCATACGCCAGGCTTGGTTCGGGAGTTACCTTAACCACAAAAACGTCGTAGCTATAGCTAGTGCTCGGGGCACGCATCAGGGCACCTGCAGTCGTAGGAAAGTCTTGCGACATCGTCGCTCCAGTGACATAGGCCGCTCCGGATGCATCGAGCGTGACCGCAGTCGCAATATCCGCGGAGGAGCCCCCGATATAGGTGGCGTAAGCGAGACCCGACCCGAGGGCATTGAACTTCACCAGGAAACCATCTAAGCCGCCCGGCTTGTGAGAACAAAACGAGTTCACAGCCGGAAAATCGGTCGAGTCGGTCGAGCCAGCCACGAACGCCTCTCCAGCGGCATCCACGGCGATGCCCTGTGGTACGTCACTCCCAGCACCTCCCAAGTACGTGGAATAGATCAGAGCCGAGCCAATTGCGTTCAACTCGAAGACGAATCCGTCATTGAAGCCGCCGTGAAAGGCGGATTGATAGGCATGGAAAACCGGGAAGTCGGTCGAGGAGGTATAGCCGGTCACGTAACTGTTACCGGCTGCATCGACGGCAATGGAGGTAGCCGTGTCCACTCCGGAGCCACCAACATATGTAGAATACACCAAACTGGTTCCCGAAGGGCTGAGCTTCGCTACAAAGACGTCGCCTTGACCGATCGGACCACGCTTTAGCGCTCCGGCGGTGGTGGGAAAGTCACTTGACCAGGTAACTCCGGTGACATACACAGAGCCAGAAGAATCGATGGCTATCGCTCGGCCGGAATCGTAAGCCGAGCCACCAAGGTATGTCGAATAGACCAATGAACCGCCGTCGGCTGCCAATTTCGTCACAAAGACATCACGGTCGCCATGCTCGGAAGATTGAAGTGCATTTTTGCGCGGCAAATCCAACGACCAGGTTTCTCCAACTAAATACGCGCATCCCGAACTGTCCACGGCGACGCCGTAAGGATAGTCGTTAAGCGACCCTCCGAAAAAGGTAGAGTAGGCGAGTACGGGATCGATAGTCAGCGGACGATGGGAGTCGTAACTGCCGAGATCGAATCCGATGCTTTTCCCGTTGCGCAACGCCCAGCGGCAGCGAACATCCTTCCGAACGCCGGCGAAGTCCTGGAAGACTCGCGGACGCTGGAACCTGATGTTTGCCGTCGAATCGCCCAATATCAAACTCCCGTCGCCATCCAATCGAAGCTGCTCGACCCCTTCGACCCCAATCGAGATCTTTCCTGGATCCACGCCTGATCGCGCCACGAGATCGAATTCCAAACGCCCGTTATTGCCGTAATAGATCAGGTCGATGCCGGGATACAATTCGCGGTACGTAACACGCTGAAAGGACTGGACATGTATCCGCCAGCGGGCGGGATCCGACCCGAGGAGGTAGTTTGATTCGGAATGCAGCACTTGCTCTCCACGACCGCGGTGAGCGCCTCCGACTCCGTGAAATTTAAACGCCGCTGGCGCCGAACCGGCGCGTATGACGACTCCGTCCGGCATCAGTTCGACCAAGTATCCTGCTCCTCGCGCTACGAAGTCGATATCGGGCGATGCTTGCCCCTTATTTTCTTCAAAACTCAGCGGCAGCCGGCCGTAGTCTTCCACGACGGAGATCCCAGGGACTCCCGCGCCAAGCCCCGTTCCAGGATGGAAACATCCCGCAGAAAGGATACAGACCCAAATCAGCGTTCTCTTCATACAACTCACCTCCTAGACACGTTCCATAGATCGGCTGATCCTTCGGACAGGTTTAGCGAAGGAGGACAAAAGATGGGCGGCGGAGTTGCCGCATGGTACCATGTTGGGGGATGGCGCTCGGCAACTCTCCGTTTCCCAGAATCCTGAACCGCAAACGAACGAGACTCTCACCCTGGGCGGAGTTGATCGAAAAGGAAGTACAGTTCAAGCCAGATGCAGCCGCGGAGGTCTATCACTGCGTCACACAGGCTGCTTATGTGGGGATGTTCGTTCGCACGGCAGGCGGGCAGATTCCGATTATCCGGCAGTACAGGCCGAGCATCGAGGAATACACCTGGGAACTGCCGGCCGGCACTGTGGATCCCGGAGAAAGCGCCGATGAGGCGGCCAGGCGGGAACTGCTCGAGGAAACAGGACTTATTTCCGATGAAATGCTGTACCTCGGAAAATTCCTCCCGGATACCGGGCGCATCCAAGCGGACGCCTACGCGTATTACGTGACCACGCCGGTTCAGGCGCCACGCCGGGTCGCCGAAGAGGGATTGACCCTCCGATATGTGGATCACCTCGAACTCAAGCAGATGATTGTTTCAGGCGAATTCCGGCACAGTGTGCACTTGGCTATCTATGCAGCCGTCCTCGCGCGCGGTATTCCCTTGGATTAACCCCCGGTGAAATCTCGGCGATCCGCACCCTGTTGGAGTGTGTTGGCTTGATCGATTTCGATTTGGAAGACTCGGAAGTTCAATACCCCGAGAATGTCGGGCATTGGCTTGGCTGCGCCATCGACACGCAGGCGGAACTCCTTCGCTTTAGCATGTCGTTCCAATGTCGGCGTCTACCGAAGCGGTCAGCGGTACGCAGCGTATGCTGTGGCATCTGCGCTAACCGCGATACCGGAGGATTGGTCCGAACCCTCGCCATCGGCGAATGTCGTCGAGTAGAGTTCATAAGAACGGCGCGACCACCGCAGTCACTGGCGAGAACTTCGCGAGGCAAGTCGCACAGCACTCGCCTTTTCCGGTGAGATTTGCAATAATGCTGTATTCGATGGAAACCGGTGGCGTGGTACTGGGCAGGGGACTTTTTGCCGGCACGCTTCCCCGCAGTACGCAGGAAACAGGCCTTTTGGGCCCACGAAGGGCAGCGCCACGCCTTAAGCAGACGGAGCAGAAGTGAAACGGGCACTAATTACCGGCGTCACGGGCCAGGACGGATCGTACCTGGCCGAATTCCTGCTGCGGAAGGGCTACGAAGTGCACGGCGTCAAACGCCGGTCCAGCAGCTTCAACACCGAGCGCTTGGACCAGATCTACACGGATGTTCACGACCATGGGAGCCGGTTCTTTTTGCACTTCGGCGACACGGCGGACACGGCCAGCCTCTGGAGCCTGTTCCAGGATATCCAGCCGGAGGAGGTATACAATCTCGCTTCCCAGAGTCACGTGCGCGTGAGCTTTGACATTCCCGAATACACCACCGATGTCACGGCAACCGGCGCATTGCGGCTCCTGGAGGCGATTCGCAGAACCGGTGTTCGGACTCGCTTCTATCAGGCTTCTTCGAGCGAGATGTTTGGCCTGGTCCCGCCGCCGCAATCGGAGAAATCGCCCTTCCATCCACGCAGTCCCTATGCCTGCGCAAAATTGTTCGCCCACAACATCACCGTGAATTACCGGGAGAGCTACGGGATTTTCGCCTGTAGCGGGATCCTGTTCAACCACGAATCTCCGCGGCGGGGCGAGACCTTCGTTACGCGGAAGATTGCGCGTGCGGTGGCCCATATCAAGTACGGTCTGGAGCCGAAGCTGTATCTGGGCAACCTGGATGCCCGGCGCGACTGGGGCTACGCGCCCGAATACGTGGAAGCGATGTGGCTCATGCTGCAGCAGGATGAGCCCCGCGACTACGTCATCGGCACGGGTGAGATGCACTCGGTGCGTGAATTTGTGGAGGTCGCTTTCGCGCATGCCGGCCTGGACTGGCGGGAATTCGTGGAGACCGACCCCCGATATCTACGCCCCGCAGAGGTCGTGGCGTTGCAGGCGGACGCAACACTGGCGCGCAAGGAACTCGGCTGGACGCACCGGGTAGGCTTCGAGGAACTCGTCAAATTGATGGTTGACGCCGAAATGGAGGATGCGTCCCGCCGCGCCGCGGGTATGCCCCTGGCGCAGGCGGGCCGCGGGGACTAATATCATGCGCGCTATCTCTCCCCTGGCGGGAAGACGGATCTGCGTAACCGGCGGCGCCGGTTTTCTGGGATCATTCATGGTGGAGGAGCTCCAACACCGCGGATGCCGGCACATCTTCATCCCCCTCATCGAGGATTACGACCTGACGACTACCGCCGCGATTGAGCGGCTGTTTGCCGACGCCAGGCCCGAAGTGCTCTTCCACCTCGCGGCTGTCGTGGGCGGCATTGGAGCGAACCGCCGCAATCCGGGGCAGTTCTTCTATGACAACGCGATCATGGGTATCCAGCTCATCGAATACGCACGGCGCAATCTGGTAGAGAAGACCATTGTGGTCGGGACTACTTGTTCGTACCCCAAATTCACGCCGGTGCCGTTTCGCGAAGAAGCGCTGTGGGACGGCTATCCCGAGGAAACCAATGCACCGTACGGGATCGCGAAGAAGGCCCTGCTGGTGCAGTGCCAGGCTTACCGCCAGCAGTATGGGATGAACGCGATTTACCTGCTCCCTGTGAATCTCTATGGACCGCGTGATAACTTCGATCCGGAGACTTCGCACGTCATCCCCGCTCTGATCCGCAAGTGCATCGAAGCTCGTGAGAGTGCGGTGCCGGAGATCGTCTGCTGGGGCGACGGCTCGGCCACGCGCGCGTTCCTTTACGCGCCGGATGCCGCCGCGGGATTGGTCGCGGCCGCCGAGCAATACGATGGGGCCGACCCAGTGAACCTGGGAACCCCGGAGGAGATCTCGATTCGCGATCTGGTCGAGATGATTACGCGGCTCTGCCAGTACGAGGGAAAGATCGTTTGGGATACGAGCCAGCCGAATGGGCAGCCCAGACGGTGTCTGGATACGTCACGGGCGGAAAAGGCTTTTGGTTTTTCCGCGCCGACCACCTTGGCGGATGGCCTGGCCCAAACGGTGAAGTGGTACCAGGAAAGGCGTCATGCG
>Ga0326727_10012827_pt1 | contig 18906 bp, 12 predicted proteins | sample MB2enrmetagenome_FD_207643 | JGI IMG/M metagenome (GOLD analysis project Ga0326727, IMG submission 207643) | Lab enriched peat soil microbial communities from McLean, Ithaca, NY, United States - MB29MY | ecosystem: Environmental > Terrestrial > Soil > Wetlands > Peat | place: USA: New York...
AGGCAATGCCCAAGGCGACTCGACGAAACACTCCAGGCAGGATGGCAAAGGCGGCGTCGAGCCGCCGCAGTCCAAGGTGCTGCGAGCGGCACTTTGCACATCTTCGGCAAATACTTGCGTTTTGACAAACCTGGGATTGATATAAGCCGTTTATTTTCAATAGTCATTGAATTTGGCAAGAATATTGCACATTCAAGGATTCGGGCTTAGTGTGGGTCAATTCAAACCTAGGGGAAAAACACTGAAAAATATTCTGATGCACTTTACGAGGCGACTCAAATCAGTGGCCGTGGTTTTGGCTTTGGCCATTTGTGCCGTGGCCCTCGCCAGCGCCTCCGCTCGGGCGGATAGCTTCACCTTTTCGTTCACGAATTTCTCTGGTAACGTTTCCGGCACGGTGACCGGGGAAATTATCGGACTTACCAACAATGCCACCACCACCGATGCTACGGTGATCATTACGAGCTTTCCTGCGGGCCTTGACTCAATCATCGGTTCTGCACCGATCAACGCAACGGACTGGATTGATGTATCCGCAAACTCGTTCACCGAGACGAACGGTCAAGTGACGGGGGCAGACTTCGCGGCTTTTGACTACAGCGGTCTAGGTCCTGGCCCCACCCTTCAAATTAATTTTGGACTTCCGCTTTATGATTGGCTAAACCTAGATCATAATGAGAGTCTACAGGTGATCAACTTCGGGTTAGCAGCCGCCAACATTGAGCCGCTCGTTTCAGCCCCGGAACCTTCCAGCCTGGCCCTGCTCGGCATCGGACTGCTCGGATTACTGGGGTTGGCAGGGGGAAGCAGACGCCGCGCGCCCTGCGGCGCAAGCTGATGAAAGATTCACCACAGAGGCGCAGAGACACAGAGTAAGCACACCCATAAAAAAACTGCAATCAATAACCTCGCGCAGAGACGCCAAGGCGCAGAGATTTAGAATAGACAACCGCGGTGTTGCCTTTTCCACCTCGGCGCCTCGAACCCACAATCCAACGCGTAACTTAAAGGCGGCGTCGAGCCGCCGCAGTCCAAGGTGCGGCGAGCACCGACTCTGCACATCTGTGGCAATTACTTGCAGTGCGAGGAAATATCAAATCGAGGTAAGTTGCTTGTTTTCAACAAGCCTGACATGGCCACCAACGTGCGGGAAGGAGGGGGGATTCCTCTCCTGAGCCTGGGGAGCTGCGCAGAGGAATCCTTAAGCTTCGGCGATTGTACTGGACCATCCACAGTAAGCCGTAAGGAACTACAGCCCCAGACTCCAAGGCCATCTTGGTCGACATTTATACTAATCCGAGGTCATTATGAATAGATGGGCGAAGTTTTTCCTCTCGATGGGATTGCTGGGCTTGCTGTGCTCGGCGACTGTGGCGCGTGCCGATACCTTTGAAACCTATAGCCTCGCCTGGTCGGGCGCGACCTTCAGTAACTCGGCGATTGCCACCGGAACCATGACCCTTGACCTTACCACCCTGCCCGCCAACGTCAGTTCCTCCCCCGTTGAAATCATCTCCGATATCACCAGTTTGAGCATCACCGTTACCGACGCCAGTGCCGGGAACGGCACCTTTACCCTGGCCGATCTGCTTACTGGAAGCTCCCCATACACCTATTGGTCTACGGGTGGTTACACCTTCAATATGTACGGAGATGTGGACGCCCAGTTGCGTGCCGATGTAGGTGACTTCAATCTTTTCTTCCCATACCCTGGGCCTACTGGCGTCGACCGTCAGCTCTTGGGCACCAACGGGAATGACGGTGGGGACGATATGTTTTTAACCGAGTTCCAGCCGGTAGGGGCGCCTGAGCCGGATACCGCCAGCCTTACCCTGCTCGGCGTGGGAATGCTCGGCCTGCTGGGGTTGGGCGTGAGGGCCAAGGGGTAAGAGACAAGGGATAAGGGATAAGGGATAAGGGGTTGGGGATAAGGGGCTCGGGAAGAGGCCGTACGATCCAGCCCGCAGCTTTTCACTTTCGACTTTTGACCTTTAACTTTTGACTTTCCTTTGCGGCTTCGCCGCCGGATTTCCTCGAAGAAAATTCACCACAGAGAGTAAAAAACAGGCGCCACGAATTAGGTGTTAGGGACAAGGGATAAGGGGTTGGGGACAGGGAAAGCCCGAAACCCGAATCCCGAATCTCGAAACCCTAATCCCAAATCCCTAACCCCTAATCCCTATTCGCATGCGAATCCTCATCCTCGCCACCGACATTTACACCCGCGGGGGAATTGCGCGGCAGACTTACACATTGGCGTCGGCGTTGGCGGATTTGGCGGAAAGCGTGGAGGTGCTGGCATTGCTGGCTTATGGCGACCCGGGGGACGTGCGTCCGCGCTTTCGCGTGTGGGGTCCCATGGGCGCGCAACCGACGGCGGCCGCCAAGCTGCTTTTTGCGGGCAAAGCTCTGGCGCTGGGCCGGCGGCATTACGACTTGACGGTGTGCAGCACGCCCGCCTCGGCGCCGGTGGCGGCGGCCCTGCGCGCTGTCTACGGAACCCCTTACTGGGTGGTGTGCCATGGCACGGAGGTTTGGGGGCCGCTGTCCTGGCCTAGGCGAGTGGCCCTGCGGCATGCCGCGCTCCTGCTGCCCGTCAGCCGCTTTACGGCGGAGAAGCTGGCCACCGTCCACGGCATGACTCGGCTCGCCATCCTCCCCAACGCCATTCCCCAGGACTTCGTAAGGCTGCTGACGGCGCCGGCAAGTCCCGCTGCATTACCAGGTGATAGGTTGCGCCCGGAACGCCTGCTGCTCTCCGTGGGAAGCTTGACCGCGGCCCACGCCTACAAGGGATTCGATACCGTCCTCCGCGCCCTGCCGCTGGCCCGCCAGCGCGTCCCCAACCTGCGGTACGTCATCGTGGGCGAAGGCGACGACCGCGCGCGCCTGGAAAATCTGGCGAGGGAACTTGGCCTGGAAAACTGCGTCACCTTTGCGCGCTCCGTTTCCAATGCCCAACTGGCCGAATACTATCGCGCCTGCGATGCCCTGGTGCTGCCCAGCAAAACCGCGCGCCGCGAGGGATCGTGGGAAGGGGAAGGGTTCGGCAGAGTCTACGTGGAGGCGGCACTGGCCGGCAAACCGGTGGTGGGTAGCCGCCAGGGCGGCGCGGCGGAAGCCGTCCTGGACGGCCAAACCGGCCTGCTGGTGGACCCCACCTCCGTCGAGGAAACCGCCCGCGCCATCACCGCGCTGCTCGAAAACCCCACCGCCGCCACCCAAATGGGCCAACAAGGACGCGAGTGGGCACAACAATATTTTACGGAAGATGCGCTCCGCAGTTCGCTGGGCGGGCTGCTGCAAGACGCTAAATGATTCGCCACAGAGGCACAGAGACACGGAGAAAAGAAATGGACAGACGGAACTATAATCTCGCGCTGAGACGCTGAGGCGCGGAGATTCGCATTAAAGAACCGCTTGGTTTTCTTTTTCACCTCCACACCTCTGCGCCTCTGCGCGAGTAAAAATCATGCTCCTTGTTTGCTGTCTATCATTGTCCTTTCTCCGTGTCTCCGTGCCTTTGTGTTGAATCCCTTAACAGGAGATGTTGTTGAAAGTTGTTATTGAGGGCCGCGGCCTGACCGTGGGCGGAGGCAAAGTCGGCGTGCTGCGCATCTTGCCGGCGCTGGCTCGGCGCGGAGGCCACCAGTACGTGGCGTTCCTGCCCGACTTGCCGGAATACGCCGCGCTCGACTGCCCCAACCTGCGCGTGGTGCTGACGCCGCCCTCCGGCAACGTCCTGGTCAGGGAATGGTGGCTGAACGTCACCTTGCCCAGGATTTGCCGCCGGGAGAGGGCCGACGCGCTCTTTTGCCTGGGAAACTTCGCGCCCCACCACCCGCCCGTCCCCACGGTCATCCGCCTTCAGAATGCCTATTACGTTTACCGCGACGCGCCGGCGTGCCGCGGCCTCACCCTGCGGGATCGGCTGATCGTGCAATACGGCCGCGAACATTTCCGCCACCTCGCCGCAAACGTCAGCGTGATCGTGCAGACTGAAGCCATGCGCCACCACCTCTTGCAGGAGTCTTCCCTTTCTCCCGCGCGGGTCATGGTGATTCCCGACCGCGGGATGAGCTTCCCGGCGCTCCCTGCGCGCGCCGCGAACCCGGCCCGCGACGCTTCTGCTCCCTTCACTTTCCTGTGCGTGGCGCTCTGCTCGCCCAACAAAAACCTGGAAGTGCTGGTGGAGGCGGCGAAAATTCTGCGGACCCTTTCCCCCCGCCCGTTTCGATGCGTGCTCACCATCGACCGCCACCAGCACCCCATCGCCCCGAAACTTTTGGCCAAAATCGAGCGCGCGGGCGTGGGGGACCTGCTGGTCAACGTCGGCTCGCTGCCGCCGGAACGGCTCTCCGAGGCCTATGCGTCGGCGGATGCGTTCATTCTGCCCACCCTGCTCGAATCCTTCGGGCGACCGTACGACGAAGCCATGCACTTCGGCCTCCCCATCCTCACCAGCGACCGCGACTTTGCCCGCGAACGCTGTCGGGACGCCGCGCTCTACTTCGACCCTCTGGACGCCGCCAGCGTGGCCCAGGCGATGGCTACCGTTATGGCCGACGCTGATTTGCGCCTTGACCTCGCCGCGAAGGGCCGGCGCGTGAGGGCTCAAACGCCCTCGTGGGACGAAATCGCCGCGCGCTGCGTCGAGGTGCTGGAACGTACCGCGCGCGGGGAATCCGCGGGCGAGGGCGAGGCGTTATTGAGCCCCGAAGGGGCGATGTAATCTAGCCCGGCCAACGGCCTGGGGTTAGCGTGGAAACAACGCAACCTCTGCGCCCTGAAGGGGGGCGCAGCACCTTGGACTGCGGCGGCTCGACGCCGCCTTTGCCGTTGTCGTTGGCCTGTGTCGTCGAATCGCCTTGGTCATCGTCCCCGGACTGCGCCGCCGAATCGCCTTGGTCATCATCGTTTCCGTTATTTTAAGGCGGCGTCGAGCCGCCGCAGTCCAAGGTGCTGCGCACATCCATCGCAGAGTAGGTGCCAGGTGTTTGGTGAAATTATGAATTCGGAATTATGAATTATGAATTGCAGCAGACCCTTGGAATTCATAACTCATAATTCATAATTTTGAATTCCCCCCCGACAACGAGCACCTAACACCCAGCACCTAGCCCCTCTTCACTATGGCGACAGCCACGAACGACGTTCGCACCCTCTTCAACCGGAAGGCGCGCGGGTGGCGGCGCAAATACGGTCCAAACGGGAAACTGCATTCCCGCGTGGAACAATTCGCCGGGCGGCTTGCGGCCCTGTGCCTGCCTCCGGGCAACGTCCTCGACCTGGGCTGCGGGACGGGGGAAATCGCCGCGGCCCTCGGCCACCGAGGCTACCAGGTGACCGCGTGCGATGTGGCGGAAAATATGCTCGCCATCGCGCGCCAAAGCCACCCCGGCGCCGCTGTCGAATGGGTGGGCCTCGCGCCCGATTGGGATACGCTGCCCTTTAACGACGGCGGCTTCGACGCCATCGTCGCCTCCAGCGTGTTCGAATACCTCGATGATGTACCGCGCACGGCGGCGGAACTTTCCCGAGTGCTCCGGCCCGAGGGCGTGCTGCTGCTCAGCGTTCCTAATCCGTGCAACGCCGTGCGCAAATTCGAGGCCTGGCTTCAGGCGCTCCTGCTGAACCGCCGCCTGGCGCCCCTGCTGCGCCGACTTTCGAGGCTCGGCCGCTACGCCGCCTACCTCCGGCTCTCGCGTAACCGCTGGGACGCGCCGGGGTGGCAATCCGTGCTCTCCGCCGCGCACTTCTCCCCCTGCGACGAAAAGGATTTCTCCCCCCAAGCGTGGCAGGACCAAGCCCATGAGCCGCTGGTCCTCCTGGCGCTGAAGCGCGCGCGTGTGAAAGGCGAACGTGGCGCGGGCATCCCCTCCGTGAACAGTCATGGCTAGGGCGGCCATGCTACGAGTCGCGGCACGGAGGTCCCGCCAGCGTCGGGTCATGGCGAAGTTGAGGCGGCTGTACGCCGCCATATGGCGAGATAAACTCGCCGCAACGTGGCGGGAGCGGGACGCTTAAATTATTGAAAACAAAGGTGCAAAAACGAGTTATCAGTCTAACTCATTGGATATAGACGGTTTATTTGACTTTTCCAAAGGGGATTATCGGGCTGTAGCTGGCTGCCTCGGGGATTAGCGGAATATCCACAATGGAAGCCCTATTAATGGTTTTTAATACCTTGTCAAAAATAAATTCTGCTCAACCCGACTTTGCGCCGCGCGCGAAGGATGCCGGCGAAACCGTCGGCCTTCCAGGCTCGGCCGGATTGCGAGCGCCCACCGCGGCGACTTACTGGCGAACGCTGCGCCATCTGCGCTGGTCGCAGCTTGGTTACCTGGCGCTGCGGCGAGTGCTGCCGCGTTCGCACACGCCCGCCGCACTGAACGCGCCCGTGCGCCGGCGCGACGTCGCGGGCCCGTGGCCGTTCCTCGACTGGCAACCCGAAGCCGCGCGCCAAATGCTCGCCACTCGCGAGTTCACTTTTCTCAACCGCACCGTGGCCCGCAACGGCGCCATCCCCTGGAACGACCGCCGTCATACCAAGCTGTGGCTCTATCACCTCAACTACTTTGACTTCCTGAACGTCGGCCTCGCGTTGCCCCAGGATGCGCCGTTGTTCGCGGCCGCTCTCGAAATGATGCTGGACTGGTGCGCGCGCAATCGCGATGGGACCGAAGTCGGTTGGGAGCCTTACGCGCTGTCCCTGCGCATCGTCAATTGGCTGAAGTTTCTCGCCCGGCACCGACGCGCGCGGGAACTCAGCGAAGAAGCGGGAACAATCGACGTGCTGTTGGAAAGCCTGGGCGCGCAGGTGGCCACGCTCGAACAGCGCCTCGAGAAAGATCTGCTGGGAAATCACCTTCTGAAGAACCTCAAGGCGCTGCTGTTCGCCGGGGCCGCGCTGGAAACCGATTGCAGCGCGCGCTGGTGGGCGAAAGGGGAAGCTCTGCTGGAGCAGCAACTGTATGAGCAGATTCTCGCGGACGGCGGTCACTTCGAGCGCTCTCCGATGTACCACTCGCAGGTGCTGGAAGACCTGGCGGAAATCCGGCTCTGGTGCGCCGCGACGGGAAAGCGGCTCGCTTGCGCGGAACTGCTTTCGCAAAAGATAAAGTCCATGGCGGAATTCTTGCGCGGCATACTTCACCCGGACAGTGAGATTCCACTCTTCAATGACTCCGCTTTGTACGCAGGGCGCCCACCCGCGGAATTGCTGGCCATGGTTGGAACGCCTGATGACAGAGTCGTCGAAAGCGAGTCCCCAGTAACGATATTCCCGGCCACTGGATACGGAGTCATGCGCAACCGCGCGTCCCAAAGCGCGCTGATCTTCGATTGCGGCCCCCTGGGGCCGGATTATCAGCCGGGCCACAGCCACTGCGACGTGTTGAGTTACGAACTTTCGCTCCACGGCCAACGCGTGGTGGTTGACACCGGCGCGAGCACCTACGAGGCGGGGCCGGAGCGCTCCTACGAGCGGTCCACGGCCGCGCACAACACGCTGCGCATCGACGGAGAGGAGCAGTCGGAGATCTGGGGGAGCTTTCGCGTGGGTCGGCGCCCGCGCGTGGGGCAATTGCGGGGAGACAGCAACAACGTCCTGCCTTTTGTGAGTGGTGAGCACGATGCGTGGCGGCGCCTGGGCGTGGTCCACGCGCGCACGATTTTGTTGCACGCCTCGGATACGTGGATTGTGGTCGACCTCCTGCGGGGCAAAGGGTCACACCGCGTCGAGTCTTTCCTGCATTTTCATCCCCAGGTTCGCGTTGAGGTACAACCCGACCGCATGAAAACTGGCAACGGCATGCCCCTGCGCTGCTGGTCGGTGGAATTTGCCGATCAGTCCTACGAACTCGGGACCTATGGCGATGGCCAGTTTGAGCTTCGCAAGAGTTGGTACGCAGAGCAATTCGGAATTCGCCAACCTTCCAAGGCACTTTGCTGGGCATGGCAGGGGAACATTCCCACGGGGATGGTTCATATCTTCACCCCGGTGGGCGCCGCCCTTCCCCACGTCGATGCGGACTGGCCAGGGAACTCGATCGAGATCGACGGCCGCAAGATTCCACTCTGCTGAAGAAGAGGATTCGCCCGATGCAGGTCCTTTATATTTCGCAATACTATCCGCCGGAAGCATGTGCTCCCGCGACGCGTGTGGACAGCTTGACGCGCGAGTGGGCGCGAGCGGGCGCGGATGTGGGGGTGCTCACGGGCTTCCCCAATCATCCCGAGGGAATCCTGCACGCGGAGTACAGGAAAGCCTGGCGGCGCGGCTTCCTCCGCGAGGAGCGGGAGGGAGTGAAGGTTTACCGCACGTGGCTCTACCCTTCCGCCAATCGCAAGCTGTGGGGCCGCGGCGCCAATTTCACTTCCTTTGCCCTTTCCGCCGGCGTGGCCGGAACCTGCGTGGCCCCGAGGAATGGCGTGGTCATTGCCACTTCACCACAAATTCTGGTGGGGCTGGCCGGATGGGCCGTGGGAGCCCTGCGCTTCCTGCCGTGGGTGTTCGAGGTGAGGGACCTCTGGCCGGAGTCGCTGGTGGGAGTGGGACAGGCTGCCGCCGATTCCTTGCTGTATCGAAGCGTGGGGCGGGTCGCCAGTTTCCTCTATCGGCGCGCCACCCATATTGTCGTGGACGGCGAATGGAAGCGCCGGCACTTGATCGAACAGGGCGTGGATGAAAGAAGAATCTCGGTCGTCCGGAACGGCATTGAGGAGGATTTTTGCCTCGACCCCAACTCCGCGAATGCGCTGCGGGCACGCCGCCGATTGAGGAAAGAGTTAGGGCTCGGTGATGAATTCGTTCTTCTGTACGCCGGGACCCTCGGCATGGCGCACGGATTGGAAACGATACTCCAGGCCGCCGAACGTTTGCGGGGCCGTAACGACATCGTGTTCGTGATCATGGGCGCGGGCGCCGAGCGCGGGCAACTCTGCGAACGCGTCGAAAAATTGCGACTTGCCAACGTGCGAGTGCTGAAAAAAGAACCTCGGGAGAGAATTCCGGAATTTCTCGCCGCCGGCGATGCCTGTTTGATCCCACTGCGAAACCAGGAAGTCTTCAAGACCGCCATCCCCTCCAAGTTGTTCGAGGCGATGGCCGCGGGGAAGCCGGCAATTTTGGGCGTGGAGGGAGAGGCAAAGGAAATTCTTCTCGCGAGCCAAGCCGGGCTTGCCGTGCGGCCGGAAGACTCCGAAGCCATGGTGGCGGCAATTCTCCGTTTGGGGAACGAACCGTCGCTCTGCCAGGCCCTGGGCCGAAACGGCAGGCAGGCGGTGCTGGAAAAATACCTGCGCCCGGCGCAGGCGGCCAAATACCTCAACCTGCTCAGTGAATTGTGTGCTCGGCGAAAGGTCGCGGCCGCGGCGCAGCCAATGGCGCTTCCGGAAACGGTGGGACTCAGAATTAACGATTAACCTAATGGCATCGGCCTCGTCGAAAGCCGCGCCAGCGGCGACATCAGAATCCGGCTCGGTCCGTCGTGATGACGTCGCCCCTACCGGGGCTTAAAAACACTCCATCTCGCGATTTTCCCATGGCTGACGCCATGGGCTAAATGACGACGCCCGCTGCGCGGGCTTTCGACACCCACGTGGAAAAAATATGAAACAGCTATTGCAGGATTTGCGCACGCACGAAATTTCGGTGGAGGAAGTTCCCGCCCCCGGGTGTCAGCCGGGCGGCGTCCTTGTAAGGACTGTGGCCTCGCTGATCAGTTCGGGGACGGAACGCGCCACCGTGAAACTGGGCAGCATGAGCCTTCTGGGCAAGGCTCTGGAACGTCCTGACTTGGTGAAGACTCTTGTCCAGCGCCTGCGAACCACGGGGGTGGCGAGCGTCGTTGCCACCGTCCGCGCCAAGCTCGACCGGGCCGTGGCGCTCGGTTACAGCGCGGCCGGAGAAATCCTGGAAGTCGGAGAAGGTGCGCAGGAGTTTCAGGTGGGCCAGCGCGTGGCGTGTGCTGGTTTGAATTACGCGAGTCATGCTGAACTGATCTGGGTCCCGAAGAACCTGTGCGTTCCGATTCCTGAGAACATGGATTACGACTCCGCGGCTTTTGTGGCGCTGGGTTCGATTGCGCTACAGGGTGTGCGCGTTGCGGAAGTGAAGGTGGGCGAACACGTGGCGGTGCTGGGCCTGGGATTGGTGGGCTTGGTCACCGCGCAAATCCTGCAGGCCGCGGGGTGCACGGTTTGGGGATTTGATCCCGATCCCGACCGCGTGGCGCTGGCGCGGGAATTGGGCGTGGGCTTTGCCACTGTGAATTCCGATTTCATCTCGGAAGGCGAACTGCCCCGTGCGGGGTGTGCGGATGCGGTCATCATCACGGCGGCGACCAAGTCCAACCAGCCCATCGACCTTGCCGGGCAGATCGCTCGCGATCGCGGCGTCGTGGTGATTGTGGGGGACGTGCGCGTGGATGTGCCCCGCGAGCATTATTACCGGAAGGAATTGCAGGTGCGGTACTCGCGCTCGTACGGTCCCGGCCGCTACGACCCCGCTTACGAGGAGAAAGGGATCGATTACCCGCAGGGTTACGTGCGCTGGACGGAGAAGCGAAACATGCAGGCGTTTCTGGACCTGGCGGCAGCCGGGAAGATTGACCTTCCGCGCCTGGTGACACATCGCTTTGAGATTGCCCGGGCCCCTGACGCCTACGAACTGCTCACCGGAAGAGGGAAACACCTGGCGATTCTGCTTGATTATCCCCAAGCCGCAACGTCTTCCCGGCGACTGGAACTTCGTCCCTCCCATCCAGAAAAAAGAGCAACAAGTCCGCGACCGGGCAAGATCAAAATCGGCTGGATTGGCGCGGGCAGCTTCAGCCGCGCCAAACTGCTTCCGGCTTTGCGCAAGCTCGACAACCTCGAAATGGTGGGCTTGGCCAATGCCACGGGCCTCTCCGCGCACCGGGTGGGGAAAAGCTTCGGGTTCCAATATTGCTCAACCGACGCCTCGGAGGTTCTGCACGATCCGAGCATCGACGCGGTGTTCATCGGCACGCGCCACCACCTGCACGGCCCGATGGTGATGGCGGCGCTCCAAAGCGGTAAGCACGTCTTTGTTGAGAAGCCTCTGTGCGTGAACGAACAGGAACTGGAATCCATTTCCAGGCTCTACGCGCACTCGGACCGTATCCTCTGCGCGGGATTCAACCGCCGCTTTTCGCCTTTTGCGCGGCAGTGCAAGGAATTCTTCAGCACCGGCCGCGGGCCGCTTTCATTTCTTTACCGGGTCAATGCGGGGCGCCTGCCGGAGGGACACTGGGCGCAGGATCCTGTGCAGGGCCACGGGCGCGTGATCGGCGAGGTTTGCCACTTTGTGGATTTGTTCTCGTTTCTCAGTGACGCGTTGCCCACCGAGGTGCAAGCCTGTTCCGTGGGGGACAGCAGCGACGAAAGCAATCTCCACATTCAGGTGTCCATGGCCGACGGTTCGAAGGGAGAAATCTTGTATCTGGCCTCGGGTGACGCGAGCGTTTCCAAAGAACGCCTGGAAGTCTTCGGCCGGGGCCGCACCGCGATTTGTGAAGACTTCCGAAAGTCTTACTTCCACCATTCGAATCGATGCCAATCGAAGTCCCTGTTCCAGCAGGACAAAGGGCATGCGGAAGAAATGCGGCGTTTCGCCGACGCCGTTGCCGGGAAGGCGCCTGCCCCCATACCTTTCGAGAGTCTCTGGGCGACAACCCTGGCGACGTTGCGGATTCGCGAGTCGTTGCTTGGCGGCGGGCCTCGCCCCGTGGCCATTGAGCGAGATTAAAGTGTGCGAAGCACCTTGGACTGCGGCGGCTCGACGCCGCCTTGAAATCACGCCGAGGTAGATGACTAAGGGACTGTCGAGGCGCTTTGAAATAACGCCGAGGACGATCGCCAAGGCGGCGTCGAGCCGCCGCAGTCCAAGGTGCTTCGCACATCCACTTTCAAAGCTGTGGCAAGCCCTGACTGAATCTTAAAACCAGCGGATAAATTAGGTACAAAGCCAATGCGCATTCTCACGGTGGTTGGAGCGCGGCCTAATTTCGTCAAGGTTGCACCTCTTCTGGACGAAATGGGGCGCTATCCCGAGATGGAAGCCATCCTGGTCCACACCGGGCAACACTACGATTATGAAATGTCCAAGGCGTTCTTTGAGGACCTCGATATCCCCGCGCCTCACCTGAACCTGGGAGTGGGCTCCGGCACGGCAGTCGCGCAGGTTGCCGAAATCATGCTGCGACTGGAACAGGTGATGGAGGAGATGGAACCCGACGTTGTGGTGGTGGTCGGCGACGTCAATTCTACCCTGGCAGCGGCCCTCACTGCGGCAAAGATGGGCCTGCCCCTCGCGCATGTGGAAGCTGGATTGAGGAGTTTTGACCGAACCATGCCGGAAGAAGTCAATCGAGTCATTACCGATGCCTTGGCGGATTTCCTTTTCGTCACGGAGCCGAGCGGCGTGGAAAACCTGCTCCGCGAAGGGCGGCCGGAGAAGAGAATCTATCTGGTCGGCAACGTCATGATTGACGCTCTCGAACGATTCCTCCCTCGGGCGAAGCGCCATCCGGTCCCGCATGAACTCCAAGCGCAAGGTGAATCGAGTTTCGACCTGACGCGACCGTATGGATTGGTGACCCTCCATCGGCCTTCCACGGTGGATAACCCGGCGACCTTTCGCGGGGTCTGGGCAGCCTTGGAAGAGATTGCGCAAGAAGTTCCCCTGATCTTTCCCGTCCACCCCCGGACGCAAAGCAAGATGGCGGAAGGCGGGTTCTGCGACGCGGGGCAGGACGCTTCCCACGGCATACGCGTTGTGCCGCCGATGAGCTACCTGGAGTTTCTGAGACTTCAGAGTCAGGCCACGCTGATGATTACCGACTCCGGGGGTGTGCAGGAGGAAACCACGGCGCTGGGGATCCCATGTCTGACCGTCCGCGAGAACACCGAGCGGCCGATTACCCTGACCGAGGGCACCAACCTGTTGGTGGGGCTGAACGGCCGCCGACTGGTGGAGGAAGCGCGCAAGATCCTGCGGGGTGAAGGGAAGAAGGGACACGTCCCCGAACTTTGGGACGGCCACGCTTCCGCGCGCATTGTGCGGACGCTGGCGGGCGCAGACATTCCCGCGAAAGTGAATTTAGACCGCGCCCTGGGGGAGTTGCTACCTGCTCGGATTGCGCAGAGCGAAGCTCTGCGAATCGTTGGCCGCGAATCCACGGCGATGCCACAACCGCAGAGCTGCGCTCTGCGCGATCCGAGGGACCGCAATCCGGGGCATGTGACCACAGAGCTGCGCTCTGCGCAATCCGGCACCTAAAATCCATGGCAACCATTACCACCGGGCTCGGCAACTTCGTGGTTCGAGAAGCAGGTTCTACTGCGGACGGCGCATCGTTCTATGCGCGCCGGGGGAAACGTCTGTTCGACATTGCCGCGTCTTTTGCGGGCTTGGTAATCTCGAGCCCTCTTTTGATCTTTTGTGCGCTGCTGGTGCGCCTGACCTCGCGTGGACCGGTGCTCTTCCGCCAGACGCGCGTGGGGTATCGCGGGCGCCTGTTCACGCTCATCAAGTTTCGCACCATGGTGCAGGGAGCCGAAGCGCTGGGTTCATCCGTGGTGGTCACCCGCGATCCGCGCCTGACCCCGGTGGGATCCTTCCTGCGCCGCACCAAGTTGGACGAAATTCCGCAACTCATCAACGTGCTGCGGGGGGAGATGAGTTTTGTGGGGCCGCGGCCCCGCGTTCCGATGGACGTGGATAGCAACGATCCCCGCGAACTTATCCTCCAGAGCATCCGGCCGGGGGTAACTTCCTACGCCTCCATTCACCATCGCATGGAGGCGGACTACTGTGCCCGGCAAGCCAACCCGCAGGCGGTCTATCGCACCAACCTCCTGCCGCAAAAACGCTCTCTCGATGGCGAGTATGTGCATAACCTCACCTTCCGGCTGGACTTGAAACTGCTGTTGCTCACCTTAGTGTTGGTCTGCGTTCCGGGAAGGTCGCTGGCCCAAGGGCTCAACGTCTTTGGGCGGGAAGTGTGGCCTTACACACGCGGTGCGCAGATGCTGCTCGACCTCGCGGTCTACATGGGCGCAGCCTGGCTGGCTTACACCTTCCGCTATGAAGCCGGGTTTCCAGATTTCTATCGCCGGCAGATGTGGTTGTACGTGGCCTTCATCCCGCTCTTGCGGGTGGTGGTGAACCGCTCGGTGGGAATTTACGACCTGATGTGGCGGTACGTCACCCTGGAAGACGCTTCTTACGTGGCGGCGGCGCTTGCTCCGCTCACGCTGGTCCTGTTCGGGTTGCGCCTGGGACTGCCCACAAGCTCGTGGAAAACGGTCATGTTCCTCGTCCCGTTGAGCATCATCACGCTGGAATATTTGCTCGCCCTGAGCGCCTGCCTGGGATTGCGTGGATTGCGCCGCATGCTCTATGTGCTGCACCACCATTACCAACCCCTTCCCGAAGGAGCGCGCCGCGTGCTGATTCTCGGCGCCGGCCTGCGGGGATTGACGACCGCGCAGGACATCCGTCAGTACCCGCACATGAATCTGGTGGGATTCGTGGACGACGACCCCACAAAGTATCGAAGGCTTATGGCGGGATGCCGCGTGCTGGGAAATTCGGCAAGCCTGGAAACCCTTTGCGCCCGGCACAAGGTGACCGACTTGGTGATTTGCGCCAAGTCGATTGACCCAGACAGATTGCTGGAACTCCATCGGCGCTGCGAGATGCGCAGGGTCAAACTCCATATGCTCCCCAGCTTGGACCGGGTGCTTCGCGACGAGGGCGATGCGCCATGGCCTGCGCACATGGCTTTACCCTTTGTCAGTCAGAGAGTTTGAGCGGGCGGATAAACCTGCGGCGCGACGAGACGTGGCACGGGCGTCCCGCCCGTGAGCAGTCATGGCCAAGATGGCCATGGCACAAGCGGCGTGGCACGGGCGATCGAAGTGGAAAGACTTCCCAGGAGGAAATTATGCGAACACGACACCGGAGACTGAAGTTTTTCGGACTGGTGATGTTAACGGGGTTCTCCGCCTTCGCTTGGGCGGCGGATCGAACGCCTGATGTCATCGGCAAGGTCGTTAGTTCGTCCAACGCGACGGTGGAAGGGAGCACGCTGCTCTCCAACGGCACCATTCTTTCCGGAGACGCCGTGTCGGTGGGAGAGGGCGGGGCGGTGCTCCTCAATTTTTCTCCCGGCGGCCGGGCCGTTCTGGCCTCGGCAACTCAGGTGCGCTTCAGCAGCGCCAAGGGGAATATCGAGGCGCAACTTCTGGGCGGAACCCTCGCCGTCGAGAGGGAGAGTAAGGACGCCGTTGTGGTGAAGACCTCCACACACAGATTCCAGCCACAAGGTGAGGGGAGAGCGGAGTTTCTGGTGGCGCTTTATCCCGACCAAAGAACGATTGTGGAAGCCCAGCATGGCAAGCTCGCGATCACCGATAGCCGTTCGGGCGAGAGTTACACACTTAACGAGGGGTTGCGCGCGGAGATCCCGGGATCGGCGATGGGGTTTCCAGGTCAGCAGGAGCAGGCCAGCAATGAAATCGGCAAAGTCACCGCCGCCGCGGGAGCAACGCGCAAGGGGAAACCCCTGGCGGTCGGCGAAACGGTGGTTAACAACGACGTGATTTCGACGGGGGCGGCGGGCCGCGCGGTCGTTCAGTTGTCCCCGGCAAACCAGATCACGCTGAATGAAAACACCTCGGCCCGCTTCACCAGGGTTGTGGAACGCGTCTGGTTGCAAGTGCAGAGCGGCAATATTGTGGCGGAGAATAAAGGCGAGAGCTATGCCCTCATCGTGACGCCAAAATTTCATATCGAACCGAACTCCGCCGCGGCTTCGAAGATCTATGTGGGGGTCATGACGGACAATAGCACCTACATTGAGTCCGTGACCGGCGATGTGAGAATCGAGGAAATCCAGTCCGAACAGGCATACCTCCTGCCGGCGGGACAGAACACGCTGGTTCCCCCGAACACCTCGGGCGTCCCGGGGTTGCAGCCCTTGCAAGCCGCCGCGCCCGCACCCACCACCACTCTCACTCCGACTACCACGGCCACGACCACACCCGCACCCGCTACGCCGTCCACCAACCCGCAGACTCCTTCGGTGGCAGCAGCGCATTCCCATACCGGCCTCATCATTCTGGGAGCCGCGGCAGCAGGCGGAGTCGCGGCGGCTGCCGCCGGCCTGGCGGGTAAAGGAGGAAGCAGCGGCAGTCAGCCTGTAAGCCCCTCAACGCCGTAGTACCGGAGTTCACTGCCCCGTGAGAGTCTCATTGACGGTGAGCGTTCCTTCTTGGGGGACGTCGACCTCGCGCCGGACGGGGCGATAACCCTCGGCGAAGAGGATGAGGATGTGGTGCCCTGTTGTCAGGTGAAGGGAAAGGGGAGTCCTGCCACTTATCGGTGCGCCGTCGACGTAAACCGTGGCGGCGGTCGGATTTGTGGTGATGGCAACATTCATGGCCGGCGGGGCTTGAGGCTTAGGCGGCAGGTCGATGGTTCGCTGCACCACCGCCTGAGCCTGAACTACCAACTTCCCTTCCACCGGGTCTCGCCCTGCTTGCCTGACCAGGAACGTGTGCTCACCTGCATCGACGTCGGCCTGGACGGGGCCGGGACCGTAGGATTTTCCATCAATGAGGACCTCGGCCCCCGGCGGGCGTGTCGAGATGTCAATTTCACCGCGCGCAGATGCCAGCGTGACGCTGAGGGAAGCCTCCCGTCCCGCCTCCACGGTCACACTCCTCTGAGCCTCGTTGTACCCTTGTTTAGAAACCACAATACTGTGGGCGCCGGGGGAAAGGTTCGTAAATAGGTGCGGCGTGGTCCAGTGGGGATCACTCTGCCCATCCAAGGTGATCGTGGCTCCGGGCACATTTGTGGCGACCGCCAGACGACCCAGCGGAGGAGGCGGAGGAGGCACGGTTGCCTCGCGTGCTGCCGGCTTAGGAATGACCTGCGCCTCTGTTCTCTCCGGCTTCAAACGGGGCGGGGGTCTTGGAGATGCGGGCGGGAGTTCTTCCCGGGCGGATTCTGCCGGTGTCGCCGGGACTTGCTCCACCTTTCCAGTGGGCACGGAAGGGGCCGACGGAGTTGGTGTTGGCTCTTGTACCGCGAGCCCGGTTGTGCCCGAGGGGCCGGGGGCGTGTGGACCGGCAAGCGTGTCGGAAGGAGATTTTCCCAAGGTCGTCGATTGACTTCTTGAATTGGGCAGCTCGCTCCGTCTGATTTTCATCAACAAGCGATCCCCCAGGAGGTAGTAGCCTGCTAGAACCACAACCAGTAATATGAGGGCCAATGTTGCCCATAGGGGAGAGGCGGGCCGTTCCAGCGCCGGTTTGGGGGGCATGGTGTAGATATTGGGGAACCCCCGGCCGACAGCCACCTGCTTCAGCAAGCGAGGTTGCGATGTTTCCCGGGGCTCGGCGTCGGTGTCCTCCGCGGACCCTGGCGCGCCGGCAGCGGGCTTAGGGGGAATTACCGGGCGGCCTGCGGGGCTGCCCTTTGGCGCTGACCCTCCAGCGGATGGCGTCCCCGGGACTTCCCCCGGGGGATGAATCGCTGCGGGCGCGGGTGCGGTTACTCTGGGCGCTGCCGACGGAGCTTGCGTCGCGGGCGGGATCGGCGGACGCAAAGGCTTGGGGACTTCCGCCGGCGGCATGGCCGGGGTCGGCTGCGCGCTAACTTTCTCCGTGATTCCCGCAACCGGTTGAGTTAAGGCGCCGGCCTCGATTGCTGCGAACACCTCATCCGCACGGGTCTCCTCACCCCAGGTTGCCACCCCCAGACCGAACTCCTTCGCTACCCCCCAGATCGTTTCGGCGCGCACGGGCTTCTGATTGTCAGCATAGCCGGAGATGAGGGCGTGCTCACAAATCAGGTTGATGAGCCGGGGAATGCCCGTCGATGACCAGGACACCGCCTTGATGGCGGCGGGAGTGAAGATGGCTTTGGCGTCCCCACCCGCCACCCGAAGGCGATGCGCGATGTATTGAAACGTCTCCGTGGGGCGCAAGGGACTCGTGCGCAGCCGGATCGCGATTCTCTGGCTGACGGGCTTCATTTCGGGCTGCCTCAGGATGCCCTCAATTTCCCGCTGCCCGGAAATGATGATTTGCAGAAGTTTTTCTGTCGGGGTCTCCAGATTGGAAAGTGCGTGTACGATTTCGAAAGCTTCTTTGGAGAGATTCTGTGATTCGTCAATGATCAGCGCGGACGTCTGGCCCATGCGAGAACGTTTGAGTAGCCACTCCTGGAGCACCTTGAACGTCCGCAGTTTGTCCTGGGAGTCGTGCTCGAACCCAAAATCGGTCAACACAAAATCCACAAGCTCCGCGGCGCTCATGCGGGGATTGAAAACAAATGCCGTCGCCGTGGCTTCTTTCTTTAACTGCTCAATCAGCTTCCTCAGCAGCAGGGTCTTCCCGGTGCCCACTTCACCTACCAGAAGGATCAAGCCTTTGCGAGATCGTATGCCATCCAGCAACCTAGCGTAGGTCTTGTTGGTCTCGGCCGTGCTGTAAAGAAATTGAGGGTCGGGACTGACAATGAACGGGTCTTTGGCCAGCCCGAAAAAAGTCTTGTACATAGCGAACCTAGAATCCTGACTTCTTCACCTTATTCCTTTATAAGTCTATCTGCCATAGGTTTTCAATGCGAGGCCATTTCCGTGCGTTGCCCCAAGCTCCGCGGCTCCAGGGGTGTGTGGTACACTCATTTCGACACACCTCCGGCACTCGCCTGAGTGACACGGGGGCTGTCGCGTTTACGATGAGTTGCAACGTGCGGGGGTGGCGGAACTGGTAGACGCAAGGGACTTAAAATACGTCAACCCCCGTTGTACTCGCTGTGACCCACTGATACTGAAAGACAACCAATCAAGTTATACCTGCCTG
>Ga0326727_10012828_pt1 | contig 18906 bp, 10 predicted proteins | sample MB2enrmetagenome_FD_207643 | JGI IMG/M metagenome (GOLD analysis project Ga0326727, IMG submission 207643) | Lab enriched peat soil microbial communities from McLean, Ithaca, NY, United States - MB29MY | ecosystem: Environmental > Terrestrial > Soil > Wetlands > Peat | place: USA: New York...
TATCCACTATACATAGGCGCCGCGGGGGAGTTATCGACGGGCAATCCCGTCGAGGCCGCGTCCACGCGATGGTGAAAGATTGAGTCAGGCGGGAAGATAGTGGATAGGAACGTATTGCTGCCATTGATGGCGAAGGTGATGCTCGCGGTCGCCTGTGCGCCTGCCGAGTCCTTGACGACTAACTCGGGTATGTAAGTGCCCTGACCGCCGATCAATGAACTGGAGATCGCTCCCGTGGATGCATTGAGAGTCATTCCCTCAGGCAATGGAGGATAGTCGGCGACATCCGTGCTGAGCGAAAACGTATAGGGTGGAGTGCCTCCGCCGGCCGAGATTATGCAGCCTGCATAGGCCGTGCCTTGCGTTCCACCGGGACACGATGTGGTTGTAATCGTCAGCGTGCCACCCGACTTCGCCGCGTTCACTTGAAAGCTCTGCGGAACCGGCGTGGCCGCGGCGTAGGCGGAGTTGCCGCCCTGCGTGGCCTGAATGGTGCACGTGCCCGCGGTGACGAATGTGGCCGTTGTCCCGCTCACCGTGCACACGCTCGTGGTTTGCGAGGCGAACGATACTGTAAGTCCCGAGCTTGCCGTTGCCGTGAGACTGAGCGGCGTTCCCACGGTCTGCGCGCCAGGGTTGGTGAATGCGATCGTCTGTGGCTGCCGCCCACCACCGCTCGTCGGCACTATATTGGGCGTTCCAGCGTCGAAGCGTATACGTGCGGGCAACGTTCCGGGGATCGGATTAGAGGCGTTGGTGCCGTCGATCCAGGGCCAGGTTCCCCCATTGAAGAATGGCGGCGGCTGCATGGAGGCGGGGATGTAGAGCGAGTTCGGCAAAGCGGAGACTGCCGGCGCCGTCGTGAATTGCCCCGCACACAGGCTCGGATCGGTGCAGATATTTCCGGTATTGGATGCTGTGCAGGCAGCATCGCCCGGCGCATTGCAAAGGTTGTTGGTGCCCATCCAATGCGTTTTGCCGGTCACGTAATCGAAGTTGCCGTCGCGCAAGACCGAGTTCAGCGCTGTCTGTCCGCTGGCGCCGGGTATGGTCGAGGGCGCGTCGGGAGAATTCCCGTTACCATCTCCAATCTCCCAAAGCGTCGCAGTCCAATATCCCTGCGGATTCTGGCCTGGTGATGCGCCACCGTTATTTATGCCATTCCATTCGAAGAACCATGCCGCCGAACTCGGTGCGGCGCTGAAAGTCGCCGGGTAAGCGTATCCAATTGCCGGGCTCTGGAGATAGTTGTTTGGATAGCCGATTACGTTGCCCACATAGCTGTGCCACCATTGGTGCGCGGGGACGTTGATTCCTATTCTGCCCATCGAGTCGGCAAGCTGAACGACGGGACCGAAGCACGGAAACGTGGAGCAGTTCGCTCCGTTGTCGTTGTCTGTGCCTGCGCCGTTATTGACGTTCCTGCGCAGAGTTGTCGCATGATTGCGGAAGAAGGTAATGTAGGTGGCGTTGCCCCACGTGTCGTCCTCGGAGATATTGAACGACTGATTACCCTCGAAGAGCGCATACTGTGTGCCCGTCATGTGAGTGGCGTTCATGCCCGCCTCTGGGATGCCGGAGCAGGTGCTGGTATAAGGCTGGCCGCCTTGGGGGTCGACGCTGCCAATATCGCTGCCGTATCCACATCCACCGTAGCCGGCGCCGTAGCCGTCCTCAAAGTAGTTGTAGCCGATGACGTTTCCTCCCCCGTCGCCCCGCATCACCATGACCTTGTTAAAGCTCCAGGAGATGTTGTTTTCGAAGAGACTGTCGGAGGTGTAGGTGTCGATCTCCATGCCGTAACCGCCGCCGCCGGGATTGGGATTGCCCGCGGTATGCACGTAGGAGTCGCGTAACTCGCAGCGGAAGCAGCCGTCGAAGTGAACCGCGCCGCCGCCCGCATTGTAGCTTTCGATGTTCTTCATCCAACTGTTGGCGATTGCCCAAAAGACAATGTTGCCGCCGCCATCGCCACCGCCGCCGTTGGCTGCCGTCAGGTCTTCGATTCCGATGCCCGTGAGCATCTGCTGCGTCCCGCCCGGCCGCGCAATGTCCGCCGCGTGCGAGACGCGGAAGGCATGGTGCCAGGGCGCCGCGAAGGTGATTGTGGTCGTTGCGCCGTTCGGCGAGATCCTTGTGATCTGGTTGGTCTGGCCGATCGGGCGCGAGACCAGATCCTCGCTGACGCCCAAGCTGCTGTCGTTTCCGTCCTCGCCCCAGCCGCAATAGCCATTGACGTTGGCGGCGGTCGCCCCCGGACCCGTGCCGCACTGCCCCTGGGGCCAGGCGTTGACCGTCGGGTCGTACCAGATGTAGTTGGGATCGAACTGCTCCGTGATCTGCACGATCTCGCCCACCGCTAGTGGCGTCGACAACACGCTCAGGTCCGATGTGGCGACGGTCGCGGTGTAGGACTCTTTCACCGTGTCCGTTGAGAGCGGGATAAGCCCATCGACAGCGGTTACCGTTCCGACTGCGGTGTCGGTGCAATTTCCTTGGCCATTGCAGTTGGAATCCTGCGCCCAGTGATACCACTGTGCGCCGACGATGATAATACCGAACGTGGTAGCGCTGGAACCAACCTGATCCAGTACCGTCGTGCCCGCGCCCGATCCGCGTAGCGTGATGTTGCTCTGCTCGATGTAGAGACCGCCGTTGCTTCCGCTCGGCACTGCGATGTAGAAAGTCCCCGGCCCAAGAAGGACGTAGTGGTTCGCCGTGCAGTTGTCGATCGTCGTTTGAATATTTGCTTGGTCGGTGACGCCCGATTTATCACCGCTCGGGTTGACCGTCGCACCGCACTGCGTCCGGTTGGTCGGAATGCCGCCGTTGTACGTTACACCCGGCTGCCAAGTTGTCATTCGTTCGGCAGGTAGCGTGTAATAGACAGCCATTCCGCTGTTTACAGTGAAGCTCTGCGAAACCGGCGCGGCGGCAGCATATGTGGTGTTGCCGGCCTGCGTGGCCTGAATGGTGCACGTGCCCGCGGCGACAAAGGTCGCCGTCGTCCCGTTCACCGAGCACACACTCGCAGTTTGCGAGGCGAACGAAACCGTCAAACCGGAGCTGGCTGTTGCGGACAGCGTCAGCGGCGTGCCTACGGTCTGTGCGCCGGGATTATTAAACGTGATGGTCTGCGACTGTAACGAACCCGCATTCACCGTGAAGCTCTGCGGAACCGGCGTGGCCGCGGCATAGGTGGTGTTGCCGGCCTGCGTGGCCTGAATGGTGCACGTTCCCGCGGTGAGAAAGGTCGCCGTTGTCCCGCTCACCGTGCAGACACTTATCGTCTGCGAAGCAAATGCGACCGGCAAACCGGAACTGGCTGTTGCCGCCAAAGTCAGCGGCGTACTGATCGTCTGCGTGCCCGGATTCGCAAACGTGATCGTCTGGGCCTTGCCGCTCACCGCGACATCCTGCACGGTATTCACTGGCAGGTACTGGCTGTCGCCGTTCTGCTTAGCTTGGAGGATGCAGGTGCCGATGGCGGTCATGGTGGCCGTGGTTCCGCTCACGGTGCAGACCAAGGGCGACTCCGATGCAAACGAAACCGTCAGCCCAGAGCTGGCTGTGGCCGAGAGCGTCACACTGGCTCCCACCGCTTGCGCGCTCACGGCGGCAAAGCTGATGGTCTGAGCGCCCGGGCCGGGATTGTTGTGGGTGGAAGCGATGCATCCGGCCATCGCAAGCATCGAAAGCAAAGACAAGGCGAGCGCGCAAAAGCGCACCTTCACTCTGAACCGATTCACAGATTCTCCTCGTAACGAATCGTTGTCCGCCAGCTCGCGCCGCGGTCGAATCGGTGATGAAACTCACCTGTATGACTGGAAGCAACAGGAAGAAATAGAAGCCCGAGATACGCTATTCGCCAAGGCAATGTCGAAGATAGCAGAAAAAGCATACACCTGCCGGATTCGACATTCAATTGGCGAGAGGGGAACACATCTGACCTCGGTAACCACAAACCGGCGTGTCTCTGATCTGGAGCGATCCGAGTTGTTTCGGAGCGAGTCGTGAATTCTTCGGTGGGAACGCGCTTTTGGACGCGATTCAAGCGCGGCCGCTCGTGGCTCAGTTCGCATCACTCTCCGCGGCGGGCGCATTGGAATCGCGTAGCAGAGCCGGCAAAAGACGGGCGCGCACCAGCACCTTGCGCGCCAGTCCGGTCAGCGCCATTCCTGCGGTTTCGCGCAAGGGAACCCAGCGGCGCGCACCGCCCGCGACCGTCATTGCATCCACGTCGTCTTCAAAAACCGTGCGGATACGCACGTAGTAGTTGACCTGCATGATGGCGTGGCGCAGCATCATGCGCAATTCTTTCGGCGGTACGTTAAAGTCTGCGAGCGCCGGCAGCTCCCACATTCCCGGCATCACCGTCTGTTGCGCTGGGCGCTGTTCCAGCAGCACCTCGCGCCCGCCCTGGCCCGGTAGGCCTCCCATCCCCATGCGCACCGAAAGCGCGTAGGCCACCTCGCGGCTTATCATCGGCGCGCGCCGCGGCGTCTTGTGTTCGCCGCGCGTCTTGCAATCTGCGGCGAGCGGGCACACGAGGCATTGTGGATTGCGTGGCGCGCACACCGTAGCGCCCAGCTCCATCATGGCCTGATTAAAGTCGCCGGGCCGCGTGGCATCGAGCAGGCGCGCGGCAAGCTTCTCGATTTTTTTGCGCAGCGCTGCTCCGCCGCCCTTGCGGCTGCCTGCTTCCCATCCGGCGACCCGGCACAGCACGCGTTCCACATTGCCATCCACCACCGCCAGCGGCTCGCCGTGCGCAATGCTGGCCACCGCGGCAGCGGTGTATGCGCCGATGCCGGGCAGACGCCGCAACTCACTGGCACGCGGCGGCAGATTGCCGCCCATGTTTTCCGCTACAAACTGCGCAGCCTTGTGCAACATGCGGGCGCGGCGGTAGTAGCCCAGGCCGCTCCACAGCGCGAGCACCTGCTGCTCGGGCGCGAGCGCCAGGGCTACCGCCGTAGGAAAGCGCTTCATGAATTTCTGATAGCGATCGACGACCACGGCCACGCGCGTCTGCTGCAGCATGATCTCGGAAACCCAGATGGCGTAGGGATCGGCGGTCTTCCGCCAAGGCAGGTCGCGGGCGTGCTCGGCATACCACCGGAGCAATCGGCCGCGCAGCGCAGCGATTTTCGCGGGATCGTCGTCGAACTTCGCCATGGGGAAAGATTACGGCATGTGAGCCGGAGGGGCGTTAGCGCATTGGTAGCGCCGGTCTCCTATCGGCTGCGGTGCGGGTCTGCCGACCCGCACTTTCCTTAAAACGATTACGCCAACAATTCGCCGGCGATCTTCGGCGCGGCTGCAAGCGCGGCATCGATCTGCGCCTGATCCTTGCCGCCGGCCTCGGCGATTTCTGGCTTGCCGCCGCCTGAGCCGCCTACCAGTTTGGCCACCGCACCCACCAGCTTGCCGGCCTGGATGCGCTTGACGAGTCCAGGCGTGACACCGGCGATGATGGCGACTTTGCCCTCGGGTTGCGCCGAGGCGAGCACCACCACGCCCTCGCCGAGTTTTTGTTTGAGGTTATCGACCAGCGTACGCAACTGGCCGCGCTCGAGCTGGTCGGCGCGATGCGTGAGAACCTTCACGCCCTTTACGTCGACAGCGCGCGAGACAGCATCGTCGAGACCACCGGCGGCCGACTTCATACGCATCTCTTCAAGTTCGCGGCGCAGCTTCTTGAGCTCTTCTTCTTGTGAGGCGAATTTTGCTTTCAGACCTTCGGAAAGATTGTCGGTCGATGGGACATACTGGCCGGCGACCTGCGCCAGTTCGAAGTCGCGCCGGAATGTATCGAGCGAACCCAACCCGCTGATGGCTTCAATGCGACGGACGCCCGATGAAACCGATTCTTCACTGGTCAACTTGAGCAGGCCGATCTCGCCCGTGGCCGATGTGTGCGTGCCGCCGCAGAGCTCCGTCGAAAAACCATCGGAGAGTCGCACCACGCGCACCTTGTCGCCGTACTTCTCGCCGAAGAGCGCCATGGCGTGGTACTCGTTCACGGCCACGTCGATGGGAATGTCTTCGAGAGTTTCGACTTTGGCGTTCTTGAGGACCTCGCGATTGACGATGTCCTCGATCTCCTGGAGTTCTTCGTCGGCCACTTGCGCAAAGTGGGAAAAATCGAAGCGCAGCCGGTCGGGATGTACCGCAGAACCCGCCTGCTTGACGTGCGTGCCTAAGACTTGCCGCAACGCCGCGTGCAGCAGATGCGTGCCGGTGTGATTGCGCCGAATGGCATTGCGGCGGTCGCCATCGACCTGCGTGTTCACGTGATCGCCCACGGTGAGATCCTGCTTAAGAATGGCTTTGTGCGCGCGCACGCCTTGCACCGGGAGAATGCAGCCGACGATTTCTGCGATGGTGGAATTTCCGTCTGGGGTCAGGAAAGAGCCAAGGTCGCCGACCTGGCCGCCGGAGTCGCCGTAGAAACTGGTGTGATCGAGGACTACTTCGACTTCTTCGCCGGCTTTGGCCGCGGGCACGCCCACGCCGCCCTTGACGATGGCGAGAACTTCGCAGTGGGTCGAGTTGAGTTGGCGGTAGCCTTCGAAGATGGTCTTGGGCAGATCGCGGAAGGCTGGGCTGGCGGATTTTTGCGAGCCGCCCTTCCAGGAGGCGCGGGCGCGGGCTTGCTCCTCCGCGCGAGCGCGCTCGAACGCCGGCATGTTAAGTTCTATCCCGGCATCGCGCGCAGCATCCAGCATGAAGTCGAGGGGAAGGCCGTAGGTCTCGTATAAGTGAAAGGCTCTATCGCCCGGAAACTCAGGATTATGGAAGCCTGTCAAGCCTTCAGGCCCTTCGACGGCGAATTCCCTGGCCTTCTCATTCCAGAGAGCATGCTTTCTTTTGTATTCGTCAGTTCCTTCGCGTCCCGTAGCCGCAAGCTGCGAGACCTCATTCTCTAACTGTCGAATTGCGTCATGTTTCTTCTTGGCATCGAGGTACGGCGCGAATTCTCTTTCAAGATTATGTAGCCCGGTCTCCATCACTCTTGCAAACTGATTCTCTTCGGCTTCGACGACTTTGGCTACGCGGGCGGCGGAATCGATCAGCTCGGGATATGCGCCCTGCATCAGGTCGCGGACGGCGTAGACCATTTCGAAGAGGAATGGATTTTCCTGGCCGAGCAGGCGGCCGTGGCGGATGGCGCGGCGCATGATCTTGCGCAACACGTAGCCGCGGCCTTCGTTCGACGGCACCACGCCGTCATTGATCAGGAACGTTGCGGCGCGGGCGTGGTCGGCGATGATGCGCAGGCTGGCGTTGTCGACGAGGGTTGCCGCAGGGGCTAAAGCCCCTTCTGTTATTGAGCTCTTTTCGGCACGACTGAAGTCGTGCCCTGATACAAGACCCGATTGCGATGCGCCTGTGGGCGGGTCGAATGGCTGGTTTGCCGGCTCGCTGACTTGCTGAGTCGGGGCTGAAGCCCTGACCTGGTTGCTGGCTTGCGGTCCGGTGAGCTCGGCGGCGCGGTCGATGAGCGGCGTGAAGAGGTCCGTCTCGAAGTTGCTTACTTTGCCTTGCAGCACCGCGGCTACGCGTTCGAGGCCCATGCCGGTGTCGATGGAAGGCTTGGGCAGTGGCGTCAATTTGTATGTGGTCTTGCCGCTCGCGTCTTTGACGGCGGAGCGATCGAACTGCATGAAGACCAGGTTCCAGATTTCGACGTAGCGGGCATCGTCGTGGCCGAAAGGTTTGTCGATGCCAGAATGCTCGGCGGCTTCGAGGCCCATGTCGTAGAAGATTTCGCTGCACGGGCCGCAGGGGCCGGTTTCGCCCATCTGCCAGAAGTTGTCTTTCAATCCATATTGAAAGATGCGGTCTTTGTGGACGCCGGTCTCGATCCAGAACTGCTCGGCCTCGTCGTCGCGGGGAACGCCGTAGTCGGGAGCGCCCTCGAAGATGGTTACGTAGAGCCGGTCTTTCGGAATGCCGAACCACTCGGGGCTGGTGATCAGCTCCCAGGCAAACTTGATCGCGTCGCGCTTGAAGTAGTCGCCGAAGGAGAAGTTGCCCAGCATCTCGAAGAAGGTGTGATGGCGGCGCGTGAAGCCGACGTTTTCGAGATCGTTGTGCTTACCGCCGGCGCGGACGCACTTCTGCGACGTGGTCGCGCGCGAGTACTCGCGCTTCTCAGCGCCAAGGAAGAGATCCTTGAACTGGTTCATTCCTGCGTTGGTAAAGAGCAGGGTGGGATCGTTGGCAGGCACCAGCGAGGAAGAGTGCACGCGGCGGTGCCCCTTCGACTCGAAGAAGCGCAGAAACAGCTCGCGTATCTCATTTCCCGAGCGCAATTGCATGGCTCTCTCAGTGTACCGGGCGGAAGGCAGGCTCGCCTCGGCGAGTCTGCGGGCCGGCGAGACGGCTTGGGGGTTCAGTGGGCTTGGCGCTCTGCGGCGCAATTCTGCGGCGTATCGTAACTCGATACGGCGTTTTGTGGATTCGAGCGCGGTGAATCTCAACCGCGAGCGAGCCGGGGCTGTTTTAGGGGCTAAAAAGGCCAATCTGGCTACCACAATGTACGAAATTGTACGACGATTTTGAAGAGGTTTTGTTGATTTCAGATGAGTTAACGTCGAAAATATACCCCAGGGGGGTATGAGAAAAAATTTCTTTATTTAATTTCCTGCCGGCGGGGGTTTTAAAGGCCACCCGAGCAGGATTGGCGCATACAGTGATTGTGCGATAAAGGAGGGAAATTATCGGCAAACCGGGGCGAGGAAATTTTGCGGGCGATGGGGCGTGGGCCGGATCGAGCGGCCCTACGGGGCGCTCGGCGCGACGCAATGGGATCCCAGGGTTCCGTTCGCTGACGCTCACTCCACCCTGGGCTATTCTCGACCGCCCCTCCGGGGCGAGTGCAGCGACGGGTCCAGCCAGTCTTCATCCCCTTGCGCGGTGCAACCGGGCCGTTCCAACTTTAGAGGACAAACGCCAGGCGATTTGCTGGCCTGCTCACTCCTCGTGCGGGTCGGTATCGAGGTTTTCGAGGGCTGCGAGCGACTCTTCGGGCACGTCCCAGCGGCGCAGGATTTTGTAGATTGTGCCGGTTGAGAAGCCGGCCCCGACCAGGCGGCGCATCACGCGCGCGGTGTCCTTCGGACTCTCAGGTTTTGGAATGCGTTTTCGGCTCAGGTAGTCGCGGGCCAGGGCCTCTTCGCTGGTTTCGCTGTAGCGCGCGGCGACGGCTTCCTCGATCACGTCGGCACGGACTCCCTTTTGGCGCAGATCGTTGCGCACGCGGCGCTCGCCCAGCTTCTCGTTCTCCTTGCGCAGGCGGGCGTAGGTTTCGGCAAAGGATTTGTCGTTGAGATAGCCGTGGTCTTTGAGGCAGGCGATTACGGAGCGAACGGCGGCTTCGCCGGCTGCGTCGGGCGCGACGCGCGTGGAGATCAGCCGACGCAGATCGGATTCGGTGCGCATCTGGCGGCCGAGGGCTTTGACGGCGTAGTCGTAGAGGGCGGGCTCGGTGAGAAAGGCGCGAGGCCTGGCCGATTTTGAGGAGAAGGGCACGCGGTTCTTCCTTGAATATCGAATCTATTTTGCGCGTTTTACGGCGGATTAGGAAATGCCGGGTCCGCGTTGCGCCGAGCGAATTCGCCGCTCTTATTGCCTCGACCTGCGAATGCACCCGTGATAAAGTCAATGCACGGGCCGGCGGGAATCACACTTTCCCGAAAGAGGTGCGGCGCTCGTCTTCCTCCGATCTCCGCAGTCATTTATCCTTTTTCGATTTCCGCATCCAGCCTTTGCTCATTCCTTATCTGCGAAGACGCCAGGAGGGACTGTGTTTGCATCGAAGTCCGCTCAACCCCAGTCGGCTTCTACTCACAAACCAGTAGCCGAGCCGTTCCTATCGAAGCCAAAGCTTCATGCCAGTTCCGGGGCCGCGCGTGCGCCGTGGCATGCGCCTGATTCGAGCCTGAATGCTCGCCAGGGCACGCCCGCAGCGGGACTCATGCGGGACTTCAGCCGGATTCCGGTCTTCGGTTCAGCCGGCGCCGCCGGATTCGAGCCGTGGATGTCCTCTGCGATGAACCTGCGCCCTGCCCTTCTCCAGACCAAGCTGGTTGTTGGATCGACCAACGATCCATTGGAACAGGAGGCCGACAGCGTCGCCGATCACGTGATGAGCTCAGGGGCCGGCCGGGTGTCGACGGCCGCGGGCCAACCGCAACTGCAGCGCAAGTGCAGCTGCGGCGGAGATGAAAAATGCGCCGCCTGCGAGGAAAAGGAAAAGGATAAGAAGCTGCAATTAAAATCCGCTACTGCGTCAACGGCGGCGGGCACGCCTGCGCCTCCCGCGGTGCATCGCGCCCTCGAATCTCCCGGTCAACCGCTCGATGCGGGATCGCGCTCCATGATGGAAGGCCGCTTTGGTCACGATTTCGGCCACGTTCGCGTACACACAGACGGGCCCGCCGCCCAGTCGGCTGCTGCCGTGAACGCGCTGGCGTACACGGTTGGATCCGATGTGGTCTTCGCCTCGGGCCAGTACGCGCCGGGAACGCACCAGGGCCAGCGGTTGCTGGCCCACGAGCTTGCGCACGTTTTGCAGCAGCGCGACGATTCGAGCCAGCCCGTGCTGCGGCGCTTCGCGGCCTCCGAGGTAAATCGCATCGCGCCTACCACGCAGGACATGTTCACCCAGATTAAGGAACTCATCGACGCTGCCACCACTGCAAACGGAGACCTCAACTGGGATTTCCTGGTTGAAATCTCCGGTGGATCATCGGCCGGGCGCGCGATAGACAAGGCGCTGGGCAGCACTGACCCGACGATCAAGTCGCGCCTGCTGCGCCGTTACCAGTTCTCTTGCCGCTGCGGCCTGTTCGACATGCGGCACTTTATGCAGTTGCTCTACATTTCGTGGTTTGCAGCCAACCAAATGGGATCGGAATACCACGGCAACCGCGCCGCCACGAACAAAGGCCGCGAGCACGAACTTACCTCGGAATCGGCTTCTCGCTTTGGCGCGGAAGACACACCCAGCAACGCAATGGGCGCTGCCGTCAAGTTGTCGCTGGCTGCCATGCCTAAACCCGATGCGGTGTTCAACGAGATCAAGGACACGCTTACGCGGTGCGACCCCGTGGACTGGACCAAGCTGAGCAAGCCCAGCCAGGACCAGATCATCCATTTCTACGGCGACCTTGTCCCGGACCCCAAACCAAAGAACCCGGGCGACATGATCCCCAAGAACCAAAACTCGACCGCTGTGCCCGACATTCTGTCGATCGCCGAGTGTGGCGGCCACGACCGCTCGTTCCCCTACACGCTCGATGACTCCGACTCCGATCGCAAGACCATCTCCGGCAAGGCGTTCGACAAGGGCTCGGCAAGCCTGAGCTCCGACTCCGATATACGGGACTTCGTCAATACGCAGCGGCCTGAGGTGCTGAAGGCGCTGCCGGCCAGCGAGAAGGTTCGCCTGGTGAAGCGGCTGATGCAAGGATGGGTGAGCGATGACGATCTCGATGCGCTCGAATCCATCTACACCAATTCAACCAAGGCGGAGAAGGACCAGATTAAAGCGGCGGCCTCGCCTGACGATTTGAGCGGCGGGCAGAGGACACGCCTGCGGGCGATTTATACGATGTAGTTTTCGGCGTGCAGGTGTGGTGCGGTGTTGCCCCACCCATTTGGTCGCTGCGGCGACCAAATGGATGGGGCACGGAGACAGTATTTTAGAGCCGGACTAATCGTGGCTGGGAGCTGTGTTTCCCGTCCATTGGTCTACCCAGTCGTTGACGGTCTTCCACCAGAGCTGGAAGTTTTGCGGTTTGAGCACCCAATGGCCTTCGTCGGGGAAGTAGAGCATCTTGCTTGGCACGCCGAGCAATTGCAGCGTGTCGAAGAGCTGGAAGCCTTCGCTCACGTCGAGGCGGTAGTCGAGCTGGCCGTGGACGACGAGCGTGGGCGTTTTGAAGTTTTTGGCGTAGAGCGAGGGGGACCACTTGCGGAATGGATTGTCGCTGTCGGGTTTCCCGTAGTAGTCCCACGGATGGCCGCGAAACTCCCAGATGTTGAACCAGTCTTCTTCGGTAGTGCCGAAGGCCGACTCGGTATTGAACGTTCCGTCGTGGGAGACGATGCACTTGAAGCGGTTGGTGTGGCCGAGGATCCAGTTGGCCATGTATCCGCCGTAGCTCGCGCCGAGGGCGCACTCGCGATTTTTGTCGATGAAGGGGTAGTGCTGCTCGGCGTAGTCGAGGCCGGTCATGAGGTCGGTGTAGGGCTTGCCGCCCCAGTCGCCGTTGACTCCGTCGACGATGGCCTGGCCATAACCTGTCGATCCGCGGGGATTGATCATGATGACGACGTAGCCGTTGGCGGCGAAGAGTTCGGCGTTCCAGCGGTAGCTCCAATCGTCGCCCCAGTTGCCCTGCGGGCCGCCGTGGATGAGGAATTTGACTGGGTATTTTTTTGCGGGATCGAAGCCGGGCGGGCGGATGAGGAAGCCTTCGAGCTTGGCGCCGTCGGCCGCCGTGAACCAGAAGGATTCCATCTTTGGCAGTTCGAGTTGGGCGAGGATGGTGTCGTTGAGGTGGGTAACCGGAAGTACTTCTCTGGGCGACCAATACCCAGTGGATGTCCTTTCGGTTTCCAATTCAGCATCCGTTCTCTCCAATGCCGCGATCCCTCGACCGGTGGCAATAATCTGAACAACTTCTCCGGGTTGACTAACGCTCATGCGGGCGGCAACCACAGTCTGCCCAATTGGCAACGGATGAAGATCGCTGTATTCCCCGGAAACGAATACAGACCCGGAGAAATCACTCCCCATAGAATCCCAACGCTGAAGAGCCTCAAATCTGCCCTCCTTGAGCAAGGCCTCCCAAATCGGGGCAGCACCCGCCCGGCCGGATGCGAAGATGATTCCCGTTGAGTCCGCCGCCCACGCAAACTCGTCCACCCAGTTATCAAACTTCGGTAGCAAATCATTGATCGTCTTTGCTGCGCGGTCGTAGAGCATCAGCCGGAACTTATCGCTCTCATAGCCGGCGCGGGCCTGGCTGCGCCAGGCGAGGTACTTGCCGTCGGGCGAGTAGGCGGGGTTGAAGTTGCCGCCGGCGGACGTGCTTACCTTCACGGGCTTCGCCGCGGGGTTGGTCAGGTCGAGGGTGTAGATTTGCGCGCTGGTGGAGATGGCGGGGACGGGGTCGGGATTTTCGGTGAAGGCGAGTTCCCTGGAGTCGGGCGAGAAGTCGCAGCCACAGCCGAGGGGATCGGTCGGGTACTCCGGCGGAACGTCGTGCGGGTCGTTGGGATTGAGGTCGCGGATGACGCCGGTATCGACCGAAACCAGAAAGAGATGCGAGCGCTTCTCGCCGGTGTAGTGGTCCCAATGGCGATAGAGGAGTTGAGTGAAGATTTGCGCTTTCACCTGGCTTGCAGCGAGGGTTTGGTCGCGATCGGTGTTGCAGGCGTTGCCGGCGGCGAAATCGGCGGCCGTGATTGCGGGGCAATCGGGATAGACGGCGGAAGTGAAGACCACGGAGCGGGCGTCGGGCGACCATTTGGCGTTGTCTGCGCCGGTCGAGATGGATGTGAGCTTGCGGGCGTTGCTCGTGGCTCCCGTCGCGGGGTCGAAGCCGGCTAGCCAGATTTGCTGGCTGCCGTCGCGGCTGCTCAAAAACAGAATTCGCTTGTTGTCGGGCGCGAATTGGATGCCGCTGTCGTTGGGCTGGGCGACTGCGACCTTGAAGGGTTCGCCACCCGCGATTTTTTGCAGCCACAGCTCTGGCGTCTTGGTGTTTTTTGCGAGGTCAACGGTTGTAACGGAGTAGGCGAGCCATTTTCCGTCGGGGGAGACGGCGGTATCGCCGAGGCGCTTCATGGCCATCATGTCTTCGAAGGTCATGGGGCGCTTGGGCGGAGCTTGTTGCGCGGAACAGACGGAGAGTGTGAGTGCGAGTGTGAGTGCGATCCCAGGTCCCCAGGTGCGAGGGACCTGGGGCACCCATGGTTTTTGGGTGAAAGAAATGCGCATAACAGCCCCGATTCGCGCGGTGAGATTGGAGATTTGCGCGAAGAGAAAGTTTACACCGCGGGGTCGTGAATCGGGATTTGCAGACCGCGACGCTTTCGGGCCGGATCAGGCTTCTTGAAAAGCAACCGCAGATCCTTCGACTCCCTCGCGCTACGCACTCGGTCGCTCAGGATGACAACGCGATGAGGTAGAGGCGGCGGGGCTATGAACTAAGAACTATGAACTGTGAACTGCCGTCGGCTCACTTGTTTTCGTTGGCTGTGAGGCGGAAGGTGATGGTTCCCCAGAAGAGGCGGGCGCGCATTTGCACGGGGAGATGGCGATCGTCGTCGGTGTACCAGATCCAGATGTTGCCGCGATTTTTGACCACGCCGGCGTCGGCGGTGGGCTGCACGCGGATGGTATTGAAGGTGCCGAGCGGGGTTTTGATCTGCTCGCGGCCCTCGATCTTCATGGTGACGAGGACGGTGCGCATGGCATCGACCACGGGAAGGACAAAGTTGTGGCCGAGCGCAATGGGCTGCGATGAGGCGTAGAAGACGCCGGTGAGCAGATCGGTGAGGCAGCCCGAGACCGGCGCTTCGGCGTGCCTGACCTGCCCGGTGACCTGATTTTTTTCGTCGAGGAACGACTTCGACGCGGCGTAGTCGATGCGCAGGGTGGAGTTGATCTGGCGGCGGCCTTCGACGGTCTGCTTGTTGAAGTCGTAGGTGCAGCCGCGCTGGCGATCGAAGTCGGACTGGAAGCGGTCGGCGACGTGGAAGAGCATGTTGATGCCGCCGATGGTGTCGGCCGAGGCGGAGATGCGCTCGCGATCGCCGGCGGCCTCAAAGTGTATGACCGCGGTGCCGGCGGGAAAGACACGCCAGTCGACGCTGTAGGTGAGGGTCTGGCGCTGGGGGAAGCTGAAGCCGGGACGCGGCGGGGCAAGCGTGGCGGCTTGCTGGCCCCAGGCCGCTGCCAAGGCGAGAACGCAAAAGAGGCTGACTGCAATCGCGCGGGTCTTCAAAGTTCGGCGCGGCTCCTTGTCGAATTGGCCGATCTAAATTTGCCGGCCGAGGTTTTTGGACTGTCGTTATCGAAACCAGCGCAGGACGAATTCCAGCACCGGCCGCAGACAAAGCAAACTCAAGTAAAGCAGTGCGGCCCCTATTGCAGCATTGTACTCGCGATGCTTGAGGTAAAGGGCGAGAGAGAAGCCGCCGGAGGGAGGATGGGCGGCAATGGAGCTGGCGGGCTGAGCTTCTTTGCCGTTCAGGGCTCGGGCGGGAGTGAGGCGTGGGATGAGGCGGGGGACTTGCCGGCAATATTCGTCAAAGCCGGGGAATGTGGCGCGGAGGAACTGCTCTTCTCCGGCGATGACGGGGATGTAGACGATGGCGAAGCCGGCGGCGAGGACCAGAGCCAGCGGCCAACTAAGCAGCGCGACAGCAAAACCCGCGGCCATGAGCGCCGAGCCCAGGTAGAGCGGATTGCGCGTGTGAGCGTAGGGGCCGGTGACGGTGAGTTCGCGATTCTTTTTGACCGTGCCGGAGGCGGCGGCGCGCAGAGCCAGGCCGGGCAGGACAAGCAAAAGGCTCCAGGCGATGGCGCGAGGGTGCGCGGGATGGCGCGCAACTTCAAAAACGTAGAGGGCCGCGGTGACGAAGCCGAGCGGCACGCGCATGCGGCGTGCGAGTTTTTGCCAGCGCTCCGCGCGGGGGACTCTTGGAGGAGAGTTGTGCTGGTTCATACGATCTTCTCCTCGGCGAGCAGCTCATCTGCGGCTTTCAGTACGTCTTCGGGGGCGATGGTGAGCAGGCCGGGGTCGGGGGTGTCGCGATGGGAGTAATCGCGGCGGCTCTCGGGGCTGCGAAGCACGCGAGCGCGGGCACCGAAGGGGCCGTTGCGGCTGGGATCGGTGGGTCCGTAGATGCCGACCACGGGGCGGCTCAGAGCGGAAGCAAGGTGCAGCGGCCCGGTGTCTCCGCCGACGCAGAGGGCGATGCGGCGGGAGAGCGCGATCAACTGCGGAAGCGTGGCGGTGAAGGGCGTTGCGCCGGCGGCGGCGATGGGGCGGGCGAGCGAATCTTCTCCTGGGGGCGCATTGACGAGGACCTTAAAGCCGCGCTGCTTGAGGCCCTGGGCAACGGCAGCGTAACGCTCGGGCGGCCAGCGCTTGGCGCCCCAGCCTGCGCCGGGAGCGATGAAGGCGAGCGGCCGGGCGGCGGAAGCGTGCTCGGCGAGCCATGTGGCGCACCAGCTTTCGGCCTCGGGATCGACGGGCAGGAGCGGCTCGACGATGGCGAGAGGGTCGCCAGCCACGGCCGAGGCCAACTCCACATCCTGCTCGATCACGTGCGCGCCGCGGGTCGCGATGCGCTCGGTGAAGAGCCAGTGCGCGGGCCACTCGCGGGGCATGGCTTCTCCGATGCGGCGCGGGCAGCCGGTGATGCGCGCCAGGACGGCCGAGCGGATTGCGCCTTGCAGGTCGAGGACGGCGTCGTAACGGGCTTCGCGCAGCTCGCGGCGCAGGGTCTTGATCTGGCTCAGGGTGCGGGCGCTTAGCGGATGGCGCTTCCAGACGCGGCTAGGGGCAAAATGCAGGCGGTCGACGAGCGGCATGGCGCTGCCGTGCGGTTCGCCGCTCCCTTGCTCACTGCCGGGGTCCCCGGCGGGCGGTTTTTGCCCGATGGGGTGGCTTGCTCCCTCGCTCCCTGCACTTAGCAACGCCTGCCAGCGCGGATCGACCACCCAGCCGATGTGCCAGAAGGGATGGGCGCGGCGCAGGGCCGTGACTGCGGGCAGGGCGTGCAGAATGTCGCCCATAGCGCCGAGCCGGACGACGAGCAGGCGAAAGCTGGTCTGGGTGTGCAAGGTTCAATTTTAGCGGAGTTGGCGGGACGAGCGGGGAGAGCGGAGCTGGCTCCGCTGACTGCTGTTAAGCGTGTATCATTCCGGTGGGCCGGGAAACCGGCATGGGAGTCCGGTCTGGGGAGAATCTGGACTTCAGGAAAGCGAGAGGTTCCACCATGAAATTCTGGATAGCAGCCGCAGTTCTGCTTTGCGCGCCTCTTTGTGCCTCGGGGCAGATCAAATCGTGCGACGACCTGAAAGCGGAGATCGCCAAGAAGATCGACGCCCACGGCGGGAGCAACTACACCCTGAACATCGTGGACAAGGGCAAGGAAACCGAAGGCAAGATTGTGGGCAGTTGCGGCGGCGGGACAAAGAGCATCGTCTACGTGAAGGCGACGCCTGCTCCCGATGCGATGCCCAAGCCGGCGAGCGAGAAGAAGCCGAAGTAGCGGGATCGGCTCAATATTGATCCGGCCCTGTTTGGTGAGTCCGTGGTTTCCCACCCTTTCCGCGAACAACGCGGAAAGGATGGGGCACCCGGGTTTTACGATTAAGGACCGGCTCAATCGTATAAGCAGAATCCGGGCCGCGGCATGAGCGAAGTCAGGCCGAGGCGACCCGAGGCACTTGCGGCGCCTTGGCCAGGGATGAGTGTGCGAAGCGGATCGCACGCAGATTTTTGTTTATCTCTGTTCCCCGACCGTTTATGATCGTCTGCCATGAAAGCAATCCTGCAATGGTTCGCGCGATTTGCCGATGAGCACCCCTTCGCGCTTGCATGGTCGATCGTCCTTTTGGCCATCGCCTTCGTGAGCCGACTGAACGACATTGCTTCGTGGAAGGAAAAGTTCGACTGGATTCTGCGGGCGGGCACGTTTGTCGATCCCATCACCCATCAGGTCGCTTCCAGCCCGTGGCTATTCGGAGCGGTATTCGCCCTGGCGGTCACCTGGATTATCTGGCTGGTGCTTTTTGGCCAGGCCGTCGTGCTCCGCAACCGCGCGTTGCAGGTCAAGAACGAGCGCCAGACAACCGCCTATAAGACACTGCAGGGGATGATGAATGCGGCGTCCAAGATCAGGGACCGCCAGCATCCTGCCCAGATGCGGCCGCAAAAGGGAATCAAAAGCGTTCGCGCGGTCTATTTGATTGAGAAGGATTTTACGACCCAGGTTACGCGCGAGTACGAGATTCGCGCGGTCAACGAGACCATCCACTACTGGAACCTCTCCAACAGTCCAACCGACTACGCGGACGAAGCGGAGTACCTGGATGATATCGACTTCAAGGCGAGGGAGACCAGCGGCTTCGGCGAGATCGTGTATTTACCGACCAAAAACGAGCCGCGAGATAAGCGCGTCACGTTCTATTTCCTGCCCCAGCTTGAACCCGGCAGCGCAGCGAGAAAGGTTCTACTGTCGTTCAAATGGCCGCGCTATATGAAGAAGCTGGGCGAAACCGGCGAAGAGGAGCTTTCGCTATCGCTCTCTTCAGTGACGGAGATTGAGTCGATTCGCATCGAGGTTTATCTGGAAAAAGGAACCGGGAAAAATCTGGAGTGGGAAGTGACCGGACCCGACTACGGAGGCAAGGTCCAGAGACAGAAACATCCCAACCTGGGCTGGGATGGATTCGTCTGCCTGATTGATCACGCGCCTGCAGGAACAAACCAGTATGCGATTACGGCGAAGCTGGTTGATCCTTAGGCTTAGCCTTAGCCTTCGAACTCGTCGTTGGTGTGATCTCTATACATGGTTTGGACCCTCCACGTAACTGAATCTTACACCCAAATGCACTTCGATGGCGAGATCCCTCGAGCCCGAGCTGCGGTGTCACGCGGTCTATGTGTCAGATAAAACTCACGATCCCGATCATTCCTCAGATGGGAAATTTGAGCGAATTCCGCGCGCAAAGCTGCGGAATGGGGTCAGTTTGAACAAAACTTCCCTCAGGGGCTAAAGCCCAGCGTTGATTTTGCTGCGTTTGCGGCGCGAGTAAACTCGCGCCCTGATACAAAACAACCCGCTATTTGAGCTTTTCAGCAAGCT
>Ga0326727_10012829_pt1 | contig 18906 bp, 14 predicted proteins | sample MB2enrmetagenome_FD_207643 | JGI IMG/M metagenome (GOLD analysis project Ga0326727, IMG submission 207643) | Lab enriched peat soil microbial communities from McLean, Ithaca, NY, United States - MB29MY | ecosystem: Environmental > Terrestrial > Soil > Wetlands > Peat | place: USA: New York...
GCCCCATCCGCCCCCGGGTGGGGGCCCGGGGGCCCCGGGGCCCGGGGGGGGCCCGGGGCCCCCCCGGGGCGGAGCGCGAGGCAGCGCCTCGCCATCACGTCGCGTCCGGCCAATTCAGCAGCGCGACGCGCCAGCCGCCGGCCGCGCTCTGGATGATGTTCAGGCAGCCCGGGTCCTGCCCCAGGCGGAACAGGTTGGCCGGCGGCATGCCGAGCAGGTGGCACAGCAGCAGCCGGTTGACCCCTGCGTGCCCGACGATCAGGGCATCCGCCGACGAAAAGCCCACGATCCCGGTCCAGGCCGCGAGCACCCGCCCGCGGCAATCGCCGAGGCTTTCCCCGCCGGGCACGCGGTAGTGCTCCAGGTCCTCGCCGCGGGCGTGGAATTCGGCGGGAAACGCGGTGGCGACCTCGCTCCGCAGGCGGCCTTCCCAGGCGCCCATCGCGACCTCGCGCAGGCCCTGGCACTCGTGCAACGGGATACCCCGCCCATCGAGGATGATCTCCGCGGTCCGCCGGCTGCGCTCAAGGTCGCTGCACCAGGCAGCGCCGATCGCCGCCCTCCGCAACGCGGCGCGCAGCCGCAGGGCCTGCTGCTCTCCATCGCGGCCGAGCGGGAGATCCGTGCTGCCGACGAATCTCAGGGCCGCGTCTCCCGCTGTCGCGCCGTGCCGCACCAGATAGACGCGCCGCGCGGTCATTGCGGCGGCTCGCGCCCGATCACGCGCTTGCCCGGGCTGAACACCACCGCCCCCGGCACGACGCGCACGTCGACCGAGAGCCGCCCGATCCGCCGCGCGCCCTCGATCGCACCGATGCCATCGAGGGAGTCGCGGATGGCGCCTTCGAAAGCGGCCTCCCATCCGCTCGGCCCCGGCAAGGCCGACGCTTCCACCAGCAGCCGGGCGGAGTGCCCGGGCGAGAAGCCGATCCTGAAGTCGATCATGCCATCGACACCGAACAGCGCCTCGTCAAGCTCGGCCAGCATAACCGCATCGCCGCCGCCCGGCACGATTTCCGTCCCCCTGCGGGTGTGGATCCCGTCGAGCCGCCGGAGCGGGGAACCGCACGGGCACGGCCCGGGCAGGAAGCGCGAAATGTCGCCGGTGCGATAGCGGATCAGCGGCATGGCACGCCGCGCCAGCGTGGTGAGGACGACCTCGCCCATCTGCCCTTCGGCAACCGGGGCCCCGCTTTCAGGATCGATGATCTCGAACAGGAAATCCGCTTCCTGCAGGTGGTAGCCGCGATGCAGGCGGCACTCGACGCCGCCGCCATAGCCCATCTCGGTCATCCCCCAGTCGCGGAACACCTCGCAGCCCCAGCGGTCCTGCAAGGCGCGCACGATCGGGGCCGGCACGCTGTCGGAGCAGAGCAGGACGCGGCGGACGCTGGCCCTGCCCGCCAACCGGCACAGCGCGAGCACCGGAACCGGCGCGCCGATGACGAGACCGAGCGGCTGTCGCGTCACGCGTGCCGCCGCGACCGCCAGCGGGCCGTCGCCGGCGAACACGGGGATGGTGCCGAGTGCCCGCAAGGCCGCGGCGAGCAGGTCGCCGAGGCCGCCCGGGTGACCGCGCGGCAGCAGCACCAACACACGATCCCCACAAGCGGCCATCTGCGACAATCCGGCCACGAAAAAATCGCGGGTCGCCTGCTGGTCGGCGGCATCGAAGAACAGGCGCTTCGGAGAGGCAGTGGTCCCGGAGGTGTGCAGCGTGACGACGCGGTTCACCTCGCTCTGCGACACCGCCAGCAGCCGCAGCGGATCTGCCGCGAGATCCTCGGCGGTGGTGAACGGCAGGCGGGCGATGGCGCCAAGCTCTGCGAGCTCGGTGGCCTGAAGTTGCCGATAGAAGGGGCTGCGCTCCCGTGCCCAGCGCAGGGTCTCCCGCAGGCACTGCAACTGGTGGCGCTCAAGCGCGGCCCGGCCGATCGGAGGGCCCTGTCGCAGTTTGCGGCCCAGCCAGAGGTCGAGCGCGCCGCCCCCGTTCATCCGCCTCCCCGGCGGTACAGGGTCTCGCCCGCGAGCGCGGAGAGATTGCAGGCGCACAGCGGCACCAGCCGGCCCGCGTCGCCGAGCACGTGGATGTGGCACTGCCTGAGCCGCTCGAGGTCGAGTGTCCAGGCGTCCTGGAACGCCATCCCGGAGATGCAGAGGGTCGCGCTGCGCTCCTCCAGGAAGGCATCGAGGCTGTCCACCTTCATGCCCGAACAGCAGCAGGATGCAGCGGTCTCGGTTGGCGCCGACCATCGCCGGGCGACGAAACGCCGCGCCTGCTGCGCCGCCTGGCGATCCACGGTTCCGCCGCAGCACGAGCCGGCGGTGCGGCGCGCCAGGGCGATCGCGCGGTTCGGACGGAGGACGAATTCGCCGTTGAACGAGCAATACGGATTTTCGGCCGTCCCGGGCCGAAAATCGGCGGCCCTGATCGCGCGCCCGGTCTGGGACTCGATCGCCGCCAGCACTTCGGGAAGAGTGATCCGGTCATCGTCCGTGGGCTGGCCGGGGAACCGGCCCACGTAACTGATCGGCTGGAAGTGCACGGTACGGACGGTTGGCATGTTGTCGATGGCGAATTGGAGGATGTCGCCGATCTGCATCGTGTTCACGCCGGGAACCAGCACCGGCACCAGCACGACGCCGAGCCCGAGCGCGGCGCAATTGGCCAGCGCCTGGCGCTTCAGCGCCAGCAGGTCCTGCCCGCGGATGCGGCGGTAGACGGACGCGGTCAGCCCGTCGAACTGCAGGAACACGCAATCCAGGCCCGCCTGCTTCAGCCCCTCGAGGTAGCCGGGGTCCTGGGCGATGCGAACGCCGTTGGTGTTGAGCTGAACGAACTCGAATCCCAGCGCGCGGATGCGGGCGATGATCGCCGCCAGGTCGTTGCGCACCGTCGGTTCGCCGCCGGAAAGCTGGATGTTCACCGAGCCGCCGGCCTCCCGCAGCCGCCGCAGCCAGCCGTCGATCTCGGCCAGCGTAGGGTCGGGCGCCTGCTCGCCGCCGGCCGAGGCGAAGCAGACCGGGCAGGAGAGGTTGCAGCGGCTCGTCACCTCCAGCAGCACGCAGCAGCTCTGCTGGCGATGCTCCGGGCACAGACCGCAATCGTACGGGCAGCCGCGGTCAACCTCGGTGGCGCAGGCGGCGGGATGCGAGCGCGGTGCCGGCGCCGCGCCCCAGGCCGCATAATCCGGCGCTCCCCGCCAGACGACGGTTTCGAACCGGCCGTGCTCCGGGCAGGTCTTGACCAGATGGACCTCCGCCCCGCTGGCCATGCGTTCGGCCTCGACGCGCTTGAGGCAGACCGGGCAGACGCTCTGTGTGGTGCCCAGAGAGCGGCTGCGGACCGGCCGGGACGCGGCCGGCGGTTGCGGAGCGGGCTCGCTCTGCTGGCGGGCGAGGAATTCCTCGAGCGTGCTGCCGAGCGCCCGCTCCACCGCGGCCGCGACGGCCTCGGCGGTGGCGCGCCGGGCCGAGACCACCCGCATGGCCTCGGGATCGGCCGCGAAGCGGGCCATCGAACGCTCGAACCGTTGCGCGAGCGGCACCGGCCGGTCTCCTTCGAGGAGCTTGTCGGCCAGGTAGACGATGGCGGCTTCGTCGGGCACCTCGGCCGCGAACGCGATGTCGGTATGCTGCGCGATGAGGTTCGCCACGGCGGGCCAGCCGAGGCCCGCCAGCACGCGGGCGCCGGCCCCGGCATGGCCGGGGCTGCCCTTGGCGAGGTCGTGCAGCAGGCAGGCAACCCTGACGCGGTCCACATCCAGCCGCAGCCCCCGCGCCACCAGCGCCGCGGCCAGTGCTGCGCCGATGGCGGCCACGGCGCGCAGGTGCGCCAGCAACGGCTGGCGAATCCGCATCCTCGCCAGGATCGCCTCGCACTCCGGCGGGCTTGGCCGGTCGGCACTGAGCGCCCGCTGCTCGAGGCGGGCGAGATCCTCCGGCGTGTCCATGTCGAGCAGGATGCCCTCATCGACGACATCGAGCTCGGCGGCCTCGTTCTCGTGGTCCGCCAGCATCCGCCGGAGCCCGCCGGTGCCGTCGCCATCGAGGATCGGCGCGAACAGGCGGCGCGCGATCAGCGGCGGGTGCCCGCGTTGCCCGTCGAAGCAGGGATAAAGCACCGACATTCCGGCAGCGAACATCTCGCCCAGCCGCCGGATGGTCAGCGGCCGCACCAGCGGAATGTCCACCGGCAGCACGAAGCATGCCTCGACCTCGTCCCCCAGTGCGGCGATGCCTGATCTGACCGAGGAATACATGCCCTCGCGGTAAGCGTGATTGACCACCGCGGCGACACCCCGTGCCGCTAGCCTTGGCAGCAACTCCTCCGCATGATGTCCGACGACGACCACGATGTCCGCCACCCCGCCGCGGCGCATGAGGTCGATCGTCCGGTCGATGGCGGGGACCCCGCCCAGCCGCAGCAGCGGCTTGAAGCGCCCCATGCGCGCGGACAGGCCCCCCGCCAGGATCACGGCGCCGAGCCTCGGGCGGGCGATCGGGGCAGCCCGGTCACGCTCCATGAAGGGCGCTGTCGCCGCGGGCCGGGGACGCGGCATCCGTCAGGCCCCTTCCGCGTCGGTCTCGCCGTTCATCGCAAAGCCGTTCTCTGCCAGGATCGCTTCGAGACGATGCAGCGTCGACAACACCATCTCCGGGCAGCGCTCCAGCCGCAGGCTGGCCTGGCCTTCGGTGATGGCATCGCACGAAGCGCCGCCGTAGCGCTCAGCGAATTCCGCATCGAACCACTCGACGAATTCCCGCAGCATGAAGGGCAGGCGGGCATTTTCCGGCTCGTCGAGCTCGCCGCGGCCGGCGTACAGCCCGAGCACGCAACACCCGCCGGTCACGCAACCGCACAGCCGGCCGCACCCCATGCCCGCGACCAGGCCGGAGGTTGCGCGCACCAGCTCGGGGTTGGTCTTCCGCTGTGCCTCCAGCGCCAGGATGACGAGGATCTGACTGCAGTTGAATCCCTGCAGCGTGAGCTCGGCGATGCGAAACGCTTCCTCAGCCATCGGCTTCATCCTCTTAAGGCCAGGGGCGCTGCCCCTGGACCCCGCCAAGTCCGGCGCGCGCCTTCGCGCGACGGGCCGAGAGGCCCTTGGAACCCATTCGTTTGGGCGCTTCGCGCCATCCTCGCCGCGGCCAAATCTTGGGGGTTGGTATCACTTGTCCTCCAGGGCCTGCTCCACCTGCAGCATCTTGCCGAGTGCCAGGTCCTCTGGGACATAGACGAGCCCGCAGGCCGGGCAGCGCGGCAGCTCGACGGGGAAGCGGTTGCCCAGATAGCTCACCGTGACCTTGCCGATTTCCAGCTTGCGGTTGCACTTGCCGCACACCAGCTCCGGCGCGGGCTTCGCCGTCGGCTGACTGTTCATGGCTGGCCGTCCGCCGCCACTTCCATGCGGTGGCTCCAGACCCGGTGCACGGTGAAGCCGCTGCCGGCCGGCTCGTACTCGACCCAATAGGTCACGCTGATGGGACGATGGCTGGCGATCGTGTGGCCGGTCGCGCCATCGACGAATTTCTCGCCGGTGCGCTCGGCATGCTCGATCACCGTCCTGATGTCATCGAGCAGGATCTGCCGTCGCTCGGCTTCGGCCGCGACCGCCGGGGACAGCGCGACGTCCAGGGGGGGCTCCTCGGTCGGCATGTTCTCCTCCCAAAGGGTACGCAACAGCGTCGCCTTCAGCCTCGCGCGGTTTTCCTGCCGGCGCGAAAAGCCGGGATCCGGACGGGCGGCGTGGAGCACGTGCACCGCGCGCTTGCCGTGCCTCGCGAAGCTGTCCCGGCACATGGCGCAATAGGTGACGTAATCGGCATCGCAGGCACCGATCCGGCGCCGTATTGTCGCTTCGGCGACCTCGGGGTTGACGAACGCCGCCAGGCCACCGAAGCCGCAGCAGGTGGTGCGCTCCCCTCCATCGAGCTCGATGGCAGCCACGCCGAGCCCCGCGAGCAGCCGGCGAACGCTGTCCTGGGTCGGCTGGTCCTTGCGCGCCGTGCAGGGATCGTGGATGGCGAGGGGGCGCGTGGGCAGGGCGGCCGGCGCCCCGGGCACTCCCCCCGCTCCGAGCGCCGCCCAAAGGGACACGACGCGCCCCTCCGGCAGCGTCTTTTCGAGCATCCGTTGGCAGGTGGGGCAGGCGACGATGAATTCGGGCTGGCCGAGGCGTTGCCAGTTTGCCGTGAATTCGCGCGCATTGGCATCGAAGCGCCCGGCCTGGCCGGCCCAGCGCGCCGGCGCGCCGCAGCACCCGAGCATCAGCCCGACGCCGCCGGCGATGTGCTGCCGCAGCCAGGCGTAGGCGCCGCCAACCGCCTCCGGAGACGACGCACTCAACTGGCAGCCCGGGAAAAAGACGGCAGCGCTTGCCGATGCACCGGGCTGGTGGCGGGCCAGCGCAAATGCCTCGCCCGAGCTGAATTCCATGTCGCGCAGGGCGAAGTCGTGGAAGGAGGGCGGCATCTTGCCCTTGCCGACCATGCTTTCGCGCGCTTCCAGGCAGACCTCGCCCATGTCCAGCCGATCCGGGCACAGCGCCGCGCACAGCCCGCACAGGCTGCACGAGTTGGCCATGCGGTTGGCCTTGTGGTTGCCGAGCACGATGCCGTCGTTGTTGTAGATCTCGCGCACGTAGCGTTTCGGATAGGCGCCGTAGTGTTTGAGATATTCGCAGGCTTTCACGCATTCGAGGCAATGGCAGGGAAAACAGCGTTGCGCCTCGGCGATCGCCTCCTCGGCGGTGTAGCCATGGCGGGGATCGGCCGGCACGACCGCGGGCAGCGGCGCGAAGCCACGGATATCGGTGTAGAGGCGGCTCGGGGTGATGCCCTGCGGCTCGCGGTTGGCCGCCAGCGATGCGCCCTGGCAGAACCGGTCGATGGACAGCGCCGCGTAGCGGCCGTCCGCAAGCGACGTGATCGGGGAATAGGGCTCCCCGCCATAGCGATGGCTGCCGCCGGCGAAGAGTCGCGGATGCGCGGTGGCGAAGGTGACCGGATCGACCGCGATGCGGCCATCGGAGTCGAATAGCGGGTCATGGAAGGCAACCGGCCCGACGCCGAGATAGAGGGCGTCGAACTGCTCCAGAGCCGAGGCCAGGGCGACGCCGCTTTCGCCGATAGTCGTGCCACAGCGGAACTCGACTCCGAGGGCATGCAAGGCCCCAAGGTCCGCCGCGACCGCGGCGGGCGGCAACTGCTCCGCCGGCCAGGACAGCAGCCGGTGAAAGCAGTGCTCCGCGGCTTCGAAGACAACGACGGCGTAGCCCTTCGCCGCCAGATCGGCCGCCACGGTCAGGCCGCTCAGCCCGGCGCCGACCACCCCGATGCGTTTCTTGCGCCGCTGCCCCTGGGGCCGGCGTGCCGCCCGGGCCTTTCCCAGTTCGACACAGGCGCGTTCCAGCGCGTTGATGCGGATCGCATCTCCCGCTTCACCCCGCCGGCACGCGGCCTCGCACGGATGGTCGCAGATCCGGCTGACGATGGCAGGGAAGGGAACCGAGCGGGCGAACACCGCCAGCGCGGCGGTGAAATCACCCTCGCGCACATGGCCGACCAGGCGGCGCACGTCGAGGCGGGCCGGACAGTTGGTCGTGCAGCCCGGCAGCTGCTCCTCCACGCACTGTGCCTCCCAGGCGCGGACCTTCTGATCGTCCATGGTGGCCACTCCCGATCCTGGCCGGGCCTGGAGGCGGACGCCCCGCTTCCAGGCCCTCCCGGGCTGCTCGCCTACGCGAGTTCGGGCTCGCGTTTGGCGGCCTTGGCGTCGAGCGCCTCCTTCACCGCCTCCGGCAGCGCTGGAACCCTGAAGATCCGCACGCCGCAGGCGTTGTTGATGGCGTTCAGGATCGCCGGATGCGGCGCCGTCAGCGGAATCTCGCCGACACCCGCCGCGCCGAACGGCCCGAGCGGACGCGGGGTTTCGAGGAACAGGATCTCGATGTCGTCCGGGATGTCCCGCGGATACGGGATGCCGCAGTCGAGCAGGGTGGTGTGCACCTCGAGATCGTCGAAGTCCTCGGTGAGCGCCAGCCCGATGCCCTGCGCCAGGCCGCCGTAGATCTGCCCTTCGACGGTGGCGCGGTTGATGATCGTGCCGACATCGACCGCGGTGGTGAACTTCACCACCGTGACCTTGCCGCTTTCCACATCAACTTCGACTTCCGGCATGAACACTTCGTACATGTAGGCCGGGAAGGGTTCACCCTGGCTGGTCTCCGACGAACAGGCCGTGCAGGCCTGTGCCACCCACTGGCCCTGGTAGCGGAGCGGGATGTTCTCCGCCACCATTTCGTCGTAGCTGCGGTAGCTGCCGTCCGCTTTGCGCATCGCGTTCAGCAGCATCTCGCACGACATCTTGATGGCGTTGCCGATGAACACGTTCGAGCGGCTGCCGCCCGACGGCCCGCTGTTGGGCAGCCGGGTGTCGTTCAGCACCGGCTTGATCTGCTCGGGCTTGAGGTGCAGGGCCGGCCGCAGCGCCTCATGCGCGAAGGTCAGCGCGGCGAGGTCCGCGCCCTGGCCGTGGTCCTGCCAGGTGCCGTACACGGAGACTCCCTCGCGCGTCAGTTCCGCCGCAACGGCGGAGCTGTCGGGGCCGTCGAGCCCGCAGCCGTAGACGCCGACCGAGAGGCCGACGCCGCGCTTCTTGGTTGGCGTGGACAGTGCCTTGCAGCGCGCCTTCGCCTCCTCGTATTTCCCCCGCAGCATGTCGAACAGTTTTTCCAGGCAGAACACATCCGGCACCTGCCCGGTCGGGGTGGTGGCGCCCGGGCGATACAGGTTCCGGTAGCGCAGCTCGAACGGATCGACGCCCATCTTCTCGGCCAGCACGTCCATGGCGATTTCGGAGGCCAGGTAGGATTGCGGCGAGCCGTAGGCACGGAACGCGGAACCCCAGGCGTGGTTGGTGGCAACCGTCACGCCGCGGCCGCGGATGTTGCGGATGTCGTAGCCGGCGCCGGTGAACTGCGCCTGGCGCACGGTCAAGAGGTCGCCGAATTCCGAATAGGGACCGTGATCGACCCACCAGTCGGTTTCCATGGCGATCAGCTTGCCGTCGGCATCCGCGCCGAGCCTGATCTTCATGTCGACCGGCGAGCGTTTGCCGGTGTAGGTGATGTTCTGGTACTGGTCGTAGACCAGCGACACCGGCTTGCCGGTGGCCATGCAGGCGACGCCGAGCAGCGCCTCCGTGGTCGGGCTGAACTTGTAGCCGAAGGTGCCGCCGGCGCCATTCTGGATCAGCCGCAGCTTCTCGGGCTCGATGCCGATGCCCGGGGAGATCATGGCGTGATGCAGATGCAGCGCGATGCTCTTCGACTGGATGGTCAGCCGGCCCTCCTCGTCGAAGTAGGCGACGCCGCAATCCGGCTCCAGGTGAAGGTGCGGCTGGCGGCTGCAATAGGTTTCCACCTCGACGGCGTGCGCCGCGCCGGCCAGGAGCGGCCTGGTGTCCTCCCCTTTCACCACTTTCTGCTCGTAGTAGATGTTCGGGACGCCGGGGTGGATCTCGATGGCATCCGGCGCCATGGCGGCGAAGCCGCTCATGTAGGCGGGCAGCACCTCGAGGTCCACTTTGACCTTCTTCGCCGCGGCCCTGGCGTGCTCCACGGTATCGGCGCAGACGATGGCGATGGCGTCGCCGTACTGGAACACTTTCTCCTTGCACAGGATCGGCCGATCCCAGCCGTCGCCCTTGTTGGTGGGGAAGGTGATCAGCCCGGTGATGGCGTTCCGGCCCTTGACGTCCTTCCAGGTGATGACCTTGGCCACGCCGGGCATCGTTTCGGCCTCGGAGGTGTCGATGCCCTTGATGTTGGCGTGCGACACCTCGGCCTGCACCAGCGCCAGCCGCAGTGTGTCCGCGGGCATGCGCAACGCCACGTCGGCGCCGAAATCCCAGGTGCCGGTGACCTTGGCGAGCGCCGACGGCCGATGATAGCGCGTGCCGAGGATGCTGCCGTCGGCTTCGGGCTTGCACAGCAGGTCTTCCGCCTTCTTCTCGCCGCGGAGCGCCGCCGCGGCGTCCATCACCGCATCGACGAGCGGCTTGTAGCCGGTGCAGCGGCACAGGTTGCGGTTGCGCTGGAACCACGTGCGCACCTCCTCCCGGGTCGGGGAGGGGTTCTGGTCGAGCAGCACTTTCGCGGACATGATGAAGCCGGGCGTGCAGATGCCGCACTGGGCGCCGCCGGAGGCCATCCAGGCCAACTGCAGCGGGTGCAGGTTGTCCGGCGTTCCCAGGCCCTCGATGGTGGTGATCTTAGCACCTTCCGGAATGGCGCCGATGTCCTGGCGGCAGGCCCTGACGGCCTGGCCGTTGATGATGACGGTGCAGGCGCCGCACTGGCCGTCGCTGCAGCACACCTTGCAGCCGGTCATCAGCATCTGTTCGCGCAGCACGTCGGCCAGCTTGTTCTTGGGGTCGGCAATGACCGGGCGGTCAACGCCGTTCACATTCAGCATCATTCGTCGCATCTCAGCGTCTCCCTTGCCGTATCACGGGTACTTGGTGGGATCGTTCATCCGACTGCTTGAGCGGCTGCCTCCCTGGTTGCGGAGCCGCCCGCCGGGCACATGTGCGGCAGCGCCGCAGTGGCCTGGCGACGCACCGCGATGATTTCGGCGAAGATCGCAACCGCGATTTCTTCCGGGGTCACGGCCCCGATGGCGAGCCCGACCGGAGCGTGCACGCGATCGAAGCTCCCGTCCGGCACGCCCAGCTTGCGCAATTCGTTGTAGATCGTGACGATCTTCCGTTTCGAGCCGATCATGCCGATGTAGCGGGCCGGCGTCTCAAGGGCGTGGCGCAGCACCTGCATGTCGTCGCGATGGCCCTTGGTCATGATGAGGAGGTAAGCGCTCGCCCCTGGCTTGAGCCGCTCGAATGCCGCTCCCCAATCGAGCGCAACGACGTCATGGGCGTCCGGATACTGGTCGGGGCTGGCGAACTCCGGGCGATCGTCGACGATGACGGTGGCGAAGTTCAGCAGGCGCGCGAGCCGGTAGGTGGCAAGGCCGACGTGGCCGGCGCCGAAGATGTAGAGCAGCGGCGGCGGCAGGATCGGCTCGACGAACACCTCCATTTCGCCGCCGCACACCGGCGCCTCCCCGGAGGCGGGATCGCCGTGCAACCTGAACTGCAGCGGCTGTGGCACTTCCTGCTCCATCACCTGCAGGGCCGCCTTCAGCACTTGAGCTTCCACCACGCCACCGCCGATCGTTCCGACGATCGAGCCGTCGTCGCGCACCAGCATTTTGGCGGCCGCGAAGGAGGGAGTCGAGCCCCGCGCGGCGATGGTGGTCGCCAACGCGCCGCGCCGCCCCTCGTGGCGCAGGCGTACGATCTCTTCGTAGACGTCCATGCTGCCTCCGGTCACCGGCAAGTCTCGGCTCAGACCGGCACGCACGCCTGGTTCGGGCAGAGCGACACGCACATCGGGCTCGGGTGGAAGCCCTCGCACAGCGTGCATTTCGCCGGATTGACCTTGTAGATCTTCTTTTTGTGGCTGACTGCCTGGTTCGGGCATTCCGACTCGCAGGCACCGCACCCGGTGCAGAGTTCGTCGATTATTTGCATGGGCATCTCAGGCTCCTTCCATTCAAGATCCGGCCAGCCCGCCTGGGGCAGGCCGGGGTCGTCAGCGTTCCGTGCAGGAAACGCACGGATCGACGCTGTTCACGATCAGGGCGACGTCCGCCAGCTTGGCGTCCTTCAGCATGAAGCGGAGCGCGTCCCAGTTCATGAAGCTGGGCACCCGCCATTTCACGCGTTCCGGCCGCGGCGATCCATCGGTTCGCACGTAGTAGATGAGCTCGCCGCGCGGGGCCTCGCATTTCGCGATCGCCTCGCCGGCAAACACGTCCGGCCGCTCCGCCACGGCCGTCGGCCCGTCAGGCAGGCGGTGCGTGCAGCGCCGGATGAGGTCGATGGAGGCCTTCACCTCGGCCAGTCGGATCATGGCGCGCGACCACACGTCGCCGTCGGTGCGCGTCTCGACCGCCGGCGGCACGGCGTCATAGGCCGCGTACGGCGCCTTCACCCGCACGTCGTACTCGACGCCCGAGGCGCGGGCGACCGGACCCACCACGCCGCACGCCACCGCGTCGTCATGGCCGAGCACGCCGACGCCGCGGGTGCGTTCCAGGATCGTGGGGTTGGTCCGATAGTGCCCGACGATTTCATCCACCGCCGGTTCCAGCCGATCGAGCTGGCCGGCCAGCCAGGCCAGGTCTTCGGCATCGAAATCGAAGCGCACGCCGCCGATGCAGTTGGCGCCGATGTCCATCCGGTTGCCGAACAGCGTCTCCTTGATGTCCTGCACGATCTCGCGGGTTTCCATGACCTGCATGAACAGCGTGCCGAAGCCGGTCAGGTGCGCCATCAGCGCCACGTTGATCAGATGGGAGGCGATGCGCTTGATTTCCGCCGCAGCGACCCGGAGGTAGGCGGCGCGTTCGGGAATCGAAACGCCGGCGATCTGTTCGATCGCCATGCAGTAGGACTCCGGATGGCTGTTCGAGCAGAGCGAGCAGATGCGTTCGGTCAGCGTGATGTTCTGGAAGATGGTCCGCTTGGTCGCCAGGTACTCGATGCCGCGATGCGCATGGCCCGCGGTCAGGTCGAGGCCGCGAACGGTTTCGCCTTCGACGTCGAGCCGAAAGTACATCGGCTCCTCAAGCGCGACGTGCAGCGGTCCGACCGGGATGGTGAAGGTGGTCATGACCGGGTGGCCTTCGCGGCCATGATCTTTTCCCACAGTTCCTTGGTGGAGGCGGCATTGACCATGGTGGAGAACGGAATCAGCCGCTCCAGCACGCCCGCCTCGACCGACTCGTCGACGAACAGCCGGCGCGGATTCGGATGCCCTTCCACCCGGACGTTGTAGACCTCCATCAGTTCCCGCTCGGTCCAGTCGGCATTGCGGAACAGCGGCGTCAACGATCGCACGGCAGCGGCATCGGCGGCAAGGAACACCACCAGCGTCAGCGTGTCGCCGTCGAGGTCGAAATGATAGGCGATCTCATAGGACTTGCCATCGATCACAACCCCGCCAAGGGAGTTCGGCGGGGCCGCTTCCTCCGCCTCTTCGTCGTCCTCGTCGTCGTCCTCGTCCTCGGGCTCCGGCGGCTTCGGCTGGAACGCGCTGATGGTGGACAGCCGCGCCCCCAGCGCCTTGAGCAACCCGCCCACAGGGAGGAGATCGGCCGGATCGGCAAGCTCGCACCAGATGGTGGTGACGCCGTGGGCGTTGGTGGTGCCGGTCCACCCGATCCCGCCGGGTGCGGCCACTTCGATCCGCGCCTTCAGATCGGCGGGCAGATTGCTCATGGGCGCCTTCCTTCGGCGGCTTTCTTGCGCCGGCAGCGCGGGCAGTAGGGCCGCAACCGCTCCAGTTCGTCGGGCGTCGGTGGGTGGCCGAACAGGTCGGCGGCGGGCGCGGTCGCCAGCGCCGCCGTCCCGCACTCGGCACAGGCGATGGTGGGAATCAGCCCGGTCTCCACCATGGCGAACTTGCGGTCCTCGGTGTGCGCGAGGTGCCAGTCCTGGGTGAGCCGGATCGCATCGGTCGGACAATAGAAGGCGCAAAGCCCGCAGAACGCGCAGGTGTCGTGCCAGAGCATGAACTGCAGCCCCTCAGCGGTGCGATCGAAGCGGATCGCGCCCCCGGAACACACCTGCTCGCAGGAACGGCAGGCCGTGCAGGGCAGCGGGTCGTAACACACCCGCCCGCGCAGACGCTTGGGTGTTGCCGCCTCGCCGAACGGGAAGGGCTCGGTGGCAGGGCCGGCCGCCAGGTTGCGCATCAGGACGCCTAGATACCGCATGCTGGGGTCCTCATACCGATAGCGAGGCGCTGCCTCGCGCTCCGCCAGGGCTCCGCCCTGGACCCGCCAGGGGCCATACGGCCCCTGGACCCCATTTTATTGGGCGCTTCGCGCCAAGTGGTGCCACGGCGAGGATGGCGCGAAGCGCCCAAAAGAATGGGATCAAAGGGCCTCTCGGCCCTTTGCGGGGTCCAGGGGCAGCGCCCCTGGCCTTCATCTTTCTTGCCATCACAGCCGCTCCCGCCAGATCTCGATGGCCTTGGCGATGCCCTCGATGATGGCCTGCGGCCGCGGCGGGCAGCCTACGACGTTGACGTCGACCGGGATGAAGTTGTCCAGCGGGCCGCACACCGCATAGCTGCCGCGGAAGAAGCCGCCGGAGATCGGGCAGATCCCCACTGCCACGGTCGCCTTGGGATCGGGAATCTCCTGGTACAGTCTCAGCACTTTGTCCTTCACCCGCACCGTCAGCGGGCCGGTGATGAGGACGATGTCGGCGTGGCGGGGGCTCGCGCAGTACTGGCAGCCCAGTCGCTCCACGTCGTAGCGCGGGATGAACGCGGTGGTGGCAAGCTCCACGTCGCAGCCGTTGCAGGAGCCGGCATTGATCCGATAGAGCCAGGGCGAGCGGCTGGAGATCCGGCCGAGGAGCTTCGACAGCGCGCCCATCACAGCACCAGCACGGCAACGAGGCCGAAGGCGGCGCAGGCCAGCGGCCAGCGGAAGAAGAACGTGAACGCCCGGTCGATGCGCTTGCGGCCGGCGGACACCCTGAGCGCCGTCACCCCCACCACCATCAGCGCCAGCATCTTGAGCGCCCACACCAGCAGTCCCGCGACGCCCGCCGGCGCATTCGGGAAGAACAGGCAGATCCCCAGCCCGAGCACCACCACCGCCTTGAGTGCGGACATGACGCGGAACAGCCCGAGCGGCGGCCCCGCGTATTCGAGCAGCGGGCCGTCCAGCAGCTCGGTTTCGGCATCCGCAATGTCGAACGGGACGATGCCGAGATTGGCCGGGCAGAAGGCGGCGAAGGCGATCAGCGTCGGCCACATCACCGGGTCGAACAGGAAGGCGCCGTGCGCCTGCTGCCAGCGGACGATCTCGCTGAGCGAAAAGGTGACGATGCCGCCCTCCGCCTGGCCGGTCCTGAGCGCGACGGCGGCAATCACCAGCACGATGGGTCCCTCGTACGCCAGCATCAGCATCATCTCGCGCGAGAACCCGATGGCCCCGAACGGCGAGCCCGAGGCCGAGCCGGCCAGCATCAGCACCACCGCCGGCACCGCGAGCAGGTAGAACAGCACGAACAGGTCGCCGAGCAGCGGATCCGGCTGATAGACCCCCGGGATCGGCACCAGCGCCGCGGCGAGCAGCATCGCCGCCGTGCCGATGACGGGTGCGGCGAGGAAGATCGGCCGGCACGCGGAGTCGGGCACGAAGATGCGCTTGCGGGACAGCTTCACCAGGTCGAACACCGGCTGCAGCAGGGGCGGCCCGACGCGACGCTGCAGGCGCGCGGCAACGCGGCGATCGACCCCCTTCAGCAGCAGGCCGACCGCCAGCGCGAACAGCCCGCCCGGGAACAGCAGCACGGCCAGCAGCAGCGAAAGGGATTGCGGCATCGCCCGGCCTCCTCAGCGCTCTCGGGCGGGCTGCAGCACCAGCCGGATCGCCTTCTCGGTGGTCTCGAACAGGCTGGCGGCGCCGACACGCGTGGCCGTGAGCGCGATGTCGCTCACCCCGCATTGGTGGATGTGGGTGCCGAGCAGCACGCCGCCGGCTCTGCCGGACCGGACATAGAGGCCGGCGAAACCGGCCGTCACCAGCAGCAGCACCCACAGCACGCCGGGATGCCACCCGCCGAGTCCCGGCAGCGGGCCGGTGAGGGTCGCCACCACCGGCGCCAGCCCGAGCGCCTGTTCGATGCCACCGATGGGCACCAGCAGCAGCCCCGGGAACACGCCGACGATCACCGAGCCGGTCACCAGCACGCCGATCGGCACCAGCATGCTTGCCGGCGCCTCATGGACGGTGAGCGAGTGTACCGATGGTGCGCCCAGGAAGGCGGCATGCGCGAACTTCAGCACCGCGGCGAGCGTCAGCAGGCTGCCGACCATCGCCGCGATGCCGAGCAGCGGATGGCCGGACTCGAAGGCGGCCTGGAAGATCAGCCATTTCGAGGCGAAGCCGTTGAGCGGCGGCAGCCCGGCCAGCGACAGCCCGGCGAACAGGAAGCAGCCGAAGGTGATCGGCATGCGCCGCGCGAGCCCGCCCAACTCGTCGAGCGTGGTGGCATGGGTCGCCGCCATGATGCACCCGGCGGTGAGGAACAGCGTGTTCTTGAGCATCATGTGGTTGACCAGGTGCATCAGGCCGCCGGCGACGCCGAGCGTGGAGCCGAGCGCGATCGCCATCATGATGTAGCCGAGCTGGGAGACCGTGCTGTAGATCAGCAACCGCTTGATGCCGGTCTGGATCACCGCCATCGCGCCCGCGTAGAGGATGGTGATGCCGCCGATGACTGCGATGACGTACATCAGCAGCGGCATGTGGAAGACGACTCCGAGGCGGCCGGCCAGAACGGCGCCGCCGAACGCGGTGAACAGCTTGAGCAGGCCGTAGTGCCCGCTCTTCAGCAGCACCGCCGAGATGTAGCCGGAAACCGGGGTCGGCGCGGTGGCGGGATGCATCTGGTAGTCGATGCGGATCGGCAGCTGCGCCGCCTTCATCACCAGCCCGGCAAACACCGCAACCAGCGCGCTGCCCGTCCAGGCCAGCGGCGAGGCCAGCGCCGCCCGGCCGATGGCGGCAAAGTCGAAGCTGCCCGCGGCGGCGGCGAGCATGGCAAAGCCCAGGAACATCAGGCTGGCGCCGGCGGCATTGAAGATGAAATACTTGAAGCCCTCGCGCCGGGCGTCCTCGGTCTCGTCATGAATGATGGCGAAGTAGAGCGCCCAGCTGCTCATCAGCTCCCAGAAGGCGAAGAAGGTGAAGGCGTTCGTGCTGGCCGTCATGCCGAGCAGCCCGGCGATCATCAGCCCGAAGCTGGCGAACAGGCGTGGCTGCGCGTGGCTGTGGGCGAGATAGCCGGTGGCGTGCAGCATATTGCAGGCACCCACGCCAGCGATCAGCACGGCAAACCAGAAGGAGAGCGGATCGTATCGGCCGGGCTGCAATGCCACCGCCACCAGCGCCGCCAACAGCACCGCCACGGCGAGTGCGCCCGACCAGGCGATGCTGCGCCGCCCGATGGCCCACACGGCGACGGAGCCGAGCGCGGCAATCACCGCGGCCGGTGTCCAGGCCATGGTCAGGTCGGGCACCGCGAGCGCGCCGCCCGGCATGATGGCCGCGACCGCGGGGCGGATGAGCCCGAGCTGGAGTTGCGGCGCCAGGCCGCCGATCAGGATCGCCGCCGCCAGCACGCCCATCGCCGCCAGCATGCTCGCCGGCGCCTCCGCGACGGCGGGTCCGGCATACGGATGGAAGAACAGCAGCCGGGCAACGCGCAGGTAGTAGAAACAGCCGACCAGGCTGCCGGCGAGAAGCGTAGCCGCCACCAGCAGGTTGCCCGCCGCGGCCGCGGCATAGATCATCAGGAACTTGCTGACGAAGCCCGAGAACGGCGGCAGTCCCATGATGGCGAGCGTGGCCAGCACATAGCAGCCGGCGCTGATCGGCATCACCCGCCCGAGCCCCGCCAACTCGGCAATCCGCCGCCGCCCGCTCCGCCAGATCAGCGCGCCGACGCCCAGGAACAGCAGGCTTTTCATGGCCGCGTGGTTGGTCACGTGCAACAAGGCGGCGGTGGCGGCGAGCGGCGTGCCGAGCCCCAGCACCGCGACGATCTCGCCGATCTGCGCGATGGTCGAGTAGGCGAGCATGCGCTTGATGTCCTGCTCGAACAGCGCCCGCAGGTCCCCGAACACCATGGTGGCGAGGCCAAGCGCGATGATCGCCAGCTCGAGGTTGCAGCCGCGCGCGGCGAGGCGCGCCAGCGCCGCCGCGCCGAACACCCCGAACAGTACCTTGGCCAGGCCGAAGATCCCCGCCTTGGTCAGGATGCCGGACAGCGGCGCGGAAATGGACGAGGGCGCCGCCGGATGCGCCAGGGGCAGCCATTGCTGCACCGGCACCAGGCCCGCCTTGACGGCGAAGCCCACCAGGAAGCAGAGCGCCGCGAGCATGCCCACCGGCGCCCCGATATGATCCATGGCCCGGGCGATGGCGCCCATCTCGAAACTGCCGGCCTGGGCGTGCAGCAGCAGGATGCCGAACTGCATCACGTAGGCGCCGGCGGTGCACATGACGAAATAGACGAAGCCGGCCCGCAGCGCCGGCGCGGTGCGATCGTGGATGACCAGGAAATAGGACGTCCAGGTCATCAGCTCCCAGAACACGTAGAAATTGCCGAACTCATGCGCGGTCGCCACCCCGATCAGCGAACCGCTCAGCAGGAACAGGAAGAACCAGTAGCTGTTGGCGAACGCCGCCCGCGCCATGTAGCCGGTCGAGTAGATGACCACGGCGAGCATGACCGCCGCCACCAGCAGCGCGAACAGCCGCGAGAGCGGATCGAGCCCGGGGTCCAGCCAGGCCAGCGCGAGCGTTGCCGCCGCCAGCGCGACGGCGGCGACATCCCGGGCGCGGACCGAGAACCGCCCGAGCCCGTAGAGGACGAAGCCGCTCACGTACGGAACCAGCGCCAGCGAGGCCCACGGCGACTCGAACTGCGGCACCGCCCGAGGTGCGCCGACACCCGCCACCGCCTCGGCCAGGCCGAGGAACGGCGCCGGCCACAGGCTCATGACGACGGTTGCCGCCGCCAGCACGGCAGCGGTGGGCCTGGTCCATGCCGGGGGGGCCGCCAGCACCACGCCCCGGCGCTCGGGCTCGAAGCACACCCGCTGGATGACAATCATATAGTAGATGGCGGCAATGATGCTGGCCAGGGTGCCGGCGGCCGCCAGCAGCCACTGGCCCTGCTCGATCGCCGCATAAAGGATCAGGAACTTGCTGAACGAGCCCTTGAACGGCGACAGGCCCATCACCGAGAACATG